>SAMEA104315421__coassemble_511_pt1 | contig 71855 bp, 60 predicted proteins | sample SAMEA104315421__metabat2_low_PE_030 | metagenome-assembled genome bin SAMEA104315421 (sample SAMEA104315421) | gut metagenome | biome: Monkey gut; feature: monkey-associated habitat; material: faeces | place: China | collected 2013
CCACCATCGAGAAGACCAGTGTGCCATTGCGGAAAGGTATCCTGTAGCGCCCGTCCATGTCCGTTGCCACCGCCTCGGCACGCCTGTCGGCGTAATAGACATGCGCCATGGGAAGCGTCTCGCCTGTAGCCGCATCGGTCACTCTGCCCTGCACAACCTGTGCAACCGCCCTGCCCGTAAGCAGAAGACAGAGCAGAGAGAACATGAAAAGTCTGTGCCTCAACACTTGCCCCAATGATTTCATTAGCAGCTGCAAAGTTACAAACAACCCACGAATTGCGCCCTACCCTCACCCAAATATAACAACAATGCCGTCAAATGGAACAGCGAAAGGGAGGATGAAAAGCTCGCGACAAAAAAGGAGCACTTCACTCCTTCTGACACATACAACCAACGCACCTCGAGATGAAAAAGAGATAAATTCTATCAGAAAACAACCTTTTCAACACTTTTTCTTTATTTTTTCTTTAAAAGTTGTACGCAACAAATAAAAAATTGTAAATTTGCAACGGACTTTAAGAGCCAGCACGCCCGGTGGGCACAAAGAAAGCGTTCTTCCACCAGGCCTCTATGACTCTACCACTCCAAGCGACATATGAAAACGCCAAAGCATCATCATATCAGAGCATAGGAAAAACGGAATAACGTCCAAGACATATTACAAGGCGTTTATCAACGCTTGCGCTTGACTTTCGAAATCTCGCAAATTTCATGTACCGTCAAGACAAAGCAACGATAGATGCCCTCTGATGTGGAGAAGTCAATCCCACAGGAAGAGTTGTAAGCGCCACCCACATTTATTTGTGGGTGGCATAAAGCATTCTTACAAATTTTCCAGGGGAGTATAATTTCGTCATATTAGCGTGGGCTCTGTTCGTTGTTCATTCAAACGGTACAGGGCAAATGCGAGAGCCTCGAAAGGAGAATGACAACGAAGAGGTTCACGCTTTTTTATGCCTATAAACCAAAGGAACATTACTAAATACATAAAATAATCTAAGATGGACAACAACAGTACCTATGTGCCGGGAATGAACAATTCGGCAAATTCTGACATCAATCCGTATGCCCAACCCAATGCAGGAAGCGGAACAGTGATTCCTGGCATGCAACCCAACCGTGTGCCAACATCAGATTCCACCGTAACGCCACAAGCCAATGGCGCCCCTGTAGTGGGATTCTTGTATTCCATATCTAATGGTGGCAACCGAGAGTATTGGCCCATCCACGTAGGAACAAACATAATCGGCCGCGAGGATTCAGCAGACATCACACTTCGCGAAGCAACAGTAAGCAGCCGACATGCAGAAATTCGCGTTCGCGAATTGCGCACAGGCAACGGACTGACAGCAACCATCCAAGATCTCGGCTCCAAGACTGGTATTCTGATAAATGACACCGACCCTGGTTATGATTTGCAGAAATGCTGCAATGGCGACATTCTGACCATCGGAGAAAACTATCGTTTGCTTGTTATATTTGTTGACACCGCTGCCAACGGGCTCAATGTGTCTCCCAACTTCATGCCCATTGCAGAGCAGAAAAAAGAGACTACAGAGATACCCTCATTCGGAAGGGGAGTCAACCCTTATGACCGTAACCAACGTTCATCTCAGCCTGGTACCGTTAACCTTAACGGAAATGAACCCATCATCAACGCAGGCGGAACTATGATTATGGAATAAAATCCACAGGCACGTAACCATGCAGAACGTCGTACGACAAGGCAATATCATCTACCTGCACATTCAAAACGAATGGTACGAGTATAACGAATCAGTAGCGCCAGTAGGAGCTGGTGCTATGGGCGTTGTCTATCTTGGCAAAAACAGCCGAAGCGGACAACGGGTTGCCATCAAAATGGTACGTGAGCAATATGCCAACAACCCAGAAATTCGTGAACGAGCCATACTTGAGGCCTCCCTTATGTTTATGCACAGCAACCTCATAGAAATGCTCGGACACTGCGAGCTTCATCCACACCAGGGGCCGATCTGGATTGTGAGCAAATTTGTACAAGGAATCACCATAGACAAATTCATACAAAGCCAGCACTACGCTACCACCCAAAGGACTGCCCATATCGTCAGGATGTTCCTCCCCGTACTTGATGCGCTCGCCTACCTGCATAGCAAGGGGATTTGTCATCTTGACATCAAGCCTTCCAACATCATGGTGGAAAGCGGACGTAATGTGCGAGTGTTAGACTTGGGTATTGCAAACATAGCCAACGGATTTGCGGAAGGAAGCACAAACGGCCATGACTCACACGGCTACATGGGAACTCCCAACTATGCTGCGCCCGAGCAATTCACGCACGAATCCCAGCTTAGTGCAGAAACGGACATCTATGAAGCCGGAGTTTCTCTGTACGAACTGCTAACTGGTAAGAACCCTTTTGCGGCACGCTCTCTTCATGAGACAATGGAAAAACACAAGACTGTGTGTTTGCCCGCAAATGAGAACATGCCTACAGAACTACTTAAGGTCCTGCGAAAAGCCACAGCCTGCCAACAATCAGCACGCTATCAATCGGCACAGGAATTCAAGCAAGCGCTCTTGGTGGCTTTGCGCCACAAAGAGCAATCTGTCCCCATTTGGGCATGGGTTCTTTTGGGCTTAAGTGCCTTCATGGTTATAATTTTAATTCTTATCTGCTATCTACAAATGCGATGAACCAGATACAATCAAAATATCAAATAGTAGGAGCTCTAGAAAGTCTTCAAGGTGGCCGCCCTGAGAACCAAGACTTCATGGGGTTTGCTGACACTCCTTTGGGCTTTGCAATGGTCCTGTGTGATGGAATGGGAGGCGGACCAGGTGGGCGTACGGCATCCAATGTCGTAGTTGACACCGTCATCAGCACCCTATCCTCATACAAAAAGGGAGATGACATAAAAACTGCCATGCGGCAGGCTATTGCGGTGGCCGACAACAAAATTGCAGAAATGACTGCCCACACACCCGAGTTGCAAGGAATGGGTACCACCATTGTAATACTTGTCATCAACAAGCGGTCTGCACATGTAGCACACGTAGGTGACAGCCGACTCTACCAGTTCCGTTCGGGAAGAAAAGTCTTCCGTACAAACGACCACTCACAAGTGGGCGAACTGGTGCGACAAGGTGCACTTACAGAAGAACAAGCAAGAGTCGCCCCCAATTCCAATGTGATCACCCGAGCTATCAACGGACGCGGCATAGCACAGCCTGATATAACGGAACTCCCCTATGAAAGCGGCGACCGTTTTGCTCTTTGTACTGATGGCATATGGGGAGCTTTGCCAGAGAAAGAATTGATAGAGAAACTCACCAAGGGAAAGTCTGCTAGTGGCACCGTCATGGGCACGACCATTGATGTGGATAAAATCGGCAACACAAATGGCGGAATGCACGACAACTTATCACTTGTGGTAATAGACATGACAACGGACTCAAAATTAAGAGTAAAGATGGGAAGAAGGATTAGAAATTTGCTTTTCACAATAGTAGCAATTTTAGTATTAAGTGTCCTTGCTAATGCATGGACTATATCAGCATGGCAAAAAGCTGTCGAGGACAAAGAGATTGCCGTTGAAGGCCTAAAAGAACAAAACAGGCAACTTCGTCAAGACTGCATCGCATTGACATCGAGATGCGAAGAAGCCTCCAAAGTTAGCAGGCAAGAAAGAACTGCCACAAGGCGGAACGAGCAAGATTGGCTCAAGAAGGAAAATGAACTCAATAGCAGAATTCAAAACCTTCAAGATGAAAACGAAAAGCTAAAAAAGGAGATTGAATCTCAAAAAAAGCAAGCCAATAGTCAAGAGAAGCCAAACAACACAAAGGACAAAGCGCAAAACAGCAAAACCCAGGCAATAAATAGTGCAAAAAAGACAATTGGCAACTGGATTGATGCCTGCGGAAAGGGGAACCTCATCAAAGATAGCGATATTGAAGTTCTTGCAAAATCCCTGAGCGATAAGAAAATTGCAAAAAGCGCAGTCAGCAAATTACGTAACGCCAAACAGTACTACCAAAGACGCAAACCCGACTCTGCAGAGAAACAAAAAGAATGCTTCAAAGACGCAAAAAAAGAATTGGACAAAATATAATAAGCTATGAAGACAATAACTATTGGTCGTGGCCCTGAGAACATGGTCACATTGAACGACGCCAAAACTAGTCGTCGTCATGCTTTGCTTAGATGCCACCCTACTGGCAAGATGGAGATTGTAGATTTGAGTCAAAACGGAACTTTCGTCAATGGCATGAAGATTCCAAGCAACAAGCCCTATCCCATCAGCCGCAAGGATATTATTGTTTTTGCACACGCAGAAACATTAAACTGGGACGATGTACCCAACCCATACAGATTCATCAAGATATCGGCACTGGTACTTCTGCTGTGCATCATCCTCCTTTGCGCTGGCATCGGATTATATTCCTTTATTGATTCTCGCAGACCCAGCATAGAAGAAGCGCCAGAATTTGTCGAGCCCTCTGTTTCTGCAACAGAAGGAAAGGCACAGGAAGACACCACTCAAAAGGCAAAAGCGAAGAAAAAAATAGTTTTCCCTACAAAGAACAAATCAAAAGAGCAGACGAATAAGGACACAAAAGAGGAGAAAAAAGATGCCGAGGGACAAAAGTCTCAAGACAACAAGCAAACAGAGAACAACACAAAATCTGCCCCCGAAAAAGGAGAGAGGGAGATAAATGCAATGTGGTAACAAACCTTTAAAAGACAGAAATTATGAAATTATTGAAAATTGGAAGCTCGTCTTCATGCGACATCGTTCTTCATAGCCAATACGTAAGTGCCCTGCACGCAGAAATCACGCTGCTTGACAACGGCGAGTTTGTTATTGAAGACAAGAATAGTAGCAACGGAACCTTTGTTGGCAACACAAAGATTACGCCAAATACAGAGGTTAGTATCAAGCGTGGAGACTACGTGCGTATTGCAGACATGGACCTCCCGTGGGGAAGAATACCCACCATCAAGTCACCCAAATGTGACCTTATCGTGAACATCGGCAGCAGTTTTCGCAACGACATTGCGCTGAACAGCAACGCCGTCAGCCGTTATCATGCAGTATTGAAAATCGTTGGACGCAAAGCCTTTATCTGCGATAATGGCAGCAAGAACGGAACACTTGTCAACGGAGTTAAAATAGCAGCAGGGAAAGATGTACAAATAAAGAAAGGTGATAACATTCTGTGCGCCGACGAGGATATCACAGACTTGATTTCACAATACATCCCCAGCAACATCTTCCGCAAGTTGGCTATGCCCACAGCCATTGTTGCTGTAGCTGCCGCCATCATAGGATTGTGCTTCCTTATCCTGCCGCTAAATGGGCCCAAAGAGGCAAGAGACCTTATACCTGCTACTGTTTACATCCACACCGCTTATCATTACAATGTGAAAATAGCTGGCATCACTTTCCGTTGGCCTATCAACGAGAACGAATACAAGTATGCATCTGGCACAGGTTTCTTCGTTGACAAAGAAGGACGCATCGGTACTGTAAGACATGTTGCTGTACCCTGGGACGAAGCTTACAACTCAGAAGAAAGAGAAACCGCTGAAATGGCAATCAGAGAGTACCTGCATAGCCAACTCCGCGTCACCCATGTCACAAACGATTATGACCTCAAAGTACTGCGTAGCACAAAGATTGGAGAAGAAATTGCCGGTCAATGCGAAACGGCACCACAACTGAACGCTATCCTCTCATCCATACTTTCCTCTACACCAAATATTGACGGCGTAATGGACTTCCTTGCTGTTGGATATAGTGGCCAAAGCTATCAAAACATCAACGATTTTGAAAGATGTATGCTTGTGGCAGAAAGTGGCAATGCAGACAAAGATGTTGCACTGCTACAGCTTAACTCAAAGAAGACACCCGACTTCATCAAATACGTTTTCGATCTGGAAAAGGTTACAGACAAAGTCATAGAGCCCATGTCAGAAACGCTCTATACTATAGGCTATCCTCATGGGCTCCTTTGGAACCTGAATGAGAAGGATATGACTCTGAGCCCAAGCATTCGCAAAACGACATGCAGCAAGACCCCCACAAAGTACAACTTCCAGTTCCAGGAGTCTTCTGTAGGAGGCGCCAGCGGTTCACCCGTATTCCTGTTTGAGGGTCATCTAAACAAGACATGTCGTCTGGTAGGTGTGCTCTCTGCCGCATATGCATCAGAAGCAGGGCCAACCGTAGCCGCTCACGCATATTTCCTTCGCAAATTATACGAGGACAATACAACAAAAATCGCGAATTAAAGATGAGTATGAAACGTCTCTTTGTCACAATTATGCTGTTGCCTGTCCTCTGGCAGGCAACAGCCCAAAACCACGACTATATATATAGCGATTTTGAGATGAAAGATGGCTCTATATATACTGGTTATGTATCACATCAGTCCTTCTCGGAAGGAACCATAAAGATTGATGCACGAGTGATTCTAAAGAATCTGCCCTCTGAGTCGGTAAGCATAGAAACTTGCGAGGACAACAAACCCCGTACAGAGTTAAGCAAAAGCATGCGGACTTGGCTTGATGCACGCACATGGCTGATTCCCGCAAAGGATTCTGTCGTAACAGTTGCAGGAATCAAAGACAAAATTTCAGGCACGACATACGAAAACGCAGTAATCCTGAGCAAGGGGGGAACCGTCAGATTTGTGGCGATAAGCAACGAAGAGATTGCAGCAAAGAACAGCGACATTCTTGCGACCACAAAGATGAAACGCCCAGCAAATGTGCTCTCAGGAACACACGAAGTGTATGAGACCAACAACCGAGAATACAAGGAGCCGCTGGCCACCTGCAAGAAAGGGAACGGGACAATTACATTCACAGACAAAGATGGAATCCTGGATTCTATAATCGGGGGAAATCTTTTGTCTTGCAAGATAATGCTCCTTGATAGCAACCAACCATACATTGAGCAGATTCCCTTTATAGAGACCATCGTCACACAAAACAACAAATACCAAGGCTACATCACCCAGCAAGTGTTCGGCCAGAAGGGGAAAAGCGGCTATTTAATGATTCGCACAGGAAATAGCACTATAGAAAGGGTGGAATATGGCGACATAAAAGAAATTCTCCGAATCGAGAACAAAAAAGACTTCAAACCTATAATAAAGAAGGGAAATGTTGCCGCAACTAATAACGAATACTCATACATCTTGTGCGATACAATTATTGCCCAACCTCTTCCCAGCAAAGTTAGCGTACAAAACGGGACTTGCTACATACAGGACAACATCAACCTGCCTCACATGCGAGTAAACGTTTCCAAAGAGCTCATAGTAAACGGACTTAAGCTGGCAACCAAAGAAGACCCAAGAAATGCAAACTTGATATTTGCACCTATAACTGTGGAGAAGAACTTCCCTGAGAAACTTTCGCACTTCTCTCTCAATGAGCAAAAGGGAGCGAAAGAACACAGCATTGGAAACGGGACAGAATACTTTGTCTTCCCCATGGGTAAAGTACCCGGATACTACGCATTGTATCGTAAAGACACAAAAGAAGTTGTAGTAATTGCTATAAAATAATTCTAATTTAAGAGAGGCAAGCAATGCCAGACAACTATATTACGAAGATTCAGGGGCAAGAAGAACTGCACTCTGGAATATATTACGAAGTAGATTTATCCCTGCCTCCCATTGGTGAAGGAGGTATGGGGCGTGTATATAAAGGTTTTCAAGTGGAGCAAGCCACAGGCAACAAACGTCCTGTGGCTGTGAAGTTCCTGTATGAAGGCCTACCTGCAAGTGTTCTTGACAGAGCCATACGCGAGGCTTCCATAAAGATCAAGTGTGAAAACTTGGTCGAAATGATTGCCTTCGTAAGGGTCGCACTACCCACACCAGACGGAACTGTTGTTGAACACTACCATGTGGTAAGCGAACTGCTCGAAGGAGTCATGCTACACGATTTGCTTAATGGAAAGACCACAGGCCCAGATGGAAGTCCCATTGCTTATGCAGAGGAATTACATGACCTCTACGAAAGGGACAGAAATAGTTTTGCCTTAGAAATTGTCAAAAAGGTGCTGTCTGGTCTGATGTATCTGCATGATGCTGGTTATGTACACCGAGACATCGACCCAAGCAACATCATGATTACTGCCGACCATCAAATCAAGCTTATCGATTTCGGGGTGGCACACAAAATGGAGGGCAATTCGACAGGGCCTCTACTCACCCATGTAGGCAGTTTTCTGGGAAAAGGTGAATATGCTGCACCAGAGCTCGTTTTAGGAGATGTAACCCACCAGAATTCCACCACAGACATTTATGCTGTGGGCATTCTGATGTTCCTGTTACTCACAGGCAAGCTTCCATTCACTGGATCATTACAAGATGTAATGCAGATGCAACGTGAACAAAAGATGCCTGTACAGGAAATTGGCAACGCCCAATTGCGCAAGATTGTTAGTAAAGCAACTCAAAAGAAACAGGCTGACAGATACCAAAGCGCAGCAGAATTCAGGGTGGCACTTGATGCTATCACGGGTACATTCTCTTCACCCAGAACAGAACCCGCCCCACAAGCTGTACAAGCGTCTCCTACCGCAGTGATCTCCACAGAAGAAACTTCCGCTAAAGATGCACAGGCTCCAACTCAGATAGTAGAGGAGAAAACCGCTAAAGTATCAGCCAAAACCAAAGACAAGAAGGAGAAGGGAACAACGGACCAGAAGAAAACGGTTTCGACCAATGAGCAAAACAAGAATTTCGCCAAACTTGCCACTGCCACGACAATCATCGGGCTTGCATGTGGAGCACTATTGTCGTATTTTTTAATGTAACATATTAAAAGAGGAAGATGAGAAAGTATATATATAACACTTTGGCAGTTCTCATGTTAACTTTATGCTCAGTGAGTATAAAGGCACAGGAACTGAAGGCAAGCATAACATGGGCAGAGTCCATCAATTGCAAGCCAGTTTATGCCAATGACATTTGGCATATTGTACAGGGTACACAAGCAACGGTCACTTTAGAGACTACCGTCCCAGACAATACCAACGAAAAGAGATATGAACCTGGGGTTATTTACAAAAAAGGTGCAAATACACTGACCTCCAATACAGACACATTTACGCCCAGCACGGGAAATGTGTCCTATACTGCGACAATAAAGTATAAGAACTACACCTACGACGAAGAAACGGCATCATGGGTGACCGATGGCATTATACACGAGGAAACCACACCTGCAAAAACGTATGTCATAAAAACGTACGACAAACCAGCCGTAACCGAAATGGCCGTAACGGCAGACCTTGCTTATACCTATATACAAGGAAGCAATAGGACTGTCACAGCAAACTACAAGATAACGCCTTCTGGCCTGACATCAAAGATTGAGTGGGAAGTCAACGGCAACAAGACAGAGAAAAACGGAAACAAATATACGTTTGTTCCTACAGAAGCAGGCGATGCCAACGTACTTGCAACTGTGACCATTCTGGCTCCTGACGGGACCACAGTATGGGGAAACAGTTCAAAGAGCACGTCAATCAAGGTGTATGATACACCCCAAATTAAGAACTTCACCATCACTCCTGACCTCACATACACATTTGTTGGTGGAAGTGAGAGAACCATCAGCGCCAATTTTTCCACGACTCCATCAGGTCTCGTGTCGAAGATAGAATGGACAATTGACGGAATCAAAACAGAGGGTAAAGACAACACATGTAAATTCAAGCCTACGAAGGCAGGAAACAGCATTGTGCAAGCCCAATTATCGATTTTGGCCCCTGATGGAACTACCATTTGGGAAAGCAAGACAGAAAGCACGACAATTAAGGTGTATGATAAGCCAGAGATTAAAGGGCTGACCGTCACACCTGACCTTGCATATACCTATGTAAGCGGAAGCAATAGAACCATTACGGCCCAATACACGACAACCCCATCAGAACTCACTTCGAAGATTGAATGGACGATTGATGGCGTCAAAACAGTGGGTAATGATAATACATGCACACTTAGGCCCACCAAGGCGGGAAACAGTATTGTGCAAGCAAAGATATCTATCCTGGCTCCTGATGGAACCACCATTTGGGAAAGCAAGACAGAAAGCACAACAATAAAAGTATATAAGAAACCTGAGATTACGGATTTCACCCTTACCTCAGACCTCGATTATACCTTTGTTGGCGGAAAGAAACGTACCATCAAAGCAAACTACAAGATAAGCCCAGAGGATTTGCCCACAAAAATAGAATGGACAGTTAACGGTAACCTTGTTGAGAACGACAAGGACACCTACATGTTCGGAGCAACAGCCACAGGCGATGCAAGCATACGTGCAAAAGTCACAATTTTTGCACCTGACGGCATTTCGCAGTGGAAAACGATGGAAAAACAAATCACCATACATGTATTAACAAATCCGCAGTATTCTGAAAACGACATGCACGAGCGTCCAAGTACATCACATGAATATGCCATTTATGTAGGTGAAACATTTGACGTAAGTAAGCTTTACACAGTGGCAGGCGGCCACCCCAATGGTTGGGAAACGAAAATCGCAGTGAATGGTGACGAATCATACTCTGGTTTGAAAATCAAACCGTCACAAAAGGGCGACTATGCCATTAAACTATCCGTAAGAAATACCGTTCCTGGAACTCAAGAGGCGTGGTTAACAAAGATTATCGATTATACGCTTCACGTATATGACCGTCCAACATGGTCAACGAACTTTGATAAGATTTTTGACCAAGGTTCTACAATTCTGCACGTAAATACAGGTGACAAAGTAGTTTTCGAGGTAGAGCCTGAAGGTGGTGATGCCTCCAAATGGAGTATCGGTATGATTGCCAATGATGAAGAAGAAACCCCATTCAAAAAGGATGTTGAAAAATGGGGCTGGAGCTACACCTTCAGTTCTACCAATGATACCACAGAGGCAAAGACCAACAATTTGAAGATACACATCTCAAACACCCCTGACTATCTCACCCAGGGAAGCAAAGCCTTTGATGAAGAAACTACATGCCAAATCATCGTTTGGAAAGACATTGCGGCTTCGATTATTGAACCCAACACAATAGTAGAGGGAAGATACTCTATGGAAACCCGTCAAGGTGATGAGCAACAGTTTGCTGTATCAGTTTTCGGTGGAGACCCCCAGAAATGGGAATTAGCCACCGATGCAGGAACTATCAAGGGAAACCTATCCCGACAGGACAACATGTACACCTATTCCATCAGAAAAGGCGAACTGAAGTCCAATGGGATGGAGCCTTATCACTATACATTTGATGTTAAAGCTATTTATAATGATGGACAGACACATATAGAAAAGAATTTCCCTGTAGGAATTTTGGTATGGCCCGAGCCAAATGTCAGTCATGTGTTGGCAATAGGCAACAAGACAGGTGTCTCATTCAAGCATAACGAGACTGGCGAAAACTCGCAGACATATCAGAATGTTACATGTTACGAAGGAGACGAATTGGAGCTTAGCACACTCTTGTCTGGCGGTGCTGCCAACGGAGTCTGGAAATACCAAATTGGGAATGGAACGAAGAACTCCATGCCAACCACCAACACAATCTCCACAAACGGAGACGAGATTATCAGTTTCTACAACTACATGGTTGAGGGAGAAAATTTGGTCGCAGAAAAGAAAGTGTTGAATATTGACATTAAGGCAAAACGATACACCTTGCCGCGCTTTACCACGGACAAGTTGCCCACTGTGGACAAGACAACCAGCTCTGATTGGGGAAAAGCCGAAATCAAGGAGGGGACAACACCCATACCAGTAGATCTCTATGGCAATGGCATTCAAACAGCCACCTTTGACTTCAGTCCACAGCAACAGCACGAAGGGAACGAAGCAGGATGGACATATACTTGGAAAGTAAACGAAGAATCTGTCGCAACGAATACCAGCAAATGGAGTTACATCGCAAAGACAACCTCCACGGCAGCATACGAAGATAAGATCATCTCCGTTGATATCTGCAATGCCATTTATAGCAACGACATCCAAACAGGCAACAACATTGGTTTGAGCACAACAAAAAAATACTTGGTTCGAGTTTGGCACAAAGCGCAATTACCCAATTCTATCATGTTCAACGACACACAGAACCACGGTAATGATATGACAGAAACCCATTCCATAAGAAAAGGGAATGTCATGCAGGGGTATGTCACACCAATACAATATGGCTATGCCCCCCTTGGAACAGCCAATTATCAGTATGTTTGGTCTGGAGAAGGAGCCTCACAGGACTACTCAAGTTCAAACTGGGAAACGACAGCGAAGAATAGCAGAAATAATGACACATTTGGCTACGAGACAAAGACCTATGGGCTGACTGTAAGAAATGTTGGACCACGAGGGACCTACTGGGAAGACGAGCAACTCGATGATTGCGAGATCATTGTCTATAACAAACCTCAAGCTCCTTTGTCCCTCGTAAAGAAAGGAAACGGGACCAGCGGAACGATGATTGTCACCACAAACACCAGCGACGTCAATTTGGAAAAGAGTGACTATTATCTCATCTTTGGATACACCAATGCCGATGGCGAGACAAAGTTCGAAGCTCAGAAACAGGTCAACGATGGACAGGTAAGATGGACAAGCCAGTATAAGAATGCTACAGAAATGTCCTCTGCATTCGTTTATGCTGCATGGATGGACAAGGCCTCAAAAGTAATTATTACAAGTGGGCGCTGCTACCTGAATGGTACTGATGTGGAATGGGATGATTCCGACTACAACTATGCTTCAAACGCAAACAAGACACGCAGTATCATTGGAGGAGAAACTACGCCTGTTGAGGAAATCGCCTCTGATAGTGGTAGTGAAGACATGCAAGTATTTGATACAAATGGCATACTCGTGTCAAAGAGCACCAAGGGACTTCCATCTGGAGTGTACATCATACGCTATATACAAAATGGTGTAACAAGAAGCAAGAAGGTATCCATTAAATGACGAGAATAGAAATAAAAGATGAAAAAGAGTATATATTATATCGGCATTGCGCTCATGTGCGCAGGCAGCTTTATGCCATCCAATGCACAGGAGCTAAGTACCAAACAGGAACGAATGCTCAAAGCGGCCGCTCTGAACAGACTGGACGAATATCGAGCTTACCACAGTATGGGCGACGAGGAAATTTACTACAATTTCCTCGACCTCTTTGCCAACGATTCTTGCAAGGTGTATAATGACCAGTTGGGATTGGGCGGCAAAGACCAAATTACAGTAAAAGAATATGCCGACCGTCAACGCAACAAACTCCATGCTCCCCAGTTCTTCTTTTCCAACATAAGGATTGGACGAGTTTGGAAAGATGGCGAATCATGGAAAATAGAACTGACGTATAACAAATCGGCATCATATGTTAATGCCTGTGGAATTCAATTCTCCACGAAAGACTTCTACGAAAACGAGTTTGAGGAAAAGGCTATTATGGAGTTCCCAAGCGATATGAAGAAATGCAAAATCCTAAGCATCAATGGCTCTATTGACAGCAAGCGCAAACTTGCTGAGAACTATATCGTATATCTGAGTACGTCAGAACGTGACAGTCAACTTGTGTATTCACCCAAAAACGGAGGCCCAAAGCAAAAACTCAAGTTCAACAGCTTCGGACAAATGCTTTTCGAGCAGGGAGTTTCGGTTAACGAATTCAAATATTCTGACCCCGACATGACACTCAAGCCTGTAATCAACGAGGAATGTCACACGATGCAAATGAACTATAAGGCTCGTCGTTGGCGTCTGCGTCCACACTACGACGTTACCATAGGTGACTTTTACAAAATCAAGACCACTGACGACAAAATAAATTCATCCTCCAGCGGCAATGAGTTTGGCATTGACTTTGGCTGTACAATTCCATCCAAGGGCATCGTCAAGTTCTCTGTAAATCTTGGTTTAGGTGTAGCCACTTCAAAAATCAACCTTGACTCGCCTGAGTTCAACTACTCCTACGAGACTAATGAGGATGTTGATGGCGATACATATCTGCGAAGATACCAGATAGGAGCTACTGACCAGGCTATTTCACTTTCTCACTTGAACATACCTGTATATATCGATGCAGACTTTTGCTTCAGCAGGTTTGTCTCTATGTATGTTCAGGCTGGTCTAAAGAATTACATGAAGATGAGCGCAAAGATTGACTCCTACAATTCATCTATGTATGTCGATGGATTATATCGTCAATATGGCAACCTCGTGATGAATGAGCACTGGGGGTTCAACGGCTTCGGCATGCATCAAGTTTCACTGAATGATGTGAGTGACCCCGATGTTCATGCCAAGAGTTTTGCTTCTGACTATTTTGGCGGAATCGGCTTAAGATTGAAGCCACTGAAATCTGTTCCACTTGCACTGGAACTGGGCATCCAGTACCAGTCTTCCCTCTCTAGTATTCTCGAGAGCGACGCAAACAGCCTCATCCTTCAAAATGGAGTTTCTGCAAGCCAAGCAATAAATAGCTACACTAAGGCAGACGGAGAGAAGTACAGAATGCTGAGCAATGGTGTGAATAGCCTGAAACGCTCACACATGAAGTTTAATATAGGATTGGTTTATAAATTTTAGCCATTATGATACGCAAATTTGAGTGCAAGGACTGCAAGCATACATTTGAGGCAGACGACAGCAAAGAGGTCATCTGTCCACAATGCCAGTCAGACAATGTAGATTATTACACAGTCCACCGTCATTGGGGGAAATATCTCCTGGTGGGAGTCATTGTCTTAGCTGCATGCGGAGCCATCTACATGACAGTCAAAGGGATTTCTGCCAAGACAGAAGGCAAAACCGTAACACAGGCAGAAGCGGAGGCTGACACATCATCAATCAAACAGATTGCAGAGGCCGAAAACGAATACGAGCAGGAAACAGGATGCGCTATTCCCCCATCAATAAAGCCTTTGGGCGAAAAGCAGCTTGCCGATGACCAGACTTATAGCTTCGAGGTTGCCATTGAGCATGCACCATCTTGCTCGTTTAAGGTAGTACTTATAGATAAAGCAACAAATAAGGTCATTGCAGAATCAAAGGATGGAAAATTCTCTAAGATTCCACCAAGCAAGGCTGACGGCGGCATGTACATCATTCAGATTATGGACAGCAAGACAGATTCTGCACTTTGCGACCCACAACCGATAGATGGTTTTCTGCCAGTGCAAAAGATCAGCCACAAACTGAGCAAAGAACAAGTGCAGAAACTTCTTGATGACGAAGATGAAACCCTCATCGGCAATGGCGAGAATCCTTATTTGGCTCCCAACTATGAAATTGAATTCATGGGAATAAAGGACAGCGAAGAGTTGCCCACCAATCTCGCAGATGTAATAGAGAAAGTGTATATGGGAGTATGGAATAGTGTTAAAGTAGAAGCAGTGGAATATGACAACACCATGCACATTTCTCGCATAACGCTATCAGTCAAAAAATAAAACATCAATCAAGTTACGACAATGAGTAAAACAAATTCCATAAAATATTTGCTCCTTGCTGGTATATTTGTAGTTACATTTGGCATCGGCTACTTTGGCGTGAAAGTTGTCTGCAACTCAAAGTTCACTGATAAAGAGACGATTGCCCAAAACGACAAGGAAGTCTCATCAAAGGGAGGAAAACTACTTACTCCGCCTACTGAAGAAGAGCCCTCAGAAGCGCAAACAGATACTGTTGCGACACAACCCGCGATAACAGAAACACAGGGTCAGACAAATCCAAGACAGGAGGCATCAACAAAAAGAGAACAGATTAGTTTAAATCCCTCGAAGCCTGAACTCTGGGGGGATGGCTACCGATTCAGATGCACCTGCACTGGAGTTCCCGAAGGAACAAACATCCATTATGAATTATGGAGCAACAGGCTGGTACAGTCGTCCAAGGATGGCAACTTCAAAAACGTTCCTGGAATTGCTGGTGGAAAGTATAAGCTCTGCCTGGTGAAGGACGAGAACGAAAACCTTGTCACAATACGTGTGCCTGGTTTTATGCCTGTTGAAAATAAGGACTCACCAGAACCAGGAAAAGCCGAGCCAGAAAAGAAGATGCTCATTTCCAAGGATGAATTTGAGGCGAAGATGCTCAATCCCAATGACAACTCGTTGGTTGTAGCACGCAGAGCGACTGATAAGAAAACAGTACTGGCTCACGGTTTCTCCATCACAATCGTTGGCATGGCAACATCCGAAAAGAATCTGCCAACTGACATCGAAGGCATCCACGACAAGATTCATTTTGGAATATGGAAATCCGCACGTGTGATTGAACTGGTTTACAATGAGAAAACTGGACAGGTTACGAAAGCGACCATTTCGCCCGTTTACTAAATATTTAAAACAAAGAGAGATGAAATCATTCGCAATAAGTCTGATGTTTCTGTTGATGTTCGGTGCGACAACACTGGCACAAACAGCGACAAAGAATTACCACTTTGTATATATTGACCATGAGGTCAACACACCGACGAACCAACTCTGCAACAAGCTGAAGGATCTTCACGAAGATGCCCTTGAGACAGAAGATGTCCTGATTATCTATTTAGCCACAGGGTTACCTTCTGAAGGCTATTGTATGTTGTCACTCACAAATTTGCAGGATGGCACAGACAAAAAGCAAGACACAGAAGAAGCATTCAACAATATCATAGCAGCATTACAGAACGCTAAATATCATTCTGTCAACCCCAAGGCTGATGTACAGAATATCATCGACCTGTTTGACACATACCCATACCAACAGGAGGACAAGAACCTTACGTACAAGAACGTAAAACTCAGCTTCTACGTAGGAAGCCGTTTCTGGACTTTGGGCTACAATTATTCTGTCCTGTCCTACTTGTATGCATTGCTGGATGTGGACAGCATGCCCAAAGGAAAATACAGTTTCAACGTGATGGTATCGCGCACCGACAAACCCACATACGAAGAAGGTATGCCCTTTGGCAACCTAAACTTACAAGGTATCAATAAAAAGACGAGTATCTCAATCTACTAAATCAATTTTACAATGAACAAGTATATTTCATGCGCCTGTGCCATTCTGCTTTCAATTACCGGCAAAGCACAGACAGGACTTCCTGGACAATGCCAAGCTGGCATGCCCAAAATCCTGAACTCAGAACTCATCAAGGAGAAAGAAATCAAGCAGTTTCTCGGGACATCTGACTGGGGACAATCCCAGAAAGTGAACAAGTATTGGGTTGTATATAGCGACCGCGAGAATAACATCACCTACAACAAGCCAGATAAATCTTCAGGCCGCTTTTCTTCACTGAACTTCAATGAGGAATTGCGCATTGCCAAACTGCAAAATGGCTTTGCTTTGGTATATAAGGAGGAAAAGACCAGTAGTATCTATCCGAAAATCAACAGCGGAAAAACACGTGGATGGGTGCCTATGAGCAATCTCCTGCTGTGGAATTCATGCCCCACAAACGATCTCGGCATTTACCGTAAGGCACTGCCCGTCATCAACGTGGACGAATACATCAAGCATAAAGACAGCAACATTGGCAAAATTTTCAAGAACCCCGTAGCAAAGAGCGGTCAAGCGAGACTGATGACGGGTATGGATTTCTATTTCGTCATGAAAGAAGATTCTGAGAGCGGACTTGTATTGCTTTCACGTCTGTGCAACCTGGTAGGAAACACGTCTCAAGTACTCTATGGCTGGGTAAGCAAAGCGTCATACGTGCCCTGGAACCAGCGTTCTTGTCTGGAGCCCAACTGGAACCGTGAGGTGGCAGAGAAATTTGCCGCATTACCCAGTGACAAGAAGAACGTACCGGTATATCGCAACTCCAACCTTACCGACCAGGCTTGTACCATGCCACTCGGACGTACCAACGATCTGGGTAAACGTGCTACCATGTACAGGATGTACCCCGACGAGATGCGCTACCCCATACTTGACAACGACGAGAAGAAAGACGAGATATACAAAGTCACGGCCTTCGCTCGTCCTGATGGTCGTGGACATGTGGCACGCATACGCAAAGATAAGGATGACACAAAAATCAAGATGGTAGAAGACAAGATGAAGGAGCAGCGTGTCATCAACCTGATATTTGTTGTTGACGGAACAAGCTCCATGAAGAGTTTCTATAATCCTGTACAGAAAATCATCCAAGAGGCCAAAAACTATTTTGGAAAACAGGAAGGCAATGTCGTAAAATGTGGTGCAGTAATCTACAGAGACTACCCCGACAAGGCTTTCTGTACAGAATATGTACCCATGACCAGCCCTACAGACCCCACTCTCACATCATTCCTGCAAAGCGGAGGTAAATATGGAATCAAGAGCGTGGCCATTCCTGAAACAGAGGCAATGTACAAAGGACTGGAACTTGCACTTGATGCAACCAAAATGCATTACTCTCCCAAGAACAGCAACATGATGTTTGTGATAGGTGATTGTGGAAATGCCCCCGATGACAAGAACTGCCTTTCCGAAGAAGAACTTGTGAAGAAATGTGTTGAAAACCGTATGCAGATTTCGGCTTTCCAAGTCTTCAACGGAACCTCTCAGGCATACAAGTTGTTCCGCCGACAACTCAACAAACTTATCAGCGAGAGCCTGAATGGACAATATCGAACAAATCAGGTCAAAGGACTTGTAACCAAATGGCGCGATCTGGAAGACGGTTACGAATTCTCCACCAATCTGCCCGACGAACAGAAATTCTACATCGGCAATACACGAAACGCCCCCAACGGAGAAAAGATGAACGTGGCCAAACTTTATGATATTGTAAAAGACAGTTATATCCAATTCAACACAGCTATTGAGGCTCGCGTGGCTTCTCTGCTTCACTCTGACGAGTGGGCAATGTATGATGACGAAACTGTAACAGAACGCACAGCCGCTGCAACAGTGAACCTGAACTTCTTGAAAGACGCATTCGGAGAAGAGGGCCTCAAGAAGCTGAAAGAAGAGAATATGCTGACAGCCTTCAAGGGTTTCACTAGACAGACCGACCCCGAACTGGGAGAAAGCTACTGGCAACCTGTCATCTACATAAGTGAGGACGAATTCAAGGACCTCATGACCAACCTTCAGGGAGTAATGGCTGCTGTCAGCAGCGGAAGTGATGACCGTCGCCCGTACGTAACCGCGATGAAAACTCTGGTGCGCACCATGATTCCTGATATTACAGAAGCACAGATGCAGCAGAAGGGGAACAAAGAAATCATGGCCATGGTGGCTGGACTGAATGTAAGTTCCGATGCTCTTCGTGGACGAACACTGGAGGAGATTCAGGACAACAAAATTGTATCTCAGGAAGAATTCCAAGGACTCGTGACCAACTTTGTGGACAAGTTTAACAAGCTTGACCAGATGCGTACATCCGAATACCCATTCTCCATCATGCGCAATGGAACGCGATGGTTCTGGATTCCCGTAGCTGATTTGCCATAACAAAAGATTCCTATCTCTCACAAGATAGAAGAAGAATGAAAAAAGCAAATATCCTTATCGGATTGATTATTGCCACGCTTTCTTGCACAGCTCAGGTAAAGTTGCCTGAGCTGTGCCAAGTTGGCATGCCCAGAATCCTAAATTCCGAGTTAATAAAGGAGAGAGAGATCAAACAGTTTCTCGCTTCACCCGACTGGGGACAATCTCAGAAAGTGGACAAATATTGGGTTGTATATAGCAACCGTGAGAATAACATCACCTACAACAAACCAAGCAAATCTTCAGGCCGATTTTCTTCACTGAACTTCAATGAGGAATTGCGCATAGCCAAACTAAGAAATAGCATTTTCAGTTTTAAGAGGGAAAAATCCATCGATGAAGCAATCCCATGATTCAAAGAACAAAACTGAACAATGTCACATATACACAGACTCTAATATTCCTCTAAATCGCACACAAATGGAAATCCCTAATACAAAGCGCACAACTATACAGGGAAATCCATCATGCGCAATGGCACACGATGGTTTTGGATTCCGGCAGCAGAATTACCATAATCAACAAGATAATCTACTATAAAGTATATAATGCAGAAATTATTTGAACTTAACAACCTGCGATGCTCTTACGACAAGAATTATCAAGAAGGGGTGTCGCGCGTGGTTTTAGAGATTGAGCACCTCGCCATTCCACGTGGAAAGAAAATTTTTATCGTAGGCGAAAGTGGCATCGGCAAAAGTACAATTCTGGAAACACTGGGCATGATGAATAACACCATTGTGCCTGGCGACCCTACACGATTTGTCTTTTACGATAGAGAAAAGGAACTGGACTTGAAATCAATGTGGAAGAAGAGCGACAGAGCGCTCTCTGATTTCCGCCTCAAGAATTACAGTTTCATCTTCCAAAGCACAAACCTCATGCGCAACTTCACTGCATTTGAGAATATCGCATTTACCAGAATGCTGCAGGGGTTCTCCCGATTCTCATGCTTCCAACGCACGAGAAAGGTTCTGGCAGACCTCGGCCTTGAGCACGTAGATGAAAAACGCATGTCGCAAGAACTTTCAGGCGGCCAGCAGCAACGTTTGGCCTTTGCACGTGCCATCGTACCGGATTTCACTGTACTTTTCGGTGACGAACCCACAGGCAACCTCGATGCAGAAAATGCCGTACGTGTAATGGAGATTCTCACCCAGAAACTCAACGAGCACCAAGGTTCAAGCGCCATCATCGTAAGCCACGACATGCATCTGGCAGTAACGTTCGCCGATGTAATAGTTAAAATACGCAAGTGCATACGCCCCAAACAGCACGAGGACGACGAGGACATCACCTACGGAGTATGCAATGATACCTGTGTGTACCATAAAGGAGAGGACAACCAGTGGACCAATGGAGCGGAGCATTATGCCCCCAATGACTTTGAGGAATTTCTTCGCAAAAAATAATTCTACATATGAAACAGTATCTTAAACTACTGATGTCACGCGAGGGCAAGGAAGTCCTCGGAAAGAAAGGAGCCAATCTATGGCTTCTGACCATTGTGCTGATAGCTACGTTTGCAAGCATCGCATTCAGTGAAGGTAGCATGATATACCTACGGGACAAGATGGAAGACCCATTCACCAACTGGGTAAATATTGCAAAATCAACAGATGCAGACCGTTTTGCCAAATTCTGTTCCGACCTGAATGATCCGGAGAACATGAAGCGCTTTGGCTACAACAGCGTACAGATGGACCAGACTACCAACTGGAATATGCAAGGCGTTGATGAGAATCACCAGCACTATCTGAGTTTGCGCAGTTTTGGCCGTCTCCACGGTTCACTCATCAAAGCTGTGCTTGACGAGAAGAATGTGGTAGCAAAAGCGGCACTTGACACATCCTTGCTTGATGACAACTCTTTGGGTCTCGTCATCACCCAGGATGCTATGAAACGCTTGGGCTATAACGAGGATAATATCCCCAGCTACATCTACCACATGGTGCACATCGCCAACCCCGAAGACAAACTCAAAGCAGACTCTCTCGGAGTGCAGGTGTCTGAAACCGGCTTCTTTACAGTTCCTCTTCCCGTGTTGGCTGTGGTTCGCCGTTTGCCCAACAATGTGGATATGGTGTCTGCCAACTTCCTCTTTTTCCAGCGTGAGAATAACTTCTCCACTTTCCCGTTCGACCTTATTGGGCATGAGGAATACCAGCACCAACTACACTATTTTGTCAGTGACAAGATAGACATGAAGTCCTTTGAGCAAACTGTGCAGAAATTTGTTCCTGACAGTCTGAAAGGAAACCTACAAATACTGGACGACAATGAGACTGTCAACATGCGTCCCTGGCGAAATGGTTCCCTAATCAAGATTGTCATAGGTGACGAAACGATGTCTCATCAAGTTTTTCTTGATATTGCAAGAAAGATTGAAAAAGAATATAAAGACAGCCAGATTGAACGTATTCACAGGTATGAAGTGATAGACTGTCCTTCGAACAAGGGTACCTATATCAGCATCGAATTTGGCGAGCTTTCTCACATTCGTGAGTTTGAGCAGTTTGCCAAAGAATACACCGTACAACTTGACATGGCTCAGGTAGCAAGTAAGGAAAACTTCAATGCAGTCACTGTGATGGCAGCAATTCTCTCTGCCGCCATGGTCATTTTCTCTATTGTCTGCATCATTATGTTCCTTGTGAACATGTTGCAGAGCTACTTCCAGAAAGTCAAGAGAAACATAGGGACCTTCAAGGCCTTCGGTATGAATGCCGCAGAACTCATCTATGTATATGTTATCATTCTTGTGGTCATCGTTACTTCTGCTGTCTTGATGGCATTGGCCATAACATGGGGCATACAGCTCTTGCTTCCCGTTGTAGGAGTAGAAAAAGATGGTTTCAATTACCTGTCATTGTGGAATGCCACAACCTACATTGCTGCAGCGGTTGTGTTTGTCTCCACGATAGCCACAGTATGCATTGTCATGACACGCATGCTGAGTCAAACACCAGGTGACCTCATTTACGACAGAAACTAAAAAATCGATAAACAAATGACAAACAATGAAATTCTTATCGGACGAGACAACAGTTGCCATATCCGCATCAACCCAGAGTGCAGATATTGCAGCGGTATTCATGGTGCATTATACATGAGTGGTAATACACTTATGTATCGTGACCAAAGCCGCAATGGCACCACCATCAACAACAATATGGTTCGCCAGCAAACGGTTCCCATTAAATATGGAGACACCATTATGCTGGCCGGACAGTATCGTCTTGACTGGAACACTATCTGCAGCTATTTCCCTCAAGCACAGCAAATGCCTGCACACACAATCATCAAACCGCAGGATAATCCCCAGTACCAGCAAGAATACAGACCTGAAGAGAAGCACACCCCAAACCTCCACAAGTTCAATTGGGGAGCATTCTTCCTCTACCCCATTTGGGGATTGTTCAACGGATGCTGGTGGGCATTGCTTTTGTTTATATTCTGCTGTTGGGCAAGTATTCTGCTCAATCTCATGTTTGGCATTTTCGGCACTCGTCTGGCCTGGCAGAACTGCAAATGGGAAAGCGTAGAAGACTTCGAACAGACACAGCACACATGGGCACTATGGGGAGCAGGACTATTCTTCTCAGGATTAATTATCGTACTCATCCTGGCTGCTTCTTTAGGAAGTGTTCTAAGTAGCATGTTCTAACCCAAACGTCAGATTATTGGTTTCCACTGCCTTCAAACGACTTCCGGGCATTGGAAATGGAGAATAGGGAGTCCATATATATAATAAGGAATAAGATGAAGAAAATTTTCATTCTTGCTGTAGCAGCAATGGCAATGACATCTTGCTCTACAGTTCTCAACACGGCAAGCGTGAACGATGTTGACAACAAGATTTTAGCAGGTGCGGTAGCAGACCTTGAGGTTTCCCCCCAGCGCGTAACTTACACTTACAAGACAAAGGCATCTGCACGCAGAGGCGGTACAAAGAACTGTGTGAGAACTGCTATCCGCGAGGCTCTTGAGGCTAACGGCGGAGGCGACATCATGGTACAGGAAGAGGTGACAACCGTTATTCGTTTCGCCCTGTTTGGCAAGCGCTTCAAGAAGGTGAAGAGCGTAACGGTCTCTGGTTATCCTGCAAAGTACAAGAACATCAAGACAATTCCTCAGTCATCTCTGATTAAGGGATTAGAATCAGGAGGTAAATAACCTATTCCACCCACAGAACCATTTCCGTTCTGAATTTCGCAAGGGAGCGCATCTATATGCTGCTCCCTTGCTATGTAACATATCGTACAATTACACATTGCAGTTGCTATTGTTGTACTTTGATAATGCACTCTACATTTTCTATCACAGGAAATCAACAACACATTTAAAAACATGGGTACAAATAATCGAAGGACAGCGCTACTATTCGTAGTGCTATTACTTATTTCAATCAAAACATTTGGCTACTCCGCCTATGTAGGAGAAAGTATTTACATATCAGCACCTCCATGTCAAGGTATTATCGATGCCGCGGCATGGTATTCAACCAGCAGTTCCAGCAATTTGTCAGTCTCTGGTAATGCTACAGGATGCACAATAAACATCAACTCTTATTTCGATGGAGAAGAAAGAATTGCATGTCAGTATGCTTTTCGCTATTTTGTAGGTAGTACAATAAAATACGGTAAAAACACCACATACTACAACATTTCATGTCGCAAGTCCGTCGTGAAAATGGACAAAAATGAGCTTACTATAAAAATAGGGCAAGAGGCAACCCTTTCGTACACCAATTCATCTGGTTACGACCTTCCGTACTGTACATGGAAGACCAGTGACTGGAATATAGCGAACATGGACGGAGAAACATGCATTGCAGGAGAAAAGAAAATTACAGTTTTCGGCAGGAGTATTGGTCAATGCGAAATAACCTTATATGCCAATACCGGATATGAAAACCCCAAATGCATTGTCAACGTAATCGCCAACCCTCCAAAAGCCATAAACATAAAGAAACAGGAGATATCTGTTCAAGAGGGCAAAAGGGCTTCAATAAATTATTCGTTAGTACCAAGTGATGCTTACGCAACCATAACATGGAGCTCCTCCAACGAGAGTGTTGCAAAAGTTACAGGAGGTGTTGTAACCGGCATTAGCGAAGGCCGTGCAACAATAACCGCTCGAACAGACAACGGACTTACAACATCATGCATAGTAATCGTAACACCTCTGCCAAAGTCCATTTCGCTTGAGAATAAAACCATTGTACAAGGATACTGCGTCAAATTAGTTCCTTTGACCTATCCCTCCAATGCAATTTCCACATACAAATGGGAAATAGAAAATAATCAGATTGCAAAAATAGATGCAAATGGTGTTGTAAAAGCTCTCGCTCCTGGACAAACCACAGCAAAAGCGACAACACAAAATTCGTTAACCGCGACATGCACAATTAAAGTTGTAACTGCCGATGAAGGCATGGACTACAGAAACATAGGAAACAGGATAAGTTTACTTCACAAGTTCATTGAAACAGTATTATCGAATCTAAAATAGAGAAACGTCTATGAAACACAATAGGATTATCAAACTTGTTATATATATCTTTATCATCTCATCAAACATTTCATGTGGCGACAATGAAACACTCGGTGACAATGCCAATGGGGATGTAAGTATAGAGTCTATTGAAAAGATACTCAAAGACGTTGTTACAGATTGGAATCTTTCTCAAGAAGACCTTTCTATAAGAATGAAGGGGTATAGACAGATTTATTCTACTGATGAAATGCTGCAGTATGTGCCACCTAAAAACAGCAAAATCAGTGTGGCTTACCAATTCAAAGGCACAAAACTAATGTCGGCAGCCGTTGTTTTCCCCCGAACGGACAAGAACATTGATGTGTCATCATTGATTGGAGGATATACATTTCTGGGACTGCTTGATAACTCAGAAGTATATGCCAATAAGTTCAAAAACACGGTGTCAACAGTGAAGGAATACGCAGATAAGGATTCACTTTACAGCGCCATTGGGTTCGCACCCATCAAATCAGACATACTGGACAATTTGTCTCCCTATAAATGCAGTACACATGAAGAGTACGACCTCGTACCTTTTGGAGCATCTGTCACAGGTGAAATAACCGGCACCAACAAGAACGTCGAAGTCGGGATTATTTACGGAGAATCAAATGCTCTGACAGAAGAAGACAAAAAGGTTTCCACTACAGCCAACGGTAAGTTCACGCTTGCCATAAAAGGCTTGATAGAGGGAAAAACGTATTACTATTGTGCATATGCAATGATTGATGACATATACTACTATGGGGATGTAAATTCACTGATTGCAGGTCCGATGACATACAAAATTGACAATCAAACTTACAAGATGGTGGAAGTTGACGGCGAACATTCATTCTATGTTATGCAAACGGAAATCCCACCAAGTGCTGTCGTAAACATCGCAAATGTGAATCTTACTCCTCTTGACAAAAATGGGGACAATATAGTTATAAAGTCGGAGTTTCGTGGGTTCCTAAATTCCCTCAGGGAAGCGACTGGGCTTGCTTTTAGAATTCCGACAAAAGCAGAATGGCAATATGCTGCCGCAGGAGGGCACAAAAGCAAGGCTTATACTTACAGCGGGAGCAACAATGCAGACCTGGTAGCTTGGCATTCTGGAAACAGCAATTCAAAATCTCACGGAGTGGCATTGTTAGAACCCAACGAACTGGGGCTTTATGACATGTCGGGAAACTTTGCCGAAATATGCAATGATACAGACGACGAGTATTATATAGATGGAGATTATTGCGGAGGTAATTTTTTGCTTAAAAGTTCTGATTGTACAATAACAAGTTCAAAACCAGGAGAAAGCGGGAACAACAAGATAGCTGGTACAAATTATCGTCACAAGAATGCCTTTGAAGGGAAATACTACACAATACGCCTTGTCTTTACTAAATAGCTGACAGTAGTAGTCACACTAAGCATTCGTCTGATTACAATTGTTAACGCTATAGCTATTGTACATTTGCGTTTCGATAGAGCAACAGAACTATAGAATACAGCGAAAGAGCCCCCAAGAAATCCCAAAACGAGTTCTTGGGGGCTTTCGATTATCCACAAAGCACACAGAAATTTCACTATAGCTTCGTGAAAACTTTTATGGGCGTTCCGAGATGATTTTCTTGTGGTGAAAGAGCCAAAACATGTAGCATAAACGGGCAGTGAAGCCAACTTGCACGAACATGCCTGCCTGACAGCACCGAGAGGCGAGACGCCGGTTTGGACGCACTTGGGTACACTTGCCAGAAAAATAAATGACCGTTCTTGGGCCCACCTACCATTATATTTCATATATTTGCATTGTCGTAATGCTGCGACGATGCATATACATATCTATTATTAACCCCTTAAACAATCATTATGAACAACATTCCATTAGTATTTTGGCTCGTCCCGATAGCCAGCATCGTAGCATTGGGAATGGCATGGTGCTTCTCCCGCACAATGATGAGGGAGGATGAAGGCACAGAGAGAATGAAAGAGATAGCCAGACATGTGCACAAGGGTGCCATGGCTTATCTGAAGCAACAGTACAAGGTGGTAGCCATCGTCTTTGTGGTACTGGCCATCGTCTTCGCCTTCATGGCTTATGGGCTGAAGGTGCAGAATCCATGGGTGCCATTTGCATTCCTCACGGGCGGTCTGTTCTCGGGACTTGCAGGATTCTTCGGCATGAAAACAGCCACCTATGCATCTGCACGCACAGCCAATGGAGCACGCACAGGTCTGGCCAAGGGACTGAAGATAGCATTCCGCAGCGGTGCCGTGATGGGACTCGTGGTCGTTGGTCTCGGACTGCTTGACATAGCCATCTGGTTTGTCGTTCTCAATGCTGTATATGACGGCGAACCAACAGCACTCGTCACCATCACTACCACCATGCTGACCTTCGGCATGGGTGCTTCCACCCAGGCGCTCTTTGCCCGTGTGGGTGGTGGCATCTACACCAAGGCTGCCGACGTGGGTGCTGACCTGGTGGGCAAGGTGGAGGCAAACATCCCAGAAGACGACCCACGTAATCCTGCCACCATTGCCGATAATGTGGGCGACAATGTGGGCGATGTGGCAGGAATGGGTGCCGACCTGTACGAGAGCTATTGCGGTTCGATACTCTCAACGGCGGCATTGGGTGCAACAGCCTTTGCCATGAACGGCGACATGCAGTTGCGTGCCGTCATCGCGCCAATGATAATAGCGGCCATCGGCATCTTCCTCTCGCTCATAGGCATCTTCCTGGTGCGCACGAAAGAAGGGGCAACGATGAAGGAGCTACTTCGTTCGCTCGGCTATGGCACCAACGTAAGCGCCGTACTGATAGCCGTTGCCACATTCATCATATTATATATGCTGCGCATAGAGAACTGGCTCGGACTCTCGTTCTCCGTCATCAGCGGTCTGGTGGCAGGTGTAGTGATAGGCCAAGCCACTGAATATTACACATCCCACAGCTACAAGCCGACGCAAAAGATAGCAGAGGCTTCGCAGACCGGCCCTGCTACGGTCATCATCAAAGGCATAGGCACGGGCATGATATCAACGATGATTCCCGTGGTCACCATCTCGGTTGCCATCATGCTCAGCTATCTATGTGCCAACGGCTTTGACACGTCGTTGTCGGCAAAGTCAATAAGCATTGGTCTGTACGGCATCGGCATTGCTGCCGTGGGTATGCTGTCAACGCTCGGCATCACACTGGCCACCGATGCCTATGGTCCTATCGCCGACAATGCAGGAGGCAATGCCGAGATGAGCGGACTGGGCAAGGAGGTGCGTGAGCGTACAGATGCTCTTGACGCCCTTGGCAACACCACAGCGGCTACGGGCAAAGGCTTCGCCATTGGTTCGGCAGCCCTGACGGCCTTGGCTCTACTGGCATCTTATATAGAGGAGATAAAGATAGCGATGATACGTGCAGCGGAGAATGGCAAGGAGTATCTTGATGCTGCCGGACAACTCTTCGACCCATCGAAAGCCTCTACCATCGACTTCATCAACTTCTTCCAGGTGAACCTCATCAATCCTAAAGTGCTCATAGGAGCATTCCTCGGCGCAATGGCCGCCTTCCTGTTCTGCGGACTCACCATGGGAGCCGTTGGCCGTGCAGCCGAGTCGATGGTTCAGGAAGTGCGCCGGCAGTTCCGCGAGATAAAAGGCATACTTGAGGGCAAGGCAACGCCCGACTATGGACGATGTGTGGAGATAAGCACACGAAGCGCTCAGAGAGAGATGATTATCCCATCGCTCCTGGCCATAGTCATTCCCGTTGTAGTAGGTCTTGTGCTTGGAGTGGCAGGCGTGTTGGGTTTGCTCACAGGCGGTCTGGCCGCTGGCTTCACCCTTGCTGTATTCATGTCCAATTCGGGCGGAGCATGGGATAATGCCAAGAAGATGATAGAAGAAGGGCACTTTGGAGGTAAGGGCAGCAACAACCACAAGGCAACCATCGTAGGCGACACAGTGGGCGACCCATTCAAGGATACCTCAGGTCCGTCGCTAAACATCCTCATCAAACTGATGTCCATGGTGAGCATCGTCATGGCAGGATTGACTATCGCTTTCCTGTAAGGCGAGGAAATGCCTCTGAATCCCACCACACAAATAATATCAAGAGGCAGATGAACAATGAATCGCGAAGGGTAGGGTGCTTCGTATCAAATTGGGAACACCCTACCCTTTCGGAGCTATTAACAATTAAGGTTGATTCATTAGCCAAGGCCAGCCATCCCCATAAACAGAGATTGCAGACCTTATCATTTTTACGCGCTTGACGATTGCGTCATCAAGCACACAGGAATATCTCGCAGGTATTGAAGTCTATCTCCCAATTGCCGCCCTCAACGCTTTCCCATCGGTACTTGCTGGCCATTGCATCCCACCAAGCCTGAAACTTGGAACCTGTTTCACCGAGGTCGCGCACAAGCTTCTCATACAGTTCGGTATTGTCTGCAGTCAACACTTTGGCTAGTTCGTTCAGCCCGTTACGACGCTCAAATAGAGCCTGTATCTCATTTCTCTCCTCTGGGGTCACCTGCCCCACCAATTTTCTTTCTGTCATATTCTTGTCTTTAGCATTGATAATGTTCATTCAGGATTCTTCTCTATCCCATTCGTTGCGCATATCGAAAGGATCCAGATAGGAGATTTCGCTTATGTCACCATGCTCTGGCAGGAATGTGCCATGCTGGCGCATCGCCTTGAGCAAGGCTTGGCTTGCGTTGCGCTCCAGATGAGCCATCACACACTGTTCGTGACTGGGCGTGTTCACTTCGCAAGTGGTAAGTCTATTTAGCCAAATGCAACGTCTGCACTGGTATGCATCGCAGTGACGGCAGATGGGAGCATGGTCGATCCTGTACAATTGTGCATTCTTGATATTAAGCCCACTCTCCAAATCACCTATATCATAGCCAACAGAAGAGCCTATGCTGTTCTGCTGGGCACACTGGTAGAAGGCTGGGCACACATAGAAATGTCCATCGGGAGCCAATGTTATAGTGGTATCGCCTGCGCCACAGTTGTTCATGTCATCAAGTGCCATGCGGTCAGTCAACAAATTCAGTTGCACAGACACACCTGTCAGCAACAATCTTTTGGTCTCATCGGCCAACACCTGTAGAGCTGCAGAATAACGATCGGCATCCGCATCGGTAAAGGAACGCGCATCGGTGACTATAACATTCAGCCGCGCCACATGCCCAAGCAGGCTTGCAACTTGGCTGGCTTGGGACAACAGACAATCCTTCGTAATGCGCAGCACATAGGGCTTATCGTGACAAAGTGAGCATTGCTTTGCCTGCTCCAGCCCATCAAGTACTACCACATCGGCATCTACACAGTCTTTCCCTTTGGGTTTGATATCAGAGTGATCTACACTATCTATTGCTTCCTGATATTCGGCAGGCAGTTCGTAATCGGGATAGACGAACTGTACATTCAAGTTTTCCTTCATGGCATACAGGATGCCTGCGCGTAGCGTTTGCAGCGGTATCAGACGGTGCTCATGTCTCTCCACAGAATAGTGGCAGAAGGACACTGATGTATCATCGAGCAATATCACAATATACTGTATCATGCCATACCTCCTTCCTTGTCCAACCTTCGGTATAATTTGTTCCAATAGTAATTGTTGGCCCTCACTCTAGCCTTGTGCATCAGGCAAATGGCTGTGGAGCGTTGATAGACAGTGGGCGTATCAGCCGCATCATAATTCTCACCTTGGCACCACGCGCAACCCTCGGCCACCTCGCAGTCGATACATTCCCGTGTGGACTGTGTGCAGCGATCAAGTGTAAGGAACGGCCGCAGACGGTTCTTATCGATGCCATCGTGGATATTGCCAATTATCCATGCCTTCTTGTTGCGCAGCGAATACTGTGCGAAACGAGTGCAGGGGTAAAAATTTCCCTCAGCATCCACGGCAAGCATCCTGCCTGCCCCACACCAGTTCTGGTTCTGCAGATGGCAGTCCAGAGGCTTACCCAGACTTTCTTGAAAGAAGGAACATACATTATCGCGATACAAGCCACCATCAATAATGGCATCAGCAAGCTCTGTCAGTTGCTGTTCGAAGAGTATGTCATCGCCAGGTTTCCACACATTCTCAAACACGCAGTTAATGTTCACCTCGTGTATGCCAAGCGAATATAGGTGCAGCACGCTCTCTTTGATATAAGGGATGTCAGCACTACTGATGGTCACCTTGGTGCCAGCACCAGGGAACTGCTTCAGCCACAGTGGAATGTTACGCACCACATCATCATAGGAGCCTCGCTCATCCTCGGGGCTTGGCATGATGCCCTGCTCCATTTCATGAGTTTTCCAAATACGGTTGAGGTCATGCTTGCGCTTGGTACCATCGATGGTGATACCTATGGAGAGGTGATTATGGTTCTTACAGATGAAGCGTTGCACTTTTTCAGAGTCATAGTTGATACCGTTGGTGGAGAAGGAGAAACGATAGGAATTAAACCAGTGGTGCCCCCTGCGGTACATCTCCACTTTCAGGTAGTCGCAAATCTTGTCTATCAGATCTATCTCAAGAAATGGTTCGCCCCCAATGAAGTCCCATATCACACTCTCCTCCTGCATCTCGTCCTCATTGCTGAGGATATAATCAATCGCCAGCTTCGCCACCTCCCATGGCATCCTCTCCTTTGTATTCTTCCCCACCAGGTAGCAATACTTGCAAGCCAACTGGCAGTCCTTCGTAACAATGAAGGTGATATTCTTGGCGGTGCCGGACTGCCAAGGCTCATTTCTGTCCCTTATAATCTTATCTGATTCCATTTTAATATACTAAAAGTCATTCTTCATCTGCTCAGAGCTGGTCACTCTTGATATGAGCACATCGACTGTACCCAGCTCACTTCCTTGGTATATTCTGCGAATTTCCTTAATTATTGCCTCTCGTTCGCTCTCCTCCTTAATAAAAATATATTCAATATCTTTAGGAGTAAGTTCCAATTTTTGGCTTTCTGTGAGTTTACTCAACCTAAGACAATCTAAGGTTCCACCTTTTCCCTTACGTGTAAAATACATTGGGGCGTCTGAAGGGACAAACCTCCACTCTCGTTCATTTATAAACTTTGGTTTTCTTGACAGTTTCAGATATTCTCTATCCGCATCCGTTCCAACCACGCGCTTTACATAATGAAGCATATACTCCTCATCGAAAGAAGTACGATTAGGTAGGATTGGTTGCACTAAATGCTTCGTCGCATAATCAGACAACGCATTGAATATTAAACTTTTATCCGTCACATACAGCACAGGAGTAAAGCCCTGACTCTTTGCCCACGCCTTATTCAAGCCGACACCATACCTCCCGTACTTATTTTGATGTACAGACAAATCAGAAAGAGGAATGTCACAAGTACAAACCATTGGAATAAGTAAGTCCTTATCCCCCCAATCACGCTCCACGCAATAGCACGGCCACAAACCTTCCTCCAAAATTTTCACCAGCACATCAAAGGTGTGGGTAAAATGAAATAAACTCGTAGAACTTAGTTTTGACATAAAAGCATTAAGTAAGAGGCTGTGTCATGCATAGCACAGCCTCATTTAACGAATTAAAACTAGAATCGAGCCAAATCGTTTCATTACATATAACAACCGCCAGTACAAAAGACAGCACAACTGCCAGTACAACCGCTAGAACAATTGCCAGTACAATTGAAAACACAATTGCCAGTACAACTGCCAGAACAATTGCCAGTACAACTGCCAGTACAATTGCCGCCACAAAGACTTTCACACCCACCTCTACAAGTCCCTGTACATCCCTGACATCCACCTCTACAGGTGAAAGTACAATCCCACTGGCACATCTGAGGTGTTTCAGCTGCCTTCGCCACCTTGGGGGCACTGACCAAAGCAGCTACGCCCAGCAGAGGCAATACACTTTTGGCGGCTTTCTTAAAGAAATCTCTACGTGAGCGAAGATTTTTGTTCTTGTCTTCTTCCTTCATAACGAAATCCTTTCCCATGCTTTCCGGCTTCAAGAAAACAAATTATAACAATATGATTGTTAAGCATAAGATAAAAAGCGTGAAGCCTCGCTATCGCTCGTTCCACGGCTTAAAGGCTCTCGCATGCCCGAATTGTCGAAACGAGCAACGCGAAAAGCCCCACGCAAGCGTATATATACAATGTATGCATCAAAACACAAACATGACGAACATGCCTGTGTAAAGAACTTGCATACACATATAATGTACACTTCAGGGGCGTTTCCGTTGCCTAGTTTGTGACAATTCAAAGGAATTTGCGAGATTCTTAAGCCGTCAAAACATAAGCGCCAGTAACGCCTTTCATAATATGATTCCCTCATCCATACCAAAAAAGCGAGTGGGCTTCCATCAAGAACTTACGCACCACATGCTTTCTGTATGGCCAAAAGTGATTGCCAATATGCCCGGACGCTTCCGTATTAGTAGTCTATCTTCTGACGAGAGAACGTTGCAAATTTACGATTCTTTAAGCTTATGGCAAAATCTTCCATCATATATTTTACAAAATGAATCAATGTGGACCTTAACCATATCCTCATATACAGCAAGGAGACAACAGAAGATCAAATTAATCATTAGATAATCTTCAAGCTTTTCCTTTAGGACAGCAAAAGAAGCATATATGACCTCAGTTCGGGGTAACCGAGTGTCTTATACAACATAAATGCAGCGTGCATACGCCTCCTTCCCATGCCATTAGAAGTGGGTAATAACAGAAGGCTGAAAGAAGTTGTTTTGCCCTTAGAATAGTGACAGCTGTTTGGTGTCTTCGATGCAGTATCCCTGCAAAGCCTTTGGCTTGTTGTCCCTGAGATTATGGCACACAGGAATCATCGTAGAATCAACAAAGGTTATGCCGGTACACATTCCGAACGCACCCAGATTAAGAAAGAACATGAGCTGGAAGAACACTCGGCTTTCCAACTCCACAAAGCGGTTGTACGACACGGCTTTCGGAAAATACGATTTCATTGCGACCTTGATAAAGAACAGATAGTAGTGCTTGAAATTGCGGAATGTACCGAAATGGAAATACAACAGGATCGTCATTATTTCACTGTCTGACAACGAGGCTGCACGCCGTCTGCGCTTCACTCCACTATTGTCTTCCAGCAAATTTCCAGCATTTTCCGCATCGAAATGTTTGCAAAACTCGTCTATCATACAAAATAACTTTGTAATCGGTAGTCATATCAAACAATTTTGTAGCTTGTTGTAATTCACCAATAAAGGTACAAAACATTTGTGAGACTACCAACTTTTATGAACTCTTTCTTATCCCGAACTGGGGTCGTTCTTTCCCTATCGGGTATCGTTGGTGTTTGGGTAGACCGCCACGGACTTTGTCGAGTGAGCCGACTTCACGTCTGCCCTTCGTCGTAAATATATGTCTGCCGACCCGTTGCTTGACGATATCGCTGTGGGCAAGCGTCTAAGCCGTTCTGGGCCTACCCACTCTGCCTTTTTATCTACAGTAGATTCAGAGGGTATAGCAGGGATGCTATACCCTCATATAAATAGTCACATTTTTGACTATTGAAACACCATCCTCAATTATTTTTGTCTGAAAGTTATCGGCACATTGTACTTTACATTTACAGGCTTGCCCTTTTGTTTGCCTGGTTCCCACGCCGGCATAGATTTCACCACACGCATAGCCTCTTCATCGAGCACAGCATGACCTGCTGACTTTGTGATGTGTACGTCGCTGATAGTTCCGTCTTTTCCAACAACAAATCCGACAATAGCCTTGCCTTGCAGCTTTGCTTTGACAGCTGTCTGTGGATATTTCATATTCTTCATAAGAAATTCCATCATTGCCAATTCTCCGCCTTTGAATTTTGGCATCTCCTCGACAACAGCAAAAACCTTTGTGGCTGTCTGTTGTGTCTGCAGATTGGCTGTTGGTAGAGTGTCTGCTGTATGGACGGCATCTCTTGTCATAGTGCCGGTGTTGCTGGCAAATACGCTCAATGCCAGTGTTGCCACTGGGATGATGAACAATGCCTTGAGCATCATCCATCGGTTTGATTTCTTTTGGTTCATCATAATGATTCTTCGTTTTAGTGATTCTTTGTTAAGGTTGTTGGCAAATGGCTGCAGACGATTGCCGACCGCCTTGACTACAAGAAATTTTTGATATTGTGTTGCATCAATGCCTTTGTTTAATACTGCCTCATCCACCTCAAACTCGTGTATGGCTTTCAGATTCTTGCCTATCAGCCACACGAAAGGATTGAACCACTGTATGATAGTGGCTACCTGAAGAATGATGAGGTCAATGCAGTGCCCTAAGCGTATATGTTCCTGCTCATGTGTCAGTATGAGACTGCGGTTGTTGGCATAGTCGTCGCGGCTCATCACAATGTAGTGGAATAGACAGAACGGACTTGTGGCACAATCGGTGAGAACAATGGTGTTGCCTCTGTTGTCGGTGATATGCTCGCACTGGCGCAGCTGCTTCGTCAGACGCACGGTCTGAACAACTGTCATAAAGAATATTGCTACGACACCTATTATATATATACAAATCATGATGTCTGCCCAACTCCATATGGACCGTTCGCTTGCATCGCCATTTATCAGTACTTCTGGCAACTGCACCGTCTGACGAACCATCTCTACTGTCGGATTTGTACCACCGGTGAAGTGAACCAATGGAATAGCAAACGACATAATCAGACATCCAAGGATTAATATTCGGTTGAGCCGATGAAAAGTCTCCTTTTCAAGCAATGGTATAATGCAAGTATATAGCAGAGCCAATGCCATGGCTGATTTTATGACATAAGGTAGTATCATAGTTCTTCTGTTTTTGAATTATCTCTTTTCTCCGTACCTTTGTCTATCAGACTAAGTATCTCCTCCAGTTCCTCATCCGCGATGTTCTCTTCTTTCACAAAGAACGAGATGAGCGAGTGCAGGCTGCCGCCAAAGAACGACTTCTTTACTTCCTTCATAGCATGACGTGTGTATTCTGCCCTTGTTATGAGAGGCGAAAATACGTAGGTCTTGCCTCCGCCATCGCGTTTATAAGATGTTACGTACTTCTTGTGCGTAAGAATCTTCAAAAACGTGGCGATAGTGGAATAGGCGGGACGAGGTTCGGGGTAAACGTCGATTATCTCGTGCGTAGTCATTCCACATCCTTTATCCCACAGAATGTTCATTATCTGCATCTCGGCACGTGTCAATGTATTGAATTCTTTCATCTTTCTTGTTGTTTATTGTCGAGGTTATCTAATGTTTTAGATTTTCTATTGGCAAAGATATAGCAAATGCAAGTTAATTGTTTGCGGATACAAGCAGAAACTATTAATAAAATGATGGTTTTAACGTATCTTGTTAGATATTTGGTTGGAATTAATAGATATTAACCCAAATCGGTCGTACATTAGAGATTTTCCCGTACAAAAAGTCAAACAACAGCAAGCCGTAGCCGCCTATATGGCCATAACACATGAATTGTCTCAAGGCAAAAAAGGAACTAATTTTCCAATGACCGATTGGGGGTTATTCGCTAATTCTGTAATGAGAGGACGTGTACACGCAAGAAGGACATTGAAGGGCTTAGTTGCGGATTTGAGGATGACAATATTCTCTCTGTCGTAAGAACACTTCATGGCATACGAAAGGGTCAGCGTACTCTTCTTGGGCAACGAACCAGTACTGTTTCGGGATTACTTTCCACCTCCAAGGGCAGCTAAGCAGTACGCCCCACCGTTCAACCCAAGGCTGGACGGTCAGAGAATATATACTTCGATGCAAAAGTATCCAAGCTTCATCCACCGTCCAGCCTAGGCTTGGACGGTGACAGAGAGTTTCTTCCCCATCACGAAGACTGACTAGAAGTGCATCAGGAGCCTTCTTTTCCTTATTGTCAACATAGTAGAAATGAAGCGGATAATTCTGTTCAAGATATTGGTGACTTGATAGCCCATCTTAAGTGACACCCTTGTGAGAAGTGTTAGCCCTAATTATTGTTGCTTGCAAAAGTTTTGCCGAACAGCAAGAATCTTTTTGAGGAACAAAGGTAAACTGTATCAACGTTATGGAAAAGGCGGCTTGTTTAGGATGGTTGCAAGGTAAGCAGTGTCAACGATATGGAAAAGGCAACCTCGTTTCGGATGATTACAGCGTGAATAAGGGGTGTACAGAAACGACAAATCCCCACTCTGCCTTTCAGTGGAGTGGGGATTTGTCTATTATGAAACTGTTATGCAGTCAGAACTTAAGACTGAGGAGCCAGCTCATCAGCAAACTCAAGGAGAGTCTTGCGGCTGGAGAGTGAGCGCTCGTAGTCCTCACGGCTGGTCACGATAATCTTATCGAACTCGCGCAGACCTGTACCTGCGGGAATGAGGTGACCGCAAATCACGTTCTCCTTCATGCCCTCCAAGTAATCGCTCTTGCCATTGATGGCTGCCTCGTTGAGCACCTTGGTTGTCTCCTGGAAGGATGCTGCTGACATGAAGCTGCTGGTCTGCAGAGCCGCACGGGTGATACCCTGAAGAATCTGGGTAGAAGTTGCAGGCTGGGCGTCACGTACCTCCACTGTGCGAAGGTCACGGCGCTTGAGGCTGGAGTTCTCGTCGCGCAGGCGGCGGGCAGTAACAATCTGACCCTTCTGCAAGGTCTCAGAATCTCCGGGATCGGTAACCACCTTCTTACCCCAGATGCGGTCGTTCTCCTCGGCAAACTCGAGTTTGTCCACCATCTGAAGCTCAAGGAAGTTGGTATCACCAGGCTCGTTGATCTGTACCTTACGCATCATCTGACGCACGATAACCTCGAAGTGCTTGTCGTTAATCTTCACACCCTGCAGGCGATACACATCCTGCACCTCGTTGACGATATACTCCTGAACGGCTGTGGGGCCCTTGATGGCCAGGATGTCGGCAGGTGTGATGGCACCATCAGAAAGGGGAGTTCCGGCACGCACGGAGTCATTCTCCTGCACCAGAATCTGCTTACTCAGGGGTACCATATACTTGCGCTCCTCTCCAAGCTTGGACTTGACGGTAATCTCACGGTTGCCGCGCTTCACCTTACCCATAGTCACCTCACCGTCGATTTCGGTTACGACTGCGGGGTTGCTGGGGTTACGAGCCTCGAACAGCTCGGTTACACGAGGCAGACCACCGGTGATATCACCGCCACCACCTACTACACGAGGAATCTTCACCAGCACATCACCAGCCTTCACCACCTGTCCGTCGGCCACTGCAATGTGACCACCGATGGGGAAGTTGTAGTTGCGCAGAGGCTCGCCATTGGCATCGAGCACATGCACAGCAGGTGCCTTGGTTTTGTCCTTTGACTCAGTCACGATGAGCTCGCGCAAGCCAGTGGCCTCGTCGCTCTCTACACGATAGGTAACACCCTCGATGACGTTCTCGAACTGCAGCTTACCAGCAGACTCTGTAACGATAACGGCGTTGAAGGGATCCCACTTGGCCACTACATCACCCTTCTTGACAAGGTCGCCTTCCTTGAAGTAGAGCTTACTGCCATAGGGTACATCCTGACTCAAGAGCACAATGCCTGTGCTGGGCTCAACGAAGCGGATTTCAGTCAGACGGCTTACCACCACCTGAGCTGCCTTCTCTTCCTCGTCAACGATATCTACTGTACGCAACTCGTCAAACTCGACACGTGCATCATACTTGGCACGAATCATAGCGTTGGCAGCAGCGTTACTTGCCACACCACCGGCGTGGAAGGTACGCAGAGTAAGCTGTGTACCAGGCTCACCAATTGACTGGGCGGCAATCACACCCACAGCCTCACCCTTCTGAACCATACGGCTGGTGGCAAGGTTGCGACCATAACACTTCATGCAGACACCCTTCTTGCTCTCACAAGTGAGCACTGAGCGGATTTCCACCATCTCGATGGGGCTCTCCTCAATCTCCTTGGCCTTGGCCTCGTTGATTTCTTCACCGGCAGCACAGATAAGCTTGCCTGTGGTGGGATGTATGATGTCGTGTACTGATACACGGCCCAAGATGCGCTCGGAGAGGCTGCTGATGATCTCGTCACCATTCTTCAGTGCTGTGCACATCAGACCACGCAGAGTACCGCAATCCTCCTCATTGATAATCACATCGTGACTCACGTCAACCAGACGACGGGTAAGATAACCAGCGTCGGCTGTCTTCAGAGCGGTATCGGCCAGACCCTTACGGGCACCATGGGTAGAGATGAAGTACTCCAGCACAGACATTCCCTCCTTAAAGTTAGAAAGGATGGGGTTCTCAATGGTAAGAGGTTCGGCACCAGCCTTCTGAGGCTTGGCCATCAGACCACGCATACCACTCAGCTGGCTAATCTGACCCGCACTACCACGGGCTCCACTGTCAAGCATCATATACACAGCGTTGAAGCCCTGGTCGGCCTCCTTCATCGTCTTCATCAGCACAGCAGAGAGCTCGTTGTTGACATGTGTCCAGGTGTCAATAACCTGGTTGTAACGCTCCTTATCGGTGATGAATCCCATTCCGTACTCAGAAGAGATACGTTCAATCTCGTCATTACCCTTCTTGATGAGTGCTTCCTTCTCCTTAGGAATGATAATATCACCCAGGTTGAAGGACAGTCCGCCCTCATAAGCCAGACGATAACCGAGGTTCTTGATACCATCGAGGAACTCGCAGGCACGTGCTACACCCACAGTCTTGATGACGTTGGTGATGATGCCGCGCAGAGTCTTCTTGGAAATCACATCATTGAAGTAACCTACCTCAACGGGGATAATCTCGTTGGCAATCACACGGCCAACAGAAGTCTCCACCATGCGCTTGCCGATGGAACCGTCCTCGAGCTTATCGTCAACAATCACATGAACAGGTGCATGCACATCCACACGATCCTCATTGTAGGCAATGATAGCCTCCTCGGGACCATAGAACTTGAGACCAGCACCCTTGGCTCCGGGACGAAGCTTGGTGATGTAGTACAGACCAAGCACCATATCCTGAGAGGGAACAGTGATAGGAGCACCGTTGGCAGGATTAAGAATATTGTGTGACTGAAGCATGAGAATCTGAGCCTCGAGAATTGCCTCGTTGCTCAAAGGCAAATGCACAGCCATCTGGTCACCATCGAAGTCGGCGTTGAATGCAGTACATGCGAGAGGATGCAGCTGGATAGCCTTACCCTCAATCATCTTGGGCTGGAAAGCCTGAATACCCAGACGGTGCAGTGTAGGAGCACGGTTGAGCAACACAGGATGACCCTTCATTACATGCTCGAGGATATCCCAGATGATGGGATCCTTGCGGTCAACAATCTTCTTGGCGCTCTTCATTGTCTTCACAATACCGCGCTCGATGAGCTTACGGATGATGAACGGCTTGTAGAGCTCTGCTGCCATCAGCTTAGGCAGTCCGCACTCGCCCATCTTGAGCTCGGGACCAACGACAATCACAGAACGGGCAGAGTAGTCAACACGCTTACCGAGCAAGTTCTGGCGGAAACGTCCCTGCTTACCCTTGAGTGAATCGCTGAGTGACTTGAGGGGACGATTGTTCTCGGTCTTGACAGCGCTGCTCTTGCGGCTGTTGTCGAAGAGACTGTCAACGGCCTCCTGCAACATACGCTTCTCATTACGCAGAATCACCTCGGGAGCCTTGATCTCAATGAGACGCTTCAGACGGTTGTTGCGGATAATAACACGACGATAAAGGTCATTGAGGTCGCTGGTAGCAAAACGTCCACCATCCAGGGGAACCAGAGGACGCAACTCGGGCGGAATAACAGGAAGAATCTTCATGATCATCCACTCGGGCTTGTTGCGGCCACGGCTGGCACGGAAGCTCTCTACAACCTGCAGACGCTTCAGAGCCTCATTCTTACGCTGCTGAGCGGTATCCTGACTTGCCAGGTCGCGAAGCTGGTATGAAAGTGAGTCGAGGTCAAGCTGGAGGAGAAGGTCATAAATGGCCTCTGCACCCATCTTGGCGATGAACTTGTTGGGGTCAGAATCGTCAAGATATGCGTTGTTCTGGGGAAGCTTATCCAACACATTCAGATACTCGTCCTCTGAAAGGAGGTCAAGACGTGCCAGAGGTGCATCAGGATCGTTCTCCATCACACCAGGCTGAATCACGACATAACGCTCATAATATATAATAGAGTCGAGCTTCTTGGTAGGAATACCCAGAAGGTAACCTATCTTGTTGGGCAGAGAACGGAAATACCAGATGTGGGCAACAGGCACCACCAACTGGATGTGTCCGCTGCGCTCGCGGCGAACCTTCTTCTCTGTCACTTCCACTCCACAGCGGTCGCAGACGATACCCTTATAGCGGATGCGCTTGTACTTTCCGCAATGGCACTCGTAGTCCTTGGTGGGACCGAAAATGCGCTCGCAGAAGAGACCGTCGCGCTCGGGCTTGTAGGTACGGTAGTTGATGGTCTCTGGTTTCAGGACCTCACCATACGAGTTCTCCAGAATCTCTTCGGGAGAAGCCAGGCCAATGGTTATCTTGGTAAAGTTTGTTTTTACCTTAGTTTCTTTCTTAAAAGCCATATAATATCCTTTGTCTAAAAGAGTACGTTATTCATTATTCCAGAGTGATACTCAGTCCCAGACCGCGCAACTCATGCAGCAACACATTGAGTGACTCGGGGATACCGGGTGTAGGCATAGCGTCACCCTTGACGATGGCCTCATATGCCTTGCTACGACCTACAACATCATCACTCTTGATGGTCAGAATCTCCTGGAGCACGTGAGAAGCACCGAATGCCTCAACGGCCCACACCTCCATCTCTCCGAAACGCTGTCCACCGAACTGTGCCTTACCGCCCAAGGGCTGCTGGGTAATGAGTGAGTACGGGCCAATGCTACGTGCGTGCATCTTGTCCTCAACCATGTGGCCGAGCTTGAGCATGTAGGCAACACCCACAGTAGCCAACTGGTCGAATGCCTCACCGGTAGCGCCATCATAAAGCTGTGTAGAACTGTAACGGGGCAGACCAGCCTTGTCGGTCCATTCGCACAGGTCATCCAGTGTGGCACCATCGAAGATGGGAGTAGCGAACTTGACCCCGAGCTTCAGACCTGCATAACCAAGCACTGTCTCAAAGATCTGTCCGATGTTCATTCGAGAAGGCACACCCAGAGGGTTGAGCACGATATCCACAGGAGTTCCGTCTGCCAAGAAAGGCATATCCTCCTGACGGACAATCTTACTTACAATACCCTTGTTACCATGACGACCGGCCATCTTATCACCTACGCCAATCTTACGCTTCTTGGCAATATATACCTTGGCCATCTGGATAATGCCAGAGGGAAGCTCGTCGCCGATAGTGATGGCGAACTTCTTGCGCTTCATCTCTGCATCAAGAATCTTGAACTTCTTCAGGTAGTTGATAATCAGCTGGCCAATGAGCTTGTTGGTGTGCTCGTCGTTGGTCCAACCGCTGAGCTGTACAGCTGTGTAGTCGAAGGTATTGAGAACACTTGAAGTGATGGGAGCACCCTTGGCAATCAAGTCGGCACCCATGTAGTCCTTCACACCCTGGCTCTTCTTGTCACGGGTAAGTTCAATCAACTTATCCACGAGAATAGCCTTCAGATCCTCTACCTTATCGTTGAACTCTTCATCAATAGCGGCCAGACGAGGCTTATCCTGCTGCTTGGCAGCACGAGTCTTCACTGCCTTGGAGAAGAGCTTCTTGTCGATGACAATACCATTGAGAGAGGGACTTGCCTTCAGAGAAGCATCCTTCACGTCGCCAGCCTTGTCGCCGAAGATAGCACGAAGCAGCTTCTCCTCGGGGCTGGGATCGCTCTCACCCTTAGGTGTAATCTTACCTATCATGATGTCGCCGGGAGTCACACGGGCACCGATACGGATGATACCGTTCTCATCAAGATCCTTTGTAGCCTCCTCGCTCACGTTGGGGATATCAGAGGTCAACTCCTCCATACCACGCTTGGTCTCACGAACCTCGAGAGAGAACTCCTCTACGTGTACGCTGGTGAGAATATCCTCACGCACAACACGCTCGTTGAGCACGATGGCATCCTCATAGTTGTAACCCTTCCAAGGCATGTAAGCCACCAGAAGGTTCTTACCCAGTGCCAACTCGCCATCCTCGGTTGAGTAACCCTCGGTGAGAATCTGACCCTCAACTACCCTGTCACCCTTGTTGCAGATAGGACGAAGGTCGATGGTCATACTCTGGTTGGTGCGACGGAACTTGGGAATGCGATACTCCTTCAGTGCAGGCTCGAAGCTTACAAACTCCTCGTCCTCTGTACGGTCGTACAGGATACGGATGGTAGTAGCATCCACATACTCCACTACACCAGCGCCTTCGGCTGTAATCATTGTGCGAGAGTTCTCACACACCTGACGCTCAATACCAGTACCTACGATAGGAGCCTCAGAACGCATCAAAGGCACAGCCTGACGCATCATGTTAGATCCCATCAGAGCACGGTGAGCATCATCATGCTCAAGGAAGGGAATCAGAGCGGCTGCAATTGAGGCAATCTGCTGAGGAGCAACGTCCATATAGTCAACCTCCGAGGGGGGAACCACAGGATAGTCATCGTCCTCACGGCACTTAACCTTAGTACGGATGAATGTTCCGTCATCATTAAGAGGAGCATTACCCTGACCGATGATCTTGCCTTCCTCCTCCTCTGCTGTCATATACTGGATGCCCTTGTCAGAGAGGTCAACCACACCATTGTTTACCTTTCTATAAGGAGTCTCAATGAAACCGAGGTCGTTGATCTTGGCAAATACGCACAGAGAAGAGATAAGTCCGATGTTGGGTCCCTCAGGAGACTCAATAGGACAGAGACGACCATAGTGAGTGAAGTGCACATCTCGAACCTCAAATCCGGCACGCTCACGAGACAGACCGCCAGGACCAAGGGCAGAGAGACGACGCTTGTGTGTCACCTCGGCCAGAGGGTTGGTCTGGTCCATGAACTGGCTCAGAGCATTGGTACCGAAGAAGGTATTGATAACACTGCTGATAGTCTTTGCATTGATCAGGTCGGTGGGAGTGAACACCTCATTGTCACGCACATTCATGCGCTCACGGATGGTGCGTCCCATACGAGCCAGACCCACAGCGAACTGGTTGCTCAGCTGCTCACCCACGGTACGTACGCGACGGTTGCTCAAGTGGTCGATATCATCCACCTTGGCATTTGAGTTGACCAGCTCAATCAGATACTTGATAATCTCAATGATATCCTCCTTGGTCAGAACGCGAACATCCATATCGGTGTGAAGGTTCAACTTGTGGTTGATACGATAACGGCCTACCTCACCCAAGTCATAACGCTTGTCACTGAAGAAGAGGTTGTTGATAACCTCACGTGCACTAGCATCATCGGCAGGATCGGCGTTACGCAGCTGGCGGTAGATATACAGCACAGCCTCCTTTTCACTGTTGGTGATATCCTTCTGCAGAGTATCGAAGATGGTAGAATAATCAGAAGAACGTCCTTCCTCCTGTGAATCATCCTTGTGCACCAGAATTGTAGGCACATTGCTGCTCAGGATAAGTTCAATAGCATCCTCATCCACCACGCGCTCACGGTCAAGGATAACCTCATTACGCTCGATAGAAACTACCTCACCGGTATCCTCATCCACGAAGTCCTCTACCCAACTCTTCAGAACCCTTGCTGCCAACTTACGGCCGACATACTGCTTCAGGTTCTCACGAGTCACCTTAACCTCCTCGGCCAAGTCAAAGATTTCGAGAATATCCTTATCGGTCTCATAGCCGATGGCACGCAGAAGCGTGGTCACGGGCAACTTCTTCTTACGGTCAATGTATGCATACATTACATTATTGATATCCGTAGCGAACTCTATCCAGCTACCCTTGAAAGGAATGATTCTCGCAGAATACAACTGGGTGCCGTTGGCATGAACACTGCTGCCAAAGAACACACCAGGCGAACGGTGCAGCTGAGATACAACAACACGCTCAGCACCGTTGATAACGAATGTACCATTGTTGGTCATGTAGGGAATGGGACCCAGGAATACATCCTGAATAACCGTATCAAAGTCCTCATGATCGGGGTCGGTACAGAAAAGTTTCAGCTTTGCCTTCAAAGGCACGCTGTATGTCAGACCTCTCTCCAGGCACTCCTCAATTGAGTAGCGGGGTGGGTCAATATAATAATCCAAAAACTCCAGTACGAAGTTGTTGCGTGTATCGGCAATGGGGAAATTCTCCGAAAACACCTTATACAAGCCATCGTTCTTGCGGAGTTCGGGAGGTGTGTCCAACTGCAAGAAGTCCTTGAAAGACTTCAACTGCACTTCCAGAAAATCCGGATAAGGCATCGGACTCTTTACGGAAGCGAAATTAACTCTTTGGTTAACCAATTTAGCCATCTAAAGTTGTTTATAAGACTCGTTGAAAGGATATAGACACAAAAAGGCAAAGAACCCTCTACCAGAGGATCCTTTACCTATACCTGCTTTGACAGGGTTGATTACTTCAGCTCGATCTCAGCACCAGCCTCCTCGAGAGTCTTCTTCAGAGCCTCTGCGTCAGCCTTAGCCATACCTTCCTTCAGAGTGCTGGGAGCACCGTCAACGAGATCCTTAGCCTCCTTCAGGCCCAGACCGCAAGCCTCCTTAACAGCCTTCACAACCTGGAGCTTAGCAGCACCTGCGCTCTTCAGCACCACGTCGAAGCTTGTCTTCTCCTCCTCAGCGGCAGCTGCACCAGCTGCACCGGGAGCAGCAACAGCAACAGCAGCTGCTGCGGGCTCGATACCATACTCATCCTTCAGGATGGTTGCCAACTCATTAACCTCTTTCACTGTCAAGTTAACCAACTCTTCAGCAATAGCCTTCAAATCTGCCATAATATTCTTACTTTTTTTATTTTTTACTTTGTTTGTTTATTGCGGGATACGGATTACTCACCCTTCTCACCAAGAGTTTTCAGAACTCCATGAATTGTATTCTGTCCAGACTGCAGTGCAGACAGAACATTCTTGGCCGGAGACTGCAGCAAAGACACAATCTCAGCAATAACCTCATTCTTGCTCTTGATTGAGCAGAGAACATCAAGCTGCTCTGCGCCAATATACAGACCCTCCTCAGCATAAGCAGCCTTCAGAGCGGGCTTCTCAGCCTTCTTGGTCTTGTACTCCTTAATCATCTTAGCAGGAGCATTGGCAACATGTGTGAACAGCACAGCAGTGGTACCCTTCAGGACATCCTTCAGGACATTGAACTCCTCACCCTTTGCCTCGAGAGCCTTCTCAAGCAGTGTGTTCTTCACAACCACCATCTTGAGTTCCTTATCAAAGCAACTTCTGCGGAGCTCAGTTGTTGTAGCGGCATCCATACCCTCTACATCTACCATGTAGAAGTGGGGATACTCCTTCAGCAACTCTCCAAGATGTGCGATAATAGCACTTTTATCTTCCTTTCTCATGATTTTCCTCGAATTTAGATTTCCTCAGTAGCCTTAGGGTCAATCTTGATGCCGCGGCTCATTGTACTTGAAAGATAAATGCTCTTTACATAGGTACCCTTAGCAGAAGAAGGCTTCAACTTGATAATAGTTGAGATGAACTCCTTCGCATTCTGGGCAATCTGGTCGGCAGTGAAAGACACCTTGCCGATAGACGTGTGTACGATACCAGTCTTATCAACCTTGAAGTCGATCTTACCCTGCTTTACCTCGCGAACAGCCTTGGCAACATCCATTGTCACAGTACCGCTCTTGGGGTTAGGCATCAAGCCACGGGGACCGAGAACACGACCCAGTGCACCAATCTTACCCATGATGGAGGGCATAGTGATGATAACATCTACATCTGTCCAGCCACCCTTGATTTTCTCAATGTACTCATCGAGGCCAACATAGTCAGCACCAGCCTCCTTGGCAGCAGCCTCAGCGTCAGGTGTGCACAAGCAGAGCACACGAGTCACCTTACCTGTTCCATTGGGCAGAGACACCACGCCACGTACCATCTGATTAGCCTTTCTGGGGTCAACGCCCAGACGCATATCGATGTCAACGGAAGCATCAAACTTGGTGGTAGAAATCTCCTTCACCAAAGCTGAAGCCTCTTTCAGAGTGTATGCCTTCCCTGCTTCAATCTTGTCAGCCACCAACTTCTGGTTCTTTGTCAGTTTACTCATCTTAATTGAAGTTTAAATTATTTTCCAGGGAATTCACCCTTTACGGTGATGCCCATACTTCTGGCTGTACCTGCAACCAAAGTCATGGCAGACTCTACAGTGAAGCAGTTCAAATCTGGCATCTTATCCTGAGCGATTGTCCTCACCTGATCCCAAGTGATTTCAGCCACCTTCTTACGGTTAGGCTCTGCAGAACCACTCTTGATCTTCGCAGCCTCCATCAGCTGTACAGCCACAGGGGGAGTCTTAACGATGAAATCATAAGACTTGTCTGTGTAGTAAGTGATGACCACGGGAAGCACCTTACCGGCACGATCCTGTGTTCTGGCATTGAAGGCCTTGCAGAAATCCATGATATTGATGCCCTTTGAACCAAGAGCAGGACCCACTGGGGGAGATGGATTCGCAGCGCCGCCCTTAATCTGCAATTTGATTAATCCAGCAACTTCTTTAGCCATTGTTATTTCTAATTATTTAATTATCTGATCAGCATCATCCGCGTGTAACACATCGCGACTTACTGCTTCTCTACTTGCATAAAGCCCAAATCCAGCGGAGTCTTACGTCCGAAGATCTTGACCATTACCTTCAACTTCTTCTTGTCACTGATGACTTCCTCGATGACAGCATCAAAACCGCTGAAGGGACCTTCTGTCACCTTCACGCTCTCACCCACCTCGAAGGGGATGTCAACGTCTTCAGGAATCTCTGCAATCTCATCAATTGTGCCCAGCATCTGCTTCACTTCAGCAGGACGCAGTGGCATAGGAGTTGTACTGCTCTTGGTATCGCTCAAGAAGCCCAGTACATCGGGAATGTTTCTCAGCGTAGCCTGTACCTCGCCAACGAGTTCGGCCTCCACAAAAACATATCCGCTGTAGCGGTACTTCTCTTTGACCTTACGCTTACCGTTAGTAACCGTAACGACCTTCTCGGTAGGAATAAGAACTTGGGACACATGTTCAGCGAATGCTCCACCTTGATGAAGCATTGCGTCCACGTATTCCTTTACCTTGCCTTCCTTTCCACTTATGGCACGCATTACGTACCATTTCATTCCAGTATCAGCCATTTCTCACCGAAAGATTATCGCAAAATACCATAGATGAACTCCATACCCTGCTGGAACACGAAGTCCATGACAAATACGACCAGTGCGATGCATAGGGAAGCTGTTAAAACTACAACCGCGCTGCTCATAAGTTCAGAACGTGTTGGCCATGAGGTCTTATGCACAAGTTCTTCGTATGAATCCTTGCAATATGTTTTAATATTCTCAAACATAGAAATTTTCTTTTTGCACGGGAAGAGAGGCTCGAACTCCCGACACCTGGTTTTGGAGACCAGTGCTCTACCAACTGAGCTATTCCCGTAAATAAGAGTCCTCCCTGTTTTATGAGAGAGGACTCTCTATATTATTTCCTTATTCAGGAAACGTTCTTTCAATTAGTCGAACACCTCTGTGATCTGACCAGAACCTACGGTGCGACCACCCTCACGGATAGCGAAACGCAGACCAACGTTCAGAGCAACAGCATAAATCAGCTCAACAGTAATCTCCACGTTATCACCAGGCATTACCATCTCAACGCCCTCGGGCAGATGAATCTCACCTGTGCAGTCCATTGTGCGGAGGTAGAACTGAGGACGGTACTTGTTGCCGAATGGTGTGTGACGACCACCCTCTTCCTTCTTCAGCACGTAGATAGATGCCTTGAAGCCCTTGTGAGGAGTGATAACTCCGGGGTGAGTGATAACCATACCACGCTTAACGTCCTGCTTGTCGATACCACGGAGCAGCAGACCTACGTTGTCACCAGCTTCGCCCTCGTCAAGAATCTTGCGGAACATCTCAACACCAGTAATAACTGACTTCTTGTCCTCGCCGAGACCCAGAATCTGAACCTCATCACCTACCTTAACGACACCAGTCTCGATACGGCCAGTAGCCACTGTACCACGACCTGTGATTGAGAACACGTCCTCAACAGGCATCAAGAAGGGCTTATCGATATCACGTACAGGCTCCTGAATCCAGTTGTCGCAAGCGTCCATCAGGTCCATAACCTTCTGCTCCCACTCAGGTACACCATTCAGAGCACCCAGAGCTGAACCGCGGATGATAGGAGTCTCTGCCTCGTAGTCATAAGATGTCAACAGCTCAACCATCTCCATCTCAACCAGCTCCAGCATTTCCTCATCATCAACCATATCGCACTTGTTCAGGAACACCACCAGACGGGGAACGTTCACCTGACGAGCGAGCAGGATGTGCTCACGAGTCTGAGGCATAGGACCATCAGTAGCAGCAACCACGATGATAGCACCATCCATCTGAGCAGCACCAGTAACCATGTTCTTCACATAGTCGGCGTGGCCCGGGCAGTCCACATGAGCGTAGTGACGCTTAGCTGTCTCATACTCGATGTGAGCGGTGTTGATAGTAATACCACGCTCCTTCTCCTCGGGAGCATTATCAATCTGGTCGAAAGACTTAACATCTTCTGAGCCGAAGCCCTTGTCGTGAAGAGTCTTAGAGATGGCAGCAGTAAGAGTAGTCTTACCGTGGTCCACATGACCGATAGTACCAATGTTCACATGGGGTTTGGTACGTTCGAACTTTTCTTTTGCCATAGCGTTTGTATATTTTAATAGTGTTTAGTCAAACCAATAACCTGTTGAGCTGCTTCCGAGAGTTGAACTCGGGACCTCATCCTTACCAAGGATGCGCTCTACCACTGAGCTAAAGCAGCAACGATTATCATTTGTATTATCTCTTTCAGTGAGCGGAAGACGGGGCTCAAACCCGCGACCCCCAGCTTGGAAGGCTAGTGCTCTATCGACTGAGCTACTTCCGCATACTCAAAAAAGATGTGGGTGGTGATGGATTCGAACCACCGAAGGCGAAAGCCAGCAGATTTACAGTCTGCCCCATTTGGCCACTCTGGTAACCACCCTAAGAAGTTTCAGTATCTTGCCATCCCGCCTCGCCTGGAGGGAGGAGCCTCTTGTCGGATTCGAACCAACGACCCCGAGATTACAAATCACGTGCTCTGGCCAACTGAGCTAAAGAGGCGTTTTGCAGTCGTTCAGCAGATGCCGTCTCGACTAAACGGCTGCAAAATTAGGCATTATTTTTGAACTACCAAAACTTTTGGCCGCTTTTTTAGCGATTTTTCTGCTTATCCTTATTTTTGGACAGCTGTCTTGTCAGCGTATCCACAGTTTTCAGCGTTGCTTCCTCAAATGTGTCGCATACCTCCTGGGCAAACAATGTTGCTCCCGCCACCTGCAGCCTTATGGCCACTTCCTTATTCATGGCGGTCTCGGGCTTCACGACCTTCAATGACACCTCTACCTTTCCTGTTTCGCCACCAAACTTCTCCAGTTTGCTCACCTTCTTCTCAATGAACTCAGTCAGCTTGTCTGTGGCATCAAAATGAATCGCCTGAATGTTAATGTCCATAATCTCCTCCTTTTTTAAAGGTTTCACTTAGCTCTTGGATGAGCATGCTTATAAACTTCCTTCAACTCTTCGAACGAGGTATGTGTATATACCTCGGTGGTGGATAGGCTCTCGTGTCCAAGCAACTCTTTCACCGACTGCAGGTCGGCGTGATGGTTAAGCATCGACGTGGCAAAACTATGCCTCAGTACGTGCGGACTTCGTTTCTGTTGGGTCGTGACAAGAGACAGATACCTCTTGACCATTTCCCTCACGCCGGACGGACTCATTTCACCACCCGCCCGTTCATCCGTGAACAGGACATCTGTGGAGAAACCACGCTCAGAGCAGAATTGTCCACGAATGGACAAATACTCGCGCATACTGTCGCGCAACTCTGCACCAAAAGGCACAAGTCTCTGTTTGTTTCGCTTTCCAGTCACCTTCAACTGCATCTGATTCATATCAAAATCAGGCAGCCTCAGTCCTGTAAGTTCCGAGAGTCTTATACCCGTTGAGTAGAATGTCAGCAGAATGGTCTTGTCACGCACCCCCTTGAAGGACGCATCGAAGAAGTCACCGTCAAACAGATGATTCATCTCCTCCTCCCGAACATATCCAGGCAGGGTCTTGTCCTTTTTAGGTGCACGCACCAGATGAGCAGGGTCCTTGGTCACCATCTTGCGTTTCATCAGGAATCGGTAGAACGTGCGTAGGGCGCTCAGACGCCTTCCCACGCTACTTGCCTTATTTCCACGCTCCATGATAGACACTTCCCATTGGCGAACCACATCGGCGTCTATGCTATTCCAGTCAAGTTCACTATCCAGTCCTAAGTAAAACCGCTCGAACTCTTTCAAGTCAGCCTCATACCCCGCAATGGTATGCTCAGAAAGATTCCGCTCATATCTGAGGTAATCAACAAAGGACTTTATCCACATCTTCGAATGTTTACAAGGCGAAGTTAGGACTTTTTTCCCGTTCCTCCAAGGGAACGGCGCGCTTTTTAGGATTTTTTTAATCCTCTACGCGGCGCAGCTGCTGCACATACACGGCACGCTCCTTAGCGAGACGCTTCAGCACAGAGGGCTTGTCGAACTGCTGACGTGCGCGAAGTTCCTTCACCACACCAGTCTTCTCAAACTTGCGCTTAAACTTCTTCAGAGCTCTCTCAATGTTCTCACCTTCTTTTACAGGTACTACAATCATTGTTTTGTTTATTTAATTATACTAACTTTAGTTACTTGCACTTAATGCGGCGCAAAATTACGCATTGTTTTCGAGACGACAAAACTTTTCTGCCTTTTTCGTCAGCTTTCGCCATTTCAGCAGCCTTTCTGCGATATTCTCACGCGCATATATAATATAAGAGGAACGCACACACGCGCGTTCCTCTTATTATTACAACGGATGAAGTTTCCTTTTCCAAGCCGCACGAAGCGGCATCTCACCGAATCAGACTTTCATCCTGACTCTGCCATCAAGCTGCCCGAAAGCAGTTCCCCGGCAGTTTCTTACAGGTTGGGGTTGATCTTGCTCCACTCGCTGATAGGAGGCACGATGTTCAGAGTCACCAGCTCATCACGCATCTTGCACAGGTGCTCATAAGAAGCGTCCAGCTTGGCATTCTCCTCTGCTGTACCCTGGGGAACAACGTAGGTGCAACCGTTCTGGTCCAGAGTTGTGTCCATAGCCATCATGATATGGTCGTACTTCTCTGTCTTCACGTATGTACCGGCGGGATAGGCGAACTTCTTGCCGCCCATCACACTTGCAATCATCTCTACAGACAGCAGTGAGGGGCTCTGGAAAGAAGAGCGGCCGCGCAGCTTGATGATAGCAGCACCACCCTTTGTCACGTCGTTCTTCATCTGCTCCCACTCCTCAACGGGGAACTCAGGTGTGCCGATGATCTCTGAGAGGGGCTTGCCGGCAACCTTAACGGCGCTGCCGAACACTGCCATCTGCTCACCGTGGCCACCGAATGTGTGTGCACCCACAATCTGGTTCTGCATCACACCGAACTTCTTGGCCAGAGCGCTCTGCAGACGTGTGCTGTCGAGAGCTGCCAGTGTAGTCACCTGGCTGGGCTTCAATCCGCTGTACAGCAGAGTCACCAGACCTGTCAGGTCAGCGGGGTTGAAGATAATCACCACGTGCTTCACGTCGGGGCAGTAAGTCTTGATGTTCTTACCCAGATCCTCGGCAATCTTGCAGTTGCCAGCCAGCAGATCCTCACGTGTCATACCCTCCTTACGGGGAGCACCACCACTTGAGATGATATACTTAGCGTCCTTGAAAGCCTCAGCCACATCAGTGGTAGCGGTTATCTTTGCGTCGCAGAATCCGCTCTGACGCATCTCCTCAGCCACACCCTCGGGTGAGAACACGTCATACAGGCAAATGTTGGATGTCAGGTTCATCATCAGCGCGCTCTGCACCATGTTGGAACCAATCATGCCGGCGGCACCGACAATCACGAGTTTTTCGTCAGTTAAAAATGCCATAATACTTTTTCCTTTTAATTATGTACTTTATCTGAGAAGCAAAGATAGGGGTTTTCCAACTTCCCACAAAGATTTTTCGCCGAAATGCATTGCTTTCTGCAAACAAACTTCCCTTTTTGTCATCCCGACTTTTCAATTTTGTCTCCAAGGGCGCCACAACCCACCGTTTCCCCCACCCGATTCCGGCCACTCCGCCACTCCACCAAACCAACAACCAAACTGCAATTAGTTGCCATGCAAAAGAGGTTTTCAAGAACGACAAGAAGCAAATTTCCTTTCCAAGAGGACAAATGGCACAGCAGACCACTCCAATCCTGTCAAAGTGACGTTTTTGTAACCATCTGACACTATTATATAATGTGTAGTAACGCACAGAACTGCCCACTTTGAAGTTTTCTTAAAAATAATTAGCGCATTCAAACTTTGGTTTTGCAAAAAAGCGCTAACTTTGGAAGGACAAACCAAAATTTAGACTAAAATGAAGCGTATAAAATCTTCGATGATACTATGCCTGGCAATCCTCGCCATGGCGCTGGCTGTCACATCGTGCAAGGAGAACATCGACACCTCGGCACGATACGTGTTCAAGTTCAACACCATCCTCTCTTATCTGGAGAAGCATGAGGCTTACTCCGAGTACGTTGATTTGCTCAACAGGGTTGCTGTGAGCGACATAAGCGACACCAAGGTAGCCAGCCTGATGTCGGCACGCGGACATTACACATGCTTTGCCCCCAGCAACGAGGCTATCCACAAGTACCTGGAAGAGCTCTACCAGAAGGATTCCACCCTGATGACCCACCCCTCGTGGGACGGATTCACCGACAGTGCAAAGCTGGACTCCATACGCAAGATCATCGTCTTCAACTCCATCATCGACGGCGGACTGGAGAGCGAAGCCTATACCACAGCTGAATTCCCTGTAGATGACAAGGCGGAGTTCGTGATGGGATGCCTGAACGACAAGAAGCTGGCTGTTCATTACATAAAGAACCAGCCCGACAGCATCTACATCAACATGGACTGTCCCATCAGTGTGACACAGCGAGACATCATCTGCCTCAACGGCGTGATTCACATGATGGAGAAGGCCATCGCCCCCTCGGGCATCACCTGCTCGGAGTACATCCTCGACTATCTGGAGAAGAACAAGGAGGGCTACCGCGTGTGCTTCAGCGCGCTCAAGGCCTGCGGACTGCTCGATACGCTCAACGCCGTGCGCGATGAGAGGTACGAGCGGCTCTACCTCACAAACCAGATTCCCAACCTGGAGGGTATGACCGACCACGGTTTTGCCGAGGGAAGCATCGGCTATGTGCCCAAGCACAGGCTCTATGGCTTCACCATCTTTGCCGAGACTGATGACTTCTGGCGCAACGAGGGGCTGGACCCCTTCTCCGACAACCTGCTCCAGGACCTCACCCAGTGGATTCTGGACAACAAGCAGTACTCCGAGGGGGACGTGTTTGTGACCGACGAGAACTACAAGTCAGAGAAGAACCTGCTCTATCAGTGGATCACCTACCACATGCTGCCCATGCGCATACAGCCCGACCGACTGGTGTTCCACATCAACGAGTACGGCTTCAACATCAACAATCCCACCAAGCTCACCATCCCTGTGATGGAGTACTACACCAGCATGGGTCCGCGCCGCATGTTCAAGCTCTATGAGTCCAAGCAGAGCAACGGCGTGTTCATCAACCGCTTCGCCAACCGCGACGTCAGCCGCAGGGGCAACGGTGAAGAGACCACCTGCGACCCCGACAAGGTGGGATGCCGCATCATGAAGGAGTCCGACATGGCCATCCTCAACGATATCGAGAATGCATGCATCTACCCCATCGACGCTCCTTTGGCCTATACCGATGCCACCCGCGACAATCTGATGAGAACCCGCATACGCTTCGACGGCATGAGCATGATGCCCGAGGCGATGAACAACGACATCCGACTGAAGAGGGCTTCAGAGGAAAGATACAAGCACGTGCACATCCCCAACACCGTCAACTCGTACAACTACTTCGAGAATATGATTCAGAACGACCAGACCAAGTTCGTGTATTACAACGCATGGAACGATGACTGGTGCAACCTGAACCGCGACGAAATGAAGGCTGTGGGTCGCTGGGAGATTACCTTCAAGCTGCCTCCCGTGCCCAAGCGCGGAACCTACGAGCTCCGTTACGAGGTATTGGCCACCGGCAAGCGTGGTGTGGCACAGATGTACTTCGGAACCGACCTCAAGAACCTGCCTGTGACAGGTATCCCCATCGACATCACCATGAGTGCCGACAACCGTTTCTCGGGCTGGGAGCGCGATACAGACGACGACGACTACAATGCCGAAATCGACAAGCGCATGAGAAACAACGGCTACATGAAGGGTTCGCAGGCCATCGACTCAAGCGACGGAACCGAACGCGGCTACAATGACCGCGCAAACATCCGCCACATCATCGTGCGCAAGACACTTGACCCGAACGAAACTTACTACCTGAAGATCAAGTCGGTACTCGACAGCGAGAAGACAGAGTTCTACATGGACTACCTGGAGTACTGCGCCAAGGAGGTGTATGACAACCCCGAAGTGCCCGAGGACATCTGGTAACCTCCGGCACGCATCCTCTGCCAGCCGTGTGCGCAAGCCGGCACTGGGGGTTCAGAACAAGACATATGTTTTTCGCTAAAGGTGCAGTGATGCACGTAATATGGATATGGTTAATATATTTTCATTAGGTTATTTTTGAATGGTTGATACCGTTTTTCTAAGTTGGTAAGAAGAACCTTTTGATCAGATAACGCAGCGTGGGGTGCCTGGAGACAGGCACCCCACTTTTGTTTCCCGCTACATCATGGGCAGAACAAGAGGCGGGAACCGTTGAGGCCAATCCCTTCACAGAAAGGTGCAGCGGCCGGTTCCTCTCTATCACAGCACAATGCACCAGCCATCGCAAGGCATTGCACCGGCCATCACAGCGTGGTGCGATGGGCCACCCAGCGCAGTACCCTTGACAGGCATTCCTCCTGCTGTCCCTTACTGCGATTGACCGCCTGCAGGAGCAGACTCCATCAGCTTCTCTTCATAAAATTGCTGCTGAAGCAGTTAGAGCAATACACGACACAAAAGACAAAGGAGGAAAGACAGCCCTGTTTGCTGCTTTCCTCCTTTGTTCTGGTGCCCGGAACGGGAATCGAACCCGTACGGCCGCAATGGCCAAGGGATTTTAAGTCCCTCGTGTCTACCAATTCCACCATCTGGGCGACCTTTAGCGGCTACAAAGGTACGCCTTTTGCACGAATGCCAAAAGGAAATGGGGCAAGAAAACACAACACTTGCCTCAAATTTCCAGCCCGCACCAAGGGCTCAGACATTTTTCACGTTTCAAAACACAAGAACGCTTCATCGTGAATTTCAGCCCGAAACGAGGGCAAAAACTGCTATAAAACATAAGAAAATTGAAATAATGCTAAATAGAGCGCAGAAATGCTTTTTCGTTCGACAAAATTAGCTACTTTTGCAGCGTGAAAGGAATGAGAGCCCCGACGAGGGCTTCCACGTTCGAAAAAGCACTTTGCCCAAGTGGTCTTGCGCGACATATTTTACACATGACGCACCTGATTGTGAAATCGGAACCAGGATGCACCGGGTAACCAATCAAGCACTTCCGCCGCCCCGTCAAAAGGGCTGGCAAACAATATAAAATTAGAATGTTTTTTTTGCAAAGGTGCAGTGATGCACGTAATATGGATATGGTTAATATATTTTCATTAGGTTAATTTGAATGGTTGATACCGTTTCGATTTGGTAAGAAGATATTTGGTTCAGATAACATTGTGTGGGGCGCCAGGAAGTGGGCGCCCCACTTTCGTTTGCCACAGTCTGCACCGCCTGCCCCCGCAGCCTCCCGGCCTCTCCCCCACAACCAACAAGCCTCTCCCAATAAGCCCACCGAAACCACCCCCAGAAGCACACAAGACTCTGACGATAGCACGCGTAAGCCTTCCATGAAAACCGGAAGACGCTGGCAAAAGTGCGCCTAACATCCTCTAAGAGCACCGAAGAAACCTTAAAGGAGCCTACATAAATTCTTCGAGAAGCAGAAGTGAAATCTCCGTTTGCAGGCTTTGGATGCACATACGCAGCCTTTGTACGGCCATCCAAAGGCTTTGGATGGCCATCAGCAACCTGCAAACGGAGATTTCTATTGTCTTAAACGAGAATTGGAGACAGGAGAGAAGCAAAAGACATGCTGCTCCCATCGCCTTATCAGTCTGCTGCCTCGCAGTTGCCAACGGCTTGTCTTTTGCCCGTTTTCCTTGCAAATGGGGAGAAAAGTCGGCCTCATCGCCGGCATAGAACCAGGAGACGCGACACCGCCCAGGGCATTGGAAGGCGGGAAATAAAGCTACATTTTAAGGATTTTCTTGCTCTTGCAACGATTATTCATTAACTTTGCCGCAAGATTTGCGGCATTATTAGGCGTATAACGTTGCATTGGCATTATAAATAGAATATGTATATACACGAAAGAGACAATTGGACGGCATTCAGATGGGATGCTTCCGGGCTTACGGTAATACTGGAGAAGGTAAGCCGCAAGCAAGGTTTACTGTACGGCCGACTTGCCTCGCTCGGATTCGACAGCAAGTTGAAGGCTATGGCCGAGAACCTGACGTATGATGTGGTGTATTCCTCAGAGATAGAGGGCATCCGCCTGAATGTTGACGAGGTGCGCTCGTCTATCGCACGGAAACTGGGCATCGAGAACATCAAATACACTGCGCCATCCCATTATGTAGATTCTGTGGTGGCGGTCATGCTGGATGCCATAAGCCACTACGCCCAGCCACTGACAAAGGAAAAGCTGTGTGCATGGCAAGCCGCATTCTTCCCCACTGGCTTCAGCGAAGGTTCACAGATAGAAGTCGGCCAATACCGCACCAACGAGGAGCACATTGTCTCGGGAATGTTCGGCAGAGAAAAGATCCACTACATAGCCCCTGCACCGGAACGTGTGGAGGAAGAGATGGACCGATTCCTTGACTGGTTTAACAAGGACGAGAACGTCAGTTCCGTCATCCGCTCTGCCATAGCCCACCTGTGGATGGTGAGTATCCACCCCTTTGAGGACGGCAACGGGCGCATCGCCAGAATACTCTCCGACATGCAGTTGGCACGTGCCGAGAAGAGCGGATTACGCTTCTACAACATCTCCACACAGATAAACAAGGACAAGAAGCACTATTACGACATCCTGGAAAAGACCCAACATGGCGATGGAGACTTAACGGAATGGATAGCGTGGTATGCCCAGACGCTGTCTGTAGCGCTTGACGAAGCAGAGGCCGCAGTGAGCACCATACTCAACAAGAGCTTCTTCTGGCAGAAAGCAGCGGCTGTGTCATTGACCCCACGCCAGACAGATGTGCTCAACCTGTTCCTTGACGGATACGAGGCAAAGATAACCTCGAAGACATGGGCATCACTTGCCAAGTGCTCCAGAGACACTGCCATTCGCGACATACAGAATCTGGTGGACAAAGGAATCCTTCGTGAGGACATCCCTGGAGCCAAGCGTCCAAGCTATTCCATCATATACAACCCTGACGACATCACGGAGTTCTTCTCCGACATCAAGCTTGTGGAGGACGACGGCAACTGGTATGTGACGGCATTGTACAAAGGCAGAACACCCATACGCGAGAGGCTACTGCCCCTGGACGCTGAGCGCTACCAGAAGGGAGAGCTGCCCTTGGACAATCTGCTCTCCAAGTATTGCTCATATATAAGAACAAGTGACTTGGGATGAGCCAAGCGGAAACAGCAGAACCTCTGTAGGGAATCAAAGGAAAGAGGAAACAGCACGGATTCGGTGGGCAGTCAGGATCAAAGGAAACTCCAACTACATGCCCGAAGTCCCCCTTCCATAAAGAAAACTGGCATTCATTTATCCTGGAGGGCAGCGTATGCCGCGAGGATAATGAATGCCAGCTGTGTTTTTCTAAAGGGCCAATGCCCATGGTATAAATGAGGGACGGGAGAGGCCGGATGCGTGGGGGAAGTCACCAGCGGCCTCCGTCCCTGGGTAGGTTTGGGTTATTTCTTCGTTACCTTCTTGCCGTTGACAATATAGATGCCCGACGGCAGTTTCTCAAACGGGGTGTCGAGGCGGTTGCCTGTGAGGGTGTAGATGCCCTTAAGCTTCTGGCCGGGAGCGGCAAGAACACCTTCTATGCCATCGGGATTGCCATGAGGACGAACTTCTACTTCGGCTCCCAGTGCACGCAACTTCTCGGCCGCTTCATCGGCTACGAGCAGCGTCAGGTTCTCTGCGATGACGGATGGAGCATTATCATAAAGCTGCGAACACTCAAGCAGTCCAAGTCCAGTGAGTTCCCTGATAATCTTGACTATTGGCGCCTTATTGTTGCCATCATTCGATTGTTTCAGCAGCACCAGGTCAGACTGTTGCACAACGGGGCTGATGACCACAGTTCCCAACCAAGGCGCGCCGTTCAACATCACATAGTGGTCAGTAGTATTGTACTCGCCACCTTCGGGAGTTACTATCCGGCAGCCCAGGAGGCTGAGTGACTTCAGATCAGCGATAGGCGCATAGTCTCCTCCAGTTGCCTTGACCGTAGCAGCCCTGACTATGAGTCTCTCCGCCGAGCCATCGTCTCCTGCTATACCCCAAGAGCCAGAGGCAATCACGGTGCACCTGTCGATGACGAGATCCTTGAACATATATATGCCACAACGATCACCTCTAGACGCCACATTCAATGTGCCTTCGCCATTGATGGTCGCATTGCCCTTGAGCATCAGTACAGCTGCATCATCATTGGTCAGGGTGACATCGTTGGAGACATTGATTGTGAGTTCCTTGTCTCCTGACATGAAGATAGCATTGGTAGAACCGCCATCTATTGTGGCACCATCCAGATAGAGGGTATAGGTTTCGGGATCAAAGCTGACCTTGCCTTCTACCCCACTGATAGAACTGAGGTCGCCACAGTTGCCCCTTGTCACCTCCGTGCCGGCTATCATGAGACCGAAATCCTCCTTCTTGGTGGTCACACTCACTTCACCATATCGTTTATAGTTTCCACTCATATCCTCGACACGGACGTCAACCCTATAGTTAGAAGCGGGATCAAGGCCTTCTATCACGTATGAGGTGAGATTCTTGGTTAATGGTGTCATCTCCCAACCGTCATCTCCTTCTTTCTGATACTCCACACTATAGCTCAGATCCTCCTGCGGAGTATTGTCGTCCGTACCAGGTGTCCAAGTGAGTGCAATGGAACTGTCGGTTACTTGTCCAGTGAATAACGTGCCCGGTGTAGGGGCAGTCCATTCTGTCCGGAAATCAACATCAAAGGTATAGGCATTTCCATCACCCTTCACATTGTCAGTAATCTTACCGTAAAGGGTCAGGCCGAAACGTCCTCCCCTGGGGTTACCTGTGACACGGAAGGCTCCAGACTCAAAGAGAGCCGTCTCATAAGAAGCATAACCCACTGTCTGCACCGCAAATCTATCATCCCTGACGTATCTCACAACCCAGGGGCATTGGCCCTCAACAACAGACTGATGACTTTTAATAGAGACATAATTGCCAGTGGCATGACGGTCATTGTCGCCCATTACCAGCAACTTCTCTTTCCTGTCCTGAGACAGGTAGATGACGATGCAGAATGCGTTGTCGTATCTAGAGACTTCATTTACGTCGTGTCCGTACACCTGTTTGCTCTCTCCATTGATCTCGACTTTGTTACCCGCCATCATGGGCAGCGTGAACATTGTCACCAAGAATGCGGCCATCACCGCCATCATTCTTCTGAGTAAATTTGTTTTCATGTCAGTAAGGTTTTATAGTTGAACATTCAATAATTGCTTTACCTTATTATATAAGAGACATACATGCCTGATGCCGGCTGACAGAAGGCTGCCTATGCGATGCCTGCAGCTGCAAGCGGTCGGCTCTCTGGACTTCTGTTCGGGAGGAGGGTTCTCGGGATGATCACCGAAGGTATCACCGCGTGGCACTCCGTCCTGCCCGTCTTCCTGCCCACGGCACTCACCCTCGCTGCGGTCGGGAGGCGTATCTCCCAACTCGCTTATGGCATCGAGCAGATCAAAGTATTTCTCAGAGAACCTGAGGTTGCGCCGCTGCCTTTCGGTGAGTTTGTTGCCAGATTTCATGACCGTGGGCTTTTACCTGTTTCAGAATCTGCTGCAAAACTAAAGACGGATGAAGCCAAATGACCTATCTCTATCGGCAAAAAACTATCTCCAGCGGACATTCTGCAACCCGCCCGCCTATCTCCATCGGACATCACTTAGGCATACCACCCTAAAGGACAGTAGATTGCAAATGATATTTTTAGCCTTTTTAACAAACAGGAAATTCTGCCTGACAGAATGTTCCTGCACAGATATTTTGCCGCACTTTATCTGCCTGGAGCCACCGGAAGCCTCTGCACTCAAAGGCAGGAGCGGGTGAAAAAAAGTGGATTCAGGTTTGTTCATCTCTCAGAGAAGTTGTAACTTTGACCTTGACAAACACGTAAAATCCTTTCTGAAAACATACATATGCAGCAACATAATCATGAAAATCCGGCACAGGCAGAGCCTCATCAGAGTCCATCAAGGGCCAACAGAGGCAGGCGCCATCGTATGATGCAAACAGCTATAGGCATGCTGCTCATAGCCGTCATCTCGCTGGCATCATGCAAGAAGGCAGCCAACACGGCACCTGCCTACACCGACCGTGAGCGGCTGCTGCTGGACACTACCAACAACCATACGAGAAACATCGACTCGCTGATGGTGCTCGTGAACACATACAGCAAGCAGGGTGACCGCTGCAGGGAGATGGCAGCGCTGGCTGCACTGGGCCATGGATACCAGACATCCAACAGATACTCGGATGCCGTGAAGGCTCACCAGAAGCAACTGGCCATAGCCGAAGAACTGGACGACACACTGATGAAAGCCAGCGCTCTGAATGACCTGGGTGTGAACTACCGCCGGCTGGGACTGCACTACGACGGTCTGGACTATCACCTGCGGGCTGTGGAGACCAGTCTGCTCTATCCCGACAACAAAGTGAGCCGTAAGATGCTCAAGTGCCGCGCCATTGGCTACAACGGAGCAGGCAACGTGTATCTGGCCATCGGCAGTTATCAGAAGGCTGACGAGATGCTGCGCAAGGCACTGGCTGTAGAGACCCGGCTGGGCAGTCACCTGGGCATGAACGTTGACCTCTCCAATCTGGGAATCGTGTATGAGCGGCGAGGATTGCTGGATTCTGCCTGGACATATTATAAGGAGTCGATGCGTCACAGCGAACTGGCAGGCAGCTATACGGGCAAAGCCTACGGGCACCTCAACTACGGACGGCTGTATGCCTTGAAGGGCAACTACCGCAAGGCCATCAGCGAATTCAGGAAATCAATAAGCCTGCTGCACGAAGACCGCGACCTCTGGCTGTGGCTACAACCCACTCTGGCCCTGGCAGACGCATATATAGGAGCAGGAATGGCCGACAGCGCACGACTGCAACTCAATCTGGCACAGGAAACAGCCAACCGCATACAGGCCAGAGAATATCTGCCCAAGATAGACCGCATAAAGGCCAAACTGCAGGAGCGGGAGGGCAACTACCAGGAAGCACTGGCACACTACCGCAAGGCGGAAGCCCAGGAAGACAGCATGCTCAACGCGCGCAACCTCTTTGAGATAGAGACCCTGCAAAGCAGCATCAGCAGCCGACGACAGGCCAAAGCCGACGAAGAACGCAATGCCGAACTGTTGCGTGAAAGATGGACCAAGCGTGTAGCCTTCATCGTACTGCTGGCGCTGTCGGTACTGTTTGCCATCGTGCTGCACATACAGCGTCTGCGGCGCCAGAACCACCTGAAGCTAAAGAAGATGTCCACCATGCGCGAACACTTCTTCACCAACATCACCCACGAGTTCCGCACGCCGCTCACCGTCATACTGGGCTTGAGCCATGACCTCACACAGGACAAAGATTGCCCGCAGAGCGTGAGGGAGAAAGCCGAGACCATAGAGCGGCAGGGCGGCAGTCTGCTGGCACTCATCAACCAGCTGCTCGACATCTCGAAGGTGAAATCGGCTGTGGGCAACGCCAACTGGCGCAACGGAGACATCACCGCCTATATGACCATGATAGCCGAGAGCTACAGAGACTATGCCCAAAGCCGACACATAGACCTGCAGTTCACCACACGCGAGGCGATAGTGATGGACTTCGTACCCGACTATGTGAGGAAGGTGACCGACAACCTGCTGTCCAACGCATTCAAGTTCACACCCGAATACGGCAGAATCAGTGTGAACATGTGGCAGAAAGGCGAGCGCCTGTTCATTGACGTAGCCGACACAGGCGCAGGCATGGACGATGATACGCTCACACACATCTTCGAACCGTTCTATCAGGCAGAAAGCGACGCTAAGCATATAGGCACGGGCGTGGGACTGGCCCTGGTGAAGCAGATCATCGACTCAGTCGGCGGCTCCATCATAGTGGAAAGCGCGTTGGGAAAGGGCACCACCTTCCATCTGTCCATACCTATCCACAACGAGATAAAGCAGAAACTGACCGACTTTGCCGTGGGCAGCGCCCCCGTGCAAAGAGGAGAAGAGCCCGAACTGACCGACAGCGAAGGCGACGACAGCCAGTGCCGGCTGCTCATCATAGAGGACAACCACGACATTGCAGCCTACATCGGTTCGCAGTTTGACAGCCGTTATGCCATCTCCTATGCCGACAACGGGCGCAACGGACTGGAGAAAGCACAGGAACTGGTGCCCGACATCATCATCACCGACCTGATGATGCCGGGGATGGATGGACTGGAACTGTGCCGGCAAGTGCGCAGCAACGACATCACCGACCATATTCCCATCATCATCGTAACTGCCAAGATAACGGAGGAAGAGCGCATCAAGGGACTGGAAGCCGGTGCCGACGCCTATCTGTCAAAGCCCTTCAACGCCGATGAGTTGCACATGAGGGTGGAGAAACTGCTGGAGGGCAGGCGTCTCCTGCAGGCGAAGTTTGCCGGAATGATACAGGAGCGCAAGAGCGAGGAAGAGCCTGAGGACAACAAGACAGACGAGATGGACCTGCGCTTCCTGGCCAAAGTGTCGAGTCTGGTGAACAGGCAACTGGACCGCAACGGGAAGGTGGATGTCAGTTTCCTGGCCTCTGCTGTGTGCATGAGTCCCAGACAGTTCAACCGCAAGATAAACGCTCTGGCGGGATACACACCCTTGGCCTATATCCAGCGCCTCAAGATAAAGCGCTCGTGCAACCTGCTTGAGAGGAATCCCAATATCAGCATGGCCGAAGTGGCCTACCGATGTGGTTTCGATGCCTACCCCAACTTCGTGCGTGCTTTCAAGAACGTGTGTGGCGTCACACCCACTGAATACAAGAGGAAGAACGAACTGTGAGCGGCATCAGCCACGGGAGATTGAGCCTAAAGGGACTTTCTGCCAATAAAGGGCTATACATTATTATATATACATTCGCACGAAGTATATGCAAACGCGAAAGGAGGTATGTATAAGAGTCATTATATACTACCCACACAAAGCCTTCCTATAATCTTCAAACTCCATGGGAAAATGAGCTTTTGCGTATGCTAATTTATAACAGAGTAAGGCTCGCTTCCTGAAGAATGCTCGAGAGGTGATCGACTTTGCTCTCAGTTCTATTTCACTCAACACAATCCTTATTGCCATCTTGTAGCATTCTTTATCATCCTCTGACAGAGAGCCTATACAATCAAGAATATCCTCCTTCTGTTCCTTCCATAATAAAATGCCACGTGTGTCACTGAGTATGTCTTTCACCCTCGGAAGTTCTTTGAATCTGGGATATGAGAAAGGATTGATATACCCAATCTTGATATATGTGTAGAGATATGGATTTAGCACCACGCTATGGCTCATGGCTATGGTTGCTGCCAATTCATCAAAACTCTTAGGTTTTACCTGCAAGAGGTCGTACTTATCCCATTCAGACTCCATCATGAAGATACCGTCGGTGTCTGCCTCTTGGAATAATCCAAATGTTTTTCCATCATCAAGAGGCAGATTCTCGAAATCAACCATCTTGCCAATGAAGGCGAGCATTTGCTCTGCATTCTGTTCTGTCATTCTGTTCATGCGCGTGTTCTTTTTACAAACACAAATAACTTACTTAAATCCGCTACGGGACGTCCCAGATGGGTCGAAGTGTTGAGACTGTGCTCTGTTGCAAATCGTTCGCCAAGTGCATCAACACCTGAAGTTCTACCAGAGATGATCTTAATCTCAACCTTGCCAATGAACTTTTCAATGTAGCTCATCACTTCCTTGTCCACAACTGCATAATCGTTGAAATCATGACATCCAGCAATAATAATGTGCGTCATATTTGATATCTATTAGAGAACGTTTATACCTTTATACGATAAGAAATCTTCGAAATTAGCCATTTTGAGGTTTTCTCTGCAAAATATCCGCAGATATTTATGCAATTTTTCATGATTCTGCCGTTATTTATGTAAATATGCAGAAACATCATAATCATGATAAGCAAAACATATCTTAGATACATTTGGCTACTTGACACAATCAGGTGGTCAAGAATACCTCTTACCTACGAACACATTACCAAGATATGGGAAGCATCTCCCTATGCCTACATGGGTGGTTTACCAATCCGTACCTTCCACGAACACCGCAAAGGTATTGAAGAAATGTTCGGAGTTGTCATAGAATGCGATAAAACCAAGGGGTACACGTATTATATCAAGAACCCAGAAGAGTTGAAGAAGAATACCTATGCACAACTATTATTGTGTAAGTATAGCGTACCACAAGATTTCTCTACCTTCAATATGATGCGCGACCGCATCTTGCTCGAAGAGATACCACATGGTACAGCGTACTTTGATAACGTGGTTGAGTCTATGAGAACCAACACCGAACTTGCAATCGACTATCAACGTTATGAGGGACAGCGAGAAACGCTAACTATGCAGCCTTATTCCATGAAGGTTTATAACAGAAGGTGGTATGTACTTGGCTATATAAAGGAAAAGGAATCAATCCGGCACCTGGCATTAGAAAGAATTCTCGACCTATACACGACAAACAAGAAATTTGTATTTCCTAAAGGCTTCAATCCACGGAAGTACTATGACAACGTAGTAGGAATATACGTAAACGAAGATCTCCCTGTTGTCAATCTAAAGATAAGAGTGTATGGCGTGCAAATGGAATACATGAGAATGTTACCATTGCATAAATCACAGAGTGAAGTCAAATCTCGTTATGGCGAGTTTGCTGAGTTTGCATATCGAGTATGCCTTACTCCAGAGTTGAAGTCAAAGATACTTGCATTAGGACCAAATGTTGAAGTGTTGGAACCATTGGAATATCGTGAGGAAATAATGTCTCTAATTAGCGCTTCTCTTGGTAGATACACGAAAAAAGATTAAGAAATTTGATGGTACTCTGCGGAGTTTACGCATACGACACGAGCAAAACACCCGATTACACAGTTTATCATTCGTATATATATAATAGAGACACATAATTTTGATAGTACAATGAATAAGAAAATTACAAACCGCGTTAGTCAGTCTTTAGATTCATATTTGGTAGAAATAGGTAAGCATTCACTTCAAACTGTCGAAGAGCAAACTGAACTCGCCCATCGCATCAAAAGAGGTGATGAAGAAGCCCTCTCGGAACTCATAGCTGGGGACCTCCGTTTTGTGGTAAGTGTCGCAAAGCAGTACCAGAACAGAAGCAAATCAATGGAAGAACTTATTGAGGCTGGAAACAAAGGTCTTGCACTTGCTGCAAAAAAGTTTGACCCACAGCGTGGTTTCAAATTCATTGCTTATGCCGTATGGTTCATCAGGGCGAGCATTCTTGCTTTCCTTGAAACTTCAAAGAACGATACAAATCTTTCAGTTCTCACAAAAGAAGAGAAACGTGAGTTAATCTCAAAAATGTCTAACGAACGTGACAGAGAGATTTTAATAAGATGGTTAGGACTTGTTGATTCACCTGATTCACTTGACGAAATAGGGCAAAGCTTGAATCTCACAACCCAACGAGTTCAACAACTTAGAGATAGAGAACTTAGAAGATTAGCAAAGAATGGCAAAAGTTAACTTAGTATTTCAGCAACAAAAATGGATATTGGAAGATTATAAATCAATATTCGAAGATCCCGAATCCTATGGGTATACAAATATCGCGGAACACATAGACGAGGTTATTGCTGATATAAAAGAAGACCTTGAATCGGCTTTTAATTGTTCAATATAAAAAATGTCATAAAGACAATTATAAAACAATGACAACAGAAGTTAAATACATAAAAGACAGTAACACGGAACAATTGGCTCATGAAAAAGACATGATTATCGATGTTCTTAGGACAAAAGTCAAGTCGTCAAGTGGTAAATCAAGAAGTATAAAACTTCCAAAGTATATCTTCTTTAGGATCAAGGACGACTCAACCCTTTCTATCTTCATTAAGGAAATGGAAGCAATCACAGGTGGGAAAACTATTATGAAGAATCCCGTGTGCGAAAATATGCAGGAAGATAATGCCGCATTTGAAGGTTGGGCAATATGCTTGAAAAGTTGGATTACCAACATCAACAAGGTAGAGCTATCATGGGACATTCCTTCACAAGCTACACTTAAAAGAGGATCCGGCGAGCAACATTACAACAGATTCTGCTATAGAGTAATGAGATTTAAGGAGGCATACCCGGAATGGTTCGGAATTTCCAATGAGAACAAGAATGAAATTGAGAATTTTGCCAGGAGATTCAACGATATAAGAAATAATGCCTATTCAAAGGAGCCTGAGCATAAACCAAGTCACAATGGTTTTGGTGAAACTGACATGGAATTTGCCATGGCAAATGATTTCGGTACAATAATGAAGTCATATTTCAACCTTGGATTCATTGATCGTCAATTTCCTGTCGGCTTAAAAAATGCAGACAAGCAATTCTTTACAGGTGGACTCTCTGCCATTGATTTATGGGGTACTAAATACGATGTCTTGTCAATAATAGAGTTGAAGTACATACCTAAGACCGGTTCTAAAAACATAAAAGTTGGAATCATATCTGAACTGTTCTTATATTCTTGTGTTATGAGAGATATTGCAAAAGGGATAATTCATGAACCATCTACACCTGTTGTAAAAGAAACAGAAAAACTCTTTTATAAGAATGCCAAAAACTACCGAAAAGTTTGCGCTTACATGTTGGCAAACGAATATCATCCACTCGTTGAAAACAAAGAGGTATTTAGTCTTCTAAACTCAAATACGTTTTCAGATGATACACCTGTTACTTTTGAACAATGCCACTATATATATAACGAAACAACGAAGCAACTGTCAATAGCACAATAATATGAACATAAAGATACATAGAGGACTTGACCAGATAGGAGGTTGCATTACGGAGATTTCAACTGAAACCTCACGAGTATTTATCGACTTCGGGCAGAACCTGCCTGGCAATGGAGAACCAACGACTCCGGAAGAGGACGAAGCATTGGTAAAGCAGATATTTGCTCAGAACAAGAAGCAGCACGAAGCAGTATTCTACACACATGGGCATGAGGATCACGTTGGCTTGTTTGAATACATTCCTGAAGATGTTCCTCAATACATGAGCGAAGGAACCAAGGGAGTGTTAGAGATAAAGTATGATGTCCTTTACGAGGGTGCAAATCTCAAAGTCAACAAACTCCTTGAAAATGGATGTGACTCGCAGGAGTATAGCGATGCTTTGAACAAACTTATATATGCAGGCAACAAATGCAAGTTGCTCAAAAAGATAGAAATGTGGAAGCGTACACCGTCACACAAAGGACCGAAGAGTATTTGCATTGGCGACATCAAGGTCACTCCCTTCTTCAACTGCCATAGCATCTACGATTCCCACATGTTCCTCATCGAAGCAGACGGCAAGCGCATCTGGCACATGGGCGACTATAGAGAGCATGGTTACACGGGAAAGGGACTAATGCCTACCATACGGAATTACGCCATGAATATTGATCTTCTGATTACCGAAGGTACGATGCTCAAGAGTGAAGACAAGTGCATTCACGAACGTGAGGTTTCAAAGAGAATGGCAAGTGTGATGCAGGCATTCAAATACGTATTTGTGCTTGCTTCGGCCACCGACATTGAACGTCTTGCAACCATAAAAGAGGCTACAAAGAAAGCAGATAAGCCCTTGTGCATCTGGTCTCTATTCATGAAGAGGACCATGGAATTCTTCACAGAAAGAGAATCGAAACTTTCAAGAGGATTGTTCTCCTTTGATCCTCTCTTCTATGGTGACAGACTCTTTGGCAAGCTCAAACGCAGAGGCTTTGCCATGATTGTAGGAACATCACAGATGGATAGGGTAAAGGAACTTCTATGCAAACTCCCGCAAGAGGAAACCTTGCTCATTTACTCATCCTGGGATGGCTACTACAAAATACCGGAGCAGGTGAAGGCCAATTCAGCATACAAGGAGTTCCGAGACATGTTCCACAATGTTATGGATATCCACACCTCTGGCCATGCAGATAAGGCAACAATCAAGAAAGTAATAGAAACAGTTAATCCTAAAGAAGTTATCTGCATTCACAAGGAAGCAGATGCTGAATTATAATGTAAAATCATATAAAAACAAAGATGATGAACGGCAAAACCCTGCGAATCCTTCAAATCTCCGACACCCACAACCGACATCAGCAACTGACTAACCTGCCAGTTGCTGATGTCATCGTACATTGTGGTGATTTTACCGAGAATGGAACAGAAGAGGAAGTGCTTGATTTTCTCAACTGGTTCATCTCACTTCCGTATGCCCACAAAATATTTATCACAGGCAACCACGACATTTGCCTATGGGATGCGGAGGAAATAGAGGAACTGCCTGATAACGTACACTTCCTACAAGATCGAAGTTGTGAGATTAATGGTATCAAGTTCTTCGGACTGGCATACAACCACCCAAAATCATTAATACCAGACGGCATTAATGTTCTTGTTACGCATGAGCCACCTGCAATGATACTCGATGAAAGCAATAACACCCATTGGGGTAATGCACACCTTCGCAACCGAGTGTTTCAGGTAAAGCCCAAGTACCACTTGTTCGGTCATGCTCACGAGGGCCATGGAACCGAAAAAGTTGATGGCATCATCTTCTCAAACGGATCATGTCTCGATGATTTCTATAAACTACAGAAAAGCCAAAAGCTATATATATATACAAATAGGTAAAACCGTACAAGAACATTGAAAAAACGTATGTACCCTCTGCTTTATATGAGGGTAAAGATGCTAATGTGATTAGCGGCAATTGCTCCAAAAAGGAAATGGAGCATTTGTTGCATCATGTTTCTACACAAGAATGAATCATGCTACTTGGACATGGCCCAGACAAAGGGCTATACATTATTATATATACATTCGTACGAAGTATATGCAAACGCGAAAGGAGTTCGCCACCACATGCATATTGAAAATCCGGCAAGTACCAGCCCAGAGCAATACCCTTGGAATGAATGCACGAAGCAATACGGACGATCAGTAGAGTAAAAAAAAACATCTGGTTTCCATCCGTCTGCAAATCAATGCTGTATAACGGTGGAAACCAGATGGTCTGATGTTTCTTGATGTAAGTCGCGCTGACGACTACATCTCAACGCTGTCGTGAGAGTTCTACTCTGTCACGATAGTCGGCGCTTAATATTCGCCTTCCTCGCCGCCCCAAGGGTCGATGTCTTCATTGATATCGCTATCACTTTTGCCGTTGTAGGAATCCACTTTGACGCTCGAAAGAGCCATCAAATTCTCGGTCTGCAGCTCTATCTGCTTTATTTCCGGTGATACATATTTCTTTTTCATTATATCTGTCCTCCCTCTGTTTTTACTTTATGATAGTTTTCTTTCCGTTCACAATGTATATACCCTTTGGCAGACTGCGAGTGTCGGTGGCGTTCATCTTCTGTCCGCTCAGACTGTAAATGCCTTTTGCAGCAATCTCTGCATCGTCATCGTCGTCGCCGATGACACTCCAGATGGCAGTAGCCTCACCATTGCCCTCTATGCCGTTGATGTGCATTGTGAGCTGCTTTGCACTTGAAGGGTCGCCAGAATCTGTAACTTTGCACCAAAATACTGATGTTAGAGGCTACAAACAAAGTCCTTTACCTTTGCTTGGTATTCTTCCTTGGTCACACCTCCAGTCTCTATCATTGAGTCAAGTACATCGCCAAGCTCATCAAAAGCAATATCATGAGATATTCTTTTGTTGTTTCATCCTTTTCTCCATAGATACGGTAGTAATCAGAGCCTTCATCCCAAGCAATATATAACGTGCCTTGAAATTGGAAACCATTCACCTGCATGACAAGTGCCGCCATAGTGGAGTCTTATTAGTTTGGTTTTATCTTTTCCGTTTCGTCTATTCTCCAAGATGTTTTTATCGAATCGGACCAAAATCCCGTTAAATACACGCAAAATCGGCTCAAACGAACCCAATTATTAGCAAAAAATGAGTAAATTTGAGCCGATTAATAAATAAAGAATATGACAATAGATATAGAAATATTACAGTTTTTACATTATCATCCCTTGGCAA
>SAMEA104315421__coassemble_523_pt1 | contig 66015 bp, 60 predicted proteins | sample SAMEA104315421__metabat2_low_PE_030 | metagenome-assembled genome bin SAMEA104315421 (sample SAMEA104315421) | gut metagenome | biome: Monkey gut; feature: monkey-associated habitat; material: faeces | place: China | collected 2013
CTTTTCAGACTTACAAGGCTGTATGCTTAATCCCCTAGGTTTGTCGGGTGAGCCTGAATACAGACGTTCTAAGGCGAGAGGCAAGCGCACAAAAACGTTGCACACAACTATTACAACCCAATCCCGTATCATCAGAAAATGATAGGGAAAGAAATAGTTATATGCAGCGGTGCAATCTTGTCTACTCCTGTCACTGTATGGTAACCGGGCTTCTGCTAATCGGTCTCAACCCCTGAAGTGACTCCCACATGAGAAATAATCTTGGATGTTTTCCGACTCACATCCTCCTCATGCATTGATCCATCGGATTGGGATAACCCTCCCACGAAGGTTAGGCAGACTTCACTTTCTCTTTTTCGAGAAGAGCACCCAATTCGGTCATGGTCTGCCACACATGCCAAAGCGAGTGCAAAAGTTACATACTTTCTTCGATTAGACAAAATGTAGCTAACAGGAAATGATACTATTTGAGTTTATTTAACTCTCATACTTGGTTTGAGTATGAATTTATCGAAACACAACTAATCCATAATTTTTTGGATTCAAAAATGGTTATATACCTGTTTGACAAAGGGGGAAAACACAAAAAACGCTAAATATTCGAGATTTTTGCCTTTAAAGTTATCGTATTTGATAATTTTCTTGTACCTTTGCAGCAAATTTAAATTTCACCGCATGCTAATTATAGAACATGAGGATGAAGCTATTGAGTATTTAATCAAAACAGGAAAAAGCAATGACAAGAGATACAAGAAACTATCCAGCAATGCATCTTTCAAAAGAGATCTTGCAAAAGTCATTCTTATCTTACGTTCTGTTTCCAATGCAAAAGATTTAGGAAGATATGGACAACTTCATTACGAAGCCCTAAAATATGACTTTGCAGGAAAACACAGCGTCCGGATTGGTTACAACTCAAAATATAGATTAATCTTCGAAGAATTTGAAAACGGAATCAGAATAAATCTGATAGAAATTAATGAGCACTATGGCGACAAGTAAAGAACTTAAGAACACTCCATTTGCAGTGGCTCATCCTACAGCAATTATCAAGGATGAGCTTAAAGCAAGAGGTATGTCACAAAAGGAACTTGCCTCTAGAATGGACATGCAGACTTCTAATCTAAGTCGCTTCTTGAAAGGAGAAAACATCACTCCTACAATTGCCGCTAAATTAGAAGTTGCATTAGACATCCCTGCAGAGTTTTGGTTAAATCTGCAAGCTCAGTATGAGGTTGACATTAAGAACATTGCTTTAAGGGATGAAAAGGAACGTGAAGCATTCAATATTGAGAGGATGTTTACTAACATCATCAATCTGCCTGAATTGTACAGACGTTTGTGTATTAACTCTTCTTTATTTATTCAAGACAAATTGGATAAATTGGAAGAGTTAATGGGCTTTCCTGTTTTGAATTTAAGCACCCAACCATTTGTTCTTCAAAGATGTTTCAAGAAGAACGAGAAACATGAAACTGATGAACGTAACGAAACAACATGGCTTACACTTGCTTATATCAAGTCAAGAGATATAAAGCCAAAACAGCAGTATATAGATGGAAATGCCCAAAAAGCAGCAGAAGAGATTTCAAAATCTGCTCATTTAGGGGGCATAACAGAAAATGACATTCAGTTAGTCCTAAATAAATACGGCATAGCATATAGTGTTATACCAAAATTAGAAAAGACCCCTATAGATGCTGCATCTCTTCAAATGTCAGGTTATCCGTCAATCATTACAACGCACAGGTATAATGACATGAGCAGACTGATTTTTAATATACTTCATGAATTAGGTCATATACAGAAACACATGTCTTTCGAAAATGACAATCAGTGCAATGTATTTGTTTCATCAGAAAATGACTATTCAAGAGACAACAAAGAGGAAAGGGAAGCAAATGAATTCGCCGAAGATATGCTAATTCCAAAAGAGACATGGAAGAAAATGATGTCAACTGGTACGAAGAATTTGTCAAATCAATATATTCTCAGAACTCTCAAACAGTTATCATCTGAATACTCATTAGATTTCAACATCGTAGCATGGAGATATAAGTATGAGTCGAGCAGATATAATTTATACGGTATAAAATCACAGCCTATATCATAGAAGTATAATAAGCCCGTTCATAGTCAAATAGTATGAGCGGGTTTATGTTTTTAATAGCACCCCACCTGCCAACAATGGCTCGAGAAGCGTAGATATGAAAATTATTCAATCATAAGCGTCTAATTAGAACTTATGGATAACGGATAAACAAAATCTTATGGACAGACTCAAATTCCAAGAATTATTAGAAACAATTAAGATTCCTAATGGAATGACACAAGAAGAGATGACAAAGGTCTTGAGACCTATCAACATCGCCCTTTTGCAGTTGATTCCAGAGAGACTATACAAATATAGGAATTGTAAAGATAATCACATTTTAGCTCTTGAAAAGGATGAGTTATGGTTGTCAACTTCGGATTTATTTAATGATCCATTTGACACACTAATTCAATATGATGAAGGTAAGATTCGTTCTGCGTTTGATTGTATTTTGCAGCCAGATGTTATTGATGCAATGCTTAACCATTTAGCAACTGGCGAGAAAATGGCAGAACCTCTAAATCATCTTGTGGATTCCGCAGAGATTGAAAATCTGAGGGTAAAAGCTACAGACATTTTATCTCTAGGTAAAAAGTTCGTGCCAAACGAGGAACAAATGATACGTTTACTAATTCGGAGAGAAGCGTATTTGAACTTATTGCCCAAGATTGCTCAGCGTTTTGCGTCCGTAATATGCTTCTCGGAGAACATCGACTCGATATTAATGTGGAGTCACTATTCATACAATCATACCGGCTTTGCGCTTGGATACGATTTAAGGCCTTTACTTTTACCAAATGATAAGAATTTGGGATTGTATCCTGTAGTATATAGTGATAAGAGATACAATGCAGAAGAGTTCCTACTTTATCTTTTAGGCTCATTAATGCAACTTCCAGTGAAAGAGACTGACAAAATGAGTTCTATCAAATTACTTCTCTATAAATCTTTAGAGTGGCAATATGAACAGGAATGGAGACTAATAAAAAGCGATACTTCCAATTTATTTGAAGGCCATTCCGAACCGATCACTTTGAAACCTAATTCCATTTATTATGGATGTCGCATATCCCAAGAGAATTACCAAAAGCTTCATGAAATAGCTCAACGAAAGAATCTTGAAGAACACTTTATGAAATTAGACAATGCCTCAGATGAGTATAGAATGAGAATTGAATGAAATTTGACTAATTTTTGTTATCAATGACAATTGAGTTGACTGGGTATAAATCAATCTTAATAGTACCTCAAAACATTCAATTTACAAGCCACACTTTCAATAGTCTGGTGGTATTCTGCGTAAACAATGCGTAAACAAACTATTTCAGTTAGGGGTGTTATTTGAGACTCAAAGGAGATGATGATTTTATAAAGCACTGATTATCAGTGATACACGTAAACAACGAAATATCACGGAATATCACTTTGCGAGACTCATAATCTGGAGGTCCTTGGTTCAAGCCCAAGCTGGTCCACACTAAAAACCAAGCACTTACGAGTTTCTCGCAAGTGCTTTTTCATGTCTGCGTAAACAATGCGTAAACATTTTATTTCAGTCTCCCCTTTTCGGGCACGGATAGTCACAGAGATTCTGCGACATTCAAAATCCTTTGCTGTAGTCATTATTAGACCTGTATGACACAGAGACAAGCAATAAATGGCTTGCCAGAATCAAAATGTGATACATTAGAACAACTTAAACTTTTAACCTCAGACAAACTTTGCAACCGGTAGTCATATCAAATAGATTTGTAACTTATTGTAATTCACCCATAAAGATACAAAATATTTGTGAGACTACCAACTTTTTATGAACTATTTCTTATCCCGAACTGGGGTAACTTAATCCACTTCTGGACTGTAAGGACAACACTGTTATTGAATATGCTGAATAAGTAACAACTTGGAAAGATGGATGTACTATTGAGTGTCATAACGGAGCTAATCATGATATTGGTAGCTCTCTATATCATGGCAGAGATATTGGACTGGTAACAGTCCATGTCTGTAGTTTAGTGTTGTTTAAGCCCCAGCTTGGTATCAGGTTAGGGCTTTTAATGTATCTACTTATGGAAGATTTGATGTTATTGGTAAGGTTCATGATTATACCATTTGCAGCAGTCACATTACTTGCATTTGTGTATAGCTGGAACATGGAATAAGAGTACCTTTGTATGCAGTTAAGGCACAGCCCACACCTATGGTGTCTGATATGTTGGAGTTTACATTGAAAAAGTGGTAGTTATATGGTTGTTTCTTACTGAAAAGTAGTACCTTTGTAGCAAGACAGTTATATGAATAGCTAATGAAGTAGAAGTTTAACAAGACATATTGGAAAAAGAAGTATTTGCTTCTTACTTGTGACAGTCCTAAAATCACCACTTTGAAGACTAACAATCACAGCAGTAAGCAAGTGAATGCTCATACCATGAGGTGTGGGCTTTCTCTGTTTGTGATTGTAGGTGTTGTGGTGATACCTTGGACTTGAACAGGAAAGTATTACACCTTCTTTTTGTGGTATGGCTACAAAAAGAACAGCTGTACAATGAGAGAAGTAAAAATCATAGTTAATGGAAATTCTGAAATAGTATCAGCAGATGACTTTTTCACATTCTCAGTCAGATACTATAATCTATCCAGTACAACAGACACTATACCTGAGAGGGAAAGAGTTATAGTACACTGGTCTACTACTGGTATTTGGCTTATAGATGATAATGAACTTCTTATTGAAGAGGATGGTAGTTGGAGGGATGTATCTAAAGAGTTGTCATTCTTCTTGGAATGGCAGAATCCAGATTCAACACACTCTCCAATATCCTTAAGGATGCTGTTCTATGCTATTGTAGATAGCCTTAAACATGATTATTGGAAAACTCCTTTTGGAGCATATCAGGAACACTCTATTAGAATCTCTGAAATAGCTCAACACTATAGTAGAAAGGCTATAAGAGAAGAACAAAAATCTATACAGAAAGAACTGGATAGAGTAATTCTTAAAGACTTGAAGAATGACCTTATCAGTCAAATCAAAAAGAAGCCAACTCCCAATATCCACAATGATAACTCTATTAAACCTACTGGGAATGTTACTACAAGCAAGAAAATTACTCCTGAAATGAGGGAGACTTTTGCAATCTTCAACAACTTAAGAAATCCCGATGGTGTGCCAGACCCAAGACAAGCATCAATAGACAGGAGAGAGAAAGATAATAAAGCTACTGTAACTAAAGCTGTAGATTTCACCTCCCCTCTTGTAAGGAAACAACTTGTATATAAGCAATGGGCAGAGCTGCCTCATATTGTAAAGTCTCTAATTCTTATCAATTATGAGGATATAGAGGGGAATGTCATACCACAGTATTGGGATGGTACTGACTATATCCAAAGAGAAATAATATTACAACATTGTTGATTACACATTTAATAGAATTAATATGGAACAGGACTTACATTGGAGCATAGCCAAGACTGGCTTACCTTTAATTAGTGTTGAACTGACAACTGATGATGGGAACAAAGGCAACTTGTGTTTCCTGATTGATACTGGAGCTACCATAAACATCATCTACAAGTTTGTATGCAAGCATTTCACTAAGTCTTTCATTGAACTTGAAGGTGGTGGTTCTATGATAGGTTTTGAGGGGCAGGAGCATAAGACCCAATATGCGGGTATAACCTTTCAACTGGAGGGCAAAGCATACTCTGGAGTGTTCTCAGTCATAGAGGAGTACAAGGGTATGAAGCATATAGAGGATGAATCTGGAATACAAGTGCATGGGGTGCTTGGTATGCCTTTTCTGACAGTCAATAACTGGATTGTAGATTTAAAAAATTTAAAGATTAAACTATGAGTTGGAGTATGTTTATAGTAGTAGCTATACTTCTTATAGTACTGCATCACTTTTTTGTAAAAAAGATTGATAAAGAAGATAGTAAGGAATACCATACAAGTTCTTCAACAAGTACTCTTCGTACTTCTCTATGCAATAGATTAAAGTCATATAGAGACTTTAAGTTGATAGAGGACTCCGTTACAAGTGCCTTAATTGGCAATAATAAGGGAGAAGAGTTTAGTATTCAAAGCATACGCGCAGACTATGTAGTTGCATATAAAGTAAAAGGAATAGTCAAAAAAGAATGGAAATTCCCATTTTGGGTACACGAGACTATTGCATTCAGAGAGATTGAACAATACTATGATTCGCTATTAAATACCAAAGATGGCAATAACGCAACCCAATGGAAGCTCAAATCAACAAGGCACTTTACTAAAGAGGAGTTAGACTTGGTAGATAAGGCTCAGGTTGTAGAAAGCCAATATGGTTATAGCTGTTGTTTTTTTATGAAAAATGGAACCAAGCTATATGTACCTATGAGTAAAGATTCCAAGTCTAAAGCTGGTGACTACATAAATCTCAATGAAGCTGAGATAGTAACTTTATCAAAAGAAGGAGAGAAGGATATTCAGAGAATAAAGGGATAATATGTTTAACTAATTTCAGGAAGTTATGCTGTCAACAATCTTGTTATGTATATCTGCACTGTGTTTTATAGCAGTATTTGGCATTCACATCTATATCATCAACAGTGATGATTTCTATGGCTACACAAGGTCACTGCTATTAAAGAGCATACCGTGGCTAAGTGGTCATGTATTGGCAGTAATACCAGAGTGCTTAGCCTTTGACATTTACTGGATATGGATGTTCCTTATTAACCTTGCTATTGTATATATAATAGGACCAAGTTTCACACGCTTCTTCATTAGAAGATTAGCAAGTGGTAAAGGATTGGGTATAGATATGTTTATAGCATTGGTTATAGCAATTATAACTCTTATTATAGGATATATAACAATTTAATAATCACAGAAAAATGAAGAAGATATATTTACTTGCTACTATGGCTCTGATAATGATGGGCTGTAGCTCTAATGAAGAAGAAAATTACCCGGCAGATGAACTACTTGCAGGTACTGAATGGAGGTATGGCACATTCCATGATGATGATTTTTTAGACCAGAAGCCAAATGAGGAAGTTAATGAAGAGACATACTATGACAAATTCCTTGAAGACTACTTCCCAGATGTGGAGTTGGTATGTACCATTGGTGAGGTTTCTTCAACAGAAGAGGAAGATGTATCGCAAGATGAAAGTCTCCAATCACGAGCCAAGCTGACCTTCACCAATAGGGATTGTATTTATTATAGTGATGAGGGTATCTCATAACCACAGTAGAAGTAACCAAGCATTATAGCCAGACCACTACTTATGTGGCACAGAGCTATACAAGTTCTGTTAATCCATATATGAGCTTGGAAGTAACTAAGGATGCAATATACATTTGTTGAATGATACCTGCTTCAACAGGTTTATATCAAGATGTACATATTTATCTCAAATTGGATAACTTCAAGCACACCAAGACTTGGGATGAGACTGTTTCATCAGATACAAAGGAATCTTGTATAAACCCTAAGGAAGAGACTTTCAGCTATCAGAGGAATGGTAATGAAGTGGTATTGACCAACAGCAATAAGAAGTGGATAGGTACACTTGACACTGATGCTTGGACACTCTCATTTGTACAGATTGTACCAGAGAAGAAAGAACTGCCTACATTGAGACTAAAGTAGGTAGGTGATGATACAGTAGCTAATAATACACCTCTTCTGGACTATAATAGTGAAACCATGTAATAAGCAAGTGAGTTATGAGATAGAAAGTAGAAACTTAGCACTCCTACAAGTGCATTATTGGGCTTGGTATAAACTTAGCCATTGTTGGTCAATAGTTGTTCCATTGATTTTTTAAGAGATTATTAACAGATTGACATATAGCACTTTCAGCGGTATTCATCGGTAGACTCATAATCTGGAGGTCCCTAGGTTCAAGCCCAGGCTGGTCCACATAGAGAATCAAGCAGTTACGTATTACGTAGCTGCTTTTTCTTTTATAACAAGCATCTTGCAAGCCCAGAATGAATCTAATTCAGGCAATCAACCTCCACGATTTCACCCAGCAGGAAGGAAATGGATAGGCACATCGCTGTTGGTGTAATTGGCAGCGGGAACGTGCTGGAGCTTTCCTATAATGAAGCCAAAGGCCTTTGCATGCGTATGGCCAGCACAGATACCAATGACATTCAGACTGTTGCGCCTGCCAAACAGCTCAGCCGCATTCCAACTACTTTAACAATGACATAATCGTGTCGGGCTTCATCTCCAGCCTTGTTATGGCACAAAGGCTTGTACCCATATCCTTTACGCTCGCGCCCATGAGATACACCTCATCATCTATAATAAGGAAGCGGTCATGGGATTTGTGGGGAGTCTGCACAAACCCAATGGGCTCATATTGCCCGTTGTGCTTCTCCAGGTCCAACAGGAACTGCTGTGTGTAGCGAGAGTGGATGGTTGCCGATACCCCATCAGCCCTCTTGGTCAACAGCAGGAGCACTCTTTCGTCAACAAAGTTGTCAATGAGGATGATGCGATGCTTGGCACTACGAACCAGCTGAGACACATAGCTCCAGGCATCCCACACGCAACCTGTGGCGAAGATTTGCTCTGGAGTGATGGCAGGAGCAAGCTCGTCCATACGCTTCAGCACCTGTTCCATCTTCTGGTCGGTCAGCATCTGATGACGCTCCAACCTCTCTATACGCTGAAACATACCGGCATTGGCCGAGAGGAAGCGACGCATGGCTACGAAGGCACGCATGATGCGGATATTCACCTCTATAGCATATTCACTCCTCAAGATACCCGACAATTGGGAGACTCCCTGCTCAGTAAAGACAAAAGGAAGATACTTTGAATGCTGCCCTCTACCGCTCTCTATGGTGCCATTTTGGCACCTTAAAGATTCATACTCTTCTGGTGTCAGTTCAAACATGAAGTCGTCGGGGAAACGCTCTATATTACGCTTCACCTGACGTTTCAACTGTTTGGTTTCCACTCCGTACATGGCAGCAAGGTCAGTATCAACCATTACTTCCGCCCCTCGTATAGTATAAATATGAGAGCGCACATAGTCCATACTGAGCTGGGCACCGTCTGTCACCACCTTCATCACCTTTCCTTGTCCACCCACAGGAGCACTGTTTGTAGCCTTGCGTTCTGTTTCGCAGACATCACAATTAGCGACCTCAGCATGAGATGTTATATCTTTCTTTGCCATTACATTCCAACTTTATTGCAAAGATAACACTTTTAATCCACACCTGCCAGCGGGCCGGGAGGATAAAAGCGGGCTGCTGAGGGAAGCCGGGAAGGCGCATGCAGGCAAGAATCCATCGGGGTTTGACATTCTTGTGACAGCGGCACATAATAATTGTTAATAAGCCTGCCGATTGTCGTTTGTTTAGTAATTTTGCAGGACGAAAATGGCAGAGGCAGTCTGCCGGTTCGCTCCGCATGGCCGGAAGACCGCGCAAAACTGCCCCTGCAACAGACAACGACACACACATATATCGCAATAAGGAAATATGATCAGAGCACTCTTCTTCGACATCGACGGCACCTTGGTTAGCTTCGAGACGCATTCCATCCCACATTCCACCATACAGGCTCTTCAGACTGCCAAGGCCAAGGGCATCAGGATATTCATCTCCACAGGCCGCCCGTATGCGCTCATCAACAATCTGGATGCGATAAAGCACCTGATAGACGGATATATCACAGCCAACGGAGCCTATTGCTTTGTGGGCGAGGAGCCTGTCAGCTGCACGCCCATACCCGCCAATGAGGTGGAATGGATTATCAATCAGACTGATGCACAGGACTTTGCATGTATAGTGGTAGGGCAAAAGGACTACACCACCATCCACCCCAGCAGCGAGTCGGAACGCATATTCAAGGGCCTGCTCAACGTACCCGACCTGCGAAGCCACGTCCCCTTGAGCCTGGTGTTGAGCCAGCCCATACTGCAACTCACGCCTTTCATCTCCACTTCGCAAGAGGCTCAGTTCGTCTCCTCATTACAGCATGTGGAGTCCAGCAGATGGCATCCCGACTTTGCCGACTTTACTGCCAAGGGGGTCAACAAGGCCAAAGGGTTGCGCGAGATGGCGGCTTCGCAGCACATCGACATTTCAGAGACCATGGCATTTGGAGACGGTGGAAACGATGTGCCTATACTCCAGGCTGCCGGAATAGGTGTGGCTATGGGCAATGCCAGCATAGATGTGAAGAAGACAGCAGACTACACCACCTCGTCGGTGGATGACGATGGCATCTATAACGCACTGAAATACTGGAGCATCATATAAGCGCACGTACACCCCCGCAGGCAGCCAGCCACCAGGCATCAGCCGCACAAGCGCTGCGCACTATTCTGGTACGAAATCCACGTAGAAGAACTTCGAGCCTGCTCCCTTGCCGGTATCCTCGACGAGCAAGCGCCCTTCGTCGTCCTTGATGCTGAGCAGGCGTACGCAGATGGCATCCTGGCTTCGCAGCGCCATTTTGCCCTGAAGCTCCTGCCGCGAGACTTCGTAGAAACGGCTGGCATTCGAGAAGGCAAAGAAGAGATTGGCAACACGGCCCTCATAAGGGGCTGTGATGTGGAAGCCTTGCGGCTTGATGTACAGGTCCACCGAATTGTCGTTGGGAATGAGGAAAGAGTAATAAGACAAAAGCTCCGCAGTGGGGCGCTCACGCAAAGCTTCTGCAAGCGGCGACTCTTCGCCCACCACCTTGGTTATCAAGTGCAAGGGAAAGTCATTGAACACCACTGTGCGATGGTCCCAATCCTGCACGTCCATACTCACATTGCCCACTGAATCCTCCTCCGCAGCGCCCGTACCGAGGTCACCCCACAGCACTCTGTAGTGCCCCTGATAGTGTCCCTCGATGGCCTGAGCCAACTGCCGGCGCGAGAGCGTCACCTTGTTGGCAGGGTCGTTGTCGCATGAACTGAGCATGAGCATCGCGAGGATGAGCAGGGGAATGATTTTGCGCATAATGGTTCTGTTGTTTGTCACACTTCCTTTAACACATAAAATAACGTGAGCCACAGGGCTTTTATTGCCCGCCAGCCGCACCTTTTCGCCCCACGGGACAGCGCAGGAAAGCCCTGGGAGCCGGACAGGAAAAGAAAATAAGTGCCCTGAAATTTGCTTTTGGCCTTCTTGCAATTGTATCTTTGCAGGGCAGAAATCTCCGTTTGCAGTCTTCTGATGGCCGTACAAAGGCTTTGGATGGCCATCAGAAGACTGCGTATGTGCATCCAAAGACTGCAAACGGAGATTTTGGCAGTACTGCAAGGAAAAAACATGCATACTGCAGAAAGAAAATAAGCTGACTGAAACAGAAAACATATACAACCAAAAGACAAGCACTATGGCAAAGTATCTACTACAGGAGATGCCCGACCTGAACAAGGCAGGGCAAAGACGAGTGTATCCCAAGCTGATTGCGAACCGCACGCTGAGCACCAAGGATGTGGTGGAAGGGCTGCACAGCTACAACCGCGCGCTGTCTGAGAGCGTGGTGGAAGCCGTGCTCACCGACCTCTCCGACCACCTGAAGCGCATGCTCGCCATGGGCTACTCGGTGAAGCTCGACGGCATAGGCACCTTCTCGTTGTCGCTTGACTTCGATGACAAGAAGCCCACCGAGATGGCCGATGACGAAGACCGCATGCTCTACCGCAAAGTTGCAGTGAAGGACGTAAACTATAAGGTGGCGCCCGAACTGCTGAAGCAACTGCGCATGGATACCGAACTGGAGCGCCACTCAGGCGGTGTACGCAAGCTCAGGAAGCAGAAGTTCACCCAGGAGGAGCGCATTGCCAATGCCCTGAAAGTCATTGACCGAAGCGGATTCATCACGCTCACCGACTACGCCGTCATCAATGAGATGAACCGCACGACAGCCTCGCAGGAACTGCGCAGCCTCTGCTCCGACCCCTCCTGCCCCATCGACAGCACCGGCCGAGGAAGCCACAAGGTGTGGACAAGAAGGGTGAAGGACTGAGGACACCCAGATGAGGAGCAACGGAAAAAGCACCCGCTTCCACCCTACAGCCCATTGACGAAGCGCAAACAATAGTATGTCAGTCCTCAAGAACAAGCCAACCCCCGAAGGGCCAATGCCTTTCGGGGGTTGACGAATGTATCCGTCTGCACTGAGCCTGCCTGTTCGGCAGACAACCAGACGGGAGATGATGGTCAGGGGAGGAAGTTAGCGCAGAAGCACCTTGCTCACCTTGTTGCCATTCTTGCGGATATAGATACCGCCACGTGCGCTGTTGGCAGACACAGCACGGCCAGTGATGTCATACACGGCAGTGGGCTCTGTGGCAGCCTGAGCACCATTCACCTTATCTATAGAGGTCATTGTGCCATCCACATCCTTGATGTCGCCGAAGTCATCCACATTGTCCACTGCCTTCACGGGCCAGCCTTTCGATTTCAGCACAGCCAGGTCCGACGCTGTGAGCGAATTGTTCTCCAGGTCGCTGTCATACTCCAGCACCACGATGCACTGGGGGTCCATGCCATACCAGTCGTCGTAGTCGGGCAGAATCTGGAACTTTGGCAGGGCGTTCACAAGGGCTGTCATATTCTCGCCATTGATATTGTTACGCTCGATTTCCAGTTTTCCCAGACTGCTATTAGGGGCAATCTTGATGGCTGAAAGGTTGTTGTTATAGCAACCCAACTTCTGCAACATGGGATGGGCACTGAGGTCCAGCGTACCCTCGAGCTGGCACTCGCGGCAGATGAGCTCGGTAATCTTGGTGTTGGCACTGAGGTTCAGCGAGGTGAGAGGGTTCTTGTAGATGCTGAGCATATTCAGATTGGGCACGCCCGAAAGGTCGATGGATGCCAACTGATTGTCGCCCACATAGAGCTCCTTCATGTTTGGCTGCTGCCCCAGAGTGATTTCCGTGAGGCGGTTGTTGTCGCAGTACAATTCCGTGAGCAGGTTATTTCCGCTCACATCAATGGACTCCAACCAGTTGCTACTGCAGTCCAGACGGGTGATCTTGCCGCGCAGCTCCACCTCCTGAGCCGTCACCTTGAAGCTTCCATCGCTCTGATGCTCGGCACCTATGATGTCAACTTCATTGCCATTTGACTGAATAGAGAAGCCCATATACTCTCCTATGGCATGGGCAGTCTTCATCTTGATGACACACTCCTGGGCGCTCAGGGCGTTGGAGAACAGCAGCAACAGGGCTGCAACGAGGGTAGAGATTTTCTTCATACTATTTGTTTATAAAAGACATTCTTTTGTTTCACTTTACACAGCAATTCTGCTTTTGTGCTGCAAATTTATACTATTTTGTCGTTATAACCAAACATTTGTAAGTAGAAAGGGCTGTTTTTACAGAAGAAACAGAATGAGAGTTGCCATCCGGCAGGAAGTCCTCGGGATGGCAACATCGTCCTCCGTCCTTGCCAACCATATAAAGCAAAGACAGGGGCAGGAAAGAAACGGCTCTATACTCAGAACTTTATCATCACCTCACACACCAACTTGTCGCGCTCACTCTCCTTGGCACCGCCGTGAGGGTACCAGTATTTCTCATAGTTGAAGCGTATGTCGGTGGGGAAATAGCGGTTGCGCACCGCGAGAGTCATGCCCAGGGTCATGCGGTGGCGCTCTGCATCGGTCTGCACCAGGTGCTTGCCGTCCTCGGCCAGCCCGCTCTTGCCCGAGGAGTGAGCCTGCATGTAGTCATAGCGGCCCAGATAGGAGATGCTCTCCACGAAGGACTTCTGCTTCCTGAGGCGCTGCTTGTAGAGGGCCATAGAGTTGACCGCGCGGCAGTCGGTGAAGGCGTCATGGGCATACATCTTGTGCAGGTATTCGGCCTCAACGTGCCATCCTGCCCGCTCAAACCAGGCGCCCATGTCGAGCGAGGTGTATGCCGCCTGCCGCTCAGCTATCTGCTGGTGCTGCACACTGGGCACCAGAGCGAGCCCGCGGCAGGGAAAGTACTGGAGGCGGGCAGAATAGGCGGGCGAGGAGAACCAGGCGTTCTTCTGATTGTCGAGGTTTGACCCGTTGAACAGACCGGCATCCAGCACGAGCACCTGGCGGCCTTCTTGCGACAGGAAATCATATCCCGCCTGAAATCCCACGTCTCTCATGTCGCCCACCTGCTTGGCTATGAAACTGCGGTTGGCAAAGTACTGTGCCGAGGGATTGCGGTGGGCATCGATGGAGAAGGGCATTCGCTGCTGGCCCACAGTGAATCGCAGGGTGCTCCAGGGAGTGATGCGCACCCATGCATCCTTCATCTTGATGGACGACTCATCGCACAAATCCACCTCCAGCTTATAGGCAGAGCGCAGGGGCAGCGACCCTTCGGCCGACAGGCGGGCATTGCGCACCTCAAACCGGGAGGCGTTCAGCTCGGGCTCATACTCGTATTTGCCTCTCAGTATGCCGTGTATCTTGGGCATGTGCTCCCACTTGGCCTCCAGCCGGCTCATCCTTTGCTCCAGCGCAGAAGTGCCTTCGTCCCCACTCTCCTGCGCACCGGCCTGCCCAGCGCACAATGCCAGGAGCACAAACAGAGCCAATCGCGGGCATCGGCGCAGGAGGCCGGAGGTGGGTGTATGTCTCTTTGTCATATATATAAATAAGGTATGGTCATTCCCGCGCATCATTTTCACGGGGAGAGCGTTTCACGTTCACGCCGCAAAGATACACCGCCCGTGCAACAACAATATTTCATCACCGACACATTTCCGTCTCACTGCACAGGCACCCGCAGCAGCCCTCTGAGGGAGAATGAGTTATTCTGCAAGAAAAAAACTGCCCGCTGATGTATGAGGGACAGAAGTTTTCGTTATCTTTGCAAGTAGCAAACCAAAAACACACGAGATATGAAGAAAGCAGCAATCATCATCATGGCCCTTTTGGCCCTAAACCTTGGCATGAAGGCAAAATCCCACATGGAAAACCCGCAAACACCAGAGACAGACGTGACGGAGACCCCTACCAAGAAGAAGTTGACGGGCATCTGGCAGATGTGCAGACCAAACCAAGAGGGGAAAATGGAGTTTCTGCCACAGTTCAAGATACTCTGCGCCGACGGAACCTTCCAGAACATGTTGCTCGTAAGCCGCAATTTCCGGTTCGGCATGGGCGCTACCGGCAAGTGGAAGGTGAAGGACAACAAGCTCATCGAAATCATTGACAGCGACAGCGGAAACGACTTTGCCGGCAAGACCAACGCCATGCCGCTCACGCTGAGCGCCCATGGAAACGTCATGCACATCGTATGGACAAGCCCGGCAACAGGCGAACCCGTGGGTGAGTACTACATGAGGGTGCCCACACGCAACCAGTATCTGGAGGGCAACTGAGGCACTGGCACGGGACAGGCAACATACCGGCACGCACGCCGGAGTGCACCACATCTTCCCTGGGAGAGCGCTTGGAGTTCCCTCCCAGGGAATTCATTTCTGTATGGCAGCCATTCGAGGAAAACATGCAGGCGAAGTGAACCGCCGCGGGAAAGCATGCGCAGCGGAACGCCAGAAGGGATGTGCGCATCCCCTTATATTCCTGCCAAACATATGTCAAACCATTGATTTCTTCATTTTCCTGTCCTTGAGGGGTATTTGAAACTGCCTTTCGCGGGTCTTATAAGCAGAGAATATCAAAAGGACAAACTCATGGACTATACGAAACAGCAGTTTGAGAGGTGGTTCAAGGACCACTATCCGATGATGTACAGGCTGGCCTTCTCGCTGGTGGAAGATGCCGAGGACGCACGTGATGCCGTGCACCAGGTGTTCACCGAAATGTGGCACCGGCAACCGCAACTGGACGAGAAGGCAGTGGCAAGCTACCTGCTGGCGGCCACCAGGAACCAATGCCTGCACACGCTACGCAGGCGGAAGGTGCAGCGCGAGGTGGAGAGGGAGTTCCAGCAGAACGGTGAAACGGCTCAGGCCAGAAGCCATGAGGAGCTGATGAAGGAGCTGCAGCTGGTCATTGACAGGCATCTGACGCCGCAGGACCGACGCATACTGGCCCTGCACTACGACGAGGAGATGACCTACAGCCAGACTGCCAAAGCGCTGGGAATCAGCTCGTCTGCCGTGAACAAGCACATCAGCGGTTCGTTGAAGAAGATTAGAAACATCCTGAAAAAAGCAAGGTAACATGAAAACAGAAGACATCGACAAGAGAATTGGCATGCCCGACGTGAACGCGGAGTGGACCAAGTTTGAGAGAGAAGTGATAGGCAACAGCCCTGCCGGCGGCAAGCCCAAGGCAAAGCAGAAGAGCATGTGGATAAAGGTGGCGGCTGCAGTGGTCATAGCACTGGGCTTCAGCGGAGCCATCATAGCAGAAGTGTATCAGGGGCAGATGCATGCCAAGAAGGATTTGGTCATCGACACCACCTGCCAGACACTGCCGCTGGTGGAGTTCTGCGAGTCTGCCCACTGGGGGCCAAAGAACAGAGGACGTATAGCCAGGAACATCTACACCATCAACATGGCCTCTGGCACATGGGTGGAAGTGGACGGCAAGAAGGGATACTTGGAGGAGATATACCTGCGCCAGAGCTATGCCGAGTCGCTCCTGAAGGGCAAGGTCACCCTCAAGTTAGACGGCAAGACGTTTGACAGAAACAGCTTGCCCAAGCTCACCAACAAGGATCTGAGGAAGGTGGAGACCACTCACGACGGCAACGACCTGACCATCAACCTCGTCACCAAGGAGGTGAAGGTGCCCGTGGAGGTAATCGGCAACCTGCCCCGAGCAATGACCATCCTGCTTCCCGGCAAGGGAGATGTGGGGCTGACATACTATAAGGCAAAGGAAGGAAACTGGATGAACTGCAGTTGCACCTCGTGGGGGACAGACGGCAACGACTTCGGACTGCCCCAGGAATTTGAGCGCGTAAAGAAGGTTATCGGCTTCAAAGCATACATCTATGCCAGCCGGGAAGCCAGCCAGACCGACATCGACCGCGCCAAGAGGCTCCTCGAGAAGGTGGGCATAGGGGATGTGACGGTGAAGACAAACCTTCCCATCAGGCATCTCACCGATGCTGAGGTGCTCGAGTGGGCACAGCAGGAGAAGGCCAGAAGCACCCCCTACGGCGACCTCTACAACAAGATGGCCGCCAAGCAGATACCCCTGAGCGACGTGCACAAGCAGTGGCACATAGTGAAGAAGGTGTATGGGAAATGAAGATAAACGGTGTCATCGAGACATATAAAAGTTTTTAGTTAGCAATAAGTAGGTGTCCCCACGTCGCAGCGAGTGCGGTGTGGGGATTTTCTTTATAGCTTCTACATGCAAACAGTAGGTGGTTTGGAGCAAAAGCCATACCTTTGTGAACGACAAACCGGCGGCAGGCATGCGTGCAGGCAACGCATTGCGAAGAAAGCCACACAATACAGAGCACCAATATATACCTTATATAATATGAACACAGAACCGATGGGCGTCAACGACGCTCTGAGCTTGGGCAAGCCCAAATTCGCCCTCCTGGGTGTGCAGCACCTCTTTGCCATGTTTGGCGCCACCGTACTCGTCCCCATCATCACCGGGCTGAGTGTGAGTGCCACATTGCTCTTCGCCGGCATCGGCACACTCATCTTCCACCTCGTATCCAAGTGTAAGGTTCCCGCTTTCCTGGGCTCCAGCTTCGCTTTCATAGGCGGATACATGTCGGTCAAAGGGCTTGGCATGGCGCAAGGGCTGTCTGAGCAGATGGCCCTCAACTATGCTTGCGTAGGCGTGGGAGCGGCTGCCCTGCTCTATTTCGTAATGGCAGCATTGCTCAAGAGCTTCGGTACCGAGCGTGTGATGCGCTTCTTCCCGCCCGTAGTCACCGGCCCCATGGTGATAGCCATCGGCCTTACACTCTCTGGGTCAGCCATCCAGAACTGCACAGGCAACTGGCTGCTGGCTGTCACAGCCATAGCCATCGTCATCTGCACAGCCATCTGGGGCAAAGGCATCATACGCATCATACCCATCCTGCTGGGTGTTCTGGGCTCCTACATACTGGCTGCCGTGATGGGAGAAGTGGATTTCTCAAAGCTCTCGGAGGCTGCCTGGATAGGTCTGCCGGTTGACCTCAACCGCACGGTATGGGCAGTGGCACAGAATCCCGACTGGCATCTGCTCATCACCGCAGTGATAGGCATCTTCCCCATCGCCTTTGCCACCATCATGGAGCATATAGGTGACATGTGTGCCATACAGAGCACCGTGGGCAAGAACTTCATCAAGGATCCCGGCCTGCACCGCACTCTCTCGGGCGACGGACTGGCCACCCTACTGGCTGCCATCTTCGGTGCACCTGCCAACACCACCTATGGCGAGAACACCGGAGTGCTCAATCTCACCCGTGTCTTCGACCCTCGCGTAATACGCATGGCGGCTGTACTGGCCATCCTGCTGAGCTTCTGCCCCAAGTTTGCCTGCCTCATCGGCCTGATGCCAGCTGCCACCATAGGCGGTGTGAGCCTCATCCTCTACGGAATGATCAGCGCAGTGGGTGTGCGCAACCTGGTTGAGAGTGCCGTAGATTTCAGCTCCCCCCGCAATGTCTTTGTGGCTGCCCTCATCCTGGTGATAGCCATCGGTGTGAAGTATGGCGCCAACGACGATGTGGCCATAGGCGCTGTGCACATCTCGGGACTGGCTCTCTCGGCCCTCGTAGGCATCATCCTCAACGCCATCCTGCCCGGCGGCTTCGGCAAGACACTGAAGATATATCCCGACAAGGGCGACAAGGACGAGTTCACCGACGAGGACAGGTAAGGAAGAGAGACCTGCCACACGACCCCAAAGGCTGTGCTGCATGAGAGTGCCCAAGAGCATTCCTGCTGCACAGCCTCATCTGTTTCAGAGGCTCTGCAGGGCGCTTCACATCTCCTTCCAGAACAAATCGTTGTAAAGTTCACGATTATCAAAAAGGCCAGTTGACATTTTACAAATCACGTTGAAAGCCAACTGTTCCTCCCCCTCTCCCTCATCATTGCAACCCGATTGCATCCTGCCCGCCCTAACTTTGCACGCTGTAAGGACAAAGGAAAGGGACTTTCACATGACACACGACAGGAATACCGACAGTACGGTGCACGATGCAAGCTGCCAGACAAGCAGCACACAGCACACCCCCACACAGGAAGGATGTTGCACCCAAGGACATCAGCACAGCTGCGGATGCCATCACCACCATCATCATCATCACCATCACGGGCACGGCGAAGAGGGCAACCTGCGCCGGCAGGTGGCTCTCATCGCGCTCTCCGTCATCATGCTGGCGGGCGCCCGATGGGTAGAAACCCACTATGCACTGCCCGTCTGGCAAATACTCATCATATATCTGGTGCCCTATCTGACCATTGGACACGGCACTCTACGCGAGGCTGCCGAGGGCATCATGCACGGTGATGTGTTCAACGAAAACCTGCTCATGACCATTGCCACGCTGGGTGCACTCGCCATCGGCTTCCTTCCGGGAGCCGGGACGGAGTTCATGGAGGCTGTGTTCGTCATGCTCTTCTTCCAGGTGGGAGAGCTTTTCGAGCATTACGCAGAGGGGCAGAGCCGCCGCAGCATAAGCCATCTGATGAACTTGCGGCCCGATGTGGCGCGCGTGATACGCAACGGCAAGCCCCAGGAAGTGCCGCCCCAGGAGGTGGCCATAGGCGAAACCCTGCTGGTGCAGCCTGGAGAAAAGATAGCGCTGGACGGCATCGTGAGCGGGGGAACATCGGCGCTCGACACCTCGGCACTCACTGGCGAGAGTCTGCCACGCGACGTGAAAGAGGGTGATGAGGTAATCTCGGGCTGCGTGAACCTCAATGGCGTGCTGCAGATAAAGGCCACGCGCACCTTCGGAGAAAGCACCGTGAGCCAGATCATCGGCATGATGGAGAACGAGAATGGGCGCAAGTCGCACAGCGAAGCCTTCATCACACGCTTCGCACGCATCTACACCCCCATCGTGGTGACTGCCGCACTGGCACTGGCTCTGCTGCCCCCGCTGCTAGTGAGCGACCCATTCCTGCAAGCCTTCCCCACCTGGCTCTACCGGGCACTCATCTTCCTGGTGGTATCCTGCCCGTGTGCACTGGTCATCAGCATCCCTCTCACCTTCTTCGGAGGCATAGGCGGAGCCTCGCGCTGCGGCATCCTCATCAAGGGCAGCGGCACTGTAGATAGGCTGGCCAAGGTGCGTAGTGTGGTCTTCGACAAGACCGGCACGCTCACCGAAGGACGCTTTGCCGTGGTGGCCATACATCCCGACAAGACCGACGGGCAGCAACTGCTGCACATGGCAGCCCACGTGGAGCACTTCAGCACCCATCCCATAGCATCGGCCCTGCGCGATGCCTTCCCCCAGGAGGCCACCGACGGCTGCCGCATCAGCCAGGTGGAAGAGGTGGCCGGCGAGGGTGTGCAGGCAATGGTAGAAGGCCGGAAGGTGTGTGTGGGCAACGCGCGCATGATGGAGCGGCTGGGCATCCAGTGGCACCAATGCCACCGCGTGGGCACCATCATCCATGTGGCCATCAACGGTGAATATGCCGGCCACATCGTCATCAGCGACCAGGTGAAGGACGGGAGCGCCGAAGCGGTGAGGGAGCTGAAGCAGTTGGGCATCCGCCGCACCATGATGCTCACGGGCGACAGGCACGAAGTGGCGGACGATGTAGCTGCCCGACTGGGCATAGAAGAGTATCATGCCGAACTGCTTCCAGCCGACAAGGTGCGGCACATGGAGCAGCTGCAGGCTGAGATGCCCGAGGCTGAAATGCTGGCCTTTGTGGGCGACGGCATCAATGATGCGCCTGTGCTGAAGCATGCCGATGTGGGTATCGCCATGGGCGGAATGGGCAGCGATGCGGCCATCGAGGCTGCCGACGTGGTGCTCATGGACGACAATCCTGCCAAGGTGGCGCTGGCCATTCGCCTGGCTCGACGCACTCTGGGCATTGCCCATCAGAACATCATCTTCGCCATCGGCGTGAAGGTGGCCATCCTGCTGCTGGCTGCGGTAGGACTGGGAAGCATGGGACTGGCTGTCTTCGGCGATGTGGGTGTCACCGTGCTGGCGGTTCTCAACGCCACACGAGCTCTCCGAACCAAACAGCACAAAAGCGTGTAATTCTAAATTGAGAATTATGAATTTTGAATTGGAGCGAGACAAGGGAAAACACCCACGGCTATCTGATTTTGAATTGAGAATTTTGAATTAGGAATCAAAGGGAGGCGAGGGATGCGACACACAGCTATCTGATTCTGAATTGAAAATTCTGGAATAAGAATTGAGGGCGACTGCCCAAAGGCGGGCATCGGACAGGCGCGGACGATGCGCCAATATGAAGCGAAAAACGCAGTGCGGTGCGATGGCGGATGCAACGCGCTGCATGAAGCAACGCACCGCACTGCAAAAGCGATTGCAGTGCGGTGCGTTTTCAGTACAACCTCTGTATGCCGAGGCAAGAAGTTAGCCTCACCCCTTGCCGCGCGGCTTCCAGCGGGCGATGTTACGCATGAGGCCATCATACTTGGCACGCTTGACAGCCGAGCGACGGAAGAGTTCGCGGTAACGCTCAGGGGAAAGCGTGCGCCAGTCATCCTCGCTCATCTCAAGCAGCGAGGGGGATGGCTGAAAGGAAGGATCACTGGTGGCATGCGCCTCACGGAACTCCTGACAGGCACGCATGCAGCGGTCACATCCATAGAAAGTGTCGGTGAGACGAAGCTCCTGGGGCAGTTCGCCACGATGCTCAATGGTCCAGTAATTGATGCAAAGGCGCGCATCAAGCCCCTGCGGAGTGAGTGCCGGACAGAAGTCCTGCCAGCCTTCATCGAGCGCGGGAGACGGCTGCAGGGGAACATCGAAGGCATCACACGGCTCCTCCAGGAAGAGTTCGCCCAGAAACACAGTGGGACCATAACCGGGCACAGCCACCAGTCCGTTGCGGCACAGAGTGCCTACCCCACTACGCCAAGCCCAATAGCGCTCCATCACGGGAGCCGTATCCACAAAGCAGCGGCCATGTGCATCAAGCCGTTCCATGAGCATGCGCAAGCGCCCACGCATCACATCGTGGTAATCCTCACCCTGTGCATAAAGGCAGAGGGCCGGCTGGCGGCGGGCAGGCATATAGTTGAGTGCCAGGCTGACAATAGTCTGCACACCTGGGTGGAGAAGCGCTGGCTGGAGCCTCATCTCCACATGGCGGGTCATATAGTCCATGCCTGCAAAGTGCCCCAACTGCACCCGCCTGAGATAGTGAGCGGCAAAGGGTTCCTCCACGGGTGCGGCCTGCACCACCCCACATGCAACAAAGCCCAGGCTCGCAGCCTGGGCTTTTATCTCTTGCTTAGTCAAACACCTTGAACTCATATCCTTCTTGTGCCAACCACTGAAGCGCCTCGGGCAAGGCGTGCTTCAGCTTGTCGATGCTCTTGAGCGAGTCATGGAACGTGATGATACTGCCCGGGCGGGTGTAGCGCTTCACATTGTGCAGCACATCGTCAGCCGTCAGGCAGCGGCTGTAATCGCGCGTGACCACATCCCACATCACCACCCGGAACCCGCAGTGGCGCAGCACTCTGTACTGCATAATCTTCATCCAGCCGTGAGGCGGGCGGAAGAGGTCGGTCTTGAGAATCTTATTCGCCTTCACCACATTGGCCAGGTAGAGCCAGCTCCACCAGCGTAACCCGCCTATGTGATTATAGGTGTGATTGCCTATGCGGTGTCCCCTGGCCTTCACCTCGGCCAACAGATGGGGGTACTTCTGCGCATTGTCGCCCACCATGAAGAAGGTGGCCTTGGCACCGAAGCGCTCCAGTGTGTCGAGTATGAACGGAGTGGCTTCGGGAATGGGGCCGTCATCAAAGGTGAGATAGACGGCCTTTTCCCGCTTGTCCATCCGCCACAGGGCGTGGGGGTATATCCATCGGAGGAATACCGCAGGCTGCTCAATGATCATTCTTCGTCCTCTCCGGCCTCATCGGCAGGCTGCACTGCCATGTTGGTATCATCGCTTCCGGGCTGTCCGAACATGCCGGCACCACCATAGAGACGTGTCTGAAGCACACGGTTATAGGAGTCGAGCTTCTTCATCATCTCGCCGGCCTTCACACTGCCTGCTGCCTGCAGCACCTCGGCAGAGCGGTGAAGCTGGTAGAGATAGTACATGCAGTCCTGCTCCTCGCGCACCAGCATGCGGTCGGGCATGGACATATACCACTCCACATACTCGCAGGCAGTCTGTGCCACAGGCAATGCGATGGCCTCGGACTGCTTCTTGTCACCCAACTGAGCCCACACGCGGGCCAGGTCGAGTGAGCCTCCGGCAAAGGAGTGAGGCAGCGTGGTGGGAGGCAGAGCCTGCTCGGCCTTGTGCACCAGCTTGTTTGCCTTGTCGGTCTTGCCCTCGGCCATAAGCTGTGTGGCAAGCTGTGCAAACATGCGGCGGTGAGTGTAGCACATGCGTGAAACGGTCTCGTCGAGGTAGAAGTTGGGATTGTCCAGTCCACCATAGCGGAATCGGTTCATCATGTTGTCATACATCTTCTCGGTATCCACCGTGCGTCCGCTCTTCTTGGTATTGAATGGCGTGATGCGGTCAGCCAGTCCCTCGCGCACGAAGTAGTCGCCCAAGTTGGCATAGTTGTCCTTTCCTACGGTGATGGCAATGTACATGGGGCGCTCCCAGTTGCACTGAGCCAGCATCTCATACATCATCATCTCGCTCTTATATACAGCCCTCTTGCCCTTGAGATTGATATACATCACATCGGGGATGCTGTCGGCCGCTATCATCACACCGCTACGCTTCACGGCTTCCTTGTCGATGGTGACTACCACCGAGTCGGTAGGAATGATACGCAGGTCGGGGTTGGGATTGAGCACCCAGTGGTCTATGATGTTCTTCAGTTCGTAGGGATTGTCACCCACCATCTGCCTGAGCGTCTCAGGGTCATCCTTATAATACTCCATCACTTGCTCCAGAGTGCCAGGACGCACGCTGGTTCCCTCGCGTGTGCCAGCCACATATTGCAGCCTGCTCCAGTGTATGGGCACTGCCGGACTGTCGTAGGCGGGGCGCTTCATCTGGTCGATATACCAATCGGTCTGCAGATAGGAGAGGTTGCAAACGCGCGCATCGGTGCGTATGCCCTCGGTCTCCTGGCAGTACCAGAGGGGGAAGGTGTCGTTGTCACCATTGGTAAAGATGATGGGTGCGCGCGTCTGGTCGAGCGAGTTGAGGTAGTTCATGCCGAAATCACGGCAGGTGTAACGCCCGCTGCGGTCGTGATCGTCCCACGTCTGACTGGCCATCTGCACAGGCACCAGCAGACACAGGCAACTCACGATGGCGCATGCCACATCATGCTTGAGCACCCTGCGGAGCCATTCGGCCACAGCTGCCACGCCCATGCCGGCCCAGATGGCGAAGGCATAGAACGAGCCGGCGTAGGCGTAATCACGCTCTCGGGGCTGCATGGGAGTCTGGTTCAGATAGATTACGATGGCCAGACCAGTCATGAAGAAGAGGAAGAAGACGATGCCGAACTGCTTTTCTCCCTCGCGGCTATTCTTCTCGTCGTTGCGGAAGAGCTGCCACACGAGACCCATCAGACCCAGTATGAGGGGCAGGCAATAGAATACGTTGTGTCCCTTATTGTTGCGAAGCTCAGAGGGCAACTTGCTTTGGTCACCCAGTCTCATATTGTCGAGGAAGGGAATACCCGTTATCCAGTTGCCGTGCTCCCACTCTCCGTTGCCCTGCAGATCGTTCTGACGACCCGCGAAGTTCCACATGAAGTAGCGCCAGTACATGAAGTTCACCTGGTAACTCAGGAAGAAGCGCAGGTTCTCGAGCATGGTTGGGGTCTTCACCTGAACCATGTCGCCACAGTGCTCATACGTCTTGGTGGTACCCTTCACACCACCCATCCAGCTCTCATAAGCCTTGCTGTGCGCCTCACTGTACATACGTGGGAAGAGCATGTTCTGCTGATACACGTATGACACATTGTACCTCTGTATCTCATAGCGGTCGGGCTCATCGGCACTGGCCTTCTCCTTGCGCTGATACACGGGTGCGCCCTTCTTGCTCACAGGCACGCAGTAGTTGCCATCCACGCGCAGCTTCACCTGGCTGGTGTAGGCCTGTCCGTAGAAGAGAGGACGGTCGCCATACTGCTCACGTCCCAGGTAGGTACCCAGGGTGAAGATGTCCTCGGGTGAGTTCTGATCCATGGGTGTATTGGCCGCACTGCGTATTACGATGACAGCATAAGAGCTATAGCCAATCATGATCATCAGCATGCAGAGCAGACTGGTGTTCATCAGACGGGCCGAGACCACGTAGGCAAGTTTCTTGCGCCACTGCAGTGCGGCATAGAGTGCCAGCAGTACCAGCACGCCTATCACGCCGCTTGTCCAGCCATATCCATAGAATGGGATGCCCAGCATACCCACACTAAGCAGGAAGGAAACGCTCATGAGCATGCGGCTCTTCTGCCTTGTGGTCTCATACAAAGCCCACAGCACCACTGCCACCAATACAAAGATGTAGATGATGAGACCCGTGTTGAAGGGGCAGTTGAGATGGTTGACAAAGAGGAGCTCAAACCATCCGCCCACCTTCACAATGCCCGGCACGATACCATAGAGCACAGCGGCCACCAGACCGAAGCTGCCCACCAGAGCCAGAGAAGCGCCCTTCATGGTGGCATTCTTGCACTTCTTGTAATAGAAGACAAGTACCAGAGCAGGCAGACAAAGGAGGTTCAGCAGATGGACACCGATGCTCAAGCCTGTGAGATAGGCAATGAGTATGAGCCAGCGGTCGCTGTGCGACTCGTCGGCATGGTCCTCCCACTTGAGCATCAACCAGAATACAATGGCCGTGAAGAGGCTGCTGTAGGCATATACCTCACCCTCGACGGCACTGAACCAGAAGGTGTCAGAGAACGTATAGACGAGTGCACCGGTCATGGCGCTGGCCTCCACGATGATGGCCTGCGACAATGTGGTCACCTGTCCACCTTGCCCCACCAGCTTGCGCACCAGATGGCTGGTGCTCCAGAAGAGGAACATGATGCAGGCAGCACTGAACAGCGCGCTCATCGTGTTCACCATCTTGGCCACCAGGGCAGGGTCGCTCACAAACTGTGTGAAGAGATTGGCCGTAAGCATGAAGAAAGGTGCCCCAGGGGGATGACCGACCTCCAACTTATAGCCTGTAGTGATAAACTCCGGGCAGTCCCAGAAACTGGCGGTAGGCTCAATAGTGCTGCAGTAAGTGAATGCAGCAATGGCAAAAGCCACCCACCCCATTACGGTATCCACCGTCTTGAAATTCTTCATAATATGTACTATTATTCTTCGTTTGCTTGAGTTGCTTGGCAAAGTTACGACAATTTGCTGCGATGGCAGGGCTTTGCGCGTGTTAATTATGCGTAAGTGTCTCGTTCAGACTGCCAGACTGGCCAACGCAAGCACAGCCAGCCATCCCACCAGGGATACCATCAGCACTATCCAGCCCACACGACCTCTCGTCATGGCCCAGTAATGAGCCATGAGCGGACTGGTGGAGACGGCCATCATGGCCAACAGTTCCATACGCTGGCCGGGCAGCAGCAGAAAGGCCACATGCAGGAAGACCGTCACGCAGACATACACATAGAGCATCATGCGGGTACGTATCTTGTCGTCATAGCGCTTGCGCATATAATGGATGATGCCCGTCAGTCCGAAGAAGACGAGCAGACACCACACGGGCAACAGCCGCACAGCGGGCAGCAGCGAGAGTCCATCCCAGTCGAGAACCCAGAGCCAGAGTGCCAGCACATGGTCGGCCACGCGCATCACATCGCCCACACATGCCTCCCATGCCACCCAGCACCAGTAAGGCGTGAGCAATCCCACGATGCCGGCCCAAAGCCCCTTCCACGAGAAGGCGCGCATCAGAAAGGCCAGACAGAAGTAGAAGAGCAGGGCGAGGGGAATCATGACAGGCGACAGGAGGCTGCCTGCACCCAGGAAGAGAAAGCTGTGAAAGACGAGCAACACGGCATTCCTGTTCTGATAACAGCAGAGCAGCAGTCCCATGCCCGCTGCCAGGCAGAATGCACACACGGCAGGAGCGCCCAGGCCATAGAGAAAGGGCATGGCGGCAGCCAGAAGCAGCCAAAGGCTCTCACCGAGACGTGAACGCACACGCAGAATCTGAAGCGCGACGTTGGTCTCCAGCATCACAGCGGCTGTGCAGAGACAAAGGAGCGCTGCGGCAGCAGCCGCGAAGCTCACTCCCACGCCTTGGAAAAGGCGCACGACGATGAAGAGAGCCACACTGACGGGAAGCGTCAGCCGGCTCTCTGCCACCTTGTTCTGCAACCAGCGTCGTCCCATCATAGGTCTGCGCCGATGTCTTTACGGAAATATTTCTTGTTGAACTTTATCTTGTCGGCCTCAGTGAAGCTCTTGACGAGCGCCTCCTTACGGTCGCTGCCATAACTGCTCACGGCTATCACTCGTCCGCCACTGGTCACCAGCTGGCCGTCCTTCATCTTGGTGCCGGCATGGAACACCACGCTGCCCTGCACATCCTCGATGCCCGTGATGGGGTATCCTTTCTCATAAGCTTGGGGATAACCGCCGCTCACCAGCATGACGCACACGGCTGCACGAGGGTCCGTCTCCACCTTCTTGGTACCTAGAGTCTGTGTGGCCACGCCCTGGAAGAGTTCCACAATGTCGGACTTAAGCCTCAGCATCACGGTTTCTGTCTCGGGATCACCCATGCGCACATTGTATTCGATGACCATCGGATTGCCCTGCACATTGATCAGACCAAAGAAGATAAAGCCCTTGTAGTCTATTCCCTCTTCGGCCAGACCATTCACCGTGGGACGGATGATACGGTCTTCCACCTTGGCCATCCACTCTGCATCGGCAAAGGGAACCGGGCTCACGCTGCCCATGCCGCCGGTGTTCAGGCCGGTATCGCCCTCTCCGATGCGCTTGTAGTCCTTTGCCTCAGGCAGGATGACGTAGTCCTTACCATCGGTAAGCACAAACACGCTGCACTCGATGCCGCTCATGAACTCCTCGATGACCACCTTGCTGCTGGCATCACCGAACATTCCGGCAAGCATCTCCTGCAACTCCTTCTTGGCCTCATCCAGCGTGGGCAGGATGAGCACACCCTTTCCTGCGCACAGGCCATCGGCCTTGAGCACATAGGGAGGCTGCAGAGTCTCCAGAAAGCGAAGGCCTGCATCGAGGCTGGAATGGTCAAAGGTGGCGTATGCAGCCGTAGGGATGCCGTGACGCAGCATGAAGCCCTTGGCAAATTCCTTGCTTCCTTCGAGCGTAGCACCCTGCCGACTGGGACCAATCACGGGGATGGCAGCCAACTTCTCATTGCCCTTGAAGTAGTCATAAATACCCTTTACCAATGGATCCTCGGGACCTACCACCACCATATCCACCTGGTGCTGGAGGCAGAAGTTGCCTATACCCTCGAAGTCATCAGCAGCCAAATCCACATTGACACCCACACTGGCTGTACCAGGATTGCCCGGTGCCACATAGAGTTGTCCGCACTGCTTGCTCTGTGCAATCTTCCATGCCAAGGCGTGCTCACGCCCTCCGCTTCCCAACAAGAGAATGTTCATGTCTTATATCGCTTTTATGGTTTCTTACTTCAAATAGTCCTCAAAATACTGTGTGATGCGCTCATGCAGATGCACGCTCTTGTGACCAGCCATGTTGTGGCCTTCTCCGGGATAGGCGAAGAAGTCTGGCTGGGTGCCGGCCTCGGCACAGGCATTGAGGAACTGCAGCGAATGCTGAGGCACACAAGTGGGGTCGTTCATGCCTATGATAACCTGCAGTTTGCCCTTGAGGTTGGCTGCCTTGTTGATCAGACTGGTCTGTGCGTAGCCCTCAGGATTGCTCTCGGGAGTATCCATGTAGCGCTCGCCGTACATCACCTCGTACCACTTCCAGTCTATCACCGGACCTCCAGCCACCCCGACCTTGAATACATCGGGATAGTTGGTCATAAGCGAGATGGTCATGAAGCCGCCGAAACTCCACCCGTGAACGCCTATGCGGTCGGCATCCACGTAGGAGAGCGACTGCAGATAGCGCACTCCGCACATCTGGTCTTTCATCTCCTCCTGTCCCAGATGACGGAAGGTAACCTGCTCGAAGTCCCTTCCGCGGTTCTCGCTTCCACGATTGTCGAGGACGAACACGATGTAGCCCTTCTGTGCCATGTAGGTTTCCCACGAGCGGGACATCCAATGCCAGGATGCCTCCACATTATGGGCATGAGGACCGCCATACACATACACCACGGTGGGATACTTCTTCGCAGGGTCGAAGTCCATGGGTTTCACCATGCGCCAGTAGAGCTCGGTCTTGCCGTCAGCGGCTTTCACCGACCCCTGCTCGAATATAGGCTTATACCAACCGTCCCATGGGTCGGGAGCCGTAGCCAGCATCACGCGCTTGCCCGTCTTGGTGTCGGTCACTGCGCAGCAGCGTGGCACATCGGGCTCTTGCCATGTGTCGAGCACATAACGTCCGCTGGCCGAGAGACGTGCCTGGTGTACACCCTTGCCGTTGTCGAGCAGCATGCGCTTGCCCGAGGGAATATCCAGGCGATAGATATTCTTTTGCAGGTCGTTGGCTTCCTTGCTCGTGATGATGGCACTGCGTGTGGCAGGACAGAAGCCCACCAGTTCGGTCACCACCCAAGCTCCCTTGGTGAGCTGGGCCAACTCCTTGCCATTGACATCCATCAGGTAAAGATGGTAGAAGCCATCGCGCTGGCTCCACATGATGAACTTGCTGCTGTCCCAGGGGAGGAACGTAATGGGATGCTGAGGTTCCACATACTTGTCCGAATCCTCGGTATAGAGCGTGCGCAGTTTCTTGCCTGTCAGGGCATCATAAGCATCGAGCGTGCAATGGTTCTGGTCTCTGTTGAGCTCAAAGAGATAGATTGTCTTGCCATCAGGAGCCCATGAGATATTGGTGAAGTAGCGGTTCTCAGGATTGCCCGTAGCCAGATAGATGGTATTGCGCGACTGCAAATCGTAGATACCCACCTGCACCTGGTGCGAGGTCATACCCGCCATGGGATACTTGTCGGGCTCCACTTGAGCCTCACGTGTGAACGTATTGACTTGGGGATAATCAGCCACCATGCTCTGGTCCATACGGTAGAAGGCCAGCTTCTGACCATCCTTGCTCCAGAAGGTTCCCTTGGTTATGCCGAACTCGTCACGGTGCACGCTGCGTCCATAGACTATCTCGCGTGACCCGTCATGCGATATCTGCACCTCCTGCCCATCGGCATAGCGCACCCACAGGTTCTGGTCTTTGAGGAATGCATCGGCACGTGACTCGGCATTCCACTCCAGCGAACCTTCGCTACTCTGGCTCCATGTGACCTTCCAGTCAGAGAAATCCACCAGCGAGCGCTGAGTACCAGTCTGGGTGAGCACAAGCGGCTGGGCGGCATAGGGCATTCCCTTGCGCTGCACGCGCTGCTTGCTGTCACCGCTGTCCCAACCATAAGCCGAATACACTCCATCCTCGCTCACGCTGCCCATCTTGAGGGGCTTGCCTGTGGCAGGATTAAGCATACTGTAGTCCGAGGAATTGGCATCCACGAGACGGTCACCCCACCACATATAATAATAGTATTGGGGGACAGACTGTCTGAAGTTGCGTCCGCCGAAATTCAGTTCCTCAAGCGTGAATAGTCTCTGTGCCATGCTGCAAGTGACGGTGAGGGCTGCCACAGCCGCAGCCATACATATTCTCTTAATCTTCATCATGGTCAAATCCCTTGTGAGCACTCCTGTTCCACCCGCCTTTGCCTTCTCCGCGGCCAAAAGACTTGCGGCGGTCGTCACCTCCCTTGCGGAAGCCATCGCGCTGGCGACGGTCATCACGACCGAAGGGACGTGACTTGCGCTCTCCACGCTCATCGCCGTCATCGCTGCGGAATCCACGTGAAGGGCGACGGTCATCGCGGTCAAACTGACGTGGTTTGCGGCCGTAACCATCCTCACGGTCGTCTCTACGGAAGCCACGAGCGGGCTTGCGGTCGTCACGGTCACCGAACCGGCGGCCGCCGTCACGACGCTCGTCGCGTCCGTAAGGCTTGCGCTCAGGACGACGCATGCGCTCTTCGGGATCATCCTCCAGGCGGTCGCGGAAATCGCGGTTCTGCTTGAAGCGACGCTTCTGAGCCATCAGCCGGCGCTCCTCATCGGTCTTGATATCGCCTCCCTGCGCTCTCATCTCGTCAAACTTTCCGCTGAATATCTGGTACTTTCGCAATTCGCACTCCAACGAACCGTTGAAGAGCGGTGTACGCAGCGAGGGCTTCAGGCCTATCTGGTCGAAACATTCCTCGCGGTAACTGAGCACCCACGCGTCATTGTCCACGAACTGATGCTTGAGTCTCTCGCCTAAAGTCTTGTACAGACCCAGCAGATCAGGGGCAGAGATACGCTCGCCATAGGGAGGATTGGTCACCATGATGCACTTCTCCTCGGGCTGGGTGAAGTCCTTGATATCCCTCTGCTGCAGGGTGATATACTTAGAAAGACCAGCCGCACGCACATTCTCGGTGGCCACCGCTATGGTGTTGTGGTTGATGTCATAGCCATAGATGTGATGCTCAAAGGGCTTCTCGGCCGAATCATCATCGTAGATACGGTCGAAGAGATCCTGGTCAAAGTCGGGCCACTTCTCGAAGGCATACTCCCTGCGATACACTCCGGGGGCAATGCCACAGGCTATCATGGCAGCCTCTATCAGGAAGGTGCCGCTTCCGCACATGGGATCCACCAGGTCGCATTCGCCCTTCCATCCCGTCTGCAGGATGATGCCGGCAGCCAGCACCTCGTTGATGGGAGCCTCCACAGTGGCCTGACGCCATCCACGCTTGTGCAGGCTCTCGCCCGAAGAATCCAATGAGAGGGTGCAGTCATACTCTGCCACATGGATGTGGAGCTGCATGTCGGGATTGGTGATACGGATATTAGGGCGGTTGCCGGTCTTCTCGCGGAACTGGTCCACGATGGCATCCTTCACCTTGTAAGCCACAAACTTGCTGTGCCTGAACTCATTGCTATATACCACGCTATCTACTGCAAACGTAGTGTCATTGCCCAGATACTGGCTCCAGTCTATCTCCTTCACGGCATCATACACCTCATCGGCCGTCTTGGCACGGAAGTGCTTGATGGGTTTGAGCACACGCACTGCGGTACGCAAAGCGAAGTTGGCCCGGTAGAGCATTTCCTTGTCGCCGGTAAACGACACCATTCGGCGTCCCTTCTGTATATTGTTTGCACCCAGGGCGGTCAGCTCTTCAGCCAGCACTCCTTCCAGCCCCTGGAAGGTCTTGGCTATCATTTCAAATTCCATTGTATGTGTTATGATGTTTCTGATAGTGTATTTACTTGTCTCTTTGCTCTCGATAAGTCAGAGCCCCCCATAGTCTTCGGGCCTCACCACACAGTCCTTGGCGGCATTCTTCCTGCGCTTGGCCTGCACGATGCGGTCGCCTGGTTTGGTGCTTTCAGTCACCCACAGGTTGCCACCGATGATAGTTCCTGCGGCTATGGTAATGCGCCCCAGCACAGTGGCATTGCTATATACAATGACATTGTCCTCCAGTATGGGATGACGTGGAATGCCCTTGATGGGGTTGCCGTTCTCGTCCAAAGGGAAACTCTTGGCACCAAGCGTCACCCCCTGATACAGCTTCACATTATTGCCGATGATGCATGTGGCACCTATCACCACACCCGTACCATGGTCGATGGTGAAGTGATGGCCGATGGTGGCGGCGGGGTGAATGTCGATGCCCGTCTCGCTGTGAGCCATCTCGGTAATGATTCGTGGAATGAGGGGAACTCCCAACACCAGCAGTTCGTGCGCTACGCGATAGTTGGTGAGAGCGCGTATCACGGGGTAGCAACTGATAATCTCGCCATAGGAATCGGCGGCAGGGTCGCCATTGTAGGCTGCCTCCACGTCGGTGGCCAGGATATCCCTCAATGCGGGGAGCCTCTGTATGAAATCCACGGCTATCTGCTCGGCACGCTCACGCCGCTCGCAAGTATCCTCATTGTGCTGCGCTTTATGGTCATCGGCATCCTGTTCCTCCTCTACGGGCAGAGTGGTACACAGACCCGCCAATATCTGTTCGGTGAGCAATGTATGCAGGCGCTCCATGCTCACACCCAGGTGATAAGTCTGCATGCGGGCGCTGATGGCCGGCTGTCCGAAGTAACCGGGAAAGAAGACAGAGCGGCACAGGTCAACCACCTCAGCCAATGCCTGCTGGCTGGGCAGTGGGTCTCCGTCTCTGTGCTCAAGTGATAAACCATGCAGCGGGCTGTTCTCGCTCAATTGGGAGATAGTCTGCTGAAGCTGGTTGTTCAGTCTTGTTGGGCTCATCGCTGCTTGTATGATGTCAAAGGAATACGTATTCTGTGTGCAAAAGTACTAAAACACTTCCTCTTGTACAAGCCTTTTTGGGAAAAACGCAAATCATCTGCCTCAGATAGTCCGTTTGCCTGCTACGCGAAGGCTCATATCCTGTGGCTCCCACACTACCTGCCTGGCACGTGCTGCCGACCGCCGCATGCTGCATGCCCACATGCTTGCCCAAGCAAAAGCCACTGCACCGGGCACCTGCGTCAGTACCTACCGCCTCACCTTCCCACAATGATTCCTCCCTCATCGCAAACACCCTCTATGCTCACAGCAGGCTCACAGTCACGGCTGTTTCCCCACAGGGTAATCTCTGCCTCCCCATTGCCATCCAACTTCAAGTCTGGATTCCAATAGAGTGTACGGCGATGATCGGCATGGGCAGGCAGAGGCCGTTGCTCATAATGAGGGCGATAGAAGTCTTCGCAAGTGTTATATCCCGACACCACATACATGCGGTCACGGCTGGTGGGCCTCACCAAATGGTCGGGCAAAGCCACCAGATTGACCGTCACACTGGGCTGGTCGGCAGCCTGGTAGCGCTTGTCACCCTCCAGACGGGGAGAATAGTCGGTATAGATGAGCACCTTCTCGAGATTACACAGATGATTGTAGCGCAACTGGTCTGATATTGAGGTAAAGAACGAAGCGGAATGCCCGTTCCATCTGCGCTCCAGATCATAACTGCGGTAGATGCCCATATCGCCTATGTAGAGGCGGCCCAAACTGAGTGAGAAATAAAGCGAGCCGCACAGCCAGGCGGGCATGAGACCGGCATCCACCACTTGGTTGAAGGCTTCATAGGCATCCACCACCAACGCCGGTTTGTTCAGATCCAGCGCACGCAACCCGCCCCTACGGGCTCCCACCGTCACCATGGCCAGCGTGGTAGTGCTGTCATCATCCTCTTCCAGTCCATATTCCAGATAGTCGGGAAGCCGTGTCTGGTAAAACGAATAGGGCTTTACAAATCGCGGATAAGGCTGGCTAAGACGAACGCTGTAGTCTGGATATTCATCAGCATCGGCCACCATGCGTACTTCCTGCCCGCTCTTGATGGTCGTAAGATGCAGATAGTAAGGCGTGTCAGAATGTGGAGCTTGCAGGGTGAACTGTCCCTGGCGCGTCATGGCTGCCGTCTCGGCACTGGTGTTGGAGGCCATACTGGAGAGAACAGCAAACTGTGCATACACCTCCACCTCCTTCTTTATCTTGTTCAGATACTGTTTGCCTACGGAGTCACTGAACTTATCCTCCATCTCAGTGGAATAGAATCCGGCCTGCAATGCCTTTGCCCTGTCGGCCTGCATCCTTGCGTTCGTCCCCTTGGAATACCACTCCGGCTTGGCATCAACGGTGGGAGCAGAGGCGATGCCCACCTCTGTGTTCTTGTCGGTATTCTCCACGCGCTTGCGTACCTCCTCTATCTTCGGCCCGCACGTCCCTGCCGTGGGATACAGACTCTTATAGGCAGAAAGGTCCTGCACGGGCAAAGTGTAATAGAGGTCCTCTGGGTCTCTGGCTGTATATTTATACACATCCCCACGCAGTATGGGCGCCATCTCAAAGGGTTCCTTCACCAGGAAAGGCCTGGTCATCTCCTGCCACGCATGTCTCCGCCATCCTTGCACCATCAGCAGGAGGTCAAGATGACGGCGGTGCAGAGAGTCATCTGCCTCAAAATAATAGCCCGGGCTTTCCACGAATCCTTTTATCTGACTGCAGAGCAATGCTTCGGTGAGCAGATTGCCATTGTCGAAAGTTTCACCGGAGCAGCCTTTGTCCCTTACGGCCACCGATACGGTTCCCTGCATGGGTGCTTTTACCTTCAGTGTAGCCTTGTCGTAGGCTTTCAGCACGGCAGGCATCCCGCTCACAATGGCCTTGCCGGTCATCACTTTATCCTGACAGCAGAACAGCAACCTGTCTGCCCACACCTTTCCATTCCTGTCAAAGACTGTCACTTGCGCCACTCCTGCATCCAGACACGTCTTGGGAACACTCACGCTTCCTGCTTCTATTGTGCACTGGTACCTTACCGAACCGTTCTGCATGACAGTCATCCCCAACGGCACATCCCGTAGCCCTGCCCGTGCAATGCCTACTTCAAGTGCCTGTTTGCCTTCGTGAGTGCGGACACTTACGCCCACATCCTCTCTCTTGGGCAAATCCACCTTCGCCACCCTTCCTTTTCCCCAGAGGAACTCCGCCCGGTACTTCTCCCCCGGAAAAGCCGTGATGAGAAGCGCGCCTCTTCCTCTGTGCTCCGTCAGTGCCTCTGCCACCGCTTGTCCCTTGCTGTCTTTCACGACCAGACGTCCGTCTCTGTGCTCGCCTTTCTCGCTCACAGCCTCAAAGGCAAGCCTCTGCTCCACCCCGTTCACCCAGTTTCCGCCCTCGGGATAGACAGTCACCTCGGCATCAGGCTCTTCCTGCCTCAACTTGTAATAGCGTCTCAGCGGGCGCAGGGTCATCACCTGACTGTAGTTTCCAGCCTCCTTGGGCTTGTCATACACGGGGAACACACGGCTGTAGAGCTTGTCATAATCACGATAGAACTCCCTTGCCATCTCCTTTCGCAGGAACCAGGCATTGGTTCCCTTCTGCCTTGGATGCTCATGCTCTCCCCAGTTGAGCTGCCAGCGCGTATAGGCTCTCAGTTCATAATAGCCGGCATAGGCCGTATCGGGAAGGCAGAAAGAGCCGCTGCCCATGCCGTTTCGCAGGCGAAGCGACTGCCTTTCCACCAAGTAGCCATCCTGGTTGAAGAGTTCGGCATAAAGCACACAACTGATGTCAGAGGGCGTCATCTTGCCGTCTCTGAGCACATACGCCTTGTACCAGATGGTGTCGCCCAGGAAGTAGCAGTTGTTGTCCATGTGTACCGACACTATCTCCTGCGGTGTGTTCCTTGCGTATGCAACCACCTGGCTGGCCAGCATCCGCAGCGAATCATCGGCCAATTCGCCTTGCACGGCAGGGAACTGGCCCGAGAGGCTGACTGTCTGTCCAAGGCATTGCCCTGCGCATACAAACAGCAGAAGAAGCAGTACACACGTCGTCATCATTCATCTACACTTTATCCCACAATCCGTCTCCAGCAAGCCTCCATCACCATCTCCCCAATCCTCCTTGAGGCATTCCTGCATATCCCAAAGGGCATCAAGAGGGCTTCATTTGTTTCGCAATCAGATGTTTGACGGTTGTTACAGGGCAAAGATAGCTCTTTTGGCGACAAGTCAAAAGTCCAGAGCCGCTTTTTCTTCCTTTTTCTTTCCACAAAGGGAGCCACTGCCCTGCGGGCGGCAGCAGGCCAATAGTCAGCACGGAACTGCCTGCCGAGGGGGTCGGAAGGGTCTCGGGCTGTCTAAAAGACAGTTAATCGGGGAAAGAAGGGGCTGTATGAGGAAAAATCCGTACCTTTGTGTCCATAAAACAACTTAACACCACTACTGCATGAAGAAACTACTGTGCCTCGCGGCGATGTTCGTATCGGCTTTACTGCCGGCATTCTCCCAAGAGACATACATCACACCATCGCCCAAGAGCATCTCGTATGGGACGGGGCACTTCACCCTACCCCGCAAGTATTCGGTGTCGCTTGCCGACTTCACCGATGGGGAGATGAGGAAGGAGGCCACACAATTTGTGGGCTCGCTGGACCGCACCACCGGCTACAAGGGCAAACTGAAGAAGGGCACCAAGGGCACCTTCGTACTCTTGAAGGACAGCACCATAGAGAGCGAGGGATACCAGATGGACATCACCCCACAACGTGTGACCATCAAGGTGAGCACCACTGCGGGACTGTTCTATGCCTTCCAGTCGGTGCGCCAGATGCTGCCCCCTCACGTGATGGCAGGCCTGGCGTGCGACACAGTGGCCGCCTACCGGCTGCCCGTAGCCAGCATCGACGATGCACCGCGATTCAGTTACCGTGGGTTCATGCTCGACTGCGGCAGGCACTTCTTCACCGTGCAGGACATCAAGCACGTGCTCGACGGAATGGCCATGTACAAGCTCAACTACTTCCACTGGCACCTGACCGAGGACCAGGGATGGCGCTTCGAGGTGAAGAAATACCCCCGCCTCACCGAGATAGGCAGTGTGGCAAGCGACTGCCGCTGGAATGACATGGAGAAGGGATACTACTGGCTGGGACACCAATACGGCCCTTACTTCTACACACAGGACCAGTGCCGCGAGATAGTACGCTATGCCGACTCGCTGCACATACAGGTGATACCCGAGATAGACATGCCCGGCCACATCTGCGCAGCACTGGCTTCGTACCCCGAATTCAGCTGTGACCCCAAGGCCGAACACAAGGTGCAGACCAACCAAGGCGGTGTGTATAGCGATGTGCTCAACGTTGGCAACCCCGCAGCAGTGCAGTTCGCACGCGATGTGCTTACCGAAGTGATGGACGTGTTCCCCTGCGAATATGTGCACATAGGCGGCGATGAGTGCCCCAGCACAGCATGGGAGCACAACCAGCAATGCCAGCAGCTGCTGCAGAGCCTCATCGCCAAGGGCATCACGCCAGCGCAGGAGAAGCCCAACTACAGACCTCTGCAAAGCTATTTCATCACACAGATGGCCGAGCACCTGAAGCAAAGGGGACGCAAGATGGCACTCTGGAACGAGAGCGTGACAGCACATGGAGCCGACCTCAACCTGATAAAGCAGACGGGGGCAACCATCTTCTGCTGGCATCCATGCCAACAGGGAGCAAGCATTGCTGCATCATTAGGCCTCGACTGCATCATCACTGAATACGGGCCTGGCTGCTATTACATCAACCGCAAGCAGAGTGATGCTCCTGGCGAACCCGGTGCAGCAGGCAGCGGAAAGGACAATCTGGAGATGACCTTCAGGTATGTGCCTGTACCCGAAAGCGTACCCGCCAACCAGCGGCACCACTACAAGGGTGTGCAGGGAACCTTCTGGACCGAGCACGTGTGCGACATCAGCTATGTGGATTACCTGGCTTACCCACGTCTGATAGCCATTGCCGAGACGGGATGGAGCCCACTGGAGAAGCCCGGATTCGACGACTTCCTGCGCCGCTTCAGGCACGAGGCCGGCATCCTGCAGATGCGCGGCTTCAACTTCGGAAAGCATTATCTGCCCCAGGAGAGCAAGTAGCACGAGGAGAACAAACAGGCAAACCTCCCCTTAGGAAGACAGCACGCACCTGAGGAAAAGCAAGCGCATTGAAATGAGAACGCCGCAGCACAGCGGGCACTCATTTCCATGCGCTTGCCTTTCTAATGCCATCTATATCACACGGGCAGAAACCTCCGTAACATCAGTTTCTCCAACATGGCAATATGACCATTTACCTCTGTTTGGCATGACTCCAGCCAAAGCCGCAATTTTGTATGTAGGACGCTTAGGTCTGTCGTTTCTTTCATCTTCACCTGTTTTTATAAAATTCTAATTCACCACCCTTCCTGTCTCACACATGACTTCAGACTGTCTGGACGTCCAATTTCTCACGTTGGACAATCTCGCGGACTTATGCTCGACAAATTGATGCCATCATAAAACAGCTGGTGAGCCATATCATAAATCTCTGCCATCCTGGGATAATGCCCAACTATATAAGCCCTGTGGAAATCCCGCTTTCCCCCGTCATCAACATCTACAATGGCTGACCACACAAAACTCCAGAACTGCATCTGATGCCCCCGCCTAAGCAGTGCCACCCTGTCAATGAGGCGTTCTGCCTCCCTGCCACGCCTGGTGAGGATGTCCAACAAATGGTCATGCCATTGACTTTGGGCATCAGCCTCGTACCTCAAGCCACAGGTGATGGCCACGACCTTGTCATAGAATACAGAGTCGGGAATGGCACGAAGTGCCCAAAAGTCATCTATCATCTCTGCATAACTGTCATACAAAGACGAGTCACCCACACAGGGATGATAACCAAACAGCACATCAAAGTCCTCACCTGTAGAAGGGAAGGCTGCAAAGAACTTTCTCATATTTTCAGGGCTGTCGCTTTTCACAACCGCCTTATATGAGGTCATCAGCATTTGGGTACTGCAATCCTCCTGTGCATTAAGTTCCATGCACAGGAGAAGCATCAGCAGCACAAAACCACCTTTTCCACACATTATATATTTATATGTACACCACATCTTTTACTTCCCATTCTATCTAAGACGTTTTCTACTACTCATTTGCATGCAATCCATCTTCCTGCGTCAAGCATTCATACTGACAAGAGTCAAACATGCTGACCATCTCATTCAAGAAAGTCTGACGGTCTGGATATTCCACAAAGAAATTCCGTGCTATGCTTTTCTCTGGCTCTGCCATCTTATCCATAACCTCCATTGCTGCCTCCTTTCCCTTTAATATATACGCAACGGGAAGAAGGTCATTGTATAGCCCAGGAGATGGTTCCACATCTATCAGACTATCAATATGATGTTCTGCACGCCGAAACCATTGATAAGCCAGTTCCTTATCTCCCAGTTTATAATAAGCAGTTCCTATGGCCACCAAGATAGTCCTGTCAATATGATAGGTTTCCCAAAGTGAGTCCAATATGGCTATTCCTTCCATAATGCTGTCATTGGCTATCAGATTATATGCATAGTACTTGCTTTTGCAGATGCTGCTTCTCAGTTCCGCATCGCCCGTTTTTGTGGTTGCCATCTCCCGCCGTCCTTTTCCACAAGACGTAAACAACGAAAACGCAAGTAAAAGCACATCAATTAAAAACTGCTTTCTGAAAATTGCATGCATAATTTTTATTTTCTATCAGTTTATTTTCTTTGAGTAAAAAGTATTTCTTGCAAATCGTCCACTTCCGTCCTCATATAAAGCACCCATGGTTATAGTTACTGTAACGTTTCCTGTTTTTGGTAATGCCACTTCACATTGTCCTACAGGCACATGTCCTTTTGCATATATCATGTCTCTTGGCAGGCCATTACTAGAGATTGGAATACTACAAAACAATTTGTCATTTTGATAAATGCCGTATCCACACTCCAAAGGGTCGTGCCCTCCGCTCCAGAAGGTCTGTATGATGCACATATCTTTATTTTCCTTCATCTTTACGTGTTTTGATAAAAAAGAACTACCACCCTTCCAGTCTCGTACATGACTTCAGACTATGGGGACGACTGAAGCCAACAACCATAATAAAGTGCGTCCATATTCCTTTCAGAATCCTTCCTGTCAAATGGAGGAAACTTTGTTTTTCTCAGCAAACGAACAAGTTTGCGCATTTTTTTCACCTCACTGCTTGTTTCCGGTGCTCTGGTTGTGCGTAATCTGAGTCTTAGCAGATTACCCTGAGAATCTGCTTTTATCATTATCAATTGCATTCTCAGCACATCATTGGGAGATTCATCTGTATATCCCAATACATCCGCACAGGTTTTCCACATAGAATACACTGTCTCTGAAAATGCACCATGAATTGTGGAGCCCTCATATATCTCATAACTATACAGTGCATCACTACCAGGCGGAGTTATAGATGTGCCGTACCCCCATGTACGGCCATCCGAAATCAACTGTCCTTTTACTGACACGCTAAATGCCAAAAGCACCAACAGAACACATATTGATTTCAATCGTAACATTTCTTCAAGTTATTAAATAAATTTATTGAACTCCATCTCTTTGAGTACCATCAGTAATATCTCCATAATCCGTAGCATTCGCATCATCATGCTTTTCATCTCCTTCCCTGTTCGCCAACAAGGATTACGATGGCAAATATACACCTTTTTTATTTCCGGCAAAAGCCTACTCATGTAAGATGTGTGTATTCCTCAAAAAAACGGCACTACTTCAAACTAATCTTCCTCGTTGACAACACATGATTCCATTCATCTTTGACTCGCACCACATATATTCCTTTGGGAAGAGCAATATACGCAGTTCTTACCTTGTCCGAACAATACAAGAGACTGCCTTTCAAGTCATATATACAAGCCACAAAGGGAGTTTTGTTGTCTATATGAACATTATGCCCCTTCACTTCCAACCGGCATCCGTCACATTCGGCATCCAGTCTGCCAACCTCTGTCGGCTTGGATATTTTGAGTGTAGCACTCTTATATACACCATATTCATTATATACATAACAATATATGCTGTTTCCCCATCCCCTTGGCTCTATAATATACTCAAGTCCAAAATCCTTGGAAAACACAGTATCTTGAAATGTTTCAAACCTGTTTGGATTTTCCTGAATAACATATATTGACACATACTCGTATCTCTCAGTATCTATCCTTAGTCTGGTGATAGGCCATTCGTCATCGCCAGGCTCTGTCCAAGTCGCCATTTCCCTAAGAACAGGGCACTTGGGAAGCACATCGAAAGAATAGCTCCCAGATACGACACTTGCGTATTCGGGATCACCATATTTATGAGCATACACACTACACGTAAAACGGCAGAAATCTGGATTCAACAAGTCTCCATCTTCTATCCCAATTGCCCCTTCCAGGCCAAACCGGGCAGATGCTGCCTTGCCGAAACTGCGGCCAAACAGACGAGGAGCAACCCGAATGGAAAAGCTACTGTCCCTTGAAACATCAAACGATTCTCTTCCACCCCTGACATTAGTGAGCCAAGCCTTCCACACGATACTGTCTATCTCCAGATCCTTGTCGTGTACAAGCAAGGATAAAGAGATGCTGTCTCCATCCAAAAAGGTTCTATCAACGGCACCGCCATTTGCCTGCACGAGCATATCAACCTGCCAGGTACTTCCTTTGAATATACTACCAGCAGCAGGTACACCCTTTACCGATGACCGCACCTGCTCTCCACTGCATGCTCTTTCCAAGTAAGACAGAAAAACACAATCAGTCTTTCCGTTCTCAGCATATGCTTCCATTGGAAATACAACAAGATAAACGGACAGCACTACAAGTGAGACAAACAGTACTCCAGTTTTCTTCAGGAAATTCTTTTTAGGCATATCTTCTGCATTTGCATGGTTTTGCAGCAAAGTTAACATACATTCCCCCTTTTCTCCAAACTTTCTCCATTTTATTTTGTTCCGCACTCTCAAAATGGAACAAAGTCACTCTATCAATGTACCCTTCCTGCTGCGATGGTGAGGCCAGCGGAAAGCCTTGGGCTCTTCATCGGGAAAGTCACCTATGCTGTCCCTGGCATAAGTATATCTGTCATAGGGGACATACAATCTCATGGGACGGGGAATGCCCAGTCTGTCCATCCACGCCTTCAGTTCCATCTTGGTAAAAGGGCCGTACAGGTTGGGCGTGTGCTGGCTGGCTATCCAGTAGTCAACGATGGGGCTCTCAAACACCTTCTCCTGCCCCTGATAGGTGCAATCCCCCATACTTACACCAAGCGGGCCATACTCGTCCAGTGGCTTCACATTGCACAAGTCATCACGCCCCACTATCTTGCCTGGCATCTTGCATTCCAGCACCAGCCATTCCCCACACTTCTTGCCACCACTGACATAGCCAAGTCCCATAATGGAGGAACTACAGTTTCTATAGGCTGGACTATAAAGTGTATCCACCCGACCGGATGCCCGATGGAGAAAAAACAGTTTATACCATTTCTGTGATTTGTCCTCATCTGATATTGTATCACCGAGTAGCCCGCTCTCCTCCCTGCAGAACACGTTGTGCATCGTATATGGGTAGCACCTGGAAGAGTCTGGCAGCCCATGCGAGAAAAGGGAGTCGTCATAGTGACACATCACATGACGGCCATCTTCCCATTCCTCCTCCTCCCACACATAGAACACAACATCCTTTGGCTCAAAGTCACAGGATACCAACTGCAGCAGCAGGACTGTCAGTCCTGCCACCGCAACAAACAAACTGTTTCTACTCCTCATTTCTTCTCAGTATTGAATGCCCACATTCTCCATCAACAGCCATAATACATGTGCATTATACTTCCTGACGACAAACTTTTTACCGACCTCCGATGTTCCAGGCACATAAAGCCAGTCCCCTACACGAGCGAAAATCGTTGCAGGCATCACATGCCCCCATATCTGTTCGCACGCAGATGTCACAGCGGTCACTGGCGGTCCTCCATAGAGCCGCACCTCACCAAGAGTAGCCAACGAGGCATTCCTCACATAAAACGGGAGACATTCCAAATCAAGACCTTGCAGTACATCACCACCTTTGCCTCCTCCATACATACGCATCCGCAAGTCATGCGAAAATTCTATCTCGCGCTCGTCTATTCGCTTGGTCACACCGTTAAAGAACACATCCAGTGTGAGCAGACGTGCGGTGAAGCTGCCTTCATTCCCCATACTCTGCTTTCTGCCTACTTGCAGGCGGAACCTGTCTGCATACACACATCCCCATGCCAAAGAATCATTGGCTGAGATATCTATATGGTCACTCGCTATCTTTCCATGGCCATCCTTGTGTATGCGCATCAAGCAAAACCTCTCTTCATCAAAGAAATACAAGGAGTCTCCCTTCACTTTCATCAGAGCATAGAGTGAATGAGCAAGCGAAATCCCCACATCCCGCTTCCACACCTGTCGTTCTCCCTCATAGCAGGCAATACTCACTGTAGGAAATCCTCCCATGATATAGAAATGCTCTTTCTCGTCCACGGTAAACCCCTTCACAACACATTCGTTTTCCATACAGTCATCAGAATACAACTCGCAAGGAAAACTCTTGTCAAAATACCGAATGCTCCATGTCCTCACTGGCCACAATGTGTCTGTCCGTACTACAGACACATTATCACCGTTGATTGCAGCAGAAGCATTTACAGCATTTCCCGTGCCAACAATTACAATTATAAGCAGCAACTTTATATACGTTTTCATTTTCTATAAACCTTAGGTTCTTTCTTTTTACTAATCCACCACCTCAAGTCGTCTGTATAGCCGGTAGGTGTACCAGCTTTCCCATGTGCATGGAATATACGATTGCCCTCCGCTCCAGAAGGTCTGTATGATGCGTATGTTTTTATTATTGTTCATATTCATATACTTTTTATTTATTGACAGGATTACATGCATTATTAACCTTATTTTTTCTATTCTGTCCCTCCATCTCTGCAGGCATACTGCGGTCTATTCGCCTTATGGAATCCTCATTCATCCTCACAAACTTGCGGCTCCACTTGTTCTTGGTCTCGTCCAGGTACAGGGTATCCCCACGGATGACTCCTCTGTACTGGATAGAATCAGCAAAGAACTCTGACTCTTGTATCCATTCGTGGCATCCCTGCCTGCCTGCCTCCTTGTCTGAACTTATGTCCAGGCACAGAGGAGCACTGAAGAACTTATGCAAATGAGAGTCAAGCAGGAAACTGATGCTGTCACCCGCCAACACCAAATTCTGCATGCCGAGCACCGTGAATCCTGGCAGATATCCCTCTCGCCCTGATACGAACTCATCACTTGTCACCCAGAAGCTACCTCTCAGTTTGTCACCTGTGCGCTCCAGTTTTATTATCTCATCCTCACTATGATCTTTCTCTACAGCAGACACTTCGTCTGCCTCATAATAGAAGAAGACACTGACAGTGTCACATTTTTTACTTTCTTCTTTCTTGGGTTCATTTTCGCCAACATCCATCAAGGCTTGATTCAAACAAGAGTCACATGCCCTCACTCTCTTTTTTGCACATGAGAGCAGCAGTATACATCCCCAAAGGAGAAACAATACATATTTATTTTTGTGGTATCTCCACATGTACACATCCATTTTGCGGTTCGTCTATGAAATATATATTGGCATTTTTCAATGCACCAATGAATGACTCCACACCATTAAGTTTTGAGCGAGATACATCAAAAACATTCATTACTTTTGGGTCGGCACAATGTTTTGATACTTTAGATGGTCCTACACGATTTATTTCAGCCAGCATTTCTCTTATGTTTTCCTCATCATTTCTGTCGCTTCTATACTTGTCTATCACCATATCACCTGGCGAAGCATACAATTTCTTTTGGGCTTCTACTGAGGTTTTCTTAATGTTATCAAGCATAGCGCGAGCCTGTGATTCTGGAGTCCTGGCAGTCGATGTCACATAGACAGTTCCTGTATATCCCTTCAAATTTTTAATTATAGACTTTGTGTATGCAGACAAGGACGAAAACCTTCCTGCAAATATAACTTGGGAACTTATGTTTCCTCCACCACCTGCGCCACCACCAGCATTTCCACCAGTGTCTGTGCCACCGCCTTCATTGCCAGAGGGAGTACCCTTGCCTTCCTCGTCACAACCCTTTTTGTCCGTATCAGGCTCATGCCACTCATAGGAGCCTGAACAGAACTCAAAGTCTGAGCCATGCCAGTTGCTGCCCGACCCACTGCCACTGTAACCCTGTACCGTCACAGACTTCATCACATAACTCACCTAACCAGCATCGTCCTTCACATAGCCTCCTGGCCATGTGCCAGCGTCAAGCATCTTCTCGCACTCACTCATTGAATAGGGATTGTCTATAGTCCCCTTTGCTGCTGTCTTTGCCATAAAAATCCTTGTTTTATATTAGGCGTGTTGCCAGTACCACTTTTGAGACATAAATATATCAAATCTCGCTCAAGAGTATTAAAGGAACTGGCACACTGCTTTAGAATTCTACTTCCGCTTCAAACCCAAAATCTCCACGTATAATCAGAAGTTGATAGATTCCTTTTATATTATCCTCCAACTCTAAGGTCTCTGTCCCGTCTGAGACTGAACACACATAAACCTTGTCTCCCTTCTCGTCAACAAGAACGAGTGTCGCGTTTGCACATCCATCATATAAATATAATGTACGACCACAGACACCCACACTGGGACACTTGACAATGGAATGGGGAAAAGGATGTCCTGTATTATCATCTATTGTTCGCTTAGGCTTGAATTTCACAGGAATGATTTCACCGTCATCGGGAACCAGCCTGACTGTTCCCGACATCGTACTCAATCCCAAAGAAAGGATTAGTACCAAAAGAAAGATTCTACGTTTAATCATATTGAGTAGTTTTTGTGACTGTTCATCGCAAAGTTACCATTCAAGAATGTATTCCTGCAAGTACTTAAGGAAATAAATTATTTCACTTCACATGTGAAATAATTCGCATTGCACTGCATTACAGCATAGTAAACGGTTTTTTCACTTCTCATGTGAAAAGATTCTGCAATACTTTTTATCCATACCAGGAAGATATGTGAACTTATTTGCCGAACTTTGTCTCAACCAAGACACTAACACAAGAGATGAAGCAAGCACTATTCCACACAATAGCATGTATTCTGTTCTGTTTCTGCCTCTCATGCAGCACCGACGAGAAAGTCCTGACCACCCAGAAAGAGATAACCAGAGCAGAGATGATAATGGAGAGCAATCCCGACTCAGCCCTATCCATTATGCTTGGCATTAACACAGCCACGCTCAGAAGCTCCCGCAGGATGCACATGGAATACATCATGCTGCTGGCCAATGCACAGAACCGGTCAGACAACCCGATGATGTCACTGGAGGAGCTTTTGCCCGCTATGAAATATTTCGATAAAGAAGGTTCCTGTGACCAGAGAGCCCTGTGTCTTTATCTTGCTGGAAGAATCTGTGTGCTCCACCACGATAGTCCAATGGCAATGGAATATTTCCAAAGGGTTTTGCTTCTAAGCGAAAGTGCCAAGGGCAAAATCGACTACAAGACTCTATATCGCACGCATAGCCAAATGGCAGAAACATACCATGAGCAGAAGCTGTTTGCAAAGGCCGCAGAAGAATGTATGATTGCCGCAGAAATTGCACTTCATAACGATGATACATTATCCTACCTTTTTGCAAAAGAGATAGCCATAAGACCTTTGAGCATGGCTGGACGCTACAAGGAAGTAGTAGCCCTTGCACGGAAATGTACGCCAGAATTCACAAAAAGGAAATTGTATATCGAAGCGGCTCAGACTCAAAGAGATGCCCTGAATGCATACATCCAATGTCACCAATATACAGAAGCCAGACAAGCTATGCAAGACTACGAGAAGCATTCGGGACATTTCGACAGTATGGGACGTATCAGCAAAGGAAAGGAAATGTATTATTACATCCGGGGACTATACTATCTGAAAACGGGTGACGCCATACTGGCAGAGAAAAACTTCCGACTGTTGCTCGAGGGACATCCCGACATAAACCAGAAAGAAGGAGCCTACAGCGGACTACTCCAATTATACACAAGACAGGGGGACAAGGATTCACTGGGGAAATATGCCAAACTATATTGTGAAACTCACGATACAGTATATAAACGGATGTCAACACAGGATGTCATACAAATTGAGAGTATGTACAACTATGAACGCAACAAACTCCGGGCCGAAGAGAAAAGCCAGGAAGTTGTACATCTGCACATATACCTCGTCATCATCGCCTTTTTAGGGGCAATCAGCCTTTTCCTGGCGGCAGTTCTCATGCATCGACGCAAATCGATACATATATTGGAGAAAGAAGCTATTCTGCAATCTTACGAGAACGAGAAAATGAAACTGGGAACTCAATTGGAAAAGCAGAAGAAGTTGGCCAAATCTTACGCCGAGCAAATCGAACAACTTCAGAAACAGATACAGAAAGACATCAACATAGCAGAAGAGAAGGACAGAATGATAAAAGCCATGGAAAGTGAGGGAGGAGTAATTGAAAGCATCCGTCACAGGGGAAAAACTGTAGTCTCCTTAGAACAAGGCATCTCTCATGAGGAATGCGAAAACTTACTCGAATATGCTAAATTCAAATTCCCTGTTCTATGGGACAAAATGAACATGGTGCAGCTGGGCAAGATTGAGATGCTGACAGCCATCCTGCTTAGACTCAAGCTTAGCGATTCTGAAATACGCATGTGCACCAACACTTCCGCTTCTGCCTATACCAACAGGAAAAACAGGATCAACAGGAAGCTGTTCCCCGAAAGCAACATGAAACTCCTTAATGAGAACATCTGCACACTCAACTGACAACCACATGACACCCAATGTGTAAGCTATCCTCTGTGTAGAAATTCAGGCGGCACAGAAACTCCACTCTTGTTTCATACACTTCTACAACTACGCCTATCGCAAAGGCCAAATATAGACTTGCACATGGGAAACAGATATCTTATGTGCATGCTTCAATCAGCCTTCAGGGGTGGGTATGCAGTACACATCCACCGTCCAACCCAAGGCTGGACGGTCAGAGAATATATATTACTTTGCAAAGTAAGCTTGCTTCATCCACCGTCCAGCCTTGGGTTGGACGGTGACGGAACATTTCTTCCCCGACATGAAAACAAAGGTACGAGAGAGGATGCACAAGGGTGCGGGGAAGACGGAATGAGGATGCGAGCGGAACGGCAAAAAGGGTGGGGATAAAAGGAACCGCCTTGCATCACCCTTTTGGTGCGGATGATGCAAGGCGGGAATGGGGGTGAGGGACTTTGCCCATCGTTCTTACCCTACGAGGGGAAGGAAGTGAGGGCAAAGGGGGATGGCGCTGAAGCGGATGTTCCTATTTACTTGCCACTGAGCTTCTTGAGTGTTGCCTTGGCGGCATTGACAGCCTGGGCAGCATCGAGAGTGGTGTCATAGACCACGGGGCGGAAGGGCTCGAGAGCCTTGTCGAGCTGCTTCAGCTGGGCGGCATTGAGGGTGGGACGCAGGATGCGCAGTTTCTCATAAGCCTGAATACCCTCTGTCAGGCGCTCCATGCGGATGCTGCTGCCGGTGGGGTAAGCCAGATAGCAGTCGCCGGATGCCCATGTGACAAAGCGGCTGTCCTGGCATGGACGGGCAGTCCAACTATTGTATGCCCAACGCAGATAGCCGTCGAAACCGAGGGTGGAAGCATGCCAACCCAGGTAAGCAGACTCGGCAGGATCGGAGAAGGTGAAGGTATTGGGGCGGTCGGGACCACAGCAGGTATAGAAGGTGGTCTTCTGTCCGTTGGCACGACGAGCGTTCAGATAATCCACGGGCACGTGGGCATCATCATAGGAGATGCTGATATCGTGCATCTGGTCAATGAGCCCCGTCTCGCCCACCTTATAGTTCATAGCGCCCTCGATGCGGTATCCGGGATCGGCCTCACGCACCACTTCCCATGCTGCCTGCAGCTGGTCCATAGGACGTTCGTCCATTGCGATGCATGTACGATCGAACCATCCCTTGGCCTTGAGGTGGGCTGCAAAGTCCTTCAGGAAAGGCAGGATGAGCTCGCGATATGCCTGCTGCTTGGGCTCGCACTTCACCTGCTTGGTGCTGTTGGTAGCGCAGTCGTAGTAGTCGAACACGTAGTGCCAGGGTACGAGAGTATAGCAGTCGATCTGCTTGTCGATGCCGAGGTCCATCATGAACTGCACCCAGCGGTCAAACACAGTGTAGTCATACTTCCAGGTACCGTCGATCTGACGCATCTTGGCTATCATGCTCTCAAAGGGGTCATAGGTCTGGCTGTTCCAGGGATGCTGGATGATGGAGCAGGTGATGACCTTCTCGCCGGCGTCGGCCAGCAGCTTCATGATGGGACGCATGCGGTCAAAGTGCTCCTGGCTCCACAGAGGCACGTTGAAGTAACGGGCCACAGCATAGGGGTTCTGCCAGAGGTCGAGGTGGAAGGACCACTCTGAGGGAGCGGGCAGAACACGTGAGCACACCTGCAGGGAGAGAGGCAGAGAGAGTGTCTGACCATCGAAGGTGACAGAGAGCATTCCCTTGTAGGTGCCGGGCTTGGCATCCTGAGGCACACGGATATCCAGCCACATGGGGCGGGTGGTGTGGGCTGCCACCTTCATCTCGGCATCAGGCGAGAGGTGGTCGGGCAACAAGAAAGAGTCGGCCTTGTTGTTGTGCCAGTCGGTCATCACGTAGCGCACGAAATACTTGCGCACGCTGGCTGCGGGGATGATGCTCTTTCCGCACTTGAGGTCACTCACCTCCATAGTCACACGCGAGAGGTCAACGGGTGTGGAGAGCACAGCCTGTGCCGACACACGTTCGCCCCTCCAGGCGTCGAGCACCAGTGCCTTGGCGCCTGTGGCAGGCTGGCTGCGCGAGTAGCGCACATCGGTGCTACCCCATGCCAGAGTAGTCTTCTTCACCGCGTTCCAAGTCTCCTGAGCGCCTGGCTTCGGGTCTGCCAGTTCGGGTTCCACCTGCTGCGCCTGTACTGAGAATGCAGCAAGGAGGGCCAGTGCCCACGTCATCATTTTCTTCATATCAGATAGTTTTCGTTAGATAATGTTGTTGTTTCCATCTAAATAAAATGCTCACTTGACAGCCGCACTCACCTGACGCGCTATGGCCTGCATGCCAGCCGCGTCGGGATGACCGGACTTCTTGCTTATGTCCTTGAGGGTGATGAGCTTGGCACCCCAGCGCTCACAAGCCTCCTGAGTGGCCTGCCCTATCTCGGGCTTCAGTTCGGTATTGAGAATGAAATACACATCCGTGTTGGGGTAACGCTTCACCAGATAGCGTGCCAGATAGCTCACAGCCGGACGGAAGGAGAAGAGATCCTGGGCGGTGTAGCCCTCGTGCTTCATCTCTCCCAGGGGCACATTGGCCCAAGAGTCGTTTGTGCCGCCGAAGACAAGGATGATGTCGGGGCAACCCAACTGGCTGGCGCGTGTGATGAAGGAGCGGTCGGTGAAGTCCTTGCCGCCATAGCCGGTGTTGCAGATAGTGGCTCCGCTGTAGGAATTGTTGGTATCGAGCTTGAACCCACGCTTCTGGCAGAGCAGGTGCCACCAGGTCTGTGTGACATCGGTCACATCTGTCCTCTCGGGCTGATACGGCTCGTGGTACCACACCGCATAGCCGGCAGGGATGTAGCACTCGTATGTGCTGTAGGAGTCGCCCAGCACTGAGATGGAGCGACGCTTGGCCTGTGCGCCCACGAAGAGCGTAAGGCACATGAAGAGCAATAGAATTCGGTCTCGCATATGCAATTGTCGATTTGATACGGAAATACGCAAACAAAGTTAACGATATTTGCTGAAAGCAGCAAGGAAAGTGGCTGTCACTTGTACTTTTCTCTGCTTCCACCATCCACCAGACTGCCTGCATTGCCATCCACACATGGCAAACTGCCTCGATGAAACGGGATTTCGCGCATCAGAGAGACGCAACGGTACACCTACAGAAACCATCACCAGCATCCCCCAAAAACAAGAAAAGCGCCCTACCGAGCGCTTTTACCTATTATATATATACGGGCAAAGAAGCTGAACCGGAGTTCCTGCCCCGCCACTCGAACCGCACGAAGCGGCCGAGCCATAACATCTCACCACTCTATTCCCTTCATTCCGTGCTCCTGCAGATACTCGTTGCACTGGCGGAAATGACCGTTGCCGAAGAAGCCGCGATAGGCACTGAGCGGACTGGGATGCGGGCTGCGGAGCACCAGATGGCGGCTGGAGTCGATGAAGGATGCCTTTCGGCCGGCCGGTGCACCCCACAGCAGGAACACCAGATGCTCTCTGTGCTGGCTGAGCAGGCGGATGACCTCGTCGGTGAAAGTCTCCCAACCATGCCCGCTATGGCTGAATGCCTGATGGGCGCGCACAGTGAGACAGGTGTTGAGAAGGAATACACCCTGACTGGCCCAGCGGCTCAGATTGCCGCTCTGCGGGATAGGCGCGCCCGTCTCGGCCTGTATCTCCTGGAAGATATTGCGGAGCGAGGGCGGGAAATCGACCCCATCATTGACGCTGAAACAGAGTCCGTGGGCCTGGCCCACACCGTGATAAGGGTCCTGACCCAGTATGACCACCTTGACCTGGTCGAATGGGGTGCTGTTGAAAGCATTGAAGATGAGGTGGCCAGGCGGGAAGCATGTACCCGAGGAGTACTCTGTATGAACAAAGCGGACGAGTTCGCCAAAGTAAGGTTTGGCAAACTCGTCGCTCAGTACAGCTTTCCAGGATGGCTCGATATTCACATCTGCCATACCGCCGGATTAGTCTTCAATCAGGCACTTGCCGGTCATCTCGGCAGGCTGCTCCAGACCCATGATGTGCAGGATGCTGGGTGCCACGTCGGCCAGAACGCCGTTCTCCACCTTGGCAGCCTTGTTCTGTGTCACATAGATGAAAGGCACAGGATTCAACGAATGCGCGGTGTTGGGGGTACCATCGGGGTTGATGGCATTGTCGGCATTACCGTGGTCGGCAATGATGATAGTCTCGTAGTCGGTGGCGTTGGCAGCCTCGATGACCTCCTTGACACACTGGTCAACAGCCTTCACCGCTGTCTCGATGGCCTCATAGATGCCTGTGTGGCCCACCATATCGCCGTTGGCAAAGTTGACCACGATGAAGTCATACTTGTTCTCCTTGATTGCAGCCACCAGTTTATCCTTCACCTCGAAGGCACTCATCTCGGGCTTGAGGTCATAGGTAGCCACCTTGGGGCTGGCCACCAGGATACGCTCCTCACCATCGAAGGGAGCTTCGCGACCTCCGTTGAAGAAGAAAGTCACGTGAGCATACTTCTCTGTCTCGGCTGTGTGGAGCTGTCGCAGACCCTTGCTGGCCAGATACTCGCCCAGAGTATTGCGCACGTTCTCCTTGGGGAAGAGGATATGCACGCCCTTGAAACTGGCGTCATAGGGGGTCATGCAGTAGTACTGCAGGCCGGGGATGGTGTGCATACCCTGCTCGGGCATATCCTGCTGTGTGAGCACGATGGTGAGTTCCTTAGCACGGTCATTGCGGTAGTTGAAGAAGATGACCACATCGCCTTCCTTGATGGTGCCATCCACAGTGCTGTTGTTGATGGGCTTCACGAACTCGTCGGTCACGCCCTCATCGTAACTCTCCTGCATAGCCTGCACCATGTCGGCAGCCTGCTTGCCCTCTGCACCCACGAGCAGATCGTAGGCAATCTTCACTCGCTCCCAGCGCTTATCGCGGTCCATGGCGTAGAAACGGCCTATCACACTGGCGATAGCTGCACCGGGCACCTGTGCGCAGTGGTCTGTCACCTGCTGGATAAAGTCCTTGCCGCTCTTGGGGTCGGTATCGCGGCCGTCCATGAAGCAGTGTACATAGGTGTGCTGAATGCCGTGAGTCTTGCTGATGTCGAGCAATGTGAACAGGTGGTCAAGTGATGAATGCACACCACCATTGCTGGTGAGGCCCATCAGATGCACGCTCTTGCCGTTGGCCTTGGCATACTCGTAGGCCGACACTATCTCGGGGTTTTCCAGGATGCTGCCGTCTGCACAGGCGCGGTTAATCTTCACCAAATCCTGATATACGATGCGACCGGCACCGATATTGAGGTGTCCTACCTCAGAGTTACCCATCTGTCCGTCGGGCAGACCTACACTCTCTCCGCTTGCCAAGAGCTGGCTGTGAGGGTATGTAGCATTAAGGTGGTCCATGAAGGGTGTAGGTGTATTGAAGATCACATCACCCTTGCCATGATTGCCGATGCCCCATCCGTCGAGGATCATCAGAAGTGCTTTCTTTGCCATAATATTCTTCGTTATGTTTCTTACTTGTTTCTATTTCGCTGCAAAATTACCTAATTCCGCGCTCACAGCCAAGCGCTCACTCACCGAAATCCAGCATCATCTGCTCGGGCGGCAGCAACTGAAAGGTGAGACGGTGGTATGGTGTGGGGCCGCAGGAGCGTATGGCCTGGCGGTGTGCAGGGGCTGGATAGCCCTTGTTGGAGTCCCAGTGATACTGGGGAAACTCGCTGTGCAGCCTAAGCATGCACTCATCGCGGTGCGTCTTGGCCAGTATGCTGGCAGCGGCTATGCTCATGTATCGCGCATCGCCCTTCACTATAGTGGTGTGGGGAAGGTCTCTGTAGGGCTTGAAGCGGTTGCCGTCCACGATGATTTCCTGCGGCCGTACCTGCAGTTGGTCCAGCGCGCGGTGCATGGCCAGGATGCTTGCATTGAGGATGTTTATCTGGTCTATCTCGTGATTGTCCACGATGCCCACCGCCCATGCCAATGCTTCGCGCTCGATGATGACACGCAGCTCGTTGCGGCGCTTCTCGCTCAGTTGCTTCGAGTCATTGAGCAAGTCGTTGTGGTAATCGGGCGGGAGGATGACTGCCGCTGCATAGACCGGCCCGGCCAGACAGCCTCTGCCGGCCTCGTCACAACCAGCCTCTACGACTCCTTCCTTATAATATGGTAGCAGCATACGTTCTCTCTACTTCCCTTTGACACGCCAGCCCCATTGGCACGAACCATTGGGGCTGATTGTGAATTACTGCTGCGATACTGCCTGACCGCTGTACTTGACGTTCACAGCCGCAGGATAAGCACCATTGCTGTTTGCTGTGCCGAAATAGAGAGTCAGCTGCATGGTGATGACACCGCTGGTGGCACTGGCGCTGGTCACGTACAGGTTGGAGAGGCTATAGCTCTGGTTGCCAAAAGTAATCGTACCCTCACCATTGATGCCATCGGCAGGTACCGACAGGGTGGTCGTGTTGCCTGTGCTCTGCATGAAGAGTCCCGAGAGTGTGACAGCAGACATGGTCACGCCATCCGACGAAACTGCGGGCAGCACCACAGTGGCCTCGGTCTCATTGACCGATGTGGTGGTGAGAGACACCTGACTGCTCTGCTGGCTGAAGTTTGCCAGCGTCTTGGTGTAAGCACCCTGGCTGTTAGGCTCCGACAGACACTGGTAGGTGGCAGTGCCCGAATAGGTGTAAGTGGTGTTGGTGCCCAGCAGGTTCTTTATGATTTGGAGCCAAGGGCTGTTCTCGTCGCAGCTGCTCAGCGTGATGCTGCTGCAAAGGACGGCCGCTGCGAGGCACATCCTGAACAAAATCTTCTTCATATCTTTCTCATTTAATCGTTGTGTTTGTTTCAATAAAAGCAAGTCCGCTCTCTGCTCCACCAAGGAGGAGTGACAGGTACGGTAGCCTGTACCCCAAAGCACAGCGCGGTGCGACAGCCGACACAGTGCGGTGCGACGGCCGATGCAGCGCGGTGCATTTCCAGCCCCTCTCCCCTGAGGGGGCCGGAAGAAGCTTTCCGCTCACTCAAGCATGCCTCGTACGCGCTCGATGCCACGCACCAGAGCATCCACCTCGGCACGGGTGTTGTAGAGCGCGAAGCTGGCCCGGCAGGTGCCCTCAACTCCCAAGCGGTGCATGAGAGGTTCGGCACAATGGTGCCCGGTGCGCACAGCGATGCCCAAGCGGTCGAGCAGCGTGCCCATATCCAGGTGGTGGATATTGCCCACCTGGAAACTTACCACGGCATCGTGATGCTCTGTGTCGGTTGGACCAAATATATGCATCCCCTTCACCTGCGACATCTGTTCCATAGCGTAGCGGGTAAGATCACGCTCGTGAGCCTCTATCTGCTCCATTCCCAAGGAATTGATATAGTCGATAGCCCGCGCCAGACCAGTAGATGCCACATAGTCGGGCGTGCCTGCCTCGAATTTGTAGGGAAGTTCGTTGAAGGTTGTATGCTCGAAGCTTACGTTCTTGATCATCTCGCCTCCGCCCATGTAAGGGGGCATGCGGTCAAGCCATTTCTCCTTGCCATAGAGCACTCCTATGCCCGTGGGGCCGTACATCTTGTGCCCGCTGAAGGCATAGAAATCACAGTCCATCAGGCTCACGTCGATGGGCATGTGCGGTGCGCTCTGTGCACCATCCACCAGCACCGGCACATCATGGGCATGTGCCATGCGTATGATGTCGGCCACAGGATTGACCGCACCCAGCACATTGCTCACGTGAGCAACACTCACCAGGCGCGTGCGGCTGCTGAAGAGCTGCTCCAGAGCCTCGAGCGAGAGTCTGCCGTCGTCGCTCATGGGTATCACGCGGATGCGTATGCCCAGCCTCTCCTGCAGGAGCTGCCAGGGGACGATGTTGCTGTGATGCTCCATCTGGCTCACTATCACCTCGTCGCCCTCACGCATGAACGCCTGGCCAAAGCAACTGGCCACCAGATTGATGCTCTCTGTGGTGCCGCGGGTGAAGAGTATCTCGCGGGTGCTGCCTGCGCCTATGAAGCGGCGCACAGTCTCGCGTGCCTGCTCATGCAGGTCGGTAGCCTGCTGCGAGAGGAAGTGCACGCCGCGATGCACATTGGCATTCACATTATAATATTCGTCCACCATCGACCCCACCACGAGGCGTGGCTTCTGGGTGGTGGCGGCATTGTCAAGATAGACAAGCGGATACTTGTCATACACCTTCCTGCCCAGGATGGGGAAGTCGGCGCGTATCTGCTCTATGTCAAACGGTCTTACTGGCATAACTTACATCCCTCACACTTTGACAACTCGCCGCGAAGGCGCTTATCGACCTGCACTTGCAGACGGTCGCGGAGCGTCTCCTGCGGGATGGCATCTATCACTTCGGTGATAAAGGCAGACTTGAGCAGCAGGCGTGCCTCCTGCTCGGAGATGCCACGCTGACGCATATAGAAGAGCGCAGCATCGTCTATCTGACCCACCGTGCTGCCGTGGCTGCACTTCACGTCATCGGCATAGATCTCCAGCATGGGCTGGGTGTACATGCGGGCGGTGCGTGCCGAACAGAGGTTGGCATTGGTCTCCTGGCTCACGGTCTTCTGCGCTCCCGGGCGCACCAGGATGCGTCCGGCAAAGGCTCCCACAGCACTGTCATCGAGCACATACTTGTACAACTCGCGGCTGGTGCAATGGCTTACCTGATGGTCGATGAGCGTGTTGTTGTCCACGCGCTGCATCTTGTCGGCTATCACACAGCCGTTGAGTGTCACCTCGCTGCCCTCTCCCTGCAGGCTCACATCGGTACGGTTACGCGTGTGACCATTGAAGAGGGTGAGGCTGGTGTGGCTTACACGGCTGTCGCGACCCTGCCTGATGAACAGGCTGGAGTAGCGTGTGCAGAGCAGATGAGTCTCCTCCACCTCGTAGAGATTGAGGTTGCTGCCGTCGGCGGCCACCACTTCGATGACCTGGTTGGTGAGGAAGCGGTGCTGGTCATGGGCACGCTCGGTGATGACCACATCGGCCTGGGCACACTCATCAAGCACGATGAGCAGGCGGCGGTTGACCATCACGTCATCCACATTGCTGCGCAAGAGATGGCTTATCTGTATGGGATGCTGGGGGCAGGCATTGCGCGGAATGTGTACCACCAGGGTGTCAACGGCGAGCATGGTATTGAGTGCCACCACGCTGTCGGTGCCATCGGCCACCTGGCCATAGAAGGCTGCCACACGGGCGTCGGCCAATGCCAGGGTGCTGCAATAAGGCATGTCGGCTACCTGCAGCGGAGCCAGACTGATGCCGTAGTTGGGTGCAAAGTCGGCCTGCACGTCGGTGTATTTATAACGCTCCACCTTGCGCGAGGGAAATCCCTGCGCACAGAAACTCTTGAAGGCGGCCTCGCGTGCCGCATTCATCACAGGCAGGCTGCGCTGGGAGATGACTCCGGCCGCCTCGCGATAGAAGTCAATGTATTGCTGCTCGGCACTCACACTCCCACCTCCTCCTTGATCCAGTCGAAGCCTCGCTCCTCTATCTCGAGCGCGAGCTCCGGTCCGGCGGTCTTGACAATGCGTCCGCCGATGAGCACATGCACGATGTCGGGCTTCAGGTAATCCAGCAAACGCTGGTAATGAGTGATGACGATGGCACTCGACTGCGGCGTGCGGAGCTTGTTGAAGCCCTCGGCCACAATGCGCAGAGCATCCACATCAAGGCCAGAGTCAGTCTCGTCGAGGATGCTGAGCAGAGGCTCGAGCATGGCCATCTGGAATATCTCGTTGCGCTTCTTCTCGCCTCCCGAGAAGCCCTCGTTGACGCTGCGGCTGGTGAGCTTGCTGTCCAGCTCCACTATCTTGCGCTTCTCACGCATGAGCTTGAGGAAGTCGGCAGCCGCCAAAGGCTCCTCTCCGCGATACTTGCGCTTGGCGTTCAGAGCTGCGCGCATGAAGTTGACCATGCTCACTCCAGGTATCTCCACGGGCTGCTGGAAACTGAGGAAGATGCCCTCGTGGGCTCGTTCCTCGGGCTTGAGAGCCAGCAGATCCTTGCCGTTGAAGATGATGCTTCCGGCAGTGACCTCGTAGGCGGGATGACCCACGATGACATTGCTGAGCGTGCTCTTGCCCGCTCCGTTGAGTCCCATGATGGCATGCACTTCCCCGTCCCTGACGGTGAGGTTCACGCCCTTCAGTATTTCCTTGCCATTGATGCTGGCATGCAGGTTTTCAATCTTTAGCATAGTTGTTTACTTTCGTCCTTTTGCATAGCCTCTCACTCCCCTCTTCTCTGTGCGGCAGAAGGGAGATGGCCGGTCTGTCCTCAACCTACCGATCCCTCAAGCGACACGCCCAGAAGCTTCTGGGCCTCTACTGCAAACTCCATGGGAAGCTTCTTGATGACCTCCTTGGCATAGCCGTTGACAATGAGGCTCACAGCCTCCTCGGTGTCGATGCCGCGCTGGTTGCAGTAGAAGAGCTGGTCCTCGGATATCTTGCTGGTGGTAGCCTCGTGCTCCACGATGGCTGTCTCATTGTGCACATCCATATAGGGGAAGGTGTGTGCACCGCACTTGTCGCCCAGAAGGAGCGAGTCGCAACTGCTGTAGTTGCGTGCGTTCTCGGCAGTGCTGGCCACCTTGACCAGTCCGCGATAGGCGTTTTGGCTGCACCCTGCACTGATACCCTTGCTGATGATGGTGCTCTTGGTATTGCGCCCGATGTGTATCATCTTGGTACCCGTATCGGCCTGCTGGTAGTTGTTGGTGACGGCCACGCTGTAGAACTCAGCCTGGGAGTCATCGCCCTGAAGCACACAGCTGGGATATTTCCAGGTGATGGCACTGCCCGTCTCCACCTGTGTCCAGGAGAGACGGCTTCGGGCTCCGCGCAACTGACCGCGCTTGGTGACCAGGTTGAGCACGCCGCCCTGCCCATTGGCATCACCCGGATACCAGTTCTGCACAGTGCTGTACTTCACCTCGGCATCCTGCATGACCACTATCTCCACAATGGCTGCATGAAGCTGGTTCTCATCGCGCATGGGAGCCGTACAGCCTTCGAGATAGCTGACATAGGCATTGTCGTCGCACACGATGAGCGTGCGCTCAAACTGCCCCGTGCCACGGGCATTGATACGGAAATAGGTGCTCAGTTCCATGGGACAGCGCACGCCCTTGGGGATATACACAAAGGAACCGTCGCTGAACACGGCTGAATTGAGTGCGGCAAAGAAGTTGTCCTTATAGGAGACCACCGAACCCAGGTACTGGCGCACCAGTTCGGGATGCTCCCTGACAGCCTCGCTGATGGAGCAGAAGATGATGCCCCGCTCCTTCAACTTGTCTCTGAACGTGGTCTTGACACTCACCGAATCCATCACGGCATCCACTGCCATGCCACTCAGAGCCAGGCGCTCCTCAAGGGGAATGCCCAACTTGTCGAAGGTCTTCACCAGTTCGGGGTCCATCTCCTTAGAGCCGTCCGAGTCATTCTTCTGCGTCGGGTCGGCATAATAAGAGATGTCCTGGTAATCTATCTTGGGCATCCGCAGGTGCCCCCATGTGGGTTCTTCCAGCGTCTGCCAGTATCGGAATGCCTTCAGACGGAAGTCAAGCAACCAGTCGGGCTCGCCCTTCTTTGCGGAGATAAGGCGAACCACGTCCTCTGACAAACCTTTATCTATAATATCCGTCTGCACGTCAGTGGTGAAGCCATAAGCGTACTTCTTGGCTGCCACCTCACGCACAAAACTGTTCTTATCCTCCATCTAAACCTTTCTACTTAAGAGGCTTCGTCATCAGAAGCCAATATCTTATAGACGTCAACAGGTATCTCACGCAACGGGGCGCAGAAGCGCGACCGCTGCATGGTGGCCTCGCTGATGATGCCCACCGATGAGAGTACCCACACCAGTGCGCCAAGCACGAATGCGTACTTGAGGAAACCTATCAAGGCTCCGCACACCTTGTTGAGCGCGCCCAGGATGCACAGCTTGTCGAGCACCGTTGACATGAGTTCGCCAACGAGCCCCAGCGCAATGGGAACCCCCAACCAGATGAGCACAAAGCAGGCTCCGCTGACCAGCGAGGGATGCTCCGACTCGGGAGCCAGTGTGGCCCCGAGTACCGAGCAAAACGCCTTGGCCAACAGGAAACCGAGGATAATGCCCACGATGGACACGGCCTGACGCACCATGCCGCGCGCCCACCCCTTGAGTGTGCCCAGCACCCACAGCACTATCAATATCCAGTCTATCGTCAGCATAACGGCTCCTGTGACTTTGTCTTTTCCTTAGAGCTTGGCCTTCACCTCAATCTCCTGGAAGGTCTCAATGATATCTCCTTCACGCAGATCGTTGTAGTTCACCAGCGACAGGCCGCACTCGAAGTTGGTGGTCACCTCCTTCACATCGTCCTTGAAGCGCTTCAGCGCATTGATGGCGCCTGTGAACACCACGATGCCATCGCGAATGACACGTGCCTTATTGGAGCGGCTCACCTTACCCTCTATAACGTATGCACCTGCCACAGTGCCCACCTTGCTGATGTGATATACCTGGCGAACCTCCACCTGAGCGGTTACCTCCTCCTTGATTTCGGGAGAGAGCATGCCCTCCATAGCATCGGTCACCTCCTCGATAGCGTCATAGATCACACTATAGAGACGGATGTCAACACCCATCTGGTCGGCCAGCTTGCGTGCGGCAGCCGAAGGACGCACCTGGAAGCCCACGATGAAGCAGTTGTCGGCAGCGGCTGCCATATTCACATCACTCTCGCTGATCTGGCCCACCGCCTTGTAGATGACGTTGACCTGAATCTTTTCGGTAGAGAGTTTAATGAGTGAGTCGCTCAATGCCTCGATAGAGCCATCCACGTCGCCCTTTATTATGAGGTTCATCTCCTTGAAGTCTCCAAGGGCGATACGGCGGCCCAGCTCGTTGAGGTCGAAGCGCTTCATGGTGCGCAGACCCTGCTCGCGTGCCAGCTGCTCGCGCTTGCTGGCTATCTCGCGTGCCTCCTGATCGGTGTCCATCACATGGAAGGCGTCACCGGCCTGCGGCGCGCCATTGAGGCCGAGCACCGTTGCAGCCTGTGCCGGACCAATCTCCTTGACGCGCTGTCCACGCTCGTTGAGCATGGCCTTCACACGTCCGTAGTTGGTGCCAGCCAGCATGATGTCGCCCACATGCAGGGTACCGTTGCTCACGAGCACCGTTGCCACATAGCCGCGACCCTTGTCCAGACTTGATTCGATGATGGAGCCAGTGGCCTTGCGGTTTGGATTGGCCTTCAGGTCAAGCATCTCTGCCTCCAGAAGCACCTTCTCCAAAAGTTCGTCCACACCGATGCCCTTCTTGGCACTGATGTCCTGGCTCTGGTACTTACCGCCCCACTCCTCCACAAGGAAGTTCATGGCAGCCAGTCCCTCCTTGATTTTGTCGGGATTGGCAGCGGGCTTATCCACCTTGTTGATGGCGAAGACGATGGGTACGTTGGCCGCAGTGGCGTGCGCGATAGCCTCCTTGGTCTGAGGCATGATGTCGTCGTCGGCTGCGATGATGATGATTGCGATATCAGTCACCTGTGCACCGCGGGCACGCATGGCAGTAAATGCCTCGTGGCCAGGAGTGTCGAGGAAGGTCACATGACGGCCGTCCTTCAGGGTCACGTTATAGGCTCCGATGTGCTGCGTAATGCCACCTGCCTCACCGGCGATGACGTTGGTCTGACGAATATAGTCGAGCAGAGAGGTCTTACCATGATCGACATGTCCCATCACCGTCACGATGGGAGCACGGGGCACCAGGTCTTCCTCGTCGTCCTCAATCTCTGTCACGGCCTCGCTCACCTCGGCGCTCACATACTCGGTGGTGAATCCGAACTCCTCGGCAACCAAGTTGATGGTCTCGGCATCCATGCGCTGATTGATGCTGACCATGATTCCGATGCTCATGCAAGTGGCGATGACCTGAGTCACGGGCACATTCATCATGGTGGCGAGTTCGTTTGCGGTCACAAACTCAGTCAGCTTGAGCACCTTGCTCTCTGCTGCCTGTGCCTCCATCTCGTTCTCCACGCCCTGACGTATAGCGTCGCGCTTCTCACGGCGATACTTGGCACCCTTGCCCACCTTATTGTTCTTGTTGGTCAGGCGAGCCAGTGTCTCGCGTACCTGCTTTGCCACTTCCTCGTCGCTCACTTCGGGCTGCACGGGCAATGGCTTGCGCTGGTTCTTCTGCTTGTTCTTGGTCTTTCCGCCGTTGTTCTGCTGGTTGGAACCGTTGTTGTTGCCGCCCTTGCGCTGTCCGTTCTGGTCTTGTGTCTGGCTGGCAACGGCATTCACATCCACACGCTCCTTGCCAACACGCAGACGCTTCTTGCGATCGCCGCCTCCTGCAGCGTTCTGTGCGTTCCCACCTGTGTGGTTGCGCTCGTCGCGTTCGCGGCGTTTCTCCTCGCGGCTTTTCTTGCGCGGGCGGGTACTCGAATTGATGGATGAAAGATCTATCTTGCCTAACACCTTAGGCGCAGACAGCGTGGCGGAGTTCAGACGATAGGCACCATTGACCTCAGAGCCCATTGCTGCAGCCCTCTCTTCGGTAGAGGGAGCCTGGGGAACAGGCTTGGGAGCCACCACCTGTGTGGGCTGGGGGGCAGGAGCAGGAGCAGGCTTTTCCGCTACCGGGGCAGGGGCAGGTGCCTCGGGCTTCACTGCCGTGGGGGCAGGAGCGGCCTGGGGAGCCTGAGGCTCAGCCTTCTTCTCCACGGGCTTTGCCTCTGGAGCCGGCTTTGGAGCCTTCTCCTCGGCCTTGGGCTGTACGGCGGGAGCCTCCTTGGGCTCCTCCTTCTTCACGGGCATGCCGTGCTTGTCCAACTCAATGTGACCCACTACCTTGTAACTTGCCTTAGGCTTGGCTGACGCCATCTCCTCGGCCTGACGCTTCTGCTTGGAGGCTTCCTTGCGCTCCTTAGACTTCTCCTGACGATTCTGTATCAGTTGGGTAGCCTCGGAACGGAGTCCTTTGTCAGAACTGAATTCCTTCTGCAAAAGTTCATACTGCTGGTCGGTAATCTTGCAGTTGGGGCTTGCCTCCACATCGTCATAGCCCTTCTTCTTCAAGAAGTCCACGGCAGTCTGCAGACCGATATTGAATTCCTTTGTTACTTTATTTAATCTAACGCTCATTCTTACTACTTTGTTCTACGTTGCTTGCTTGTTCTCTCGTGCTCTGCTGCCTTATTCAAACTCGGATGCCAGCACCTTCAGCACGTCATCCACAGTCTCCTCCTCCAGATCTGCACGCTGGATAATCATCTCACGAGGCGCACCAAGCACGTCACGCGCAGTGACAAACCCTATCTTCTTAAGCTCGTCGATAACCCAAGGCTCGATATCGTCCTTGAACTCATCCAGGCTTACGTCGTCGGCATCAGCGTTGTCCACCTCACGGAACACATCGATGGTGTAGCCGGTGAGCATGCTTGCCAACTTGATATTCATACCGCCCTTACCGATGGCGAGTGACACTTGGTCGGGGTCGAGATAGACCTCAGCCTTGTGCTCCTCCTCATTGAGAACCACGCTGTTGACCGTTGCAGGACCCAACGCACGGGTAATCATCAGCTGAGGATTGGCTGTCCAGCACACCACATCAATGTTCTCACCGTGCAACTCACGCACGATGCCATGCACGCGGCTACCTCTTACACCCACACATGCACCCACGGGGTCGATGCGGTCATCATAGCTCTCCACGGCCACCTTGGCACGCTCGCCGGGGATACGTGCCACCTTGTGGATGGTAATCAAGCCGTCCTGGATCTCAGGCACTTCAGCCTCCAGCATGCGCTGCAGGAAGGCAGGGTCGGTACGGCTCAGTATGATACGGGGCGTGCCATTGGAGTTATCTACGCGAGAGATGACGGCACGTGCTGTCTCGCCCTTGCGGAAGAAGTCACCGGGAATCTGCTCTGTGCGGGGCAGCAGCAGCTCATTGTTCTCATCGTCAACCAGCAGCGTCTCACGTTTCCACGTCTGATACACCTCTGCGGTCACCACTTCGCCGATACGGTCTTTGTACTGATTGTACAGAGTATCATGCTCGAGCTCAAGGATGCGGCTTGCCAGCGTCTGACGCAGAGTGAGGATGGCGCGGCGTCCGAAGTCGGAAAACTTCACCAGCTGGCTCACTTCCTCGCCCACCTCATAGTCGTCCTCCACGGCACGTGCCTCACTGAGGGAAATCTCCAAGTTAGGATCCTTCACCTCTCCATCGGGCACCACCTTGCGGTTGCGGTATATCTCGAAGTCGCCCTTATCGGGGTTCACAATCACATCATAGTTCTCGTCAGAACCATATATCTTGGCTATCACGCTGCGGAAGCATTCCTCCAGCACGCTCACCAGTGTGGCTCTGTCGATGTTCTTGGTCTCTTTGAACTCTGAGAAAGAGTCAATGAGATTCACTGTCTCGGTAGTCTTTGTTGCCATTATGTGTTTATTTTATCTTTATCAGGTATTTTGTGTAGGCCACCTCATCGAAGTTGAAGTGCCGGGTCACCAGCTTGCTCACGGGTCTCTTGCGCCCTTCCTCCTTCACCTTCTCCATAGCCTCGATGCTGAAGCCGCCGTCGTCCACCGAGGTCAGAGTGCCCTTGTACTTGTGTCCGTCCAGCGTCTGCGTCTCCACGTCGTGCCCTACATGTATCTCGTATTGGCGCTTCACACGGAAGGGTTGCCCCAGTCCGGCGCTGCCTACTTCCAGTTCATAGTCCTCTTCCTCCCTGCTGATTTTCGACTCGATAAAGCGGCTCAAGTCCGCACAATCCTCAATCCACACGCCCTCGGCATGGTCTATCTCCACGGAGATTCTGTCGTCCGCACTGATTTCCACGTCCACGAGGAAGTAGTCCTTACCCTCCAGCCATTCTTCCACGGCCTGCTGAACTGCTGCTTTGTTAATCATGTATGTTTAGTTAAAAGCCTTGTATAAAGAAAAGTGAGGAACCTGTCGAGCCCCTCACATTCATCTTTCAACGGCAAAGGTACGCATTTCCCTCGAACGCGCAAAGCTTTACTGAGAAAAGTTGCAGATAATGAGGCAAAAGCGTCTGTTCTCTGCCTCGTTTGCCTCACGCGCATACACATTATTATATATACGCACGCGCGACCGCCCCCATCGTCCTGCCTGCCTATGGGACAGGCGTGGCAGGTGTGGCAGGCAGGCACAGATAGAGGAACATGCCTGCAGCCAGCAGCACCAGCAGTGCCATGGCCAGCACGCTCCACATGAAATTGCGGTTGAAGCGACCTATATTCCTATGTCTCATTTGCCCAATATCTTATTGTATTCATCCTTGTTCTTCAATATCTCCACAGCCCTCTTCACATCGCGGTCATTGCCCACGATGCGCTTGATGGCACCTTTCTGCATGCAGGCATCGAG
>SAMEA104315421__coassemble_525_pt1 | contig 65310 bp, 54 predicted proteins | sample SAMEA104315421__metabat2_low_PE_030 | metagenome-assembled genome bin SAMEA104315421 (sample SAMEA104315421) | gut metagenome | biome: Monkey gut; feature: monkey-associated habitat; material: faeces | place: China | collected 2013
GCCAAGCTTTCCCTCGGGCTCCTCTGGCATTACTTCTGCCTCCTTGCGAGTCGTCTTGACCTGGCTTGTACCCATACGGATTCCGAACTGCTTGTTGCAGTCGGGACAAACGAAGACGAGTTGTTGCCCCGGCTGATAGCGGGTCTCGTCGAACACTATATAGCTGTCACATTTGGGACAACGTACTCTCTTCATCTACGCTCTGTTATGGGAATTGGAATATATTAGAGCTTGAGTACCCAAGCGGACTCAAACTCTTCACTCTGCATGCGTATCCTGCGGGCATAGGAGTATGCTTCGTCAGAGGACTTGAAGCCAGGCACCAGCACTCTGGTCATGCTGCCCTTGGCCCGCATCTCTGCCTTGATACCCCTGCCATTCAGTTCCTTCACGTATCGCTCTGCATTGGCATTGCTCACGGCGCTGGCCAGCACCACAGCAAATTCTGTTTGCTTCGCGGGCTTCACCTCGGCTTTCTCCTCTGCCTTCACCTCTGTCACAGCAGGCTCGGCAGGCTTGCTCTCTGCGCTCACTGCTGTTGCCTGGGCTTTTACAGCTTCTGCATTGGCCTTCACCTCATTCTGCACAGGTGCAGGATTTGAGGTAGCAGGGGCGGCGGCATTGGTCTGGCAGTTCTGCTGAGAGACGCTCTGCGCCTCCTCCACTATCGGTTCCTGGCTCACCTCAGCCGATGGCAGGAGGTTGGCAGGCAGGAAGAGGTTGGCCGTAGCAACAGTTGCCTCTGTGCCGGGAGACGTATAGACAGCGGGAGTAGAGAAGGAGAAGAAGATGATGATGGCCGCTGCCGCTGCCGACGCATAATAGAGCAGGCTACGGGGAATGCGGATAGTCACATGCTTGTCATCCTTCTGAATATGTCGGACAGCCTGCTGTGCAGCCGCTTCGGCCTGCCTTACACTCTCGGGCAGGCGTGGCTGATAGACAGAGTCAAGTCCGTAGAACTCAGGAGAAGTCACACCAGCCTGGCAAGGCATGAAGCAATCGGTGCCGGTGGCAGTATCGCGCACGAACATACCTATGCTTCCCACTTCGGCCACGCTGTTGGCTGCCAGTTCCTGCTTCATGTTCTCCACATACTCGGCACATGCGGTCTGAGCCTGCTCGCTGTTGACTCTGAGCGCAAGTGCAAGTGAGCGTATGAAGTCATCAGCTCCCTGGCTACAGTCTGAAGAGAACGATACGTTGCGCACGGGAGGCAGGAAGAGCTCCTCCTCAGGCACCCAGCGGCTTTCGCTCTGCTGAATGCTGAAGGTCCCCAACTGCGGTACGCACACGCTGTCATGCTCCAGCAGGAGATATTCTATATGTCGGGATATATCTATCACTCTGTATTCTTTGTTCTTGCTTTACGTTACGATACCGGGCACAAGGCCCTTCGGAGAAGCGTGCTTACTTCTTGGCAGCCTTATCCTTCTCGGCTTCCACCTTCTTGATCTTCTCTGCCACCTCGGGACGAATCTTGTATCTCTTGTTGAGACCCTTCACTACGTCCTTGGTGATATCGAACTTGGGATTGGCTATCAGCAGGTTCTCACCGGCCTTTACCATCACATAGTCATACTTGCGGGTGCGGTTGAACACCTTGAGGAAAGCCTGTATGCTGTCGCGGGCTTCGTCGTTGATGCGTGCCTGCTCCTCGTTGAACTCGCCGTTGAGACGTGCAGCCAGCTCCTGCAGATCCTCCTGCTCACGCTGTATGCTTGCCTGTGCGCGCTCCAGTTCATCACGTGTGGTGAAGCCGTTGCTCTCGTACTTCTTCTGCATCTGAGCGGCATGAGTCTCCAGCGTACGCTGCTTCTGCGCCAGGGTGTTCTGTATGTTATTGCCCTTGCGGGTAAGCAACTCGCTGTAGTCCTTGTAGAGCTGATACTGGCTCATGAGTGTGTCCAGTTCCACATAAGCTATCTTCAGACCGACGGTCTGCTCGCTGCCTGCTGTCTCCTCTGTGGCTTTCTCGGCATTCTTAGAGCAGCTGCTCATGGCAGCCACCAAGGACAGGCATGCAAGCCCAAGGGTAAATCTCTTCATCTTCATATCGTTTTCTTGTTATGATTACACATTATATATATAATAGGCAAATGCCTCTCTCGTCACGCCCGCCCGGCTCACTCCTTGTCGGCACGTTCCTTCACGGCATGCCGGTTGGGCTTCCGCTCCATGCGGTCCATGCTTTGCACGCAATGGATACCCCGCTTGCGCATCTCCTTGCTGTCGCCTATATGGAAACTTCCAAACTTCCCATTGGGCAGAAGAAGCACCTTGACACAGAGCAGAAGCATGGCTACTGCAACAATTCCAAGGGTTATAAATGCGAGTTTCAACATAATTGCCTATATTTGCATTTGCAAAGGTAGTCAAAAGCAATAAACCTACAAAATATTATGAGTGAAATTGAACTGAAACCTGCAAGCGTCTTTGAATGCTTTGCCAAGGTAAACCAAGTGCCAAGGCCATCCAAGAGGGAAGAGAAGATGATAGAATTCCTGCTCAACTTCGGCCACAGTCTGGGACTGGAGTCAGTATGTGACGAGACAGGAAACGTCATCATACGCAAGCCTGCCACCGCAGGTATGGAGAACAGGAAAACGCTTATCCTGCAGAGCCACATGGATATGGTGTGCGAAAAGAACGCGCATACGGAGTTCGACTTTATGAAGGACGCTATCCAGACCTACGTAGATGGCGAGTGGATGAAGGCCAAAGGAACCACGCTGGGAGCAGACGACGGCATCGGAGTAGCCATGCAGATGGCGCTCCTGCAGAGCACCGACATCCCCCACGGACCCCTTGAGTGTGTGTTCACCAGAGACGAAGAGACGGGCCTGACAGGCGCCTTCGGCATGAAGAGCGGCTTTATGACAGGCACCATGCTCATCAATCTCGACAGCGAGGATGAGGGCGAAATCTTCGTATCCTGCGCCGGTGGCTGCCGCACTTTTGCCCAATTGGATTACACGGAAGAGGAAGTTCCACAGGGCTTCTTCACCTTCTCGCTGCACATCAAGGGCCTCTCCGGTGGCCACAGCGGCGATGACATCAACAAGAAGAGGGCCAATGCCAACAAGCTGCTGGCACGCTTCCTCTACCTGTCGATGAAGAAGTACGACCTGCGGCTGGTGGATATCCAGGCCGGCGGACTGCACAATGCCATCCCTCGCGAGGCTTCCTGCCTGTGTGCGATACCTTCCAAGGACAAGGAGCAGATACGCATCGACTGGAACATCTTTGCCGCTGATGTGGAGGAGGAATACAGCTCCACCGAGAAGAGTATGCAGTTCCTGCTCGAGAGTCAGGATGCTGCCGCCACCGCCATAGACCAGAACACCAGCACACGGCTCATCACTGCCCTGCAGGCTGTAGATAATGGCATCTTCGCCATGTGCCAGGATATCGACATGGTGGAGACCAGTAGCAACCTGGCCTCAATCCGCATGAACAAGGAGACCAAGACCATCGACATCAACAGCAGCCAGCGCAGCAGCATCATGAGTGCCCGCATCAACATGGCCAACACCTTTGCTGCCGTGTTTGAGCTGGCAGGTGCACGGGTGGATATAGGCGAGGGCTATCCAGGATGGAAGATGAATCCCAAGAGCGAGATACTGCGTATCGCAGTGGAGCAATACGAGAAACTCTTTGGCAAGAAGCCCGTCGTCCGTGGCATACATGCCGGCCTGGAGTGCGGACTGTTCAGCGAGAAGTATCCTGGCATGGATATGATATCGATGGGTCCCACGCTCAGAGGCGTCCACTCACCCGACGAACGTCTGCTCATACCCACGGTGCAGATGGTGTGGGACCATCTTCTGGCCATCATCACAAACATCCCCACTGTCTGAAGATGCCCAACAGGAAGAGACTGACACACGGCATACTGTCGGCATGCATGCTTCTGCTGGCTCTGCTGGCAGGAGCATGCACAGACTATGAGGCCTTCACCAGCGACCCGTCAGCGCGGTTGGAGTTCTCCCACGACACATTGGCATTTGACACCATCATATCCACTGTGCCCAGCGCTACACGCACCCTCACCGTCTTCAACAGGAACAAGAAGGGGGTGAGGATAGCTTCGGTGAGCCTGGCAGCAGGCTCTTCAAGCCATTTCCGCGTGAATGTGGATGGCGAATGGCTGGCTGACGGTGCCGGAGAGGACTTCAAGATTTACCGCAAGGACACTATGATAGTGCGCGTAGAGGTCACTGTCCCGCAGGTGGAAAGCAGCCAGGTGGGCACCATCAACGATGTTTTGCGCTTCGTCATGGAGAGCGGCAATGTGCATGAAGTGGTGCTGCAGGCATCGGCCATAGATGCCTACATGGTGCACGGAATGGTCATCAGCCACGACTCCACCCTGCTCACCGACAAGCCTTATCTCATCTATGATTCGCTGTATGTGGCCCCTGGAGCACAACTAAGTCTGCTTCCCGGCACCCGTCTGATGTTTCATGACGATGCAGCCATGCATATCCATGGGTCGGTGCATGCAGAAGGGACACTGGAGCAGCCCGTCATCTTCCGTGGTGACAGGCTCGACCACATGTTCGGCTATCTGCCCTATGACAACATGCCCAACCGCTGGCAAGGCATCAACATCCATGCTGGCAGTGCCGGCAACAGGTTCTCCTACTGCGACATACACGGAGGTTCCTACGGCATTCTGTGCGACAGCACCGACACCGACACCACCACTCTCACGCTGGAGAACTCTGTCATCCACAATGTGGGAGGCGACGGACTGAGGCTGGACAACTGCAAGGCCAGGGTGGGCAACTCGCAAATCAGCAACACCAAAGGTGACTGCGTGTATATCTTCGGCGGCGACTACGAATTTGTCCACTGCACCATCGCACAGTTCTATCCCTTCACCGCCAACCGTGGGAGTGCGCTCTATATGGCCAACAACATCGGTGAGGCCAACAGGGATATCAGGCAAGCCAACTTCATCAACTGCGTGATAACGGGTTATGCCGACGATGTCATCAAGGACAGTATCGTTGAGGGACAGGACTACACTTGCCCTTACCTCTTCAGCCACTGCCTTCTGAACACCATCAAGTCGGATGATTCGGTGCGCTTCGTGCACATCACCTACGACTCCGACAAGCAGGAACTCTATAGGGAAAAGAACTTCGTGCTCTTCGATACCGACAACTTCCTGTATGATTTCACCCCCGACAGCCTGAGCCTGATACGCTCGCTGGCCGACTCCACAGCAGCCCTGCGCTACCCCACCGACCTGCGTGGGCGCTCGAGGTTTGCCGACGGAGCTCCCGATGCCGGCTGTCTCGAATATGTAAAAGAATGAAGACCGTACTCATAGTGGTGGGCAAGACCACCGACAAGCACTTCGAAGCCGGCATCACAGCCTATGTGAAGCGCATCCGTCACTATATGCCCTTTGAAATCGCCGTGGTGCCCGAACTGAAAGCCACTGCTCACCTCACCGAGAATGAGCAGAAGGAGCGGGAAGCCGAACTGCTGCGCAAGGCGCTCATGCCTGGTGACTGCATCGTGCTACTTGACGAACACGGCACCGAAAGGCGCAGTATCGAGTTTGCCCAATGGATACAGAAGAAGATGGCAGCCAGTCCGCGTCGCCTGGTATTCATCATCGGCGGCCCCTACGGCTTTGCTCCATCCATCCACCAGCTGGCTGCCGAGGAGATAAGCCTGAGCCAGATGACGCTCTCACACCAGATGATACGCCTGCTCTTCTGTGAACAGATCTACCGGGCAATGACCATCCTCAGGGGAGAACCTTACCACCACGAGTAGTCACACAGCGCTGCCGGGCAGACAGCAGACCATTTCCTGCCCCCGCGCATATAATATAAGGTATAAAACAAACTAAATTCATTGACGAATATGTTAAGCGTAGAAGAACTGAACGACAGGCTTATCGACCTGGCATTTGCCGAAGACATCGGCGACGGAGACCACACCACCCTGTGCTGCATACCCGATACCGAGATGGGTGAGAGCAAACTGCTCATCAAGCAGGAAGGCATCATCGCCGGAGTGGAAATAGCCAAACAGGTGTTTCACCGCTTCGACCCCACCATGGAAGTGGAGGTACACATCGCCGACGGCACTCATGTGATGCCCGGAGATATCGTGATGAGCGTGAAGGGAAAGGTACAGAGCCTACTGCAGACTGAGCGTCTGATGCTCAACATACTGCAGCGCATGAGCGGCATAGCCACCATGACCCATCGCTACCAGCAGGCTCTCATCGACGCCGGAACCAAGACACGTGTGCTGGATACCCGCAAGACCACTCCCGGCATGCGCATGCTGGAGAAGGAGGCAGTGAAGATAGGCGGCGGAATGAACCACCGCATCGGCCTCTTCGACATGATTCTGCTCAAGGACAATCACATCGACTTCTGCGGAGGAGTGCACAATGCCATCTCCAGAGCCAAGGAATATTGCCGCGCCAAGGGCAAAGACCTGAAGATAGAGTGCGAAGTGCGCGACTGGAAAGAGCTGGAGGAAGCTCTGGCCGAGGGCTGCGACCGCATCATGTTTGACAACTTCACACCCGAAGATACCCGCAAGGCAGTGGAACTGGTTGCCGGTCGCTGTGAGACAGAATCCAGCGGCGGCATCACCTTCGACACCATGATTCCTTATGCTCAGGCAGGTGTGGATTTCATCTCATTCGGTGCACTCACCCACAGCGTCAAGGGTCTGGACATGAGTTTCAAGGCTGCTGGCAGCGACAAACTGGTAATCAAGTAAAAAAGCAAACAACCAACCAGCCCCTACCAGTTTCCCGCGAGGAGGCGGAAAGCTTTACTCCGCATCTCCCCAGGGGACACTGGCAGGGGGCTTATCGTATATTATGAACAACAAGACATTACGCCTCCTGCTCATCCTCACACTGGCAGCTCCCCTGATGGGCATGCATGTATGGGCTTGCACCAACCTCATCGTGGGCAAGAAAGCCAGCCGGGACGGCAGCGTCATCGTGACATACAGTTGCGACGACTACGGTGCCTACGGATTTATGAACTTCCTACCCGGCGGCAAGCATGCCAAAGGCACCATGCGCCCAATCTATCATTATGAGTCCAACAATTACCTGGGCGAGATACCCGAGGCTGAAGAGACCTACACCGTAGTGGGCCTAATGAACGAGCATCAGCTTACCATCCACGAAACCACATTCGGTGGCAGGGAAGAACTCACCGATACCATCACGGGACTGCTGGACTATGGCAGCCTGATGTATGTGACCCTGCAGCGAGCACGCACCGCACGTGAAGCCATCAAGGTACTCACTGACCTGGCCAACACCTACGGATATGAGAGCGAGGGAGAGTCCTTCACACTGGCCGACCCCAACGAGGTGTGGGTGATGGACCTCATCGGTAAAGGCCCTGGGAGAAAGGGTGTGGTGTGGGTAGCAGTACGCATTCCCGACGACTGCATATCCGGTCATGCCAACCACAGCCGCATTCACCAGTTCCCCCTGAAAGACAAGGACAACTGCCTCTACAGCAAGGATGTCATCTCCTTTGCCCGTGAGAAGGGCTACTTCAGCGGCAAGGACAAGGATTTCTCCTTTGCCGATGCCTATGCGCCAGCCGACTTCGGTGCTCTCCGCTTCTGCGAAGCCCGCGTGTGGAGCTTCTTCAACCGCTGGGCGGCAGACGACATGTCGGCCTATCTCAGTTATGCCGAAGGCGACACCAAGGCTGCTCCCATGCCCCTTTATGTGAAGCCCAAGCAGCCACTGAGCCTGCAGGATGTGAAGGATATGATGCGTGACCACTACGAGGGTACTCCTCTGGCTCTGGACAGCGACTTGGGCCAGGGACCTTGGGAAATGCCTTACCGCCCCACTCCGCTCTCATTTGAGGTGGATGGCAAGAAGTATTTCAACGAGCGTCCCATCAGCACCCAGCAGACAGCCAACGTGTATGTATCGCAGATGCGCTCATGGTTGCCCGACCACATAGGCGGCGTCATCTGGTTTGGCAATGACGATACCAACATGGTGCCTCTCACTCCTGTCTATTGCTCATCACTCTACGTGCCCGAATGCTACGCAGCAGGCACAGCCGACTGCTTCACTTTCTCCACCCGCTCGGCCTATTGGGTGCAGAACTGGGTGAGCAATATGGTATATCCCCGCTATTCTGCCCTCTTCCCCGAAGTGAAATCCACCCGCGACAGACTGGAGAAGGATTACACATCGCTGCAGGCTGAGACTGAGGAGAAAGCCAAGTCGATGACACACGACGAGGCAGTGAAGTTCCTCTCCGAATACGGCAGCCGCACCGCACAGAGCATGCTCTATGAGTGGAACCAGCTGGCTCAGACACTCATAGTCAAGTACAATGACATGTCGGTGAAGCGCACCAACGAGCAGGGACAATACGAGAAGACTCCCGGAGGCAACCAGCGTCCGGTGCTCCGTCCGGGCTATCCCGATGCCTACCGCCATCAGATTATCAAGCAGACGGGCGACCGCTTCCTGAACAAGTAAGCAGCCCCGCAGCAGCCCGCCTGCACACAAGCCATCAGAAGCCGGCTTTCTCCTTCATCAGGGGAAGCCGGCTTCTCCGTTTTCCCCACCTCCCTCCCCTGCCCGACGCTATGCGCTGCGATAACCGACGCAACGCGCTGCAACAGCCGATGCAGTACGCTGCCACCGCCGATGCACCGCACTGCGTCAAAAGGCCAAGAATACAGCCGGCTGGCGAGAAGCCGGCTCCCCCTCTGCCCCTCACCACAGTACGTTATGTGTGATTTGATGTATGCATAACGTCCAAAGGCGCTTGTTTGAGGCAAAAAGGCGTTCTGAGCCTTGGGCATTCATGTACTTAATTGTACCTTTGTAGGCAAGAAACGAACTTAACAACACTTCATCATGCAGAAGAAGACATTACTCCGACGTGCGTTACTGGCCATCACGATGCTGGCCACAGCAGCATCGGCTGGCGCACGCAACAAGTATCTCTTTGTCTATTTCACGGGCAACAGTCCCGAGCAAGAGCAAATCTCGTATGCCCTCAGCGACGACGGCTTCAACTACCAGCCGCTCAACGGCGGCAAGCCAGTGGTGGCATCCGACTCCATAGCGCTCACAGGATGCGTGCGCGATCCGCATATCCTGCGCACCCAGGCAGGTGACTATCTGATGGTAGCCACCGACATGCGCTCGTCACTGGGATGGGCCAGCAACCGGGTATTGTGCTCATGCGCTCACGCGACCTCATTCATTGGGAGCACCACACCGTAAACTTCCCCCAGAAGTATGCGGGCACCAATCTGGCCAACGTCACACGTGTGTGGGCACCGCAGACTATCTACGACGAGAAGGCCGGCAAGTATATGGTATATTTCTCTCTGCTCACCAATGACGGCACTATCCCCTACGACCGGGTGTATTGGGCCTATGCCAACGAAGACTTTTCCGACCTGGAGGGAGAGCCGCAGGTGTTGTTTGACTTCCACGCTCCTGCCATCGATACCGACATTGTGCAGGACCGTTCAGGCGAATACCATCTCTTCTTCAAGACGGAGCAGGAGGGTGCGCACAAGGGCATCCGCCAGTATGTATTCCGCAATCTGCACGCACCAGACACATGGACTCTGCTGGATGGGTTCTGTGAGCAGACCAAGGATAATGTGGAGGGAGCCGGAGTATTCCCGCTCATCGGGGGAGGCTGGTGCCTGATGTACGACTGTTACACAGCCGGACATTACCAGTTTACCCGCACCGACGACCTTCGCTCTTTCCGTTGGGTGGCCGACACCAAGACCTCCGGAGCCTTCACTCCCAGGCATGGTACGGTGATTCAGATAACTCCCAAGGAGTACAAGCAGCTCACCCAGGGACTTGAAGCAAGGCGGAAGAAGGCACTGGCCGAGGCTAAGAACACATTCACCACAGGCGACAAGACATTTCTGCTTGACGGAAAGCCCTTTGTGGTCAAGGCTGCCGAGATTCACTATCCGCGCATCCCACGCCCCTACTGGGAGCATCGCATCAAGATGTGCAAGGCATTGGGCATGAACACCATATGCATCTATATCTTCTGGAACATCCATGAGCAGCGCGAGGGACAGTTTGACTTCAGCGGGCAGAATGATGTGGCAGAGTTCTGCCGGCTGGCCAAGAAGAACGGCATGTACGTTATCGTTCGTCCCGGCCCCTATGTGTGTGCCGAATGGGAGATGGGCGGACTGCCCTGGTGGTTGCTCAAGAAGAAGGATATACGCCTGCGCGAACTGGATCCTTACTTCATGTCGTGTGTAGATCGGTTCGAAGAGAAAGTGGCCGGACAGCTGGCTCCTCTCACCATACAGAACGGCGGACCCATCATCATGGTACAGGTGGAGAACGAATACAGCAGTTATGGTGAAGACAAAGCATACGTTGGGCAGATACGCGATGTGCTGCGCAAATACTGGGACAGCGAGGCTGGCAAGACCACTCTGTTCCAATGCGACTGGAACTCAAACTTTGAGCGCAACGGTCTGGACGACCTGACATGGACCATGAACTTCGGCACAGGCGCCAAGATAGACGACCAATTCAGCCGCCTGCGCCAGCTCAGACCCAATGCTCCCCTCATGTGTTCGGAGTTCTGGAGCGGATGGTTTGACAAGTGGGGAGCCCGACATGAAACCCGACCCGCCAAGGAAATGGTGGCGGGAATAGATGAGATGTTGTCCAAGGGCATCTCCTTCTCGCTATACATGACGCACGGAGGCACTTCCTTCGGCCATTGGGCAGGTGCCAACTCGCCTGGCTTTGCGCCCGATGTCACTTCCTATGACTATGATGCGCCTATCAACGAATGGGGACAGCCCACCGAGAAGTACTGGCTGCTGCGTGAGACGATGCAGAAATACACTGACCGCAAGCTGCCCGGTGTACCTGCACGTGCTGCCGACATCATCAGCATCCCACGCATGACCCTACAGCAGGTGGCACCTATCCACCTGGGAGCCGACAGCACAGCACAGAATCACGAACCGCTCACCATGGAGGAGATGAACATGGGCTATGGTTCAATGATATACAACACCTCATTGCCTGAGACAGAAGGCGGCTGCATGCTTCACCTCAACGGGCATGATTTCGTGCAGGTATTCGTTGACGGCAAATACATAGGCAAGATAGACCGCGTGAAGAACGAGCGCTCGCTCCCGCTTCCCGCTACCAAGAGGGGACAGCAACTGACTCTGCTGGTGGAGGCAATGGGCCGTATCAACTTCGGACGTGCCATCAAGGACTTCAAGGGACTTATAGGAGATGTGACGCTCACTGGCCATGTGGATGATGATGAGGTGACATGGAACCTCAAGAACTGGCGCATGCGACGCATAGCAGACGACTATCAGACTGCCCTGCGTGCAATGAACACACGCGATGAGCAGGCTGACGCAAGCCGGAATCCTTCGCCCCAGATAGGTTACTACCGCGCAACCTTCAATCTGAAGAAGACCGGCGACACCTTCCTCAATATGGAAACATGGGGCAAGGGACAGGTGTATGTCAACGGACATGCCTTGGGACGCTTCTGGAGCATTGGCCCTCAGCAGACGCTCTATTGTCCCGGCTGCTGGCTCAAGAAGGGCGAGAATGAGATAGTGGTGCTCGATGTGGTTGGCCCCAAGGAGGCTGTCGTGTGGGGACAGACAAAGCCCGAACTGGACAAGTTGCAGTTGGAGAAGTCGCTCAAGCACAATGATATCGGCAACAAACCCGACCTCAATTCGGCCACACCAGTAGCTCAGGGTGAAACCAAGGCTGGCAACGGATGGCAGACCATCAGTCTCAACGGTGAGGCTACCGGCCGTTATGTGGCCATCGAGTGCCTGTCAACCCACGACGGCAAGCAGGCAGCCATAGCCGAACTGTATGTCAAGGGGAAGAACCGTATGCGGATGGCCCGCGACCAGTGGGAAGTGAAGTATGCCAACTCAGAGAACCTCGATGGCAACCACACTGGCGACAAGGCATTTGACCTGCAGGAATCCACCTACTGGCAAACAGAGCCCAGTGCCGCCGCACCTCATCTGCTGGTCATCGACATGGGCTCTGAGCAGACCATCACAGCCATCGACTATCTGCCCCGCATGGAGTCGGGAGCACCCGGAAGCGTGAAAGCCTACAGGGTGTATGTGTATTGAGTCTTAATCTGACATTCGTTTACGACCGTTTATTTCCACATTATGAAAAGGACATTATCACTCATCCTCCTGGCAGCCTGCAGCCTGCTTCCCATGGGCGCACAGGCTCCCATGGACGGAGGAGTATGGAACGACAATACGGGCAAGCACATCAATGCCCACGGCGGAAGCATCTTCAACTACAAAGGCACCTATTACTGGTACGGCGAAAGCCGCTCTGCCGACGGCAAACCATATAGTTCGCTGGGCGTGAGCTGCTTCACCTCGAAGAATCTGAAGGACTGGACCAATCATGGGTTGGTGCTGCCTGTGAGCGACCAACCAGGCAGCGACATCGAGGGTGGATGCATCATCGAGCGGCCCAAAGTGCTCTACAACGCACGCACCAAGAAGTTTGTCATGTGGTTTCATCTGGAGATGAAGGGCAAAGGTTATGCTGCTGCCCGCTCGGGAGTAGCAGTAAGCGACACCCCCTTTGGTCCGTTCCGCTTCGTGAGGTCTGGTCGTGTCAATGCCGGCAGATACCCTATCGGCTTTGCCTTGGCCGACACCACCGACCTGCGTCAGAAGCTGACAGAACCTGAGTATAAGGGTTGGTGGACTCCTCAATGGTACACCCAGATAGAACGTGGGATGTTCTTCATGCGCGACTTCCAGGGTGGCCAGATGGCACGTGATATGACGGTCTTTGTGGATGATGACGGTAAAGCCTATCACATATTCTCTTCGGAGGACAATCTCACCCTGAACATCGCACAGCTCACTGATGACTACATGGAGCACAACGGCTCCTTCGTGCGTGTGGCAGCAGGCGGACTCAATGAAGCTCCCACTATCTTCAAGCAGGACGGTACCTACTGGATGATAACGAGTGGCTGCACCGGTTGGGATCCCAATGCAGCCCGCCTGTTCAGAGCCAAGAACATCTTCGGTCCTTGGGAGAAGTTGCCCAACCCCTGCCAAGGCAATGGAGCCGACAAGACATTCGGCGGCCAGGGAACCTATATATATAAGGTAGAGACCAAAGCACAGAAGAAGATGTTCCAAGGAGCCGACTTCGTCTTCATGGCTGACATGTGGAACCCCAAGCACCTAAGCGAAAGCCGGCACCTGTGGATTCCCATCACCTTCGAAGACGGATTGCCTGTGCTGAGGAAATAAAACCGTACTGCACGCAAGACAGCAACTCAAAACCCTTAAACCTACTCGCTTATGGAAACATTCAACAGCATCATCAATGCCAGCCAGCTTACTCTGGTTGACTTCTTTGCCACCTGGTGTGGTCCGTGCAAGACTATGCACCCAGTCTTGGAACAATTGAAAGCCGAATTGGGAAGCGGCATCCGCATCATCAAGATTGATGTGGACAAGAACGCCGAACTCTCCAATGCCTACCGCATCCAGTCTGTACCCACACTCATGCTCTTCCGCAGCGGACAAGTACTGTGGCGGCAGAGTGGAGCCATGAGGCTGACTGACCTGAAGAACATCATCAAGGAACACTCTGCCCGGTTTATGGGTTAGAGCGTGGTAGAATCAAGAAGACAATCCCCGATATACCTCCATCCCTTTGACAGTAAGCAGATACCTCTGTCTGGGATGCCGGGGTGAATCGGGGAACTTCATCTTTATCAGCCCCTCGTTGACAGCGGGTACCAGAGAATAAGCCAAGAAATTGGGACGGTTCTTCAATCCCACAGCCTCCATCATTTCCTTCACACTTTTCTCTTCGCAGCCGACAGCAAGCACCAGCCGCCTGATATTCTCAGCCAGCACAGAACCTGATTCACCTTTACTTGTATGGGTACTTGTATGGGTGGCATCATTATAGCCGACCAGCATATAGCGATTCTTTAGTTCGTTCTCCTCTCCCAACATCAAATTACGGAAGAAGCCAATGAGAAAAGACTTGTCCGGCTCTATGCCCTTCGACGGATTGCGATAGTTGGCACGAACCAGCGCATTACGGAAATACCAAGAATTATCAGCAAACAAGTCATTGTTCACCTTGAAGCCAATAGAGCGAAGGTACTTGATGACGAATACAGCTGTAGTTCGCGTGTTGCCTTCACGGAACGGATGATTCTGCCACAACAGAGTGACAAAATCAACGATATGCCGAATGATGTCATCATTAGTCAGCCCTCTATAATCAAAATTCCTCTCTTGCTGAATATCATACCTCAACGCCATCATGATGTCCACTGCTCGCCCATAGATGACGGAGTCACCTTTTAGCACCCACTCCTTCTTGCTGATGTCATAGGTACGTATCTCGCCAGCATGTTTGAATACACCCGAGAACAAATGCCTGTGAATATTAAGAAACTCCAAAGCTGTCAATGAAAATGACTTTTCGCTCAGCAACTTCGTGATGTTTGCAGCCACCCGATCAGCTTCCTCTCTGTTGGCATCCCCCTCGTCATGCGTTGTCTTATTGATATAATACGACTTCAACTGTTCCCGCACATCATCGATGGTTATATCGCCTTCGATATGACGAATAGCCGTTTCCCTTAGGTAATCTGATACCTTCAGGCCATCTACATCCTGCAGACCGATGGCAGTACGCCATGCCGAAGCTCTCTCACGCTTGTGCGGCTCTGCCACACGCTCGTAAGTTTCAAAATCGAAATATTGTTGTTTGGGGTTGTCCATTATTATCACATTCTATAAGCATCACCTAATCCCATGGTGCAAATATAGCAAATTCCACCGACAGCACCTCCCTGAAAACACACCAAATTAGTCCCATTTAGTCCCATTTCGCCCAAGTGGGACTAAATGGGACAAGTTTTGTTTGGTGAGTAGATTCTATTTCCTTAAATTTGCGGTAGGCAATGAACCTAAAGCAGGCAGCACGACTGCCATGCAAGTGTATGCCGAGTTACTGCAACCTGAACACATCATCATTAAAATTAACGCTTATGAGAAGAAAGTTTATTGTGCTACCCCTCCTGCTCACACTCACCATGAGCAGCTGCTTATGGAACAGACAGACAAAAGTGGAAGTGATAGGTCTGTCAGAGGCGTATGTAGGCGAAATAGAGAAGGGCACCAACGTATCACACGGTGTGGAATGGCTGCTACAGAATACGGGCCCCTGCAAACTGCACATCGACAGCATCACATCATCATGTGATTGCCTGAAACTATCCTACGCTTCTTCCATGACAGCAGGAAGCGGAAAGTATTTCCCCATTCGGGCTATGCTCCAAACAGAGGCTGCCGACACAGGCTCCATCTACCATGAAGTGATGGTATATGGCAACTTCGACCCTTCTCCCCTGGTATTGAGCATGACAGGAGAAATCGTATCAGAGGGTGAGGAATGAGCCTGCCCTTCAGATTTGTCAACCACAGCCCCCAGCACTTCTTCATCCATGACGTTGAATACCCTTGTGATGACAGCGGCCAGTTCAAGGACGGTTCCCCGTCTCCTTTCGCTGATGACAATCTGTAGGCTGTACAAGGAAGACAATTGATGAGCAAGGAGATGTAGGCTCCTTCGGCACTTCCTGCATGTATTCAAATCTGGAAAGAATTTGTCCGTCACCGTCCAACCCAAGGCTGGACGGTGGATGAAGCTTGCTTACTTGGCAAAGTAATATATATTCTCCGACCGTCCAGCCTTGGGTTGGACGGTCAGGGGATATTGCACACCTACCTCTGGAGGCTAAATGAATCCTGCATATAAGATATCTGCTTTTCGCTCACAAATAATGTTGGCCCCGCTTTTCCTTGACTGACATAATAAAGCTAAAAGCCGAAACCCCTGACGGACAGAAGCTATGGGATGCAAGATTGGCCGTTGGTGTAGGTGAGATATTTTTTGAAAGCGACAATATAGTAACCAGTGATGGAGAAGCGTTCAGACTATCAGGTCATTTTCGGGGCTTCTTGTTCCGATGAACTGGCGCTTGGATCCACACTCTTTGCGTACACCTCAGCCCAACGATAGACACTGCTTTTGCCTGCCCCCGTCAGCACACACACTTGCGAAGCATCATAACCCAGAGCAAACAAGCACATGCCCTTCTTCATTCCGCTTCTGAGTGACTTGTACGATTGCTCTAAACGCTGGAAGAACTCAGGATGTTTGCTTTCAAAGACATTGATAATCTTCTCCCATTCCTCATCGGTCATAGAGTGGCACGACTTAATGGCTTTTCTGATTTTCTCTACCAGCTCCGGCCATTCTTCGGCAAAATTCCGTTTGCGCTTCTCTGCCAAGAGAGCCAAGCACCTTTCATGCCTTTCCTGCGAGATTTTCATTTCCTCTGCCAACCTCCGCTTTGTTTCCTCCAACAACTGTTCCTGACGCAGGAAAAGCTCCTTGATTCTTGCCAAATCATCTTCCTTCTGCTGTATCTTTCGTCCTGCCTCGGCCAACTCCTCGTCCTTCTGCTTTATCTGTTGCTTGGCTTCGGCCAGATTCTCTGTCACTTGTCCAAAACAGTTCTCACTCTCAATCAGGTTAAGCTTCATCCTGACGATATATGCATCCTCCGAACGCAGGCGTTTATTCTCCATCGCAGGCTCAGGTTCAATCCCCTGGTATCTCCGCAGGCTATTTACGACACCATTAAGACCATGCAGGGATTTCAGGCGCTTTTCCTTTCGCACCAGATGCAGTATAAACGCAGCCACCGTCATAAGCAGGGAAAGCGCCAACACTATCCACAGATACACGCGCAAGCTGTCCCGTTCTTTTTGCAGGCGATCCTCCACCTCCCTGTTCTTATAATACTTGTGTAAGTTGTTCACCGTCGCAGCAAGTTCCTGCCTTCTGCCCAAATCCAAATCTATGCAAATATCTATGAATTCTCGGGCATAATCCAGTGCAAGAGCCTTATTGCCCTGGGAATCATATATACGAAATAACTTTCGTGATGCCTCATACATACTTAGCGAATCATCAGGCGTTAATGCTAATTTATAGTAATATATGCAAGAATCCATACGACCTATCAACTTGCAATATCTTGCATACGAAAGACTGAGTCTTCCTTTGGGAGGGAAAGCATCTGTTTGTTTTAGCAAGTTCACACATTTTTCTGCACTTGGGACATCTTGTTCTTCACAAAAATCATGAAGCAAATCATTTAATACCCCAGCGTTTCTCTGCGAAGGAGGCGTTTGACTTTGACTTTCCAAAATCTCCTGCATCAAATCCAATGCCTCTGCTCGTCTGTCCAGCTGGGAATAAGCATTCACCTGATGCATGAGAGAGATATCATCCAGGATTCCGAGCTCCTTTGCCACCGCGCACTCCTGTTTGGCAGCCCAAAGCGAGTTCTCATAGTCCTGCACATTGTAATAGACTCCGCACAATTGGGAGTAGCAATTCCTGAGTAGCACCGAATCCACCTTACCATGCGCAGCACAATCTGCCGACCTGAGGAAATATTCCAAAGCCCGTGGACTGTCCTGAAGATCCCTATAGACACTTCCTGCATAGTAATATGCCTCCTGCTTATCTGCGTTATTCCCCTTCTGCTCGAAATATGCGACAAGCCGTCTGATGCAGGAGTCTGATGTGGGTAGAATATCCGCTTTATCATGCAATCGAACACCCAGCAGCTCATACCTATTATATATATAGTCAGAAGCGCCCTCCATCTCCCTGCGTATGGAATCATACGAAACCAATGCAGCAAGAGGGTCATGGTTGCCTACCTCCTTTATTTCATCCAGCACCTTCTTCTCACGGCTGCTCTCATTGCAAGAAAGGAGAGAGAACGTAGCGCACAGGATGACAAGAAACTTTCTCATTTTATATTTTTACGAATAATGTTCTGCAAAGATAAGCCTTTTCAAGGGTGTTTATCCATAAAAAACGCACCTATTTATTCCCATTTAGTCCCATTTCGTCCAAATGGGACTAAATGAGAATGGTTTTACTTGCAAGTCACACCACATCGCCCTAAATTTGCAACATACTACATCGCAAACCCAAAAACAAAAGTGTATGGAAAAGATGAAAGCAACTAAAACGTCCATCCTCGGATCAGACTCCAAGGGTGTCATCTGCCCCACCCTACGAAGAGTAAAACAACTGCTAAGAGGAACAAACATGAAGAGGAATACAACCATACTATATTTCCTGTTACTAATAGGTATAATATCAGGCTGTACAGAGAAAGGGCGCAGAAATGACCTGCGCCCCCTCTCTGAAGGCTCATTTGACCAAGAGTACCAGCAACATTGGGTCATCACAGATGACAGTGTCAAGCCATTTGAAGTGGTGAGGAAAGACGAATGCATACAGGTGGAATTCCCCTCCAAGTTGCCGCACAGCGACCTCGACACCATATTCTCCTCCTACAAGCTCATCCCCCTGGAAACCTCCGAAGAGTTCCTCATAGGGCATATCGACAGGATTATCAAGTGCCCAGGATGCTACTGTATTCATGACAGAGAAAATGCCAACGTGTTCATATTTGAAGAAAACGGCAAGTTCCGATGCAAACTGGGAAACAAGGGACATGCCAGAAATGAGCACCTGGATGCATGGAGCATCGCTTATGATGAAAAGAACGAGCAGATTGTGATGCTGGATTTGACAGGAAGACGGCTGCTCAGTTATGATTTGATGGGAAACCTGAAGAAGGTGGCATCCCTGTTCTTCCTGTATCACGATATGGCATTCCTTGGTGACGATATCCTATGCCTGACAGAAAGTGCATCCAATGGCTTTTCTGATATCATTGACTTGTCACGCCTGGTGCTTGCTGACAAGATGGGAAAACCCATAAGAAGAGGATTCCCCATAACAGAAATGATAAGGAAGAATTTCAATTACGGAAATAAATTGGCACAATATAAGGATAAGGCATACTTCACCGACCTGTTGTCCGATACGATATGGGAAGTATCAGGCAAAGAGATGGCTCCCATACTAAATATGACAGTAAACGGAAGCCAAAGATTCAGCAAGGACGAAAAGGAGAATATGACGGACCATATCTTCGAAATGCGCCATGCAAAGCAGCCACACACAATTCAAATACATATTACATCAGAATACATCGCCCTCCCAGTCGCTATTCCTCGCGCAGGCAGCCTGATAGCCCTGATGCTCATCAGCAGGAAATCAAACAGGCAAAAATTCGTGGGTATATCTACAAATCATACAAGGCTGGACAGTTATCTGCCTACAACTGGCCCAGACGGATTTGCCGATGATTCCACGCTGATATACACAATTCAACCGAACACCATTCTACTGGGCGCAAGCAACACCCCGATAAAGGATCATCTCAGCAAAGAAGAGAGGGAACTTCTGAAGAACCTCAAACCTGATGACAACCCAGTTCTATTATTGGAACGTCTGATAGATTTCTAAAACAAGAACATTCAAAAAATATGAAGAGGAGGAAACACCCATACATACAAGCCTTATATTGCATGGCTCTTATGATAGCATTCACTGGATGTTCGCGCATAGGAGAGGAAGCAGGAAGTGTCACAGAAGGCAATACTGCGAATAGACTGATGCTATATATGGAAGCTGTGGAATATACAGCTGAGAGCATCTGGGAAATTACCGACATAAATGACAATACCCGTTCCCTCAGGAACTCTTGTACTGAAGGCCGTTTTGCCATATATATAGATCGCAAACATTGTTCTTCATGCTGGAAAAAAGACATAGAAGTACTTCTGTCCCTATCCGATGTTCCCGTATGCGCAAAGTCCCTTGTGATTGTCGCCAAAGATTTCGAAAGCAGGGAGCTAAAAATCATCCACAGAGATACAGGGTTAGAAGTCTATGATGCAGGAACCAAAGAAATCATGCCTTATGCCCTTACTCAATTCTCCCTTCCTTTCTTCTTTGCGCTCTCACCCAACGGGAAGATAATACTCCCTTATTACCCAAGCAATGAAGACAACGAAAGATTTTTCAGGAACTATCTTTCGCTTGTAGAGAATCGTCTGAAACATGACACCAAGAAACGTGAAACAGACACTGGCAAGCAACAAGGGATGCTGATAATAAAGAATGCAAACCTAAATATGGGGACAGTGAAGATGCAGCGAAAAGCATCTGGAATGTATGAGATAAAGAACGCAGGAAGGCGCGATGTCATCATTAGACAAATATACCCAAGTTGCTCCTGTGTTCTGATAGATGACTATCCCAAGATCATCAAAGCAGGAGAAACGGGAATCATACGCTTCACAATGGTACAGTCCACCAGAGGCCAATTCCACCACAGCATACAGATTCAGACAGACCTTGACAGTAAGCCCTACACAATGATTTTCTATGGTGAGTGTCAATAACATACAAGTCCATATTTGCTACAATTATGAAAAGAAAGGCTATAATACTACCCATTCTGCTCATATTTACGATGAGCAGTTGCTTCAAAAACAGACAGACAGAAGTGGAAGTCATAGGTGGTGAAACGGAAAGGTACGTTGGTAAGATAGAAAAAAACTCCAACTGGTCACATGGTGCAGAATGGTTGCTCCTGAATGTGGGCAATAGCAGACTGCATATTGATAGCATCAAGTCATCATGTGATTGTCTGGAACTATCCTATGATTCTTCTATGACGGCAGAAAGAAGGAAGTATTTTCCCATTCGGGCTATTATTCAACCAGAGGATGGCGACACAGGAATCATATATCGTGAGATTGATGTCTATGGAAACTTTTCTACATCTCCCCTTACGCTAAGCATAATGGGAGAAATCAAGACCGAAGAATGAGGCGAACAAACGCCTAGAAAAAAAAGAAAATTGCAGTCATGCAAAAAAAAGAAATAAAAAATATCCTGGACAATAGACGCATAACAGGTGCTACCATCATATTTTCAGGGGTGATACTCATCATTTTTCTTAGAGTGTTTGCCACAGAGATATTCTTGGTGGACACTCCAAGCATGATGCCAACCATTCAACCAACAGAAGTGTTCATGGTAGATAAACTTAGTGGAGGGACGTCCCTGCCACGTAGATTTGCCGATATACCAATTGTAAATGTATTCACTTGGATAAAACCACTGAGAGAAAGAGATGCCAAAAGAGACTGGGGGCTGCATACGAGCCACCAATTCAGGCCATACAAACCTGGAGATATCATCGTATTCTACGCGTCAGACCATAACAAGAGCACACTCATAAAACGCATTCATCATGTAATAGATGATGCAGAAGGAACCAGATACTATGTCTTAGGAGACAATAACGCCAACTCTATTGACAGCCGCACATTTGGCCCCATAGCCAACAACCGTATCGTAGGAAGGGCAATTATGGTGGTTTTTTCGTGGGATAAAGATGCCGCATTCCTCAAAAGAATCCGATGGAAAAGAATGTTTCGCATCCTTGAATAGGAGACTGCATACAAGACGACAAAAAGCGTTCTTCTCTATGAATTCAGCACATTCTATTAAAACATGTCTCTCTATGGCTTATTTATCCTTGCAAACGCACCGTTTCATTCCCATTTATTCCCATTTGAGCGGAATGGGAATAAATGGGAATGATTTTACTTGCAAGTCACATCAATTTCGCCTAAATTTGCAGTATACTACATTACAAATTCCAAAAACAAAGTGTATGGAAAAGATGAAAGAAACGCTTCCTCAAAGAAAAGTGACTGGAAGAATATGTATCAAAACTGACCTGATTCCAACCGCAACGATAAGGAAAGCCTATCTCCGAAGAAAAAACCTGTTATCATAACAGAAACAAAATACAAATAAAGAGCCCTTTTGAAGGGTGGGCTCCCAAGAGGCACAGGAACGAAACTCATTCTGCGCTGTTATGAGTGGGGTTTCCTGTGCCTTGAATAAAAGGAACAACCAAAAATAAAAACTGAAATGAATACACGTACTATCTGCCATTCGGCATTAGCCCTTTTGTCATGCATGCTCCTGTATGCCTGCAACTCCCAGCCTTCAGGAACAAAGGAGAAAATCACAATCACGTCTCTGGGCGGACAGTCTGGAACAGACACTATGGTCGTCAGTAAGAACCTCCCATTGATGAACCAACAGAAGGAGAGTCTCTACAAAATAAAGGACCACAGCAGCATGATGGAGATGAATGTCATCTACACCGACACCATACTTGCACCCGAATACAGGATTATTCCGCTGGAAACCACAGAGGAATGTGTGGTAGGCGAGATCAGCAACCTCTTCGTGGACGACAATCTGATTTTTCTGGTTGACACTTGGAGCGAACGTATAAGCGTATTTGACATGAACGGCAAGTTCCAGAACCACATCGGCCGGAAGGGACATGCCAAAGGAGAGTATGTTTCGATGTTCCGCGCGACATTAGACAGCCACCAGAAGCGCGTGTGCATCATAGATGTGGACTCACAGAAACTCCTTTTCTATGACTACAAGGGGAATTTCCTCAGCCAGGAACCACGCTATTTCTGGTATCAGAACATAGCTTTTCTGGGAAGCGACAAGCGGGTGCTGCTCACACTACCTTATGACCACAAAGATTATCAAGCGCTGAACTCGTTCAAACTTACAATAACAGACGAGGAAGGAGTACCTCTCTGTGGAGCACTGGAAAACCCAGGATTCCCCAAAGGAGAAATTGACAACAGACCATTCCGTTGCAGTTTAGAGAACCCATTGCACGCAAATCCCGATGGAGTCTATTACATGGACATTCTCAGCCCAGACACTATCTGGAAGATAAAAGACGAGGAATGCGTACCCTTCGTGTCTCTCGATTTCGGAGAGCCGTTTACCACGCCACAGACATACAGAGAGATGACGAAAGAAAATTACGATGAAAGGATAAACCAGACAAAAGCCCTGTGGGATAACTTTGCATTCTCTAAAGACTTCGGGTACCTGTATTACGACAACTGCGCAATCATAGATCTCAATACAGGGAAATACATGACCGGCAGACTGAGCAGAAGAGGCCGCAGACCTACTCCAAACTTCCTGGAGTACAGCTTTGAGACACGTCCCAACGAGAAGTTCTTCCTGTTCGACTGGGAAAAGAACCAGTTTGCCAAAGTATGGCCAGCGAATGAAGCCGTAAGAATGCTAAGCATGATGAGACAGAATCCTGAAGGGGAAAAAGTCTATCAAGCCTGGCCACAATCTGACCGCGACATTCTGGACAGACTGACACCTGAGGACAATCCTGTGATAGTGGTAGGAACCTTCAAGAAGTTCTGAGCGAGGAAAGGGAATGGCAGATAAGGAGAGACAGAGAAAAAGATTCCAAAAGAATGGCTTATGCACAAATGTGCCGCAGGAAGGAGATTTTTCCGTCAATTCTCTTGGAATTCGGAGCGTAATGCACTAACTTTGTAAACGACTTCAAAAGACAAAAACATGAGCATACGCAATCTGTCTTTCCTGGCGCTATCCCTCACTGCCAGCATAGGCCAGGAACGTTGTCCCTGCATATTATATATATAAGGAATATAGGATGAGAAACTTTGCCAAAGGAACATGGATAGCGGGCATACTGCTTGCCATCGGTTGCCAGACACTCTGTGCCCAGCAACTGACTCTGCGCGATGCCATCAGGATAGCTCAGGAGAATTCACTGGATGCCAAGGTGGCACGTTTCTCCTTCCTGGCCAACTACTGGACCTACCGCTCATTCAAGGCCCAACTGTTGCCATCGGTAAACCTGAGCGGAGGACTGGGAAACTTCAACCGCTCGCTGGTGCAGACACGAAACTATGAGGATGGACGCCTGGCCTATGTGACCAACAACACCATGAGCAACAACCTCACGCTCTCGATAGACCAGCAGATAGCCGCCACTGGAGGAACCATCTCGCTGCAGTCGTATCTGTACAGGCTGGACCAGTTCTCCTACAAAGAGCACACCTACAACTCACAGCCGCTGCGCGTGAGCTACACCCAGCCACTGCGCGCATTCAACCATCTGAAATGGGAGAAGAAGACTGCTCCGCTGGAATATGAGATAGCCCAAAAGAAGTATGCCAGCACCATGCAGGATATAGCCATGAGAGTGACCTCGCTGTACTTTGAGGTTCTGAATGCACAATCCAACTGCCAGCAGAGCAACGCATCACAGGCCGACAGAGAGACCCTGTACTCCATGGCGAAGAAAAGACTGGAGCTGGGTACCACCAACAAGAGTGAGGTGCTGCAGATGGAACTGTCACTGCTCAACGCGAAAGTGAATGCCAACAGCAACCGTATCACGCTGGATGATGCGAAATACAACCTCTTCTCCTACCTGAGAGTGACCGACTATGAGCAGGCAGAGCTGCTGCCGCCAAGCAATGTACCCAATGTGACCGTGAGCATGGACGATGTGCTGCAGAAAGCCATAGAGAACTCATCGCACACAAGGGAGCAGCGGCTGGAGATGCTCAACGCCAGCAAGGCGCTGGCACAGGCAAAGGCCGGACGAGGACTGCAGGTGACACTGAGCGGAGAGATAGGCTTCATGCAGAGTGACAAGGATTTCCTGGGTGCCTACAGCCATCTGCGCGACAACGAGGTAGTGGGCCTCACACTGCGACTGCCCATCTTCGACTGGGGAGTGAGCAAGGGACGGGTGCGCATGGCACAAGCCAGGATGGAGGTGGTGAGAGCACAGCAGGAGCAGCAGCACCTGGACTACATGCAGGGGCTACGCAAGAAGGTGATGCAGTTCAACTCACAGCCCACGCAATGCCAGGATGCCATGCGTGCAGAGGAAATAGCCCAAGAACGCTACGAAATCATGCGCAAACGCTATGAGACAGGTACTGTGAGCGTGACCGCACTGAACACCGCACAGCAGGAGATGTCGCTTGCCAAGGCACAGTACATCAGACAGCTGCGCACCTTCTGGACTGACTATTACGAACTGCAGAAGGCCACCCTGTATGACTGGACCCGCGAGAGGGACATCATAGTGGATATTGACAAACTCACCAAAGAATAATCTATTGCGTATGGAACCTATATATATAAGGAGAACAAGTCTGTTGCTGGCCGTACTGGCTCTGTTGTCGGCATGCTCGGGAAAGAAGGATAATCCCCTTCCGCAGGAGATGGAGATGCACAAGCAACTGGGTGTGGAGGTGTACATAGACACCATGGTGCTGCACCAGACGGCATTCAACAAGCAGATAGTGTGCAATGGAAAACTGGTGGCAAAAGCCAAAAGCGACCTGAACTTCACCCAGCAGGGGCTCGTGGAAGACGTGAAGGTAAGGGAGGGACAGCGCGTACAGAAAGGCTCTCTGATAGCCACACTGGACAAGAAAGACCGCCAGAGGGAACTGGAAAAGGCTGAACACGAACTGGAGCGGGCCAAGGTGGAACTGACCGACAAACTGATAGGCCTGGGATATAATGACTGGCAGAATGTGCCCGAAGACGTGATGAAGCGTGCCGAAGTGATGTCGGGCTACTACTCGGCCAAGTATCAGCTGCAGAGCGTGAAGATAGCCCTGAAGGAATGCGAGCTGTATGCTCCCTTCAGCGGACGCATTGCCAACCTGACTGCCAGGAAATATCAGCGCAACGAGAAGGTGTGCACACTGGTGGACGACTCCAGCTTCGAAGTGGAGTTCAAGATACTGGAGGCCGAACTGTCACATGTGAGCATCGGGCAGAAGGTGATGGTGAGTCCGTTCGTACAGGACAGCATCTCCTGCGAAGGAACGGTGACAGAGATAAACCCACTGGTGGATGACAAGGGACTGGTGAAGATAAAAGCACAACTGAAAGGTGCCGGCAATACCCTGATAGACGGAATGAACGTGCGCGTAATCGTGGAACAACAGGTGAACAACATGTTTGTGGTGCCCAAGGATGCTGTGGTGGAGCGTGACGGCTACCATGTCATCTTCCTGCTGCAAGAGGGAAGAGCCGCGTGGACCTACGTAGATGTGACGCACTCCAACATAGGCTCCTATGCCATCACAGGCTGCAAGAGCAAGGATACAAGAATCAAGGAGGGTGACATCGTAATCACATCGGGCAACCAGAATCTGGCCGACGGAACCGAGGTGAAGGTCAATGGCTTTTAACATACACACATGAACAAGACTCTGCTAAGCCGGCCCATAGCGGTCACCATGTGCATCATAGCCCTCAGTGTGATGGGCTTCCTGGCGCTGCGGAACATTCCCGTATCGCTGATGCCCGACATCGACATCCCGCAGATAACCGTGCAGGTGAGCATGCCAGGCTATTCGGCACAGGAAATAGAACGGAATGTGGTGGCGCCACTGAGAGGACGACTCATGCAGGTGGCAGGCATCACCGACATACGCTCTGAATCCCGAATGGATGCAGGAAGCGTGAAGATGACCTTCAACCCCGGCAGCAATGTGAACCTGCTCTTCATTGAGGTCAACGAGAAGGTTGACCGGGCGATGAACCAGATGCCCAAGGAGATGGACCGCCCAAAGGTCATGAAGGCCAGCGCAATGGACATACCCGCCTTTTTCCTGGATATGACCCCGCGCAACCACACCGATTTCGCACAGATGTCAAAGTTTGCACGAAACGTGGTAGTGAAGCGCATCGAGCAACTGCCACAGACGGCAATGGTGGATATAAGCGGTACGGTAGGCACCGAGATAGAGTGCATACCCGACCAGAAGAAGCTGCAGGCACTGGGACTGTCGGCCTATACCATCGAGAATGCCATCCTGAAGAACAACATCACGCTGCAGGCACTGAGCGTGGTGGATGGCATGTTCAGATACAACATCCACTTTGACTCCCAACTGCTCACGCTGCAGGACATCAAGGATATCTACATCAATCACGACGGGAGGCTGCTGCAACTGAAGGACATCTGCGACATCAGAGAACACACAGCCAGCCGCAACGGACTGGTCAGGCACGACGGAAGGGAATCGGTGACAATGGCTGTCATCAAGCAGAATGATGCCCGAATGGAGGATTTGCGCGAGAGCATGCAGAACCTGCTGGCTGACCTGGAGAAGGAATATCCCGACATCAGTTTCGACATCACACGTGACCAGACGCTCCTGCTCACCTACACCATCGACAATCTGAAGAGCAACCTGGGGATGGGAGCCTTGATGGCCTGCCTCATACTGCTATTGTTCATGCGCCGATGGAGGCTCTCGCTGCTGGTGGTACTGAGTATCCCGCTGTCGCTGGTAGTAACCATCCTGAGTTTCTATCTGCTGGGCATCTCGCTGAACGTCATCTCGCTGTCGGGCCTCATACTGGGTGTGGGCATGATGGTGGACAATGCCATCATCGTGGTAGATAACATCACCAGCGCCCCTACCCTGCACGGCGGCACGGGAAAGCAGCCCGACCTGTGGCAGACAGTGGCCAGCCGCACACGTGAGGTGTTCACTCCCATGCTGTCATCAGTGCTCACCACCTGTTCGGTATTCCTGCCTCTGATATTCCTAAGCGGCACAGCAGGAGCCTTGTTCTATGACCAGGCGATGGCTGTCACAGCGGCTCTGTTTGCCTCGCTGCTGGTTGCCACTGTGGTGGTGCCGGTCTATTATGTAGTGCTCTATCGCAAGAAAACGGCCCAGGAGACAGCCTCATCGGCCAACACCTCCTCGCTGGGATTCCAGCTGTATGAATCTGTGATGAAGTGGACACTGCGTCATGTGCGCCTGTGTCTGCTGCTCTTTGCCGCTATCATCCCGCTGAGCATCCTGCTCATCCTGCATCTGGAGAAGGAGCGAATGCCTAAGGTGGCACAGGAAGATGCACTGCTCACCATCAACTGGAACAGCAACATCTCGGCAGAAGAGAATGACAAGCGCGTGAACAATGTGCTGGGCGAACTGGGAGAAGATGTGGTGACTACCACCAGCATGATAGGCGCACAGGACTTCATGCTGGCTCACACCAAGGACATCACAGCATCGGAAGCCGTCATCTATATAAAGGCAAAGGATGCACAGGCTCTGGAGGAGGCCAAAGGAAAGATGCTCACACGCATGCAGAGCCGGTATCCCCAGGCATCGGCAGAGTTTGACAATGCAGGGAACCTGTATGATCTGATATTCTCAACAGACGAATCGGACCTGGAGATACACCTGCAGAACCAGAACGGAGAGCGCCCCACAACGGCTGCCTCCAGGGATTTCAGGGACACTCTGATGGCACACTTCCCCGGTATGGACATACTGCCCGTGATGACAGAGACCAATCTGCAGTACGTGGCAGACATGGAACAGATGGCTATATATAAGGTAAGCTATACGACGCTGTACCATCGACTGAAGGAGTTGGCCAGCCGCAACGCGGTGTTCCGCATCAATGAAGGCGCCCAGTCGGTGCCTGTGCTCATCAGTGCCGACAGGAACGAATCCGCCCGCATCATGGCTTCCAGCGTGACCAATGCCGAAGGCACTCAGGTACCCATCTCGTATCTGGTGCGCGAGTCGAGGGGTGAGGACTACAAGCGACTGCAGGCAGGCAATGGGGGCGGCTATTATTCGCTGGCCCTGAATGCCCCTGACCACAAGGTGGAACAGGTGATGAAATACGTCAGCAGCTATGTGCGCCAGCCCAACAGCCAGTTTACAGCCAGCTACACAGGCGGATATTTCAGCAGCCGCAAGCTCATAGGCGAACTGTCGGTGGTGCTGGCAGTGGCGCTCGCACTGCTCTACTTCATCCTGGCAGCCCAGTTTGAGAGTCTGGTGCAGCCGCTCATCATCCTGCTCGAGATGGTGGTGGATGTGTTCTTTGTGCTGGTGGCTCTGTGGATCATGGGCGAAACGATCAACCTGATGTCGATGACCGGCATGGTGGTCATGAGCGGTATAGTCATCAATGACTCTATTCTGAAGATAGATACCATCAACCACAGCCGGCACATGAAGGTGCCCTCAAGAGGCGGACTCCTGCGTGCCATCATGGAGGCAGGCCAGCGACGCCTGCGACCCATCGTGATGACTTCGCTCACCACCATATTGGCCATGTTGCCCTTTCTGAGCAAGGGAAGCATGGGAGCAGCCGTTCAGTTCCCCATGTCACTCACTCTGGTGGTGGGCATGACGTTCGGTACTCTGGTGAGTCTGTTCTTTGTACCCATGCTCTATTACGTAATCTACAGGAACCGCAAGAGATGAGACGCTCCCACTTCACCCTGCTGCTCGCACTGGCTGTCATCATTGTGGTAGGTGCAGCACTTGTCCCCCGCATCGATGTGGCCGACCAGCCCCGTCCACGCCAGGGCAAAACTCTGGGTGTGTGGTTCAGTTGGCCAGGCGCATCAGCCAAGGTGGTGGAGCAGAATGTGACATCCAGGATAGAGGGGTTGGTGTCGATGGTGAGTGGAGTGAAAGAAGTGAGTTCGGAGTCGAACTTCGGCAGCGGCAGCGTGAGAATAAACCTGAAGCCCGATGCCAATGTGTCGGCCACAAAATTCGAGATAGCCTCGCTGCTCAGGCAAACCTACCGCCAGCTGCCCGAAGGTGTCTCCTACCCCGAACTCTCGGGCGGTGAGGTGGTCAACGAGAGCCGAAGCAAGAATCCCACACAACTGCTGCAGACCTACCAGGTGCACTCCAACCTGACGGACGAACAGCTGAGGGAATACATCAACACCCACGTGAAACCGCAACTGCAGCAGATGCAGCAGGTGAAGCAAGTGGAGGTGACCGGCGGCACCAACAAGTATATAGTCATCACCTACGACCCCATGGTGTTGGCAGGATACGGACTGTCGGCAGGCAATCTGCAGAGTGGCATAGAATCCTTTCTGGGCCGTCACGACGTGGTGGGCGAAATGCAACAGCCAGGGGACAACGAGCGCCACACCATCTATCTGGCTACCGAGCGGTTTGACAAGCCGCTGGAGCAGATGCCCATAGGTATGGTGGCCGACAAGATGGTGTATCTCAACGACCTGGCCACCTATGAATACAAGGACATGGAACCTGACAGATACTTCAGGGTCAACGGGCTGAACACCATCTACATGAACATCTACGTGGAGGCTGATGACAACATCATAGCCTGTGCCAAGGAGGTGAACAAGAGGATGGAACAGATTGTACCGGAGCTGAAGAGCGGAGTGTATCTCGAGAAGATATACGATGCATCGCAGCAGAAGGCCAATGAGCTGCACAAGCTGGTGTGGCGCTCGCTGCTCTCGCTCTTCATCCTGCTGGTCTTCGTATGGCTGGTGAGGCGCGACTGGCGCTATCTGCTGGTGATGGTAATCACTCTGGTGGCCAATGTGATGATGGCTGTCATCGCCTATTACCTGTTCGACATACGCCTGCACATCTACTCACTGGCAGGCATCACCGTATCGCTGGGCATGGTGATAGATGCTGCGGTGGTGATGGTAGATCACTACAGCTACTACCACAACCGCAAGGCTTTCATGGCCATCCTGGCTGCGCTGCTCACCACAATAGGTGCGCTGGTGATAGTCCTGTGGCTGCCCGACTTCCTGAAGGACAATCTGTATGACTTTGCATGGATCATCATCATCAATCTCACAGTGGCTCTGCTGGTGGCCTACCTCTTTGTCCCTGCACTCATAGAGCGCATGGGCTACCACAGCAGGCAGCAGGGAGAGGTGAGAAACATGCGTCTGGCCAGCGCATGGAGCCGCTGGTATGTGCGCTACATAGCTTTTGCACAGAGGCACCGATGGGGCATCCTGGTGGCAGTCATCCTGCTCTTTGGTCTGCCCATCGACCGTTTGCCTCAATATCTGGGCAAACTGCCCGGCTCGGAATGGAACATCAACGGAGACAACCGTCCGTGGTATGAGACGGCTTATAATAAGGTAATAGGCAGCCAGAGCTACCAAAGGAACATCAAGCCTTGGCTAAGCCTCTGCCTGGGTGGCACACTGCGCCCCTTCAGCCACTCGCTTTCCTACAGCACCTATGCCAGACAGAAAGAGAAGGAGAAGATACTGACCATAAACGCCCAGATGCCTCTGGGCGGCACTGCAGCCCAACTCAATGAGAAGGTGGTGATGCTGGAGAACTATCTGACACGCTTCCCCGAGATAGAGAGATTTGAGACTCGTGTGGAGAGAAGCGGTGCTGTCATCGTGGTCAGATTCCGCAAGGAAGTTCTCGACACGGGATTCCCCTACGAACTGGAGAACAGGGTAATAGGCAAGGCCATCACCATAGGAGGAGCCGACTGGAGCACCAGCGGAGTGAGCGAAAGAGGCTACAGCAACTCACTCATGCTCACACAACGCCTGAACAGGATAGAGGTAGTGGGCTACAATTACGACAGACTCTTCAGGATAGCCGAGGATATGAGCTACGAGATGCGCAAGAACCCACGCGTGAAAGACATTGTGATAGAGACACCCAACAGGATGAGCATGGAGGACGAACTGTATATGCGCTACGACAAAGAGTGCATGGAGCTATATGGATTCGACCTGCAGGCTGCCCACAACACCCTGCGCGAGATACTCACAGGACGCTTCATCGAGCGCTACAGAGACACCAACTTCACCTCTGACCTCTATCTCAGGTCGTCGTGGCAGGATAAGTTTGACCTGTGGCAACTGAACAACTCCCTGCTCAGGATAGGAGGAACCGAGAGCTGCATCTCTGACTTCATGACCATAGAGAAGCGCGAGGCCAAAAACAGCATACCGCGCAAGAACCAGGAGTACGTTCTGAATGTGGCCTTCAACATTGTGGGCGACTATTCATACAGCGCTGAGTACATCAATGGGATGCTGAAGGAGTTCAACGAGCGTATTCCCGTGGGCTTCAGATGCCGCAATGCTTCCTACGGATACTACGAAGACCACGGCACGCAATACTGGCTGCTGGGGCTGGTGGTGGTCATCATCTTCGTGATGTGCAGCATCCTGTTTGAGTCGCTGCGGCTTCCGCTGGCCATCATATCGCTGATACCCGTGTCGTTCGTAGGCACTTTCCTCACCTATCTGGTGACTGGGGTGAAGTTCGGAACAGGCGGATTTGCCTCGATGGTACTGCTGTGCGGCCTCACGGTGAATGCCGGCATCTACATCGTATGCGAGTACCGCAACCAGCGAAGCGCCTTTCCCCGCGTGAGTCCCTTGAAGTGTTACATGCGTGCATATAATCACAAGGTGACCGCTGTGTTCCTCACCGTGCTGAGTACCATACTGGGACTGGTGCCGTTCCTTATCAACGGAGGCGACGAACCCTTCTGGTTCTCCTTTGCCGTAGGCTCTACGGGCGGACTGCTATTCTCGCTCATCGCGCTCCTGTTGGCCATGCCAGCCTTCATGAAGCTCACAGTCAGGGAAAAGAAATAGGACTGGAATCAGGCTTCCCTTTTTGTACATCACCACCGCAAGGCCGCTGGTTGCCGTCCTCTATACCGCTGCGCTTTGCCGACAGGCATACTCTTGTTTCAAGGACTGTATTCTACCCCATCCCGAGGAGTGCGCTGCATAGCCCTACGCAGCGTGCTGCATCGGCTTTCGCAGCGTGCTGCATCGGCACCTGCAGCGCTATGGGAACTGCGAGGCAGAAAACCATAGGATGCGTGGCAGGTATTTGAGGAAAAAAGGCTAACTTTACAGCACAATTCATCCAGTGGCGCTCCGTGCACGGCAAAGCCGGTTCGCAGGCAGTAGGCATACCTGTTGCCTACAGCATCCAGAATCCTGGCAATGCAGGCAAAAGAGACTGCAACAGCCAGCGAGGAAGCTGTGGAGAGCCGCAGGACAATAATGTTCAAGAACGTGAAAGAAACTATAGATTCACCCGTGCAGGGTTGGCCCCTTGGCACATCGGCACAGCAATCGTGCGACCAGCAAGGAGCACACATGAGGGAGACGCTGAAAAGCTATTTCGGCTACAGCCAGTTCCGTCCCATGCAGGAGAGTGTCATCCGCCATATACTGGCAGGCAAGGACTGTCTGGTGCTCATGCCCACAGGAGGCGGCAAGAGCATCTGTTACCAGATACCGGCTCTCATGATGGAGGGAACCGCCATCGTGGTGTCGCCGCTCATCTCTCTGATGAAGGACCAAGTGGAGTCCTTGAGGGCCAACGGCATCAGTGCAGCAGCCCTCAACAGCAATGCATCGGAAGCCGAAAACAGGCTGACGAGCGAGCGCGCCAGACAGGGCGAATACCGCTTGCTGTATGTGTCGCCCGAGCGATTGCTCTCCGAGATGGAATATGGCATCCTTCGCCCCGATGCAGACGGGCATTCCGAGGGGCAGATGAAGATAAGCCTCTTTGCCATTGACGAGGCTCACTGCATCTCGCAGTGGGGTCACGACTTCAGGCCAGAATACACCCAGCTGGGACAATTGCGTTCCCGCTTCCCCCAGGTGCCCATTGCTGCCTTCACGGCAACAGCCGACAAGCTGACCAAAGGCGACATCATCGAGCAGCTTCACCTGAGCAGGAACGCACAAGGAGAAGCCCAGGTGTTCGTTTCCTCCTTCGACCGTCCCAACCTCTCACTGGATGTGCGGCGAGGATATACAGCCAAGGACAAGATGAACCACATGCTGAGGCTCATCAGCCGCCACGCTGGCGAGAGCGGCATCATCTACTGCATGAGCCGGAAGACCAGCGAGAGTGTGGCGGAGAAACTGCGTGAGAAGGGCATCAAAGCACGTGCCTACCATGCCGGACTGACGGCTTCGCAGCGCGATGAAGTACAGGAAGCCTTTATCAATGACGAGATAGATGTGGTGTGCGCTACCATTGCCTTTGGCATGGGAATAGACAAGAGCAACGTGCGGTATGTGGTGCACTACAATCTGCCAAAGAGCATCGAGAGCTACTATCAGGAGATAGGACGAGGAGGACGTGACGGTCTGCCCTGCGAGACAGTTCTCTTCTACCAGGTGGGAGACATCATCATGCTCAGGAAGTTCGCCGAAGAGAGTGGCCAGAAAGACATCAACAACGAGAAGCTGGAGCGCATGCAGGAATATGCCGAGAGCCAGGTGTGCCGCCGGAGGATACTGCTCAACTACTTCGGAGAAAGCATGGATCACGACTGCGGCAACTGTGACGTGTGCAAGCAACCGCCCCAGCGCTTCGACGGAACCGTATTGGTGCAGAAGGCACTGTCGGCTGTGATGCGCACAGAACAGCAGGTGGGCTTCGTGATGCTGATAGATATCCTGCGCGGTACAGCCAAGCTGGAGCTGCTGCAAAGGGGCTACCAGCAGCTGAAGACGTATGGTTGCGGGCGCGATGTGTCGTTCAAGGACTGGCAGGACTATCTGCTGCAGATGCTGCATCTGGGCTTCATCGAGATAGACTATAAGGACAACTCGCACATCAAGATTACTCCGCAAGGCGAAGAGGTGCTCTATGGCCGGCGCAGTGCACAGCTGGCCGTCATCACCCACGAGGACTTCACCGTGAAGGGCAAGAAGGCCAAAAAGCAGCAGGAGCAGCAAGCGGTGCTCTTCGAAGAGGGCAAGAGCGAAGACAAGAACCTATTTGAGAAACTCCGTCAGGTGCGTAGGGAGGTGGCTTCAGAGAAGGGAGTGCCTCCATACATCATCTTCGGCGACCGCACGCTGCACCAATTGGCCACCGTGCAACCCACCACCAGACTGGCCTTTGGCACCGTGTCGGGCGTGGGCCAGCACAAGCAACAGCAGTTGGGCACCACCTTTGTGCGTGCCATCAGAGAGTATAAAGGTCTATCCACAGACGAGCGCGAGGAGTGGAACAGAATGTAGGCAGATGCCAGACAAGCAATTGCGCATCCGACTGAAGACCAGCAGATACCGACATTTAACATACAGAAAAGTATGAAGAGGCTTATTCTTATCGCCCTGACAGCCGCCATGACACTCCAGGGACAGGCACAGGGAACCAGAGAGGACTATCTCAACGCCTTCGGCACAAGGGAGAAGTGCAGCGGGAAGATGCTGAATGGCGACGTGTGGGTGCGGCCAGTGCACCTGGCAGGAGCCGACACCATGTACTATTCCACATACAACGGCACAGGCACCGTGTGGTACAGCGTGAACATACACAACGGCGAAAAGCAGCAGGTGGAGAACCCCGACAGAAACCGTCAGGAAAGACGCAGAGGCGGAGGAAGCCAATACCACTGGATGACGGTAAGGGACGAGAAGGACGGAAGGGCACAGAATCCTGCCGACGGAAGCCAATGCATCATCCATCGGAACAACAATCTCTATCTCGTGACAGACAACAACGACCAGGCTGCAACTGCCATCACCCAGGACGGAAAGGACACTTGCTACTACTCCTCGTGGGGTGCATGGTCGGCCGATGGCAGGTATTATGCCACTGTGATGATAAAGCCCGCGCCCAAGCACTACGTCACCTACACGATGTCATCGCCCCGAAACCAGGTGCAACCCATCTATTCGCAACTGGAATACGCCAAGCCCGGCGACTCGCTCAACTATCGCATACCGGTGGTAGTGGATGTACAGGAGCGGAGAACCATTTTCCCCAAATCGACGCAGCTGTTTGCAAGCCAATATAACGTGACTGCACCACAGTGGGATGAAGGTTGCCAGACGCTCACATTCGAGTTCAACGAGCGCGGGCACAAGACTTTCCGCGTGCTGGAAATGGACCTCGAAGGCAATGTGCGCACGCTCATCGAGGAGCACAACGACAAATACGTAGCCTACTCACGCAACTGGCGGCAAGACCTCAACTCAAGGTTTATCCTGTGGAAGAGCGACCGCAGCGGGCGAGCACACCTCTATCTATACGACCGCAAGAAGGACCGTCTGACACTGGTGACCAGTGGAGACTACTGGGTGCGCGATATCATCCACTGTGAGACGGACGCCAAAGGCAAGGGCTACGTCATCTTCTCGGCCAACGGAAAGGGATGCAAGAACATGGGCAAGCCGGCATCGAGCATGGACCAGTCCATTACGGAAGAAGATCCATACAACATCCACTACTACCGCATCACGCTGGACGGCAAGCATCTGGTGGCTCTCACACCCGAGAAGGCCAATCATCGCGCCACCTTCAGCAGGGAGCACGAGGCATTCATCGACACTTACTCCTCCATCACACAGGCTCCTGTGACCGTACTTCGCTCGGCAAAGGACGGCAAGCTGATAGCTACGCTGGAGAAGGCAGACATAAGCCGGCTGAAGGAGAGCGGGTGGAAACCAGCCGAGGTGTTCGTTGCTCCCGGCCGCGATGGCAAGACCGATATGTGGGGCATCATACAGCGCCCAAGGAATTTCGACCCCAGCAAGAAGTACCCGGTAATAGAGTACATCTACTCGGGGCCAGGAAGCCAGTACGTGCCAAAGGACTTCACCCCCTGGCTCTATAACCTGGCAGATCTGGCCGAACTGGGTTTCATCGTGGTGCAACTGGATGCCATGACCACCTCCTACCGCACTCTCGACTTTGAGCAAGTGTGCTACAAGAACCTGAAAGATGCCGGTTTCCCCGACCGCATAGCCTGGATAAAGGCAGCAGCAGCACGTTACCCCTATATGGACATCAGCCGCGTGGGCATCTACGGATGCTCTGCCGGCGGCCAGGAAGCCCTTGGAGCGCTGCTCTTTCACCCTGAGTTTTACAAGGCTGGCTACGCAGCATGCGGTTGCCACGACAATCGTATGGACAAGATATGGTGGAACGAGCAGTGGATGGGCTATCCTGTAGATAGCAGCTACATCGAATGCTCCAACGTGGAGAACGCCCACCGCCTGCAAGGCAAACTGATGCTGGTGGTGGGTGAGATGGATGACAACGTGGATCCGTCATCCTCCTATCAGGTGGTCAACGCGCTCATCAAGGCCAACAAGGACTTTGAATTCATCCTCCTGCCAGGCGCCCACCACACGATGGGCGAGTATTACGGGGAGCACAAGAGGTATGACTTCTTCGTGAAAAACCTCTTGGGCACCGACCCTCCTGCATGGGATGAACTGAAGAAGAAGTAGCGGAACACAGCCTCACCACACAGGAACAACAAGAGGAGCCAAATGCTGCAGGCAAACAATAAAGCCGCACGAGGCTCCTCTTTCTCCCGACAAATGCCTAACTTTGCACCGCAATTGTACCACAAGCGTACAACAGCAGAACAACGAAAGGAACAAACGTCATGGAATATCTGTCTCAGGAGTGCTACGACAAGCTGGTAGCCGAACTGAATGAACTAATCAACGTGGAGCTGCCAAAGGTCAAAAACGAGATAGCAGAGGCGCGCGACAAGGGAGACCTCAGCGAGAACTTTGAGTATCATGCAGCCAAGCGTGCCCAAGGAAAGCTCTTGGGCAGAATCAGATTTAAGCAGAGAGTGCTGCAGTATGCCAGAGTGATGGACACATCAAAGCTGGAAAGTGACACAGTGGGACTCTTCCGCAAGGTGGAGATGACCAACCAGACCACCGGTGCCAAGATGGTATATACCATCGTGAATCCTCATGAGGCCGACCTCAGAGCAGGCAAACTCAGCATCAAATCCCCCATTGCCGAGTCGCTCTTGGGCAAAAGGACGGGCGAGGTGGTGGAAGTGCATGTGCCGGCAGGCGTACTGAAGCTCAAGATTGAGAGCATCACGATGGGCATCGAATAAGCTTGCTGCAGGCATGAGCATTCACTCCAGGACTGCCAGAAGAAAGGCCCAGGGAAGAGAGGAGCACACTCTGCGCATGGATGCAGGCATCTACTATGTGTGGGTGGCCGGTTCGTGTGACTACGCGCATCAGGAACGTTGCAGCGCAGGAGCCTACATCATGCAATTGGACAATAAGCTCCTGCACACCTTCACCCTCGGCGACAGCCACACCACAGAGTTCCGCATGATTCTGTCGGCCATGATTCATGCCATGAAGAGAGTGCCCGCCGGCTCCGACATAGTCTTCCTGTCCAACGTTTCATACATCCAACAGAACTTCAGCAGGGAGCCTTCCGACAAGCCGAGAGCCAATGCCGACCTCCTGCAAGAGTGCCGCTCAATGCAAGCCAACCACCATTCCACCACCGTAAAGCTCATCCCCTTCCACAAATACAACACACTCCAAGAGGCCAACCGCCTGGCTCACCAAGCCATGGAGGAACAGAGGAATGCTCTGCGCAACCCCTCCACCCCACCCTGGCAGCCCCTTGCGAACGACGAATGAATACAAATGCAGAAGTTATACAACATATCATCTTGGGTAGCGGCACATATTACACTGATGGTGCTGGCTGTGTCTGCTGTCGCCCTCACAGTGCCGGCATCGTTTGAATGGATAAGTACGAAGGCCATCACACCCATGTTGGGAGTGGTGATGTTTGGCATGGGACTCACGCTCAAGCCTTCTGACTTCAAGCCCGTACTGCTTCATCCCAGGGATATCCTCATAGGTGAACTGGCCCAGTTTATCATCATGCCGCTGATGGCATGGACGCTTTGCAAGACACTCTCACTGCCTACCGAACTGGCCATAGGAGTCATCCTGGTGGGATGTTGCCCCGGTGGTACCGCCAGCAATGTCATCTGCTATCTGGCCAAGGGAGACATAGCACTGAGTGTAGCTATGACTGGAGTCTCCACCCTACTGGCTCCGTTGCTCACTCCCGCACTGGTGCTCCTGCTCGCAGGACAGTCTGTGGATGTGGATGTATGGGGGATGTTTGTGAGTATCATACAAGTGGTGATACTGCCCATAGCACTCGGATTTGCCGCCAACCATTACCTTCGGCAAGCCACAGAGCGCATTGTGCCGCTGCTGCCCATGTTCTCCACCGTATCCATTGCCTTTATCATCGGCATCATCGTGGCACATAATGCGGCAAGCATACGCTCTTGCAGCATGATAGTAGCCGTAGTGGTCATCCTGCACAATCTGATGGGACTGGCCTTGGGCTACGCTGCCGGCACACTGCTGGGCATAGAAAAGCCCAAGCGCACAGCCATCTCTATCGAAGTGGGAATGCAGAACTCAGGCCTCGCAACCTCTCTCGCCGCCACCCACTTTGCCCTCTTCCCCATGGCGGCAGTACCTGGAGCCATGTTCTCAGTGTGGCACAATTTCTCAGGAAGCATAGCAGCACAGATATTCAGAAAGGCAAGCAGAAGTTCCGAAGCAGGCTCCGGCACTTCATCCTGACGCTCGGCTATATACACAAAAGCAGGACGAGAACCTTCATTTACCCAAAGGAGAATACAAGGACAAATGCCATCCCAGGCTTTCATTGCCTGCCACACAGACTATTGCAGCATGCCGACAATAGGACCATACCACACTGCGGTAAGCAGGCCGTTCTTATGAAGCGCAGAAACGGGCATTGTGCAATACCCAGGGAGAGTTACTCTTCTTCGTCGGCAGAGTGTGCTTGCCGGGCCATCTGCATGCGCTCCTTGTTGCTGATAGCACGCGCTATGGCCTTCTTCACATCCATAGGGTGAGCGATGTAGGTGAGCTGGTGGGTGGTGCCGCCACTGCCTACAAGTTCGATGTCACCTGTTCCCAGGAGGCGCTGAAGGAAAGTCTGGGAGAAGTTGACCGTCTCTACCTTGTACAGGGGAATCTCCTTGATTTCGATGTCCAGTATGCCGTCCTTCTGCACGAAGCGTGTGTCGGTGACGGCAAACTCGGTGCGCGAGCGCAGAAGATAGCCCCATAAAGCAAGCACCAGACTGAGTACGGCAGAGGCGCAAGCGGTGCCGTGCAGAACCTTCATATATTCGGGAAAGAAGCAGGAGGCTATCAGAACGCCCGCTGCAGCGAATATGAAGATATAGCTCCATACTACCTGGCTGGCCGTGAAAGTCCAGTGATAGTGTCCCCACAGGACAATGGTTTCGCCCTTTTCGAGGCTTCTGACGATATAGCTACTCATGGTCTTCTTCATTTTTATCGGTTTGACAAAGCACAAAGTTACAACTTTATTCATTATACCACCCCTTTTCTCAACAAAATATTTCCCACACTCCTCACCTCCTTACACATTGTTACCTACAATACATTCCCGTAACAATAAGTAAGGAAAGAAAAAGAAAGCGCGGAATGCCGCTCTCATGCCTGCGGAATTTCGTACCTTTGCGGCTGTATAAGTCCGCCTGAGATGCGGCTACAACAGATACAGAGGATTATGGAAGCAAGCATGTGGGGCAAGTTGATTGCCGTATTCATAGGTTCGGGACTGGGAGGCATGTGCCGATGGGCAGTCTCTCAGGTCCCCTGCACATCATGGCCGGCAGGCACACTGATAGCCAACGTGGGCGGCTGTTTCCTGCTGGGATGGCTCAGCAGGATGGCACCTGGCAGCGAGATGGTGCGTATGCTGCTGATGACGGGCTTCTGCGGAGGCTTCACCACCTTTTCCACCTTCACCAACGAGAGTCTGCTGATGTTGCGCACAGGCCAGCTGCTTCCCCTCGCACTCTATGCCGGTGGCAGCCTCGTACTGGGGGTATGTGCCGCCGCACTGGGATATAAATGTATGTAAACCAATCCAAGAAGAACAAGACAATGGAGAACAAGCAGACAAGCACAGCACCACAGGCGCTGGACATGAGCACCATCAAGAACATCGTATTTGACTTCGGAGGTGTGCTCATCGACTGGAACCCGAGATATTTCTTCCGTTCGTACTTCAATGATGACGAGCGCATGGAGTATTTCCTCAGCCATGTGTGCAGCCCGGAGTGGAATGAGAAGCAGGATGCCGGACGCTCCATTGCCGAAGCTGTAGCCGAGGCCAAGAGCCTTCACCCCGAATTCTCGGAGGCCATAGACTGCTACTACGACCATTTTCCCGACTGTCTGGGCGGATGCATAGAGAAGAATGTGGCACGGCTGAAGCAATACAAAAGGGAGGGATACCGCCTCTACGGCCTGACCAACTGGCCCGCCGAGACCTTCCATTACGCTCTGGAGCGATTCGACTTCCTGCAACTGCTTGACGGCATAGTGGTTTCGGGCATCGAGAAGGTGAAGAAACCCGACCCACGATTCTACCAGATACTGCTCTCGCGCTATGGTCTGAAGGCCGAAGAATGCCTCTTCCTGGATGACCGCGAGGAGAATCTGGCCGCCGCGCAGAAGCTTGGCTTCCACGTGGAGCACATCATATAAGACCGAATGAAAAGGGCAGAACGCAAAAGGTACTGGAAGGCGTGGCTGTTGCTATTGGTTTATCTGCCAATGACAATAGCCATCCCGCTTCACCATCTGGGTGATGCGGGACAGGACGAGCCTGCCTTCTATTGCCAGGAATGCACACAGCATGCCCACCCCGACGGGCACTTCCTGCCCCAGCAAGACGCGATGCACGAGTGTGTGCTGTGCCAGATGCAGAGCATCACATACACAGTGCCCACACTGCTCACATGGACAGCTGCAGTCGAGCATCGCCCTATCACACACATCCTGCTCTGCCTGCAATGCACACAGAGGGCGCTGGATGTGAAATCCTGCCGCGCTCCACCCTACTCCTTATATATATAAGCCACCCATCAATGGGCAAACGTCTGGCATCTGGCCGCACCAAACATACGGCTGCAGATGCCCAGACTGTGTATTCTATCACATATACATATAAGGAATAGCATTTTCAATGAAAACAATATTAGGAATGATATTGCTGGCAAACCTGTGTATGCCAGCATCAGTACGTGCCTGGAACGCTCATCACAAAGCATCACTGAGAGGCACAGAGACCACAGGAGAGTGTGTAGGAGCCGACTCCATCAGACAAGGCAAGAAGGACACCGTCAGACATCAGCCCATAACAGAGACCACAGTGAAGCTCAACGAGATAGTGGTGAACGGGCTCACTGGCAGCCAGAAGTTGCGCCAGTCGCCCGCCCCGATATCGTTTGTCGGGGAAAGGCAACTGGAGTCGCAAGCTTCTACAAACATCATCGACGCCATTTCCAAGCAGCCAGGAGTGTCACAGATAACCACTGGCAGCAGCATATCGAAGCCTGTCATACGCGGACTGGGCTACAATCGTGTGGTGGTGGTAAACGATGGCATCAGACAGGAAGGACAGCAGTGGGGCGACGAGCACGGAATTGAGATAGACCCGGCAGCGGTGCATTCTGCGGAAATCATCAAGGGGCCAGCCAGTTTGATGTATGGTTCGGATGCGATGGCAGGCGTCATCGTATTTCGCAGAAATCCTGTTGTTCCCCAAGGGGAAATGCGCGCCAGCCTCTCCACTGGCTACCAGACCAACAACGGAATGGCCGACTACTCGGTAAACTTTGCAGGCAACAGGCATCACACAGTGTGGGACACTCGCTACAGCGGCGGATTTGCCCATGCCTACAAAAACAGGTACGACGGCTATGTATATGGTTCAGCCTTTCGCCAGCAGGCTTTCTCCCAACTCATCGGACGCAATTACCGCAGAGGCTATTCGCACTTGACACTTAGCCTCTTCCATCTCACTCCAGGCATCATAGAAGGTGAACGGGATGAGGTGACGGGCCTGTTGCTCGTTCCCGAAGGCTACCAGAGGAAGCGATACGGAAGACCGATGCCTTACCAAGAGATTTATCATTACAAGGCTGTGGCCGACAATTCGTGGCACATGGGTGATGGGAAGGTCAACCTGTTGCTTGGCTATCAGAGGAACAGCCGCCAGGAATATGAAGAGGAAGAAAATCCCAAGGAGTGCGGACTGGACTTCCTGCTTCACACCATCAACTATAACCTGCATTATCTGTCGGGGAATATGAGCGGGTGGAAGTTCTCCTCGGGCATCAACGGCATGTGGCAGGAGTCGGCCAACCGCGGTACGGAGTTTCTGATTCCAGCTTACAGACTCTTTGACTACGGCCTCTTCGCCACTGTGAGCAAGGAGATAGGACACCTGAACATGAGTGGCGGCATCAGATATGACCATCGTCATCTCTGCAGCAAGGCGCTCACCGAGGAGGAAGAAGGCAATATGATTACCCGATTTGAGGCTTTCAAACGGAACTTCAGCGGTGTGACAGGCAGCCTGGGCATGGCTTATGAGATACTGCCAGACCTAAGCATCAAGGCAAACATAGCCCGTGGATTCCGTGCCCCTAACATAAGCGAGCTGTCGTCAAACGGAGTGCATGAAGGGACACAACGCTACGAACTGGGCAACAATGGGTTAAAGGCCGAGAACAGTTGGCAGTTCGATCTGGGATTGAGCTACACTTCCAGCATTGTGTCAGCAGAACTCACTCTGTTTGCCAACCGCATCAACCGCTACATCTACAGTGCCCGTAAGGCCGACGAAGACGGGCAACCGGTGGTGAGCAGCGAGCAGATGCCGGTGTATCAGTTTACCGCGGGCAATGCACGACTGTGGGGCGGTGAAGCACGAGTGGATGTGCATCCCACACATCATCTGCATTTCGGCAACAGCATGAGCTATGTCAATGCCCGACAATTGCACCAGTCCAGAGACTCAAGAAACCTTCCCTTCATCCCCGCACCACGTTGGATTTCGGATGTGAGATATGAGTTCATCTGCGACGGACGCACTTTTGACCATCTCTTTCTGAAGTTGCAAATCGACTGCAACATGCGCCAGGACCATTTCCTGGCAGCCAACGGCACCGAAACAGCCACACCTGCCTACACTCTGCTCAATCTGCAAGCGGGTACCGACATACGCTGCAAGGGCAGGCGCATCCTGTCTATCTACCTCTCAGGAGACAATCTCACCAACCGCGCATACCAGAATCATCTGAGCCGATTGAAATATCTCGATGTGAACCAGGTCACTGGACGCATGGGTGTGTATAATATGGGGCGAAACTTCAGCATGAGACTGGTGGTGCCCCTACGCCTGTGCGCACAAAAGCTATAGAACAGGCCAGGCAGGAGCAGTCATCTGCCCCTGCCTGGCATTTTTACAGAGAGAACAGACACAACAGGCATGCCAATTGGAATAAATGTCATAAATTTGCGGATAGATAACCCAACCATATCCAAAGATTACGACATGAAGACTTTGAACATGCGTCTGCTCACCGTAGCGATGACGCTGGCCACCACAGCCGCAGGGCTGATGGCCGTAACGAGAGAGGGAAAGGAAGAGGAGAAGGTGTCTATTGTGAAGACTACCTTTGCCGGAGGAACTGCCGCCTCTGGCACTGAAGGAACCGCCATGGTGGCAGATGGGAACAAGTGGACAAAATGGTGCCTGGACGCTCCCGACGAACTGCCCTACCACGTGATGCTGGATGCCGCAAAGCCCACAGCAATGAAAGCTTACGCGCTGGTAACGGCTGACGACACCCACAACTACCCCTCACGCAATCCCATAGCATGGAACATATACGGGAGCAACGACCGCAAGGAGTGGAAGCAGGTGGAGCAAGTGAAATACAGCAGAAAGCTGGACGACCAGAACGAGCATACCTACATGTTCCGCATCAAGGGCTGCCAGCCCTGGCGCTACTATAAGTTTGAGTTCACACGAATGGCTGCGGGCACACGCATACAGCTGTCCGAGATAGAAATCTACGAGTAAAAAGCCTCCAGACAGCCTCTTGGCTGGAGCATATCGGCATAACGAATGTCAATTTCGGCAGGATTGAGAAAAAACATTCTCGCTCATGCTTGCTATTCGACAAAAGCCTATACCTTTGCCCACAGATAAACCTCAGAACGCATCCAGCGGGGTGCGAGAAAAAGAGGAAACTACACCAACCAAAAAAATATACTATTATGGCTACAAAGAAATGGGTTTGCCCCGTATGTGGGTATGTTTATGAGGGCGAGAATCCTCCCGCCGAGTGTCCACAGTGTCACGTTCCCGGTTCCAAGTTCAAGCTGATGGACGAGAGCAAGGGACTGCAGTTTGTCACCGAGCACGAACTGGGTGTGGCCAAGAATATCCCCGATACCGAGGACGGCAAGTTCATCTTGCAGGGACTGCATGACCACTTTGTGGGCGAGTGCACCGAGGTAGGCATGTATCTGGCAATGAGCCGTCAGGCCGACCGTGAGGGATATCCCGAGGTGGCAGAAGCCTTCAAGCGCTACGCTCTGGAGGAGGCTGAGCACGCTGCCAAGTTTGCTGAACTGCTGGGCGAAGTGGTATGGGATACCAAGACCAACGTGGAGAAGCGCATGATGGCAGAGGAAGGCGCTTGCGCAGGCAAGATGGAGATTGCCAAGAAGGCAAAGGCTCTCAACCTCGACGCTATCCACGATACCGTACACGAAATGGCTAAGGACGAGGCACGTCATGGTGCTGGCTTCCAGGGCCTTTTCAACCGCTTCTTCAAGAAGTAAACAGTCTCTTGACAACAAGAGCCACCTGCAAAACAACCAGAAGCACGCCTCGGCATTTGCCCCAGGCGTGCTTCTCTTTTTTCTCTCCCGCTTGACTTTTACCTTACGTCGGATTTCTATTCATTCCCACTACATTTCCACAGGGCCATACACCCCTTCATAAACTTTCTGGAAAGGGCTATACTCAAACACAGTATTTGTCTCGAACGTAACCTTCAGAGGCAAACGAACGCTTTCTAAAGAATAACAGAAGCGGAAAGCATCACGTCCAACGTGAAGTTCAGGGCTATCGATATCTACAACACCCAACTTTTGACAGGAAGAGAATGCATTCTCTCCAATCACCCGAAGTGTACTGGGCAGTTTCACGCTTTCAAAATCACAGTCAGTGAAAGCACAATGACAGATGGAATGCACCCCTTCGGGAACTATGAAATTGGATGGCATACACATACCCGAGAATGCATATTCCCCTATCTCCCTCGCTTCTTTCGGTATGCGGGTCAAGCCACATCCCTTGACAAGCTTTCCCGTTGCTGTCTCAAGGATAGCATTGCAGTCTCCATACGAGTTGTAGATTTTGTTGTACGCCGACACCTCTATTGAGGTACAGAAACGGCAATGACCGAAGGCACCTGGTCCAATCGCCGTCACCGTACTGGGAATTTGAATCTTGGTCAAGGAAGCGCCCCAGAAAGCTTTCTCCCCAATGCTCTTTACTCCTTCAACTATTCTGGATGCTCCACATCCCTGTACCAGACTATCGTTGGCAGTACTGACAATGGCATTGCAATTGTCCCTGGAGTCGAATCTCTGATTGTCAGAAGACACAACAAGGCTCTTAAGGGCATGACATCTACCAAACGCATTCTCACCAATACTGTTTACACCAGCAGGAATGAAAATACCCTCCAGACTTGTACAACCATAGAACGCCATCTTGCCAATGCTCTTCAGAGACTTGGGCAGAGCCACGTACTTCAACCCGACACAGTCACGGAATGCCGCACTCTCAATAGCTTCCACCCCTTCAGGGATGACAAGGGAGTCTATATCCAGCCGCCCAAGATAAGCACATTGCCCTATGGTGGTCACTCCATCGGGCATTTGCGTACATCTACATCCAAGCAACAGAGTCTTATTATTCTTTTCTATGACCGCATTACAATCTTCACGCGAATCATACATGTCGTTTCCATCATCAGCAATGACATTTTTCAATTTCGGACAGTAAGCAAATGATGTCGGCTCTATAAACCCCAACGATACTGGCAGATGAACGCTCTCCAAGTTGAGACACCGCTGAAAGGCATATCCTCTGATACTCCACACACCTTCACTCACAATCAAATGTCGAACTTCGGGATGATTGCAAAACGCATACTCTTCCACTCCTTCCACACGATAATCGCGCCCCTCTAAAGTCACAGAAGCTGGTATAACCAGCGTGCTATCACCGCTTACTGGCAGGCGCACTGCAGGAGACACATCCATAACAACGACGCTTGAATCACCTTCCCACAGAGCAAACTTCAAGGAATCCTTGATAAAGTATATCCTATTGTCCCCTAAGACATGCAAGAAAAACAGGAAAAGAAAAACAGCCAAAAGGACGAACCTATTTCTCATAAATCAATACCTTCGAATTAAAAGCCCACTTTACGCAATACATATAAAGTTCCCCTGTTCCCTATGTTGCGGGGGAGCCATGAAGACCGTACCAAGGCAGACCGCCAAAGCGGGATAATGTATCCGTCTCCAGATAGGATCATTGCTTTTCATACATTTGCTCATAAACCTTTTGGAATGGACTACCATAAAACACCATGTTACTTTCAAAGGTAACATTCTGAGGCAAATCTACCGCATAGAGATTAGGTATATAAGAGAAGGCATTATCACCGATATACAGTTCGGAGCTATTTGCCATAACGGTCTGTAAATCCATACAACACCAGAACGACCGACTTCCTATCTTTCTTAAAGACTTTGGCAAAACAAGCATTTCCATATTTGCACACTGTGCAAAGGCACCATCAGCAATAGTCTCCACTCCCTCGGGAATTTTCATACAATGTGGCAAGGGGATTCTCGCAAATGCGCTATTCCCAATTTCCCTTACTCTGTCCGTTATAACCGTTCTTGGACAGCCCAACACAAGTTTTCCTGTGGCAGACTCTATGATGGCATTGCAATCCCCACGGGAATCAAACACAGCATTGTCTTCATCCACCTTGATAGAGACACAGTCTGCACATCCCCAAAAAGCCAAATCCGCTATCTCTGTCACACTTCTGGGAATAAATATCTCGGTAACAGAAACTGCGTAAAAAGCCCCAGAGGCAATGCTTCTTATACCCTCTGGAATCGTAGAACTTCCACAAGCAGCAATGATTCTATCCCTGTCCTTTTCCACAATGGCATTACATCCTTCCCTTGAATCATAAACCTTGTTGGCAGGAGCAACGGTCATCTTTTTCAGATTATGACAAAGGGACACAACCCGTTCCCCAATTTTTGACACATTTTCAGGAATACCCAGTTCTGTCAGACTGGCACATCCATAAAATGCAGCATCGTCTATTATGGTCAAGGACTGGGGCAAGGAGACGCTTGTCAAGTTTACACATTCCTTAAAGGCACATGCACATATCCGCTCTATTCCTTCGGGAATACTTATGCTAGCTATGCTTTGTTGACCATAAAAAGCAGTTGGTCCTATTTCTGTCACACTTGCAGGTATCTTTGTTGTCTGACAGCCCTTTATGAGCATGTCATCGTGAGTACTGATTATTGCATTGCAATTGTCCCGGGAGTCATATTTCGGGTTTCCGTCTGCCACCATGATTTTTCTGAGTCTCGAACAACCCAAGAAACTCCAATTGTCAAGCATGATAAGCGTTGAAGGAATCTGTATGCTCTCCAAATTGACACACTGCCGAAAGGCATTTTCCCCTAAAGCCAGTATTCCCTCCCCAATAATCAAATGCTTCAATTCTGGATGTCCATAAAAAGCATTATCTTCAATTGCGCTCACAGGCAATGTACGCCCTGCAAGCGTTACTTCCGAAGGCAAGAGGAGCGTCCCGTCCGAAGAGACTGGCAGCCTCTCACCATAATGCACATCAGAAACGCTCACGCTACTGTCCCATTCGAGCACTCTGTACTTCAACGAGTTTACAACATAGCAAATTGTGTCACCCCTGTCTGCCACTACAGAAACAGGCAAGAGAAACAACCAGATAGCAATGAATATACTACTTTTTTTCATCTTTCTTCTTTTGATAATACATGACCCAATCAACTTTCTCCCGAACAACTGCCAAGGAGATAAACCAGCCCGCAGAGCAAGCCGAAGAAGATAAATGCAGCTTTGTTCTTGTTTCTCATTTCCATAACAAAGAATTATTTAGTGTAATACGAATATGATTTAACAGCCACGAATATAGGACAATATATTCTTCCCCACAAGTTTTTATGCAACTTTTTCAAAAAAAACATTTATTCTCTTCCCACGTACGACGCCTCAGACGTGAGGCTGGAAGATGCTCAGAATGCAGTCTGCACAAGCCTGAATTTTCGGCCCGTACTGTTGCTGATTATCCAGCAAGCACCAATTTGTGCATAAGAAAAAGGCTCCTTATGCACTTCCAGTTAGTCATCATGACGGAGGAGAGGCTCCTCTTTACCGTCCAACCCAAGGCTGGACGGTGGATGAAGCCTGCTTACTTTGCAAAGTAATATACCTTCTCTGACCGTCCAGCCTTGGGTTGGACGGTGGAGGCATACTGCATACCCATCCCTGGAGGCAGAATGAAGCTTGCACATAAGACCTCTGCTTTCCACTCGCAAATATAGTAGGCCTTGCATAATCAACATTCCACATCCCAAGTGGAGTGGCATGCCGTGGAAGTAGAATCCGGCAAGGCCTGCTTATGGATTATAATGGATTGTTTCTGGATAAAGGACAGGAAAAAGAGCTTCTGGCAAAAGACATGCATATGCAACGCGCTGCGTTGACCGATGAAGCGAACTTCACCAGGCTTCGCACCGCGTAGCATATGCTTTTCCACCCTACAGGCGCATGTCGGCATCGACGAAGCGCAGGGGAAGCAGGGCATCTATCCCACTGCATTCATACACCCCCTCGGTACCGTAGAGCAGGATGCGCACGGGATGATTGAAGCGGTCCTCTACTCCCGAAATCACCTGACGGCAGGCACCGCAGGGTGAAATGGGAGCCTGCAGGAAGCGGTTGCCCTTGCGGGCAGCAATGGCAAGAGCCAGCACAGGCTGGTCGGGGTACTGCGCATTGGCAGCAAACAACGTGGTGCGCTCGGCACACAATCCCGAAGGATAGGCTGCATTCTCCTGGTTGGCCCCAGTAAACACAACCCCATTGGCAAGCCTTGCAGCAGCCCCCACACGGAACTTGGAATAGGGTGCATAACTGCCCTTGGTGGCCTCCATGGCAGCTTCCACCAGCTGACGGTCCTCGACCGACAATTCGTTCATGCCATAGACTCTGAACACACTCTTTATTTCTATTTCCTTCATAGACTAATGTTTTGCGAGACACAAATTTATGTTTTTTTTTTCCAAATCCAGTTATTTTTAGGTAATTTTGTGCCCTCAAAGGGAAAACCATGCTGAATAAGACAAGAAACCTCCTGGCTCTGCTCCTTATTGTGTGCAGCAGCCTGCCTCTGATGGCGCAACGAACCAATCAAGCATACTGGACATATATCGACAAATATAAGGACTGGGCCATCGAGCAGATGAAGAACTACCGCATACCGGCAAGCATCACTCTGGCACAGGGATTGCTGGAGAGCAATGCCGGACGAAGCACTCTGGCCACCGAGGCCAACAACCACTTCGGCATCAAGTGCGGCGGTTCGTGGACCGGCCCCTACGTATTGCGCAACGATGATGCGCCCAATGAGAAGTTCCGCAAATACCGCAGTGCAAGGGAGAGCTTCATCGACCACAGCATCTTCCTGCAGGGCAGACGCTACCAGGGACTCTACAGTCTGCGCATCACAGACTACCGGGGATGGGCACGCGGACTGAAAGCGGCAGGATATGCCACCAGCCCCACCTATGCCGAATCGCTCATACGCATCATCGAGATGTATGGTCTGAGCCAGTTCGACTCGGGCAAATATACACTGCTCACACAGAAGAAGGGTGTAGTGGATAACGACCCCTTCTACCTCAACCACGTGGTGTACCGCAACAACAAGAACTACTTCATCGTGGTGGAGCCGGGTGACAACATGGCCACTATAAGCGAGAAGACGGGGGTGAGCCTGAAGGATCTGTACAACTTCAACGACCTGCCCAAGGACTATGCAGCCACAGCAGGCGACCTCATATATCTGCAGAAGAAGCGCAAGTGTGCATCGAAGGACTTCAAGGACTACCCCATCCACATCGTGGAGTCTAACCAGAGCATGCACGACATCTGCCAGCTCTACGGCATCAGACTGAAGAGCCTGTACAAGCTGAACAAGATGCAGCCCAGCCACACCATCACACCGGGCGAAATACTGCGCATCAGATAACAGCCAGCGGCCTATATATATAATAAGGTATATAGGGCCAAAGAATCCGAAGAGGGAGTATCTGCCCCATCGGGAACAGACATAGCGAAGCGGCCACACTACAGCACAAGGTGCCAGGCAGAGTGGCCGCATAAGTCGCGAAAGTACATCAACAAAGCAAAAACCGCAAGGAAAGATATGATTACATTAAGCAACATCGCCGTACAGTTCGGCAAGCGCGTTCTCTACAAGGACGTGAACATGAAGTTTACTAACGGCAACATCTACGGAGTGATCGGTGCCAACGGTGCTGGAAAATCTACCCTGCTGAAGGCCATCAGCGGTGAGCTGGAGCCCACCAAGGGTACTGTGGAACTGGGGCCGGGCGAGCGCCTGAGCGTATTGAGCCAGGACCACTTCCAGTATGACCAGGAGACTGTGCTCAACACAGTGCTCATGGGCCACACCACCATGTGGGAGGTGATGAAGGAGCGCGAAGCTCTGTACAGCAAGCCTGACTTTACCGACGAGGATGGCATCCGTGTGGCTGAACTGGAGGACAAGTTTGCCGAGATGGGCGGATATACCGCCGAAAGCGATGCAGCCACCCTGCTGAGCGGCCTGGGCATTCGCGAGCAGAAGCACAATCTGCTCATGGGACAGCTCTCCGGTAAGGAGAAGGTGCGCGTAATGCTGGCCAAGGCACTTTTCGGAAACCCCGACAACCTGCTGCTTGACGAGCCTACCAACGACCTGGACCTGGATACCGTGCAGTGGCTGGAGCAGTACCTGAGTGAGTTTGAGCACACGGTGCTGGTGGTGAGCCATGACCGTCACTTCCTGGACAGCGTGTGCACACACACCATCGATATCGACTTCGGACGTGTGACAATGTTTGCGGGCAACTATAGCTTCTGGTACCAGAGCAGCCAGTTGGCACTGCGTCAGGCACAGAACCAGAAGGCCAAGGCCGAGGAGAAGCGTAAGGAGCTGGAGGAATTCATCCGCCGGTTCTCAGCCAACGTGGCAAAGAGCAAGCAGACCACCAGCCGCAAGAAGATGCTGGAGAAGCTCAACGTGGAGGAAATCCGTCCTTCAACCCGCAAGTACCCTGGCATCATCTTCCAGATGGAGCGCGAGCCAGGCAACCAGATACTGGAAGTGGAGGGACTGAAGGCAGTGGCCGAGGACGGCACATTGCTCTTCGACAACGTGAACTTCACCATCGAAAAGGGCGACAAGGTGGTGTTCCTGAGCCGCGATCCACGTGCCATGACCGCTCTCTTCGAGATTATCAACGGCAACCAGCAGGCTGCAGCAGGCACCTACAACTGGGGTATCACCATCACCACGGCTTATCTGCCTGTGGATAACACGCAATTCTTCCAGAGCGAACTCAACCTGGTGGATTGGCTCAGCCAGTTCGGCGAGGGCAACGAGGTGTACTTCAAGGGGTTCCTGGGCCGAATGCTGTTCAGCGGCGAAGAGGTGCTCAAGAAGGTGAACGTGCTCTCGGGAGGTGAGAAGATGCGCTGTATGATAGCACGTATGCAGCTCAAGAACGCCAACTGCCTGATTCTGGACACTCCCACCAACCACCTCGACTTGGAGAGCATCCAGGCATTCAACAACAACCTGAAGCTCTTCAAGGGCAACATCCTCTTCTCAAGCCACGACCATGAGTTCATCCAGACCGTCGCCACACGCATCATCGAGCTCACGCCCAACGGCATTATCGACAAGATGATGGACTATGATGACTACATCAGTGACGACCGCATCAAGGAACTGAAGGACAAGATGTACGCTACGGCCGACTGACAAAATGGCACTTGGCACAGTTCTTGTAACAATGTGTCAGTGTAAACATTGTGTCCACAGGGCACGAGCAGTATATATATAAATATGAAAAAGAATAAAGAAGAAGAACTGAAGCAGCAAGGCAACAACACTCAGCAGCCCGAGACTGCCACATCTGACAATACAGACAAAATGGCAGAAAAGGAGCAACAGCAGAATCCCGAAGAGAAGGCCGACCAGCCACAGGAGGCCGGGCAGCCCGAAGAGAAGGAGAAGACAGCTGAGGAGAAGTTGCAGGACGCAGAGGAAGAGATAGCAAACCTGAAGGATCAGTTGCTGCGCAAGATAGCGGAGTTTGACAACTACCGCAAGCGCACCATCAAGGAGAAGACCGAACTGATACTGAACGGAGGCGAGAAGACCGTCATTGCCATCCTGCCTGTGCTCGACGACATGGAACGTGCTCTGGCCAACATGGAGAAGGCCGAGGACGTGGCTGCTGTAGTAGAAGGCGTGAAGCTGATACACAAGAAGTTTATCGACATACTGGGCAAACAGGGCGTGAAGGCCATCGACACAAAGGACGCAACCTTTGACGTGGATCTGCACGAAGCTATTGCACAGTTGCCCGCACCTACCGACGAGATGAAGGGAAAGGTGATGGACTGCACACTCACCGGCTATAAGCTGAACGACAAGGTAATTCGCCACGCGCAAGTGGTGGTGGGACTCTAATCGGCCACACGCCAAACAGGAAAGGAGCAAGACTATGGCAAACAAGAGAGACTACTATGAAGTGCTGGGCGTAAGCAAGAACGCCACCGACGCTGAACTGAAGAGCGCCTACAAGAAGATGGCCATCAAGTACCACCCCGACCGCCAGGTAGGCAAGTCGGACGAGGAAAAGAAGGCCGCCGAAGAGAAGTTCAAGGAAGCAGCCGAGGCTTATGACGTGTTGCGTGACCCTCAGAAGCGTCAGCAGTATGACCAGTATGGATTCAACGGTCCGCAGTTCAGTGGAGCCAGTGGATTCGGTGGAGGATCCAGCATGAGCATGGATGATATATTCAGCATGTTCGGTGACATCTTCGGTGGACACGGAGACGACGGCCCCTTCGGCAGTTTCTTCGGAGGCGGCAGACAGGGAGGCAGAACCCGCAAGCCACAGTTCCGTGGCGGCGACCTCAGAATCAACGTGCGCCTGACGCTGAATGAAGTGCTCACCGGAGTCACCAAGAAGTTCAAGGTGAAGAAGAATGTTGTTTGCCCCGACTGTCATGGAACCGGTAGCCAGGACGGCAAGACCGAAACCTGCGGCCAGTGTAAGGGATCAGGTGTGGTATATCGCACCATGCGCACCATGCTGGGTGCCATGCAGAGTCAGACAACCTGCCCTGGTTGCGGAGGCACTGGCTCCATCATCACGAACAAGTGCAAGCGCTGTGGCGGCGAGGGTGTAGTGACCGGCGAGGAAGTTGTGGAGGTAAACATCCCCAAGGGAATCGAGAACGGTATGGCTTTCAACGTGCATGGCAAGGGTCATGCAGGCAAGCTGAACGGCATCCCCGGTGACATCCAGGTGATAGTGAGCGTAGAGGAGGACAAGAACTTCGTGCGCGACGGAAAGGACCTGCATTACCAGTTGCAGTTGGATATCCCCACAGCAGTACTGGGTGGCTCGGCAGAGATACCCACCCTGGACGGCAAGGTGAAGATAAAGATCGAGCCTGGAACACAGCCTGGCAAGGTGATGCGCATACGTGGCAAGGGACTTCCCGCACTGGAGGGTTACGGCTACGGAGTGGGCGACATCATCGTCACAACCAACATCTACGTTCCTCAGACTCTGACAAAGGACGAGAAGGAAGCCTTCGAGAAGATGCGCGAAAGCGACAACATGAAGCCCGAAAGCGGCAACAAGGAGAGCTTCTTCAGCAAGTTCAAGAGACAGTTTGAGTGAAGAACCAAGGCGAGCAAATGCCTGCCTGCATCAAGTCAACGGACAGTCTGACGACCAAGAAGCAACAGCATAATCCGCAGGGAACTATTGCTTTAAGCCTATCAGACTGCCGTATAACTGCAACGAAGAGATGACATACGAACAAGCAGTAAACTATCTATATGAATCCGCCCCGTTATTCCAGAATATCGGGGCGGGTGCGTATAAGGAAGGTCTCAGCAACACGCAGTTGCTCGACGGACACTTCCACCACCCGCACCGCCATTATGCCACCATCCATGTGGCCGGCACCAACGGAAAAGGCTCGGTGAGCCACACACTGGCAGCCATATTGCAGAGCCAGGGAATGAAGGTGGGACTCTACACGAGTCCGCATCTGACGGATTTCAGAGAACGCATACGTGTCAACGGACAGATGATGCCCAAGCAGCGCGTGGTGGATTTCGTGGAGCAGGAACGCAGTTTCTTTGAGCCCCTCCACCCTTCTTTCTTCGAACTGACAACGGCTCTCGCCTTCATGTTCTTCGAGGAGCAAGGGGTGGATATCGCCGTCATCGAAGTGGGGTTGGGCGGCAGACTCGACTGCACCAACATCATCCAGCCGCTGGTGAGCATCATCACCAACATCAGCTTTGACCACATACAGTTCCTGGGCAACACGCTGGAAAAGATTGCCGGCGAGAAAGCCGGCATCATCAAGCACGGCATCCCTGCCATCGTGGGCGAATCAGGCTCCGAGAGTGTAGCGGATGTGTTCAGGGAGAAAGCGGCTTCGGTGGGCACTTCACTCACCTTTGCCGACCGCCAAAGCGAGGTGCTGGACTTCACGCTCACCCCTGGCAAGGGATACACATACCACACCGCCACCTTTGGCACACTGCATGGCGAACTGGGAGGCTTCTGCCAGGAGAAGAACACAGCCACCATCCTGGAGGCGGTGAAGGAACTGCGGGGGCTGGGGCTGCAGATTAGCGACCAGGCCGTAAGCAACGGCTTTGCCCATGTATGTTCGCTCACCGGACTGAGGGGACGCTGGCAGAAGCTCGCCGAGAAGCCCTTCACCGTGTGTGATACTGGGCACAACGTAGGCGGCATGCAGTATATCACACGCCAGCTGGCCTCCACACCTCACCACACCTTACATATTATAATAGGTATGGTCAATGACAAGGACGTGAGCACAGTGCTCTCCATGCTGCCTCAGGAGGCAATCTACTACTTCACGCAAGCCTCTGTGAAGCGCGCCATGTCAAGCGAGGAGTTTGCCGGGAAAGCAGCTGCCCACGGGCTCAAGGGCCGGTGCTACCCCACCGTGAGCGAAGCTTATGCCGCAGCACAGACGGCTGCCCGGCCCGATGACGTGATATTCATCGGCGGAAGCACCTTCATCGTTGCCGACCTCCTGACAGCTCTGGAGAAAGAACAACACGGATAACCCATCTGACCATCCCGGCTCTTCTGCATGGGACAAGAGACCGACGGCAGACAGACAAACAAGGGAGACGAAAGACTGATGCTACACAAAGCAAAGGTCCTTCGCCTCCTTTTTTTGTTCCCGACGCGTAACTGGAGCCGCACCAATCCAGAAACAGAAATGACACATCGCCGAGACAGGAATGTGACAACACAGAACTAGAAAAGCACCATCTTTGTACCCCAAATCGGGCAGAATGATGCCCTCAAGAGAAAATTTTGCCACCTTGTTCGCAACTTTTTACTCATCTTGCTTGGAAAGTCCGCTTAATCTTATTAAGTTTGCATAAGGAATTTGGCAAATAAGCCAGAAACGAGGTCAAACTTAAACGATATTCCGATGGACAAAGAACTGATTTCTGGACTCAAGAGAGAGGACTTTCAGGCTGTGGTACAGGGCAAGCAGACAGACTTGTACACCTTGACCAACAGCAACGGTATGGAAGTAAGCGTCACCAACTACGGCGGCGCTCTGGTGGCCATCATGGTTCCCGACAGGGAAGGCAAGATGGCCAATGTCATTCAAGGCCATGACAGCATAAAGGGAGTGGTGGAAAGTCCCGAACCTTTCCTCAGCACTCTGGTTGGCCGATATGGCAACCGCATCTGCAAAGGCAAGTTCACCATGAACGGCAAGGAGTACAGTCTGGCCGTGAACAATGGTCCCAACCATCTGCATGGCGGTCCCACCGGTTTCCACGCCAGAGTGTGGGATGCAGAGCAGATAAATGACCACGAGCTGGTACTGCGCTATGTGTCGGCCTACTACGAGGAAGGATTCCCCGGCGAGCTGCACATGACCGTGAAGTACAGCCTGAGCGAGGACAACGAACTCATCATTGACTATCGCGGTACAACCAACAAGAAGACAGTGGTCAACATGACCAGCCACGGATTCTTCTCGCTGGCAGGCATTGCCGATCCTACCCCCGAGGCATTGAACTGCGAACTGGAAATCAATGCCGATTTCTTTATCCCTATCGACGAGACAAGCATCCCCACCGGAGAAATCCTCAAGGTGGAGGGCACTCCATTTGACTTCCGTACACCCCACACCGTGGGTGAACGCATTCACGACACCACCGACCAGCAGATAGTCAACGGCACCGGCTACGACCACTGCTACGTGCTCAACAAGCGCGAACCGGGCGAACTGAGCTTCGCAGTGAAATGCACCGAGCCTGTGAGCGGACGTGTGATGGAGATGTACACCACTGAGCCCGGCGTGCAGTTCTACAGCAGCAACTGGCTGAGCGGATTCAAGGGCACCCACGGAGCCACCTTCGGCAAGTACAGCGCACTCTGTTTCGAGGCACAGCACTTCCCCGACAGCCCCAACCGTCCCTACTTCCCCAGCGTCATCCTCAAGCCTGGCGAGATTTACACACAGAAGACGGTGTACAAGTTCAGCACTGACAGATGAGCCCTAGAAGCCACTTCTCCTGAAAATAATCATTCATAAAATCTATAATTCAAGCAAAACTAATGGCACAAAAATCAAAACAGTGGGCGGCGATTATTATGATGATCGCGCTCTTCGCCATGATTGCCTTCGTGACCAACCTGTGCTCACCCATGGCAGTCATCGTACAGAACCAGTTCGGAGCAAGTGAGCTCCAGTCACAGATTGGCAACTACGCCAACTTCATCGCCTACCTGGTGATGGGTATCCCCAGCGGTATGCTCATCGTGAAGTTCGGCTACAAGAAGACCGCATTGCTGGCACTCATCGTGGGTATCATCGGTATGGGTCTCGAGTTGCTGTCTGGCACCATGGAGAGCATGTGGCTCTACCTGGCAGGCGCATTCATCTGCGGCTTCACCATGTGCATGCTCAACACTGTGGTCAACCCCCTGCTGAACGTACTGGGCGGCGGTGGCAACACCGGTAACCAGCTGATTCAGATTGGCGGAGCCTTCAATAGCGCAGCAGCTGTGGCTGTTTACATCATCCTGGGAGCCCTGATTGGTGAGGTGACCAAGGAGACCGCTATCGTTGACGCAGCTCCTGCCATGTACATCGCAGTGGCTATCTTCGTAGTTGCCTTCCTGGTGCTGGCAGCCACCAAGATTGAGGAGCCCGAGCAGGAGCCCGTGAGCATGGAGCTCGTCAAGGGTGCTCTCTCTCACCGTCACTTCGCTCTGGGTGCACTGGCTATCTTCCTGTACATGAGTGTTGAGGTGGGTACACCTACCTATATGATCAAGTACCTCATCAGCGACGCTGTAGGTCTGTCTGCCGGTGTGGCTTCTCTGATTGCAGCCGTTTACTGGTTTGCCATGTTCATTGGCCGTACCGTAGGTGGCAGCATCGGCGGCAAGGTTTCCAGCCGTGCTATGGTGAGCACCGTGGCCACTGCAGCTATCGTTCTGCTGGCATTCGGCATGTTCGCTCCCGAGACATGGATGGTGAAGGTTCCTGGTGTTGACTGGGCCAACCTGTCACTCATCTGGGTGGAAGTTCCCGTGGGCATTGCAGCCTTCATCTGCGTAGGTCTGTGCACCTCTGTGATGTGGGGCGGCATCTTCAACATGGCCGTTGAGGGTCTGGGCAAATACACAGCTGCTGCCAGCGGTATCTTCATGACCATGGTATTCGGTTGCGCTGTGATGGTGGCTCTGCAGGCTCTGGTGGCCGATGCAACCAACGGCAACTACCTCATCAGCTACATCGTACCTCTAGTTTGCGCCGCATACATCCTGTTCTATGCGCTCGTAGGCTCACGAGTTTCCAAGAAAGAAAAGTAATCCATAAACGTATAATCCAGTCTTGCGCCTGCTCTCGTAGCGGCGCAAGACCCTTTTAACAAAAACAACGCAACCATGAGATTGACAATAGATGACGTAAGAAGCCGTTTCATCAAGCATTTCGACGGCACAACAGGTTCAGTATATGCATCTCCCGGCAGAATCAATCTGATAGGTGAGCACACTGATTACAACAATGGTTATGTGTTCCCCGGCGCTGTTGAGCAGGGCATCATTGCAGAGATCAAGCCCAATGGCACACGCAAGGTGCGCGCCTACTCTATCGACCTGAAGGACTACACTGAGTTCTCTCTCGACGATGAGCAGGGTCCCAAGGCTTCTTGGGCTCGCTATATCTTCGGTGTTTGCCGCGAGATGATGGCACTGGGTGTACCCGTTGAGGGCTTCAACACCGCATTTGCCGGTGATGTGCCTCTGGGTGCAGGCATGAGTTCAAGCGCTGCTCTGGAGAGCACCTTCGCCTTTGGTCTGAACGACCTGTGGGGCGAGAACAAGATTGACCGCATGGAGTTGGCCCGCGTAGGCCAGCGCACCGAGCACAAGTACATCGGTGTGATGTGCGGCATCATGGACCAGGCTATCTCTTGCTTGGGTCGCAAAGGCTCTCTGCTGCGTCTCGACTGCCGCAGTGGCGAGTATGAGTATTTCCCCTGGAATCCCAAGGGCTATCAGCTGGTGCTGGTGAACAGCTGTGTGAAGCACACCCTGGCAGGCAGCCCCTACAACGAGCGTCGCCTGCAGTGCGAGCACGTGGCAGAGATTATCGGCCAGAAGCATCCCGAGGTGAAGTCGCTGCGTGACGCCAGCATCGAGATGCTGGAAGAGGTAAAGGGCGAGATTACAGGCGACGAGTACAAGCGTGCACGCTACGTCATCGGCGAGGTGGAACGCGTGCTGGCAGTATGCGATGCCCTGAAGAACGATGACTACGAGATGGTAGGCAAGATGATGTACGAAACCCACTACGGCCTGAGCAAGGAGTATGAGGTGAGCTGCGAAGAGCTTGACTTCCTCAACGATGTTGCCAAGGAGGCAGGTGTGACCGGTTCGCGCATCATGGGCGGCGGCTTTGGCGGCTGCACCATCAACCTTGTGGCAGAGGAGTTGGTAGATAACTTCAAGAAGCTCGCTAAGGAGAAGTTCGCAGAGAAGTACGGCAAGGAGCCCATCATCATCGACGTGGTGATTGGCGACGGCGCACGCAAGCTCTGCTGATAACAGCCTCTCATCCTGTGCGGCAGGCTGATGCCTCTCAAGGCAAAGTCCGCCGTGACAGACCAGACAATAGGAAGGCTCCCATTTAGACATGCTCTATCTGGGAGCCTTCTTCACATTCCGGCGGCTCACACGGCACTCTCCCGGGCATCTGTCCACCCGTCTGGCAGGCTACTCCTCCACAGCGGCCTGCGGTTCAGACCACGAAAAGAAAACGTGCCCAACGAACTTGGGGAACAACCGCACCAGGAAGCCCTAAATCAGCCAGTGCACTGCATTGGCGAATCCAGCGCATTGACTTGGCAAAGCCAGTGCGCTGCGCTGGCAATCTCAGCGCACTGCATTGAAAAAGGGAATATGGAACCCCGAAAGGGTTTCCCCTGAAGCGCCGCCCCATCATCACACATCATACACCCACATATTTCACTATACAAATATGGAAAGACTTTTTCCCCTACTGCTGCTCCTGCTTGCCTTCACAAGTTCACCCGCCCTCGCGCGCAAACTGACACCTATTATATATAAAGGTGGAATCGTCAGAGCCGACACCACACGCCGGCAGCTCACACTGGTCTTTACCGCTGCCGACAAGAACGACGGTGTGGAACAGATACTGCGCACGCTGAAGGCCCACCACATCAAGGGCGCTTTCTTTGTCACAGGATCCTTCCTGAAGCGCTTCCCCGAGGATGTTGCACGCATCAGGCGGGCAGGCCATTACGTGGGCAGCCACAGCTATAGCCACCCGCTCTACAGCACTTGGGACAACCCCGACAGCACCATCGTCACCCGTGAGGAGTTTGAATCAGACATCCGACTGAGCTATCAGGCGCTTGCACCCTACGGCATCACCATACGCAACTCGCCTTATTTCATGCCTCCCTATGAGCACTACAACGCCACCATCGCCCAGTGGGCCAGCGAGATGGGGCTCATTCTGGTCAACTTCACAAGCGGTACCGCCAGCAATGCCGACTACACCATCCCCTCGATGAAGAACTACCGCTCGTCGGACAATATCTACCAGACCATTCTGGCCAAGGAGGAGAGCGAGGGGCTGAAGGGACATCTCATGCTCTTCCATGCAGGCACATCGCCCGAGCGCACCGACAAGTTCTATGCCCGCCACCTGGACCTTCTCATCACCGAACTGCAGCGCCGGGGCTACCGCTTCGTCTCTCTCCGAAAGGCTCTGCGCTGAACCATCGGGCAGAAGAAAGCCTGAGCCTGGCCGCTCAAAACGCCTGCACAGCACCCCAACACACTCTCCCACGCATGCGTTCCTGTTTCATCTTGAGGGTCACTGGCACTCCACATGATGCATTTCGCATTGCACTATTCGCTTTTCACTCGTTTTTTTTATACCTTTGTAGCGTGAACTAAGTAAATGGCATATTTGCCACATTGAACATACAAGCAAACATTTGCATTATGAACAGCATTCTGACAATGAACCGCGCGGCTGACAACATCCGCATACTTGCAGCCTCAATGGTAGAGAAAGCCAAGAGCGGACACCCTGGAGGTGCCATGGGTGGTGCGGACTTCATTAACGTGCTCTACAGCGAGTACCTGCAGTTTGACCCCAAGAACCCTGCATGGGTGGGAAGGGACCGCTTCTTCCTCGATCCCGGCCACATGGCGCCCATGCTCTATGCACAATTGGCCCTCATCGGCAAGTTCAGCATGGAGGAGCTACAGCAGTTGCGTCAATGGGGCTCACCCACACCCGGTCACCCCGAAGTGTGCATCGAGCGCGGCATTGAGAATAGTTCCGGCCCCTTGGGACAAGGTCATGCCTACGCAGTAGGTGCTGCCATTGCCGCCAAGTTCCTGGCTGCACGCACCGGCAATCCTACCTTCAGCCAGGAGACCATCTATGCCTACATCAGCGATGGAGGCATACAGGAGGAGATAAGCATGGGTGCTGCACGCATAGCAGGAACGCTGGGACTGGACAACCTCATCATGTTCTATGATGCCAACGACATACAGCTCTCCACCGAGACCAATGTGGTGATGAACGAGGATACTGCCGCCAAGTACCGCGCACTGCAGTGGGAGGTGATAGAGATTGACGGCAACGATGTGGAGCAGATACGCCGTGCCATCGAGCAGGCTAAGGCTGTGAAGAACAAGCCTACACTCATCATCGGCAAATGCGTGATGGGCAAGGGCGCTCTGAAGGCCGATGGCACCAGCTACGAGCACAGTTGCAAGACACACGGTGCACCCCTCGGAGGCGATGCCTACCGCAATACCATCACCCATCTGGGCGGCAATCCCGACGATCCCTTCTGCATCTTCCCCGAGGTGCAGGAGATTTACGATGCCCGCCTCAAGGAGCTTCAGGCTATGGCTGCTGTTCGTCACGACGAGGAGGCCAACTGGGCTGAGAACAATCCCGAGAAGGCTGCCCAGCAGAACGATTGGTTTGCCGGTCGTCTGCCCAACATCGACTGGGAGAGCGTGCAGCTTAAGGCCAACGATGCCACACGCAATGCCTCCAGCGCTTGTCTCAGCCAGCTCTCACTGCAGGTGCCCAATATGATTTGTGCTTCAGCCGACCTCTGCAACTCCGACAAGACCGACGGCTTCCTCAAGCATACCCACGAACTGAAGTTCGGAGACTTCTCAGGAGCCTTCCTGCAGGCTGGTGTGGCCGAGCTCACAATGGCTTGCTGCTGCATAGGCATGAGCCTGCACGGTGGTGTGCTGGCAGCCTGCGGCACCTTCTTCGTGTTCAGTGACTACATGAAGCCAGCCATCCGCATGGCAGCTCTGATGGAGCTTCCCGTCAAGTTCATCTGGTCACACGACGCTTTCCGAGTGGGTGAAGATGGTCCCACACACGAGCCCGTGGAGCAGGAAGCACAGATTCGTCTGATGGAGAAGCTCAAGAACCACAGCGGCCGCAACTCGATGCTCGTGATGCGTCCTGCCGACAGCCGCGCCACTGTAGAGTGCTGGCGACTGGCTATGGAGAACATGCACACGCCCAGCGCACTCATTCTGAGCCGCCAGACAATAGAAGATCTGCCCGCCGGCACTCCCTATGCAGGCATCAAGCACGGTGCCTATGTGGTGACCGAGAGCGATGCCGACTATGATATCATCCTCCTGGGCAACGGTTCGGAGGTGAGCACACTGGTGGCAGGAGCACGTCTCCTGCGTCAGGACGGAGTGAAAACCCGCGTGGTGAGCGTACCCAGCGAGGGACTCTTCCGCGAGCAGCCCCAGGACTACCAGCAGAGCATCATCCCCGCCGGAAGCAAGATATTCGGTCTCACGGCCGGTCTGCCCGTCAATCTGAGCGGCTTCCTCATCGGTGCCGATCCTGCCAGCCGCGTATGGGGACTCGAGAGCTTCGGCTTCTCTGCACCCTACAAGGTGCTCGACCAGAAGTTGGGCTTCACCGCCGAGAACGTCTATAATCAGGTAAAGGAGATACTGGCTTAAGCCACCATGCGGCATCAGCATCCACCCGAGAGACAACAACATCAAACATTGAACATCATTCCAATGACAAAGATAGGACTGGCCAGCGACCACGCAGGCTTTGCGCTCAAGGAGCACATCAAGCAGTATCTCACTGCACACGGCATTGAATATGTTGACTATGGCACCCACAGCGAGGAGAGTTGTGACTATCCCGACTTCGGTCACGCTTTGGGCCAAGCCATCGATACAGGCGAAGTGCCCACAGGCATTGCCGTATGCGGCAGCGGCGAAGGCATCAGCATGACACTCAACAAGCATCAGCACGTGCGTGCAGCCCTCTGCTGGCGCCCACAGATAGCTCATCTGGCACGTCAGCACAACGATGCCAACGTGCTGGTGATGCCAGGACGCTTCCTCTCCGACAGCGAAGCCGACGGCATCATGGCCGAATTCTTCGCCACTCCCTTCGAAGGAGGCCGCCACATCCGTCGCATTGAAAAGATCCCCTGCAAGGACTGAGAATCCCCTCGTAAAGGTCACCAAAGCCCCTGCAAGGACAGAAAAGCCCCTTGAAAAGGCAGACTGGATTCTTTGAAAAGGCCACAAGACTCCTTGAAAAAGGCTACAAGATTCCTTGAAAGGGCTGACTGGATTCCTTGAAAGGGCTGACTGGATTCCTTGAAAAGGCTGACTGGATTCCTTGAAAAGGCTGACTGGATTCCTTGAAAAGGTCCACTAGACTCCTTGAAAAGGTTAGAAACGTCTCTTGCACACTACCATAATCCCCTCTGGAGCATCTACCTCCAGAGGGGATTTCTTTTTCTTGCCCCATACAACCCTCCCCCCATCACGCCATACTTAAGCCCAGCCACACTCAGGATTCAGCAGGAGCAAGAACCCACCAATCTTCTACCCCAGGGCCACGAAAAGCAATTCCCGTCAGCCACAAGACTGAAGTGTCAACACAAACAGCGCTATCTCCAAGCAAGTGACAACCGTTTCAGCATGCCTTTTGCGATTCTGACTACCGTTTCAGTTTATGAAGAGGAAAGAAGCTCAATGAAATCAAGAAAAGACCGTAGAATGGAAGGCGAAAAAACGAAGCAAGGATACTTGGCAAAGTAATACTGGATACTTGGCGATTTATCCTTGGATACATTGCAAAGTATCCAAGGATACTTTTTCGGGGTAGTTTCTTGCATTTTTCTGTTTGCCTGCCCGATGGCTGCATCTCACCTCGCACTTTACGCACCACTTACCGTTCTTACACATTATATATATAGTAAAACAGAGGCTTTTTAAGTTCACACTGGTTCATAATTCAAAATTTTTCAAAGAACGTTATACAATCTTAAATAAAAGTCCTAAATTTGCATAGAGACTCATGTCCAGATGCCGGTTTGGAGCTCGCTCCTGACCAACAAACGGATCCCAGAAACGCCGAGAAGCAGAGAAGTCCCGACGGACAACCACAGCAAGCGGCAAGAGAGTCTTGCAGCGGCCAAGTCTTTGGCCTAAAAAGCACATCACGATATGGAAACCTACACCGCCACATCAGATGTCACATCCCAAGGAGGTCACATGACACCTCCAGGCGCCGGACTTACCTCCGACGCTCTCCCCGAGGCTCAAAGCACAATATCAGCGGAGAGTTCACAAGCAGGGGTGTCCACCCGAAATGTGCTTTCGCCAAACGTCCCTGCACAGAAGAAACCGAAAGACAATATGCACTGGTACGCCCTGCGAGGGTTCTTCTGTAATTTAGTTGAAGAGGACATGTTCTAACACTAGTTTGTTCTTC
>SAMEA104315421__coassemble_558_pt1 | contig 55460 bp, 43 predicted proteins | sample SAMEA104315421__metabat2_low_PE_030 | metagenome-assembled genome bin SAMEA104315421 (sample SAMEA104315421) | gut metagenome | biome: Monkey gut; feature: monkey-associated habitat; material: faeces | place: China | collected 2013
TGACCTTGGTGTTGGGACGTATTGCGGCCTCCAGTGCCTGCAAGTCGTTTACGTTCACGATGCTGTATTCCACGCCTTGGGTGGGCAACGTGTGGGTGATGAGATTGAAGGAGCCGCCGTAGAGGTTGTCGGCTGCCACGATGTGGTCACCATTCTGAAGCACGTTCTGCAGTGCATAGGTGACGGCTGCAGCACCGCTTGCCACGGCCAGACCTGCCACTCCGCCCTCCAGCGCAGCTACTCGTCTCTCAAACACATCCTGGGTGCTGTTGGTCAGTCGGCCGTAGATGTTGCCGGCATCACGCAGTCCGAAGCGGTCGGCAGCGTGCTGGGAGTTGTGGAAAACATAGCTGGTAGTCTGATAGATAGGCACTGCGCGAGCGTCGCTTGCGGGGTCGGCGGTCTCCTGACCAACATGAAGTGCCAGAGTCTCAAGGTGCAGTTTCTGATTTGTTGCCATAGTCGTATCCTTTTTATTTGTTTGTGTTATCCTGTTCTTCGTGTTTGCTACACTTGGCAGAAGGCTTTGCTTCTCCTTTGTTTTGCACTACAAAGTTACGGCGATGCAGGTTTGTCTGGCAATAAAAAGCGCTTACTAAAGAATATAATTCTAAAACAGCATGGTTCGTAAAGTGATTCATTCTGCAATGGGGCCTGTAGGAAAACCTCAGGTAGAGGATTGTTCTCCAAGCAGAAAAAGCCCTTTTTCTCGTCTGGAAAGGCAAGATTCTGCTCCAGAAGGGAAATGCTGTCCATCGCTCAAAAGTATTTGCCTAATCCGACAGCATCGTGTTTGTCCTTATCGGAAGAACTGTCTTCGGGCTTCCAATCGTCCACCCCTCTGTCATCTGCATATATATAATGTACGCGCGAGAGGGAGAAGGGCAGGAGGTAAGCCTGCAACGGCTGTTCCTACAAGGTTTGTTCTTGAGAAGAAGAGCGCCTGTCTGGCTCCTGAATATGTCTTCGGAAAGGCGCAGAGAGCTTTTACGTCAACATCATAAATGGTTTTGTGAAAGGCAGAAGAACTGCTTTTGGCATTCAAGCAGACTAAAGAAGAAAGGGGAAAAACGTCTTGCTGCGGTTTTTATTTCCCTTTTTCGAGGATATGCAGCAATCCTTGCGCCGCATCGAAAAACGTATGGCGTGTGGTGAGGGCGAACTGTCGGTGGAAGTGGAGGTTTACAGGTACTCTGAGGTAAACCACCTCTGGAACACGGGGTTGATGAGGTGGATGCTGTTGTCGGCCTCTTGTTCGACGATTTCTCTCTCTATGAGGGATGTCTTGATGCGTGTGATATTGGATTTGCTGCCCAGTGGGAACATTTCCTGATGTGCCTTGCTACCGAAGTCTGACGTGATGCCGGAGCAAAGCAGACGAATGAAGTTCATCTGATAACTGCTTAGTCCTCTGATTTGTTCCCGGAAGTAACTGCTGCATTGGGCCAGCATGGCTTTCCATCCATTGGCAAAACTCTCTTCGTTCACTTCCTTGTCAGTCTCCACCATGATGTTCCATGCCAACTGTTGAACGTATGAGGAATGGTTGCCCACGTATTCGCAAATCCTGGAGGCGTAGTCTGCCGAGATGAACTGGCTGTTCTTCTCGAAGCGGCTCTGTATGAACGGAACCCAGTCTTGGGTGCTTATTGCAGACAGTTCATTGGTCTCGCCAAACTGGTAGAAGGGCATGCGCTTGTTCTGGAACAGGTTGGTCATCAGATGTTTCTTGCTCCCATAGAGGCAGTATGAGACATGTGTCTGATGCTGCCACACGCCTCTCATCCTTTTCTGGATACTGAGTGAGTCGGGCATTTCACCTATCTGTTGGAACTCATCTATACAGATGACTATATGGATTCCTTTTTCTTTGGCTATCACTTCGGGCAGGTTGAGAATCTCTTCGGGAGTATAGTTTTCGGGGCTGATACCCAATGACATGGAGTATTCAGAGAGAGGTTCCGGACTGAACGATATCTTGGGCGTGAGGCGAACAAGGAACTTCTTCACGTTCTCCAGAGTCTGTTCCATCTTGTTGGAGGTCTCTTTCAGAATGGAAGCGGCAAAGCGGTTGTAGAAATCATATTCGGAGCGGCAGTCATAGATATCCATCATCACGATGCGAATATGGGGGTCGCTAATCTCAGCCTTTACCTTCTTGACCAGCGAAGTCTTGCCCATTCGTCTGGGAGAAATGAGAATCACATTCATTCCATGCTCAAAGTCTTTCTTAAGTCTTTGGGTCTCTCTCGTGCGGTCAGTGAAGTTTTCGCCCTCAACCGACATGCCATAGATAAAATGCTTTTCCATATCAGTTCCTCCTTTAATGTTTCTGCAAAGTTATATAAAAATGCTATGGTACACAAGTTTGTGGACCACAACTTTGTGTACCGTGGCTTATGTGGTGAATGTCAGAGAGGTAGGTGAGTTTATGAAGGGCGCAATCGGGGTGGAGTTCAGCGGGCGACGAACCGGATGAACCAGTCCTTGAGCTTGGTGTAGGGCTGGTAGCGGATGGGGATGTCGAGCCATGTGGGGGTGGTGAGGATGCCCTTGGGATGGCTGAAAGCAAGGAAGGAATGGTGACCCTGGTAGGTGCCCATGCCCGACTCACCGATGCCGCCGAAGGGCAGATGATGGTTGGCCAGATGCACGAGGGTGTCATTGACGCAGCCGCCACCAAACTGCAGGCTGTTCATCACGCGGTGCTCCTCATGACGGCTGGAGGTGAAGAGGTAGAGGGCCAATGGGTGAGGGCGGCTGCTGATGAAGCTTATGGCCTCCTCCAGATTGGCTATCGTGAGTACGGGCAGTATGGGGCCGAAGATTTCCTCACCCATTACGGCATCCTGAGGATGCACGTGGTCAAGCACGGTAGGCGCTATGCGAAGCGACTGGCTGTCTGCTTCTCCTCCAAACAAGACCTTCTGCGGGAGGATGAGTTGCTGCAAGCGATGGAAATGATGCCGGTTGATAATCTTTCCGTAGGCAGGATTGGTGAGCGGATTGGCGCCGTACATCGCCTCGGTCTGTTCTCTGAGATGCTTGACGAAAGCATCGTGCACGCACTCCTCAACGAGCACATAGTCGGGAGCCACGCAGGTCTGGCCTGCATTCATCCATTTGCCGAAGGCGATACGTCGGGCTGCCAGGTGCAGGTTGGCGCTTCGCGTGACGATGACAGGCGACTTCCCGCCCAGTTCCAGCAGGATGGGAGTGAGATGGCGCGCGGCTTTTTCCATCACGTAGTGTGCCACTTGTGCGTTGCCGGTGTAGAAGATGAAGTCGAAATGCTCGTTGAGCAGACTCTTTGCCATCTCTGCATCGCCGTTGATGACCGTCACCAGTTGTTCGTCGAGGCAGCTGGAGAGCAGCTTGCTGATGACTCTGGCGCAGGCGGTAGCCGATTCCGATGGCTTCAGAACCGCACAGTTGCCGGCTGCCAAGGCACCTATCAGGGGCGACAGAGTGAGTAGGATGGGGTAGTTCCAGGGAGCTATGATGAGTGTCACACCATAGGGACTCTGCACCACCCGGGAGCTGGCAGGCGCCAGGCTCAGCGGTGTGCCCACGCGATGAGGCCGCATCCAGCCTTTCAGATGCCTGATGGCATGGTCGATGTCGGAGTACAGCGAGGCTATCTCGGTCATATACGCCTCGGTGGGCGACTTGCCAAGGTCGCTGTGGAGGGCTTCTGTAATCTCCTCTTCGTGCCTCTTGATGCCCTCTTTCAACTTCAAGAGCGCGGTGCAACGGGCTTCTCGGCTGAGTGTGGCACCCGACTGGAAATAGGCACGCTGTGCCTCGACGGTTTCTCTGATATTCATCCTGAGGTGTGGTTTGGCTGTTTGTCGTTGGCCGTTTGGCCGGCCTGTCTGTAAAGGGAAAAGGGGCATGGAAGGCCCGAGAGAGGTATCCATGCCCCTTTTCTATGGGGTGAAACAGGGCGCAAGGCAGATTATGCCACGCGGTTCAGCTTCTTGATGATGCTGAAGATGAAGAGTGCAGCCACCAGGCAGATGCACATCAGAGTGCCCCACACGATGTAGAGGTCCTTGCCCCACAGGATAGTGGGAATGCTCACGAGGAAGTTGCCCACGGCAGTAGCCACAAACCATCCGCCCATCATCATGCCCTTGTACTTGGGAGGAGCCACCTTGGTGACAAATGAGATGCCGATGGGTGAGAGCAGCAGCTCGGCAAAGGTGAGGATGAGATAAGTGCTCACCAGGATGTTCGGGCTTACGTTGGCCAGATGCTCAGGTGTCTCGGCGTTGGGTGCAGGCAGTCCGATTGAGGTGACAGTCATCAAGAGATAGGCAACGGCAGCCACCAGCATGCCAAGTCCAATCTTGACAGGTGCCTTGGGCTCCTTGCCCTTCTTGGCCAGCCAGCCGAACAGAGCGATGCTCACAGGGGTGAGAGCCACCACGAAGCAGGGGTTGAACTGCTGGAAGATGGGGGCTGAAACGCCCACCTCACCCGTGAGGGTATATTTGTAATACAGAATGCCTGCGGCTGCCAGGATGGCTACTCCCCAGATGGCTTTCTGCTGAGCGGCCTTGCTCTGGCAGATGCCAAACAGACCATACACGATTACGATGCAGAGCAGAAGGTTGGTCACGTCGAACTCCATAGCAGTAATGCCAGTGGCTGTGGTGGCCACGTAGTCACGTGCAAAGTAGGTCAGAGTGGCACCATTCTGGTGGAAAGCCATCCAGAAGAAGATTACCACAGCATACACAAGCACCAGGCACACGATGCGCTCGGTGGTCTCGCTCTTGCTCAGTTCCTGCTCGTTGGCTGTGTCAGCCTTGACCTTGTCCTTCTTCTCCACGTTGAGCACCTGCTGGAAAGTGGATTTGAAACCATAATAGATGCAGATGGAGATGATGAGCGATACACATGCCACGGCAAAGGCAAAGTGGTAAGAGTCTGCTTCACTGATGTTCAGTGACTTCTGTGCCCATTCCATGATCTTGATGGCAGCAGTGGGAGCAAACAGGGCACCCACGTTGATAAGCATGTAGAAGAGTGAGAAACCTGAGTCACGCTTGGCGGCATATTGAGGGTCATTGTACAGGTCGCCCACCATCACTTGCAGGTTACCCTTGAACAGACCTGTGCCCAGACTCACCAGCAGAAGCGCTGCTCCCATGACAGCAATGGCTATCATGCTTGCTCCCATGGGTATGGAGAGCAATGCGTAGCCGGCAAACATGATGAAGATGCCTATTGTCACCATGCGGCTATAGCCCCAACGGTCGGCTGCGATACCTCCAAAGAGGGGCAGGAAATACACCAACATGAGGAAAGTAGAATAGACAATTCCTGCGGTGGAACTGCTCCAACCGAAGTTGGCCTGCAGGAAGAGAATGAATACTGCCAGCATGGTGTAGTAGCCGAAACGCTCTCCCGTGTTGGCAAAAGCAAGGGCCCACAGCCCTCGTGGTTGTCCTTCGAACATAGTTTACTTGTGTTAAATTGATTAATCAAAGGCAAATATACTATAAAATAGTGGGATGGCAAAGGCTGTGGACGAAATAAGTGTCACTTGCGGATAAAAATGAAAAAGGGCGGGATGCAACCTGTCTTGTGTGACAGAGGTCGCATCCCGCCCTCGGGAAACCCTATCTGTGGGAAAAATGTCTTTGGCTGATTACATCATGCCGCCCATTCCGGGAGCGCCGGCACCCATAGCGGGAGCAGGATTCTCCTCCTTGGCGTCGCAGATGACACACTCTGTGGTGAGGAACATGCCTGCGATGCTGGCTGCGTTCTCCAGGGCTACACGAGTCACCTTGGCGGGGTCGATGATTCCGCTCTCCTTCATGTTCTCGTACTTGTCCTCGCGTGCATTGTAGCCGTAGTCGCCCTTGCCCAGGCGTACATTGTTCACTACCACGCTGCCCTCTTCGCCTGCATTGGCCACAATCTGGCGCAAGGGCTCCTCGATGGCACGGCGTACAATCTGTATGCCGGTAGTCTCGTCGGCATTCACACCCTTCATGTCGGTGAGCACACTCTGTGCTCTGATGTAGGCCACACCGCCTCCGGGGATGATACCTTCCTCGATGGCAGCACGTGTAGCGCACAGTGCATCGTCCACGCGGTCCTTCTTCTCCTTCATCTCCACCTCGCTGGGAGCACCCACATAGAGCACTGCCACACCGCCGGAAAGCTTTGCCAGACGCTCCTGCAGCTTCTCCTTGTCGTAGTCGCTGGTGCTTGAAGCTATCTCGTTCTTAATCTGGTTGACGCGGTCCTTGATGTTCTGGCTGTCGCCGTGACCGTTTACGATGGTGGTGTTGTCCTTGCTGATGACCACCTTGTCGCAGGTGCCCAGCATCTCGATGGTAGCCTGCTCCAGCTTCAGACCAGTGTCCTCGCTGATTACCAAGCCGCCTGTCAGGATGGCGATATCCTGCAGCATGGCCTTTCTGCGGTCGCCAAAGCCAGGAGCCTTCACGGCACAAATCTTCAGCTGGCCGCGCAGACGGTTCACTACAAGAGTGGTCAGAGCCTCGCTATCCACGTCCTCGGCAATCACCAGCAGGGGTCGGCCGCTCTGTACAGCAGGCTCCAGGATGGGCAGGAAGTCCTTCAGGTTGCTTATCTTCTTGTCATAGATGAGGATGTAGGGGTTCTCCATCACGCACTCCATCTTCTCGGTGTCGGTCACGAAGTAAGATGACAGATAGCCGCGGTCAAACTGCATACCCTCTACCACTCCGATGGTGGTGTCGCGTCCCTTGGCCTCCTCGATGGTGATCACACCGTCCTTGCTCACCTTCTGCATGGCGTCGGCCAGCAGTTTGCCTATTTCGGGGTCGTTGTTGGCACTCACGGTAGCCACCTGCTCTATCTTCTGATAGTCGCTGCCTACCTGCTCGGCCTGCTCCTTGATGTTCTCCACCACGGCAGCCACAGCCTTGTCGATACCGCGCTTCAAGTCCATGGGGTTGGCTCCAGCCACCACGTTCTTCAGTCCTTCGCGTACGATAGCCTGAGCCAGGATGGTGGCTGTGGTTGTACCATCGCCTGCATCGTCGCCGGTCTTAGTGGCCACGCTCTTCACCAGCTGTGCTCCTGCGTTCTGGAAAGAGTCCTTCAACTCCACTTCCTTGGCTACGCTCACACCGTCCTTGGTGATGTGTGGTGCGCCGAACTTCTTTTCGATGACCACGTTTCTGCCCTTGGGGCCCAGTGTCACCTTTACGGCATTGGCCAGCTTGTCCATGCCTTCCTTCATCAATTCGCGTGCGTCAGCATCGAATTTAATATCTTTTGCCATAGTTTGTTTCCTCCTTGAATGTCCTTATAATATATATAATGTGTGAGCGGCTGCTTAGCCCAGGATGGCCACCACGTCGCTCTGTCTCATGATCAGGTATTTCTGGCCTTCCAGCTCCAGCTCTGTGCCGGCATACTTGCCATAGAGCACCTGGTCGCCAACCTTGAGCACCATCTCTTCGTCCTTGGTGCCGTGACCTACGGCCACTACTGTACCCTTCAGGGGTTTCTCCTTGGCTGTATCGGGAATGATGATACCACCTACTGTCTTGGTCTCTGCAGGTGCCGGCTCAATGAGCACGCGGTCTGCCAATGGTTTGATGTTCATAGTTCTTGTATGTTTTTGATTTATATTTTTATTCTCCACCGTTTATCATACGAATAGTGTGCCAAACGTGCAGGAGCGGACAAAATGGCAGACTGCCTACTGACATAATCTGCCGCATTGTCTGTTTCTGTCGGTGCTTTTCTGCCCTGCGATGGCATGTGGTAAGGAAATAAGTCCGTATCTTTGTCGTTGTAGATACCCGCGCCTGACGGTTTGCCCGATGGCGCCCGACCGATATGCATACAGATTACAGAAAGATATTTACCTATGTGGCCGTGTTTGCTGTCACAGCCCTGCTGGCGTGGGTTCTCCCTCACCGGCACATGCTCATGTGGCGCCTGTGGGCTGTGGTGCTTTCCTATGCGTCACTCTTCACGCTGCTGGTGTGGCTCTGCTGCCGCTTGGTGCGCTCTGGCCGTCGCCCCGAGGAGATAGCCCTCACCGCCTTTTTCCTCCTCTTCTTCCTGCCCAGGGGCGCTGGCTTGCTCACGCTGGACGCCGAGTCAGTGCTCTATCTGGCATCGCAGTGCATGGTGCCCTTCTTCATAGGGCAATATGTGCGTATCCGCCGGCGCGACTATGGGCACATCTATGTGCTCATGCTCCTCATGGGCATCTTCTGTAGCTACACTCACGATGGTATAGCCATCCCGCTCTGCGGCGGCTTCCTGTGGATGTCCTGGCTCACCCGAAGCCACTTCTTCCAGCGTGCCTGCTGGCCTATGGTCATCGGTTTCTGCATTGGCACCGGGCTGTGTGTGGGGCAGGCTCTCACCTCGGGGCGTTTTGTACCGCCCACCGGACTCAGACAGACTATCAGCCAGACCACATTGGCCCTGCAGACTCTGTGGGATACCAAGGTGTTCCTGCTTGCGCTTGGGCTCACCACCTGGCTGGCTGTCAACCGTTGGGGACGACGCTTGCTGCTGCGTGTGCTGCGCCGTCACATGCTGCTCTCGCTCTGCACGCTCTTCTCGCTCTGCACGCTGCCTTTCGCACCGCTCGGGCTTGACAAGGCCGCCGAGGGCGTGTGCTTCTTCTGCTTGATATGGACGCTGCTGATACTCAGGCAGCTCGCAGATAAGTTCTACTATAAATCAACAAGCAAACCATGAACGAATATCTTGTACTTTCACGCACCAACGGCACCACACGCACGGGCAGTCCTTATGCCTTGCTCAAGGTTGCCAACACCGATGAAACGCTCAACCTTGCCGTGTGGGACTTGGCTCCCACAGCCCAGCCAGAGGTGGGCCAGCTCGTTACCATCTATATGATTACAGAAAAGGGAGGCAAGAAGTCGTGCGGTGCACAGGACCTTGCGGCCGGTGGATTCCCCGATGCCGGCCATCCGCTCTATCATCTCCTGCCGCGTCCGGTGGCTCGCGAGGAGTGGGACAAGACGATAGCCCAACTGCTCTCCTACTGCACCGACGACACTCTGGCCGACATCATCCGCCAGTTTGCCGACAAGCTTTATGCCCCCTACAGCCGCTTCCCGGCGGCTACAAGCATGCATCACGCTTTCCCCGGCGGGCTGCTCAACCACACCCATCAGATGCTGCACATGCTCTCGGGCCTCTATCCCTGCCTGCCTTACCCGCTGAAGGTGGAGCGCTGCATACTGGCCATCCTCTTCCATGACTATGGCAAGGTGTATGAGTACAATGTGCAGGGTGAAACGCAGCCCGACATGTATCTCATGGGCCACATCTACATCAGTGCGCACAAACTGCACAATGTGCTTGACCAGCGCGGGGTGGATGCCGACGAGGTGAAGCGCATCGTACACTGTGTGCTGGCCCATCACGGAACGCGCGAGTTTGGCAGTCCCGTGGTGCCCTGCCTGCCCGAGGCTGCATTGGTGAACTATCTCGACAACATAAGTGCCAAGACCGATGCCATGGAGGGTGCCGGCGACATGGAGATGGTGCCTGCACTGGGTACGCATATCGTCAAGGAGAACCGGAAATAGGATTTCGGGACAGAAAGCAGAAGCCCTCTGCCGTCCAGTGTGAGCGCTGGCTGGCAGAGGGCTTTCTGGTTGGGGCTGTTCGCGCAGTGCGGTGCACCCTCCGATGCAGTGCGGTGCATGAGGCTGTGCAGTGCGCTGCGTTGACAGTTGCAGTGCGCTGTGTTTTTTCGGGGAAAACAGTGGGGTGGGCGAGATGCGCCCCTGGGTGTGTGCGCAAAGGCTATTGGACAGGCTGCCCGGCCTGCTTCTTCTCTTCAGCAGAAGCCTCCTTGTTGTTGGCCGCTTCCTGCTTGTCCTTGTCCTTTGCAGCATCTCCCTCTTCCTGCTTGGGTTCTTTGACGGGCAGGTCAAAGAGGCCGTAGGTGGTGCGCAGCACCTTGAACTCCGTGCGGCGGTTCAGTGCGTTGCACTTCTCCTGCTGTGCAGTGTCGGGCAGAGCCTTGATGAACGCCTCGGTGAGCGTATCGCCCTCATGCAGGAAATCGTTCTGCTCTGCTATCTTTCGCGTCACCACCTTGGGCCGGCTCTCGCCATATCCCACGGGTGTAAGTCGGTCGTCGGCTATTCCATGCTGCAAGAGATAGTTGACCACACTCTCTGCACGCCGCTGGCTAAGGCGCTGGTTGTATTCGTCCTTGCCTCTGTAGTCACAGTGGGCGGCCAGTTCGATGGTCACGTTGGGGTTCTCGTTGAGCAGATCCACCAGGCTGTCCAGTGCCATGGTGCTGTTTTCGGTGAGTTCGGCACTGTCGAAGGCATAGAACACATTGCGTATGAGCACCGGCACGTTGATGTTTGCCAGGGGGAACTGCAGCACATATTCCCGGCTCACGCTGCTGGTATCCACGGTGAGTTCCTCCTTGTGGTTGAGGTAGCCCTTGCAGGTGCCCAGCATCACGTATCGCACATGGGGCTTCACCTCTTGGGTGAAGGAACCGTCGCCTCGCACGCTCAGTTTCAGGTTGGTACCGTCGTCACCCACCATATACACCAGCCCTTCGGGCAGTTCGTATCCGTCCTTCTCATATACCCAACCCTTCACCGTCTGCAATACCTCGGGGCATTCAAAGGACATGATGTGGTCCCATCCGCGTGCGTCACCGCGGCTGGTGCTGAAGAATCCCCTGTTGTGCAGTCCCTCAAAGGTCATTCCGAAGTCATCTCCGTTGCTGTTCATGGGGTATTTCAGGTTCTCCACCTTCCATTGTCCGGTGCTGTCGCACACTGCCTTGAAGATGTCCAGTCCGCCCATGCCAGGCAGTCCGTCGCTTGAGAAATAGAGTTCTCCGTTGGGGCGGAAGGTGGGAAACATCTCATTGCCTGCCGTGTTGATGGGCTCTCCCAGGTTCTCGGCGCCTCCCATACCGTGCTCGGTGAGCGCCACACGCCAGATGTCCAGTCCGCCCATGCCGCCTGGCATGTCGCTCACGAAGTAGAGCCACTTGCCGTCGGGGCTGACAGCGGGATGGGCGTAGCTCGATAGGGTATCCTTGCTTATCTGCAGCCGTTGGGGTGTGCTCCACGATGCATCGGAGCGTGTGCTGGTGTAGATTTCGGCATATCGCGGGTATTCGGCATCGAAGGTGCAGCGTGTGAGGTACATCGTGCGTCCGTCGGGCGAGAAGCAGCATGCACCTTCCTCATATTCGCTGTTCAGTCCGCCTTCCACGCTGGTGGGCTGCTCCCACTTGCCCTTCTCGTCTTTCTTGCTCACCCATATGTCTGCACTCTTGATGCCGGTGATGCCGCTTATCTCTCCCGACTCTATCTGTGGGCGGGTGGTAGTGATATAAAGCTGGTCCCATTCGTCGCCGAAGAGTGCGGGCGAATAGTCTGAGCGGCGGCCGTTGAGCACTGGCTCCTTCTTTATAGTATATAGGGTGGGCTTCTTCTTCCACATGGGCGCTTGCAGACAGCCCAGTCGGCCGTTGGTGGCAAGCTGGTCGCCCGGCACCAGCTCCAGGTAGGCATCGTAGTTCTTCAGCGCATTCTTGTAGTCGCCTTGCCTCTGTTGTGCCTGTGCCAGATAGAGCAGGGCCAGCGAGTCGGGGTAGTGATATCGCAATGCATTCTGGTAGGCACCCGCTGCCTTGGCGTTGTAGTTGATGTGGCGGTAGCATTCCGCCAGTTTCCATGCCCGCTCTGCCCGCTTGGGCTTGTCCTTGATGGCGGTGCGCGAGTAGGCTTTCTTGTATTCGGCAGATGCGTCGAAGTATTCGCCGATGGCATAGAACTGGTCGCCCTTCTTCACGTTCGTCTCCGCTCCACACCCGCTGAGCATTATGGTCATGGATGCAAGTGTGGTCAGCAGGGCAAGTCCCTGCCGCATGCGAAGCGTGAAGGAGAGAATATTCCGGTTCATATACTTTAATAACGCTTATTTCTTCTTTTTATTGCCCTTCTTGGTGACAGGTTCATCCACCGTCACTGTCACGCGTCGCGGAGTGGGGTCGGTCATCACGGTCTGCACCAGGTCGGTCACCATCTGCTTCAGTTCGCCCAGGAAGGCAGCAGCCTCATATTCGTGCCGCTCTATCTGCCGCAGCTTCTTCTCCCAGCGTCCGGTCAGTTCGGCACTCTTGAGCAAGTCCTCATGGATGAGGTCGATGAGCTCTTCGCCCGTGGGTGTAGCCCACAGGTTCTTCTTCTCCTTTCTTATATAATGTCGCCTGAAGAGTGTCTCTATGATGGCTGCCCGCGTACTGGGACGTCCTATGCCGTTCTCTTTCAGCGCATCGCGTAGTTCCTCGTCATCCACCATCTTGCCCGCTGTTTCCATGGCTCTCAGCAGAGTTGCCTCGGTGTATGGCTTGGGTGGAGTGGTCTTCTTCTCGGCCAGGTCGGGCGTGTGCGGACCGCTTTCGCCCTTTCTGAAGTCGGGCAGTTGGCGGTCTTTGTCCTGGGTGTTGTCGCTGTCGGACTGTCCCATCACCACTTTCCAGCCTGGGTCAGTGGTCACCTTGCCTGTTGCCTTGAACTTCACATCGGCCACCTGGCCCATTACGGTGGTGGCGTTGAACAGGCAGTCGGGGTGGAAGGCCGCTATGAACCGCCGTGCGATGAGGTCATACACCTTCTCCTCCATCTCGCTCATGCCGCTGGCAGGCACACCTGTGGGGATGATGGCATGGTGGTCGGTGACCTTACTGTTGTCGAATACTTTCTTGCTCTTCTTCAGTGGCTTGCCCTTGATACGCTCCATCAGTGGGAAGTATTGCCTCAAGCCATTGAGTATCTGCGGGCATTTGGGATATACGTCATCGGGCAGGAAGGTGGTATCCACACGCGGGTAAGTGGTGAGTTTCTTCTCATAGAGCGACTGTATAAGCTGCAGCGTGAGGTCGGCACTGAAGCCGTACTTGTGGTTGCACTCCATCTGCAGGCTTGTGAGATCGAACAGGCGCGGGGGAGCCTCTGTGCCTTTCTTCTTCTGTATGTCGGTTACGGTGAATGGCAGTTCGCCCATCGATGCCAGAGCCGCCTCGCCTTCCTCGCGTGTGCGGAACCCTCGTTCGCCCTCCTCCATCACTGCGGTGAAGGTGGTATCGCGATAGACGGTGGTGAGCACCCAGTAGGGGACGGGTACGAAGTGCTCTATCTCGCGCTGGCGGTTGACTATGAGTGCCAGTGTAGGTGTCTGCACCCGGCCCACGCTCAGCACCTGGCGGCCAGAGCCATAGCGGCCCGTGTAGAGTCGGGTGGCGTTCATTCCCAGCAGCCAGTCGCTTATGGCACGCATGAGACCGGCTTCATAGAGTCCCTGATATTCGCTCTGGTCCTTGAGCGACTGGAATCCCTGGCGTATGGCATCTTCGGTCAGACTGTTGATCCACAACCTCTTCACCGGGCACGAAGCCTTTGCCTTGAGCATCACCCACCGCTGGATGAGCTCACCCTCCTGGCCGGCATCACCGCAGTTGACTATCTCGGTGGCCTGGCTCATGAGTGTCTCTATGGTGCGGAACTGCCTTTCCACCCCCTGGTCAGCCTTCAGCTTGATGCCGAAGCGGGGCGGTATCATGGGCAGTCGTCCCAGGCTCCATGGTTTCCACAGGGGCGTATAGTCGGCAGGTTCCTTGAGTTCACACAGGTGCCCAAAGGTCCATGTCACCTGGTACCCATTGCCTTCCATGTACCCGTCCATCTGCCTGTCGGCTCCCAGGATGTGGGCTATATCGCGTGCGACGGAGGGTTTCTCCGCAATACATACTATCACTGTATATCCTTCTTATTTGTGTGTCAAGCTACAAAGGTAGGCATAAAAATCCGTACCTACGGGGTTGGCTTGTTCAAAAAAGCGATTCGTAGAGAGCCTCATAGCGCATGGCCACCTTCTTGTAGTGGTGGTGGCGCATGATGTACTCCACGCTCTGCTTCTTGAGCAGGGGAATCTGCTCGGGGTGCAGAACCAGTTGCTCGAGCGCCTGGAACACAGACTCATACGTTGGCCATACGTTTATGATGGGGTGTAGCTCGCTTTCTTCCTCCAGCTCATAAAGTTCTGGTTCGCCTCCTCCTACACATATCAGCCCCTTCGACATGCCTATCAGTCCGTTCATACCAGGCGTATAGCTGTATAGTTGGTCCAGCAGGATGTCGCATCCCTCCATGGCTCGCACGTATTCGCTGTAGGGCAGGTTCTCGGTGACAGTCAGGCTTGCGCGGGTGGGGTAGCGGTTCACCACATCCTGTGCTGCCTGTAGCATGATGTCGGTACCCTTGTACTGCGAGCGTCGGCGCTGTATGCCTATGAAGATGCGCACCTTCTGGGGGATGCCGAAGGTGGTGCTCTCCGGCTTGTCGGGCACGATGGGCAGCGGCATGTAGTGCGTCTTCGCAACAAAGTACTGCCGGTAGCACTCATAATACTCATACGATATGGGCGTGATGGCATTGCATGTGCGGGCTATATGTTCGTTGAGGCTGTGGGCTTCCGCCTCGCTCCATTGTTCGTATTGCTCCCTTGCGTAGGGGAAGGTGAGCCGTCGGTCCTGGTCGCCTATATTGAAGTCTCCGTAGCGGAACAGGTGCAGGTCGCTGCTGCCATGCACCCAGTAGTAGTCATCTCCCAGGGCAGACAGCACCACGCACTTGTTGTGCCGGCGCAGGTAATCGTATATCTTGCGCAGGCGCTCCTTCTTGAGTGCAAGGAAGTTGGGGCCTACCAGCTGCACCACATCATACCCCCTGAGTCTGGGCAGCAAGGTCAGCACCTGGGCCAGATAGCGCACGGCACCCCATCGACCAGGCTTGCGCTCCAGTGTGATGTCCTGCGGCATCTGCCGCCAGCGCAATGGTTCGCTGATGACAAGCGTTTCGTGACCCAACCGCTTGAGGCCGAGTGCGAGATTGTAGTGCGCCATCGAGGCGTCGCCAAGGAAGAGTATCTTCATCTTTTATGCTTCTTGCTCGTGATTACAGGCCGCTTGTTTGCCCCGACGGGCATACATCCAAGGGTAGCACAGCGTGCTTTCCCACCGTCTGCACCGCCCTCCCCAGCCTGATAGTGTAGGGCAAAGGTAATGAGAAATCCCCTTCTTCTCGCCTTTTCGGCAGGGAATATTGGTGGGACAAGGCTTTTTTCCGTAACTTTGCGTGGAGGCTCATGGCCTCCTACAGAGCATGGAACTGTCCGTCATCATACCTATATATAATGTGCGCAACACCCTGAGGCGGTGTCTGCAGAGCATTCTGTGCCAGCAGGTGAGCGGCATGGAGGTTCTGCTCATCGACGATGGAAGTACTGACGGAAGCGGCTCGCTGGCCGATGAAATGGCGATGGGATGCCCCATGATGAGCGTCTGCCATAAGGCCAACGGCGGGCTGTCGGATGCACGCAATGCTGGTTTGCAGCTGGCCAAAGGCCGCTATGTGACCTTCGTGGATTCCGATGACGAGGTGGCGCCAGGCACTTTCGCCGCTTTGATGAGCCTGCTTCACAGGAATGAGGATACCGACATACTGGAATACTCAGTGCGTGTGCATGCCGGTCACAGCTTGGAGCACGAACTGGTGCTGCCCGACAGGCATTGGCCTTCGGCACGTGTCTATTGGGAAGAAAGCGAGGCATGGGAGCACACCTATGCCTGGAACAAGGTATATCGGAGCACGCTCTTCGCACGGGTGCAGTTCCCTGTGGGCAGGGTGTTTGAGGATATGTGGACCATCCCCCAGCTGCTTTCTCGGGACGTGAGAGTGCAGACCACCAGCCAGGGGCTCTATATCTACCATTGGAACAAGGATGGCATCACGGTCAGTGCCGATGGGGTGGCTACGACGCAACTGCTTGAAGCGCAGATGCGTGCAGCCCGCCTGATGCACATGAGCATGCTTTCGCGCAGGGGATGGAAACTGTATCGCAGCATGCTCTACAGACAGGTGGATGTGTATCGCCTCACGGGCAGGATTCTGCTCCGATGGCCTTTTGTCAAACTCATTTGCCGCCTTCATAAGTCATGCCGATAGTCTCATTCATCATCACCTACTACTGCGAACCGCTCCCTCTGCTGACTGAATGCCTGCGGAGTGTGCTGCAGGTGCGCTCGCTCATGATGCAGCGCGGGATGGTGAAGCAGGATTTCGAAATCATCGTGGTGGATGACGGAAGTGAATGCTCCCCGCAGGAAATGCTCGGGCAGATGGATGGGGATATCATCTATATAAGCCAGGAAAATGCCGGACTGTCGGCTGCACGAAATGCCGGACTGGCCAGGGCAAGGGGAGAGTATGTGCAGTTTGTGGATGCCGACGATGCTCTGCTGCCCCACGCCTACTGCTCGCTCTGTCCGCAGAGCAGGGAGGAAGCCGACATCATCCTGTTCCGTTTCACCAGCGAAGAGGACCGATGGCATGAGAATGAGATAGAAACTTTGACTGAGAACCATACGCCGGCAGCCGATGAGGCAGGATGCCGCAGGGCGATGAGCGGCCCGCAATACATGCTGCACCATAATGTGCGGGCTTCGGCATGCTGCTACCTCTTCAGGCGCAGCCTGCTGGGCGAACTGCGGTTTGCCGATGGAATGCTTCACGAGGACGAACTCTTCACCCCGCTCTTGCTGCTGCGCATGCACAGTGTGAGAGACTACACCTGGCCTGCCTACTACTATCGGCAGCGTCCCCACACCATCACCCACACCGACACAGCCTGCCACATAGCCCACAGGCTCAACGATACAGAGACCATCCTGCACCGCTTGCGCGATGTGGCAAACCACCTGCGGGGGGACGACAGACGTGCACTCATGCGCCGAGTGGAGCAGTTGACCACCGACTATATATATATAATGTGGAAAGTGGAAGCCGACAGACAGGAGCGCGTGAGGCGCATGAGGCAGTTGACCGCAGACGGTCTCCTGCCCTTGCCATTGCACCCCTACACCCTTCGCCACTGGGCATTCTGCCTCGCCCTTCGCCTTCCGCATGGGCCGCTTGACGTGCTGGCCCGGGCGATTCTGGGTAGAGGGTCTGGCGGGGCAGGCAGTTGACGTGGAAAAAGTATGCCGGCTTGACAGGCGGTTTTTGCCCATATAAATCGCCAGGCAACAGGCATGCTTGGCCGGATATCTTAGATGGCCTCCCGTGGGAGGCTTTTTGGAACAATGGAAGAAACAGAGAATACATTCGAGGCCGATGGGCTGAAGCCGACGGTGAAGGGGCGTTTTGCTCCCTCGCCCACAGGCCGCATGCACTTGGGCAATGTGTTTGCCGCGCTCATGTCGTGGCTTTCGGCCAAGAGCCAAGGCGGGCAGTGGCTGCTGCGCATCGAGGATCTCGACCCCCAGCGCTCGCATGCCGAGTATGCCGAAACGCTCATGGACGACCTGCTGTGGCTGGGTCTGGAGTGGGACGAAGGGCCGAGGATAGGGGGCGGCAACGGCCCTTACTGGCAGAGCCAGCGGAGTGACTTCTATGAGCAGGCGCTGAGGCAGTTGCAGCAGAAGGGGCTCATATACCCCTGCACCTGCACCCGGGCCGACATCATGGCCACTCAGGCTCCGCATGAGAGCGACGGCAGAGTGGTGTATAAGGGCACTTGCCGTCCCCAGAGAGCGGTGCGGTGGGATGTGCTCATGAGCGGTAATGGGGGTGCGAAAGGCACTTCTCCTGCAAAAGAGGTGTTGTGTACTGAGGCTCCTGATGCACTCACGGCCCCATCGGCTCCTGCTGCCCTGCGCCTGATGGTGCCTCCGCAGCCGCTGGCCGATGTGGTTTGCCACGACGGGCATTATGGTGAGGTGAGCGAGAATCTGGCTTCGCACTGTGGCGACTTCATCGTGCGTAGGCGTGATGGCGCTTGGGCCTACCAGCTGGCAGTGGTGGTAGATGATGCGCTGATGGGAGTGAACGAGGTGGTGAGGGGACGTGACCTTCTGCTGTCGGCTCCCCAACAGATGTACGTAGCGCGGCTGCTGGGATACAGCCAGCCTGCCTTTGCCCATATCCCACTGCTTGTCAATGCGCAGGGACAAAGGCTGTCGAAGCGTGACAAGTCGCTCGACATGGGCGAGTTGCGCAGCCGTTACACGGCGGGCGAACTGCTGGGCAAACTGGCTCATGTGGCCGGACTGGCACCCGATGAAGGTTCTGTGACGGCACGCGAACTCATCCCGCTGTTCTCGTGGGCAAGTGTTCCGCGCGAGGATATCCTGTGTGAGATGTAGGGCAAGGGGATGTGAGCGGCTGAGGAATCGGCCGCTTTGCTTTTCTTGCTGCTGTAGGTAGATGGGGGATGAGGCTTCCCTGAGGGTGCCTGCCTCGTTCCGCCTGTTTCCGCAGAATATTCGCTTGCTCCTTTTATTTCCTTAAAACCAGTCGATTCTGCCTTCTCTGCCTTCGGCAAAGCGCTCTGTGAGTTGCTTGATATACTGGGCGCATCGTTCCACTTGCTCCCTGTCTCCGTCGTAGCCGTTCACTAAGGCAAGCAGGTGAGTGGTGCTGAGTGACAGCTTGGTGCGCTCATGGTCGGTGGTGGGAGTGCCTATGCCGCCCACCGCATCGCGATAGACCGGCAGTCCGCAGATGTTTACCTGGCCGCGCCCAATGCCCTCATAGGGTTCTCCTTCGCGGCCGACACCCAGCGTGAGCACCTCTCCCTCTATCTTGTCGGCGTCAAATCCGCCTATGCTATAGCCGTAGGCGATGCTGGCCAGGTTGATGAGATCCACGGCGGTATCTATCTGATAGAGGCTCTTGCCCTGCAGCGTACGTCGCACCAGTGCCTCTCCGCTGGGACGATAGCGGCTTGGGTCCTTGCCCAAAGCCTTGTAGATGCGGCGGGTAGCCTGTATGGCGGGCATCTCCTTGATGCTGTCGGTGGTGTAGCGCAGGCGGTAGTCATCCAGTTCGCGGTTGATTTCTTCCCACAGCGCAGTGCTGTATGGGGTGTTGGTCAGCGTGATGCTGACAGCCGCGCCTACAAATGCAGGGCAAACGGCTCTAATCTCCTCTGATACGTTTATCTTCATCTTCTTGTCGCTTTATATCGCCGAATCAACCTTCGGGAAGTCTTCATTCTGGAATATCATGCGGTAATGTTCGGCCTTCCGCTCTATCTTCATGGGGTAGGCACGTGAGGTGGAAGGCATGCGCCACCAGCGTATCTCCCTTGGGCCGATGTGGCAGATGGTGCAGGTTCCCACGGCAGGAATGGCATCGGCATCTGTCTGTACGAACAGTTCCTCGCTGGCCTTGCCGCCTGTAGTCACCACTTGGGTGCAGGAAGGGATGTGGCTGAGCAGACTGCCCACGTCGGTGGGTTCCTGTATCTCGAGGAACTGGTCGCTGGCATTGTCCTTGGTGCGGCACACTTTACGCGCTGTGTCGAAGAAGGCCAGACCGTGCTCTGTGGCAAAGCTTATGACCTTCTCCTGGTCAAACCGCTTCTCTCCCTCGGCCTCCAAAGCCTGCTTCCCGCCCAGGAAGATGAGTCCCATGATGCGCCAGAAGTCGTTGAGCCAGTTGGGGTAAAAGAAGTTCATACTCCATCGCTTGCGCGGTGGAGGGAAGCTGCCAAGGAACAGCACGCGCGCTCCCAGGGGCAGGAAAGGTTTCAAAGGGTGCTCTTCGATAGTCATCTCAGTGTGCAAAGTTACAAAGAATTTGCCGTACGGACATCAGTAATACTGCGCCACCAATCCATTCTCTGCATTTCTTGGCGCTTTCCACATACGCCTCGTAAAGGATGGCATGGTAGGTCTTGTCGCAGTTTCCTATTTCCTTCCCGTTCTTCATATGTTCCATGAGTTCCCATTCCTGCGGCGTTACAAAATTATACATGCGCAGTCGCCTCTCCTTGGATAGTCAAGTGTGGCCTTCTTGTCATACGTCTCATGCACAGGATTCATTTAGCCTCTTGGGCGGGTGCATTGCATATGTTTACCGTCCAACCCTAGGCTGGACGGTCGGAGAATATATACTTCATTGGCAAAGTAAGCTTGCTTCTTCCACCGTCCAGCCTTGGGTTGGACGGTGGAGGATAACTTCTTTCCTGATTTGGGAATGTACTGGAAGTGCCGAGGAAGCCTTCATCTCCTTGTTCGCCAATTGGCTTCCCTTGTACACTTGCCTTGATATTATCATCGATGAAAGGATATGGAGAGCCATCCTTGAACTGGTTACTGTCGTCACAAGAGTCGTCAACATCATGAAAGGAGAAGTGCTTGAAGCTGCTGTTGAAGAACTTGATGGGCTGGCTCATATGTGCCTATTATGTAGATGCAAAACGGTGAGTCGGGGACTACAGAAACATGAATTAAGCTACACAGTACAAGGATGTTTGCACACAAACCATGTTGATGGCAAGACATCAGGCGATAGCCCAACTCTTAGATGAGGATTCTGGAGGTGCGTAATGACGCGGTCAGGCAAGAAGAAGCGTTGATGAAAGAGGCTTCGACATGGCTGGAGAGAAAAAAGGAGACGGACTCCCAATCTGGTTGGGCGCCCGTCTCCATGAGTTTGATCTTGCTTTGTGGCAGGGATTACTCCTTGCCCATGAGCAGTTCCATCATCTTGATGGCCGAGTACGGCACGGGAGTGCCGGGGCCGAAGATGGCTGCTACGCCCTTCTGATACAGGTAGTCGTAGTCCTGAGTGGGAATCACACCGCCGGCGATGACCATGATATCCTCGCGGCCAAGCTTCTTCAGCTCCTCGATGAGCTGAGGAATCAGGGTTTTGTGACCGGCTGCCAGTGAGCTGGCACCCACGATGTTCACGTCGTTCTCCACGGCCTCACGGGCTGCCTCGGCGGGTGTCTGGAACAAGGGACCCATATCCACGTCGAATCCACAGTCGGCATAGCCGGTAGCTACCACCTTTGCGCCACGGTCGTGACCGTCCTGACCCATCTTTGCCACCATGATACGGGGGCGACGTCCTTCCTTCTTGGCGAACTCCTCGGTCAGTGCGCATGCCTTCTCGAAGTCCGCATCGTTCTTACTCTCGCTACTGTACACTCCTGAAATAGTTCTGATTACTGCTTTATATCGGCCTACTATCTCCTCGCAGGCATCACTTATCTCACCCAGAGTAGCACGGTGTCCGGCGGCTATGACAGCCAGGTTGAGCAGGTTCTCCTTGCTCTTCTTGCCCTCGCTGAACTCGCGTACGCACTCTGTGATGGCTGCCAGATCCTTCTTCACCTGTTCGTTGTCACGGCTTGCGCGAAGCTTCTTGAGTGACTCCTCTTGCTCCAGACGCACGGCAGTGTTGTCAATCTCCAGGATGTCGATGGGGTCTTCGTGGTCAAGGCGATACTTGTTCACACCCACGATGGTCTGCACTCCAGAGTCGATGCGTGCCTGTGTGCGGGCAGCAGCCTCCTCGATGCGCATCTTGGGCAAGCCGGTCTCGATGGCCTTTGCCATACCGCCCAGCTTCTCGATCTCCTGTATGTGCTCCCAAGCCTTGTGGTACAACTCCTGCGTGAGCTTCTCTACATAGTAGGAACCAGCCCATGGGTCGATGTGCTTGCACACCTGTGTTTCGTTCTGGATATAGATCTGCGTGTTACGTGCAATACGTGCAGAGAAATCGGTGGGAAGTGCAATGGCCTCGTCCAGAGCGTTGGTATGCAAGCTCTGTGTGTGGCCAAGCACAGCTGCCATAGCCTCGATACAGGTACGGCCCACATTGTTGAAGGGATCCTGCTCGGTGAGTGACCAGCCTGATGTCTGTGAGTGTGTGCGCAGAGCCATTGACTTGGGGTTCTTGGCGCCAAAGCTTTTCACAATCTTTGCCCACAGCAGGCGGCCTGCACGCATCTTGGCAATCTCCATGAAATGGTTCACTCCGATGGCCCAGAAGAAGGACAGACGAGGAGCGAACGCATCCACATCAATGCCGGCGTTGATGCCTGCACGCAGGTAGTCCATACCGTCGGCCAGGGTGTAAGCCAGCTCAATGTCAGCTGTAGCACCGGCCTCCTGCATGTGGTAACCCGAGATGGAGATGCTGTTGAACTTAGGCATCTTCTGGCTTGTGAACTCGAAGATGTCGGCAATGATCTTCATTGAGAATGCAGGCGGATAGATGTAGGTGTTACGCACCATGAACTCCTTCAGGATATCGTTCTGGATTGTACCGGCCATCTCTTCCAGCTTGGCACCCTGTTCCAGTCCGGCGTTGATGTAGAAGGCCAGGATTGGCAGCACTGCTCCATTCATAGTCATGGAGACAGACATCTTGTTCAAGGGAATGCCGGCAAACAGTACCTTCATGTTCTCAAGCGAGCAGATGCTCACACCTGCCTTACCTACATCACCTACCACACGTGGATTATCAGGATCGTAACCGCGGTGAGTGGGCAGGTCGAATGCTACGGACAGTCCTTTCTGTCCGCTGGCCAGGTTGCGGCGGTAGAATGCGTTACTCTCCTCAGCCGTAGAGAAACCTGCATACTGGCGGATGGTCCACGGACGGAAAGGATACATCATGCTATAGGGACCACGCAGGAAGGGAGGGATACCTGCAGCAAAGTCCAGGTGCTCCATGCCTTCAAGGTCCTCCTTGGTATATACGGGCTGGATATCAATCTGCTCGGGAGTCTTCCAGTTGGCAGTGATACCATTCTCCTTCTGCCATTGCTGGCCGTTCTTTGCCTCTATGCCGGCAAAGATATCTATGTCTTTAAATGATTTGCGTGCCATTGTCAAATTCCCAGTTTAGCGTTATACTCCTTCAAAGTCTTCAGTTGATCCACACGTACATGGATGAAGTTCTCGATGCCTGCTGCCTTCAGGTCGTCGGCGCAAGCGGGTGCACCGGCCACCACAAACATAGCGCGGCCGTCCAGATACTTGTAGGCAGGGATAGCGTACTCGGCATACTCGTCGTCGCTGGAGCACAGCACCACGATGTCGGCGCCTGCTTCCAGTGCCTTGTCAACGCCTTCCTCCACTGTGGAGAAGCCCAGGTTGTCGATTACCTTGTAGCCTGCTGCGGCCAGGAAGTTGCATGAGAACTGTGCGCGAGCCTGGCGCATGGCCAGGTTGCCGATGGTGAGCATGAATGCCACAGGCACTTTGGCGGCTTTTTCGGTAGAGAGACGCAGGTTCTCGAAGTCGCTTGCCAGACGTGTATCGCCGATTGCGGGGATGTCGCCAGTGCATGCACACTTGCTGCACTTGCTCTCCAGAGGAGCCTTGCCCTCGCTCTTCTCGGTGAAGTTGGGGAACTGGTTGGTGCCCAGCATGAACTCCTTGCGCTTGCCGGCATTGGCATGACGGGCAGCAGAAGTCTCGTTGATGGCTGTCTGCACCTTGCCTTCCAGAGCGGCCTTGAGGAATCCGCCTTCCTCTTCAGTGGCCAGGAAGAGCTTCCACGCCTGGCCTGCCAGTGCTGAGGTAAGCTCCTCGATGAAGTACGAACCGCCTGCTACATCGACGATACGGTTGAAGTGGCACTCCTCCTTGAGCAGTAACTGCTGGTTGCGAGCGATGCGCTCGGCGAAGTCTGTGGGAATCTCATAGGGTGCGTCAAAGGGTGTCACCACCATACTCTCCACGCCGCCCAGTGCTGCGCTCATTGCTTCGGTCTGCGAGCGAAGCATGTTCACGTAACTGTCGAATACGGTCTGGTTAAATGTGGTAGTGTATGCGCACACGTGCATCTTGGCGCTCTCCTGGTCGTCGGTGTATTGCTTCACCACCTGTGCCCACAGCATGCGGGCTGCACGCAGCTTGGCAATCTCCATGAAATATACGCCATTGATGCCCAGGTTGAACTTGATGTTCTGGGCTGCCAGCTCAGCTGCAACGCCTGCCTCGGTGAGTGCTGCCATGTACTCGTTGCCCCATGCCAGAGCATAGCCCAAGTCCTGATAGCTGTAGGCACCTGCATTGGTCAGCTTGTAGGCGTTCACTGCGATGGCGCGGAAGTTGGGCCACTCGGCCAGTGTCTCCACCATCTCCTTGGCGTTGGCCAGCAGTGCTGACTTGTCCTTGCCCTTGGTCAGAATCTTCTCGATGGGGTCGAAGCTGATGCTTCCCTCCACCTTCTGTGGGTCGGCACCCTTCTTCTTGAAGTACTCTACCAGAATCTTGGCCAGCTCAAGGCTCTTCTTCTGGCATGTGATGAAGTTCAGCTCCACGCACTCCACGTAGATGCCCTCGAGCAGAGTCTCCACATACTCGGCGCTCACATCGCCCGAGGGGATGAAGAATCCCAGGCTGTCAATGCCGCGGTTCAGTATGTCGAGAGCCTTTTCATTGGCCTCCTTGGCGCTGGCGCAGCGTATGTCCTGACGCACGTGCCAGTTGTTGTCGGCCTTTTTATTGCCGCGCACATAGGGATACTCGCCGGGCAGGGCGTTCACTGTGGGCAGTTTGTCCACGTCTTCCTTCAGGTAGAAGGGCTGCATGGAGAAGCCTTCATTGGTTCTCCATACCATCTTCTTCTGGAAATCAGCGCCCTTCAGATCTACTTGGATCTTGTCGAGCCACTCTTGTCGAGTGGGAGCGGTGAAGTCAGAAAATAGTTTCAGTTCTTTGTTGTCTGCCATATTATTGTATTATAAACAATGTCTGTCTCCTTGTCAAATAGCGTGTAAAGTTACAAACTTCTGCCTTGAAGGGCAAATTTATGCGACTTATTCTTCTACTTTGTGGCGCTAAGGGATAATTTTTAGCGTTCCATAAAGATTTTTAACAAAAGTTCGTTATCTTTGCAAGCATTCTGCTTGTTTGCCTGAAATCGGCCTTGTGGAATATGTCGGGCTGCTGCCTGACGCCGTCGGTTGCACACTATTATATTATGCAAATCAATAAGAAACATGGAATGGTTAGCTAGTCTATTCACCAGTACGGGCAGTGTGGCACATATGGTGCTGCTCTACGCGCTGGTCATCTCTGTCGGTATAGGACTGGGAAGGCTCAAGATTGCCGGTGTCTCCCTGGGAGTCACCTTCGTGCTCTTCGCTGGAATCCTTGCCGGACACATCTACAACCAGTTGGGCACTGTGCCGGGCGAGGTGTCTTATGCCTGTCCGCCTATGCTCATGAACTTCATCCAGGACTTCGGACTCATCCTTTTTGTCTATTGTATAGGCTTGCAGGTGGGTCCGGGCTTCTTCGAGAGTTTCCGCGAGGGCGGCATTCGCCTCAACCTTCTGGCCACGAGCATCGTCCTGCTCAATGTGCTCTGTTGCGTGGCGCTGTTCTTCCTGGTCTTCTGGGATGGCGGCAGCATGAGCCATGGCGAGAACTCTGTCAACCTCTCGATGATGGTCGGTGTGCTCTGTGGAGCCGTGACCAACACCCCTGGTCTGGGTGCTGCCAGTGAGGCCTGCAACCAGATATTCGGTGCCGACAAGGCTCCTGCCATTGCCAACGGATATGCCTGTGCCTATCCTCTGGGCGTGGTGGGTATCATCGGTGCTACCATTGCGCTGCGCTACCTTTGCCATGTGAACATGCGCAAGGAGCAGGCTCAGGTGGATGCCGAGCATGCTGCCAACCCCCACATGACTCCCCATAAGATGACCCTTGAGGCCACCAACAAGGCGCTCGACGGCCGCACGCTCAGGCAGATAAGCCAGTTCCTGGGACGTGATTTCGTCATCACCCGCCTCCTGCATGACGGTGAGGTGTCTATCCCCAACCGCGATACGGTCATCCGCCTGCACGACAAGATGTTCCTCGTATGCGCCCAGGACGATGCCGAGGCCATCACAGCCTTCATCGGAGAAGCCTGTGAGGTGGAATGGGAAGAGCAGCGTGTGGGTTTGGTGAGCAAGCATATCCTGGTCACCCATCCCAGCATGAACGGCAAGACATTCGGTTCGCTGCACTTCAGCTCCATGTATGGAGTGAATGTCACACGCATCCGCCGCTCGGGCATGAACCTCTATGCCGACCGTAACCTGCGCATGCAGGTGGGCGACAAGATAGTGGTGGTGGGCCCAGAAGATGCAGTCGATCGTGTGGCTGCCCTCATGGGCAACTCGGTGAAGAGCCTTGACCATCCCAATCTGGCCACTATCTTCATCGGCATCGTCATCGGTATCATCGTGGGTTCATTGCCCATCGCCATGCCCGGTGTGCCCACTCCTGTGAAGTTGGGCTTGGCTGGCGGTCCCCTCATAGTGGCCATCCTGATAGGCCGCTTCGGCTATAAGGCCAAGCTGGTGGCCTATACCACCACCAGTGCCAACCTGATGCTGCGTGAGATAGGACTGGTGCTCTTCCTGGCCAGCGTGGGTATCAAGGCAGGTGCAACCTTTTCCGACACCGTGCTCAAGGGCGATGGTCTCACCTATGTGTGGTGTGGATTCCTCATCACGGTGATTCCCCTGCTCATAGTAGGTGTGGTGGCTCGCCTGCGTTACAAGATCAACTACTTCACGCTGATGGGTATGATAGCCGGCAGCACCACCGACCCCCCAGCACTGGCATTTGCCAACCAGGCGGCCAGCAACGATGAGCCTGCGGTGGCTTACTCCACTGTATATCCTCTGTGTATGTTCCTGCGCATCCTCACCGCGCAGATAGTCATACTGCTCCTCTGTGCTGTGGCATAGGCAGAAGCAAGAAGTCATAGAAGCATCAAGGCGTCCCGCAAGTCAGCGAGGCGCCTTGATGCTTCTATCCCCAGCCATAACTCCAGGTTAAGGATAAGGTTGCGCGAGGGCGGATGCCGTATCAGTCTCCTTCGCGCAGTTGCGTTTTGTCTGAAGAGAAAGGCGTATTGTCGAATGTAGAAACCTGCTTGCTTGCTTCACTCCATGGTGTGTGAACCGATGGCGTACTCCCGCTTGCGGCTTCTTCAAACGAGGAGAAACAGCCTTGGCAGCAAGGCTCTTCGTGCACGTCAGTACGTGTTGTTGTCCGGTGAAAAGGGAAGGAGAGCAAGCGGCACAATAATGACCCAGAAAATGCAATGCGCTGCGAAGACTGATGCAGCGCACTGCGTTGGCCTTTGCAGCGTGCTGCGCGGACTGATGCAGCGTGCTGCGTCTGTTGCCCCACTTCGGCGTGAAGATCATCGGCGGCAGGTGCGCTTCCCGTCACACACGCCTTCTTCCTGACGATGGATGCTGCATCTTGAATATAGAAAAGGGCTGCGCGAGGGAGAATGACTGGTTTCTCTCCTTCGCGCAGCCCCTTTTCCTGTGATGATAGCTTTACTGGATGGCCTCCAGCATGCGCTTGATGACCACCTCGGCAGAGGTCTCGCGGTTGGCTGCCTCGGGGATGACCAGGCTGTTGGGGCTTTCTATCACGTCGTCGGTAACGATGAGTCCGCGGCGCACAGGCAGGCAGTGCATAAACTTGCCGTTGTTTGTCCACGACATGTGTTCGCTGTCGATGGTCCATGACTTGTCGCTGCACAGTATCTTGCCATAGTCTTCGGGGCGCGTTACACCAGGGCAGCTCCAGTTCTTCGCATACACGAAGTCGGCACCCTCAAGCGCCTTGCGCTGGTCGTACTCCACCTTGGCATTGCCCACAAACTTGCTGTCGAGCTCATAGCCTTCGGGGTGAGTGACCACGAAATCCACGTCGGCGGCATTCATCCACTCGGCAAACGAGTTGGGTACAGCCTGTGGCAGAGCACGGCAGTGTGGTGCCCAGGTGAGCACCACCTTGGGTCGGCTGGTGCTCTTATGCTCCTCGATGGTGATGAGGTCGGCATAGGCCTGCAGGGGATGCACCGTTGCGGTCTCCATGGCAAAGACGGGCTTGCTGCTGTACTGCACAAACTGATTAACGATGCTCTCGGCATAGTCGAACTCCCTATCCTGCAGTCCGGCGAAACTCCTCACGCCGATGATGTCGCAGAAGCTGCCCATCACGGGGATGGCTTCCAGCAGGTGTTCGCTCTTGTCGCCGTCCATGATCACGCCGCGCTCCGTCTCCAGTTTCCACGCTCCGGCGTTCACATCGAGCACCATCACGTTCATGCCCAGGTTCATGGCCGCTTTCTGGGTGCTCAGACGCGTGCGCAGGCTGTTGTTGAAGAATATCATCAGCAGCGTCTTGTTGCGTCCCAGGTGCTGGTAAGCAAACTTGTTGGCTTTCACTTCCAGTGCCTCGGCTATTGCGTCATGCAGGTTGCCCAGGTCTTGTACGTTGAAGAATGTTCTCATATGGCTTTCTGTTCTGTCCCTGTAGGGCGGCTCCGGGTGGGCCTGCTGCCTTGGGGCGTGTTCGTTGTTATTGAATATCTGTGGGTGGATGAGGGGCGTTCGGCGGCCTTGCATTCACGTCGGGGTGCCGGTGCCGTGGCTCTTGCCTCAGGCACGTATCTGCCCGTCGCCGTCGATGAGCCACTTGTAGGTGGTGAGGGCAGATAGCCCCATGGGTCCGCGCGGCCCCAGCTTCTGTGTGCTGATGCCTATCTCGGCACCCAGTCCAAACTGCCCGCCGTCGGTGAAGCTCGTGGGTGCGTTCCAATAGATGCACGCTGCATCCACTTCCCTTTGGAAGCGTCTGGCCTCCTGCTCGTCGCTGGTCACGATGCTTTCGCTGTGTCCGGAGCCGTAGCGGGCGATGTGGCTGATGGCTTCGGTGGTGGAGCCCACGGCATGCAGCCCCATTGCATAGTCCATGTATTCGGTGTGGTAGGTGGTTTCCTCCTGCCCTTCGGCGATGGGGATGACCAGTGAGGCGGGGTAGAAGGCCAGATGGGGCAGCGCCTGACGGTCGGCATGCAGCTTCACGCGCTTCTCTGCCAGGGGCGCAAGCAGGGTGTCCAGTTGGCCGAGCAGTGCTTCATGCACGAGCAGAGTGTCGAGTGCGTTGCACACGCTCACGCGTCTCGTCTTGGCATTCTGTATGATGCGTGCCGCCATCAGCAGGTCGGCCGAGGGTGCCACATAGGCATGCACCACGCCGGCTCCCGTCTCGATGACCGGGATGCGTGCTGTGTCGCGCACAAACTCGATGAGGCGCTTGCCTCCGCGAGGTATGCACACGTCTATATATCCAGTGGCTCCCAGCATCTGGGCAGTGGCCTCATGGGTGGCTGGCAGCAGAGTGGCAGCTGCCTGTGGCAGGCCGTGCGCTTCCAGTACGCTGTGTATCAGTGTGATGATGGCACGGTTGGAGTCATCGGCATCGCGGCCGCCCTTGAGCACGCAGGCGTTTCCGCTCTTCAGGCAAAGCGAGAATACATCGAAACTCACGTTGGGACGTGCTTCATACACCACGCCTACTACACCGAAGGGAACTGTCTCCCGTCGCAGGAGCAGTCCGTTGGGCAGAGTGCGTCGCTCCAGTTCGATGCCGAGCGGGGAGGGCAGTGTGGCCACATGACGCATGTCAGAGGCGATGGCCAGCAGCCTGTCGGGGGTGAGCAGGAGGCGGTCGTAGAGCGGCGAAGCACAATCCATGCGTGCCAGGTCGGTTCTGTTGGCCTCCAGCAGAAACTCCGTGTGGGCTTCTATGGCTGCGGCCAGGTCGAGGAGTACGTCATTGCGCTCCCCGTCGGTCATGGCTGCCACGCTCAGCGCGGCGTCCTTGGCCTGTTGGAATATGGGTGTGAGAGTCATTGTGCTTAGTCTTTAGTCAATGCAGAGATAGTCGTAGTGGATGGCGGGCTTCACGTCGTGCTTGCCCATGGCAGCACGTGCATCGGATGACGAGTAGGCGGTGCGTCCTATGCCCAGGTGCTCTCCCGTGGGGCCGGTGATGCTCACTATGTCGCCTTCCTCAAAGTCGCCCTCCACCCCGGTAACGCCCACCATGAGCAGGCTCACTGCCTGACTGCCGTGCAGAGCTTCGGCGGCCTTGGCGTTGATGTGCAGTTGTCCCTTGGCAAAACTCTGGCTGTGGGCCAGCCACTTCTTGATGCCCGATGTGGGCGCTGCGGCTGGCATGAATTCTGTGTGAGGCACCTCCTGCGGGCGGAGCAGCAACTGGGTGAGCACGCCGTCGCGCTTGCCGTTGGCTATGATGACCTTGATGCCCTCGTCGGCCACCCTGCGCGCGATGTTGCACTTGGTGAGCATGCCTCCCCGACCGAAGCCGCTGCGCTCGGTCTGTATGTAGGGAGTCAGGTCGTCACCGCCCTTCACCTGGGTGATGAGGTGCGATGCTGGGTCGCTGGGACTGCCCGTGTAGATGCCGTCGATGTTGCTCAGGATGATGAGGCAGTGTGCATTCAGCATCGATGCGATGAGGCCGCTCAGTTCATCGTTGTCGGTAAACATCAGTTCGGTGACGCTCACCGTGTCGTTTTCGTTCACGATGGGTATTACTCCGTTGGCGAGCATCACCTCCATGCATGCACGCTGGTTGAGGTACTCCTGCCGCGAGGAGAAGTTCTCCTTCATGGTCAGCACCTGTCCCACATGCAGGTTGTATTCACGGAAGAGGTCGTAGTAGAGGTTGATGAGCTTGGCCTGCCCAAGTGCCGAAAACAGCTGTCGCTGCTCCACGCTGCCCAATCGGCGGTCGGTGTGAAGTTCTCCGCGGCCGCATGCTACTGCACCGCTCGACACCAGCACTGCTTCGTGCCCTTGTGCTCTGAGCCATGCCACCTGATCTACCAGCGCCGACATGCGCGTGATGTCCAGCTTTCCATCGGGTCGTGTCAGCACGTTCGACCCCACCTTGATTACGTATCTCATCTCCCTTTCTCCTCTGTATAATGTATTTTGGTCTCTTCTGGACATTGCCTGCAGCGCTCCTGCCTACGGACCGCCACGGGATTATTTCACGCTTGCCTTCAGTCCGCGTATCACGGCTGAGGAGAATCCTGCGTGCTCCATCTCGTTGAGTCCTCTGATGGTGAAGCCGCCAGGGGTGGTCACCTTGTCTATCTCGGCCTCGGGGTTAGTGCCGCTCTGTTGGAGCAGAGCCGCTGCACCTGCCATGGTCTGGAGCACCACCCGGAGCGAGTCGCCGGCACGCATGCCCAGTTCCACACCGCCTTCTGTGGCAGCTCTGGCGTAGCGCATTGCGTAGGCGATACCGCATGAGGCGAGTGCCATGCCTGCTGGCAGCAGCCTCTCTTCGATGACCATCACCCCGCCCAGTGCACTGAGCAGTTGCCCGATGGCGGCTGTGTGCTCTGCGTCAGCGTTGACCGGCACCAGGAACGTCATCGACTGGCACACCGAGGCAGCCGTGTTGGGCAGGCACAGCAGCACCTGAGGGGCTGCTCCGTTGTGCTCTGCCATCTGGCATGTATCCTTGCCGGTGATGCCTGCCACCACCGATACCAGTGTGTGCCGGCTGGCTTCCAGGGCGGGTTTTATCTCCTGCAGCACCTGCTCGGCCAGCCAGGGTTTCACGCAGAGGAACACCACCTGGGCCTCTTTCACGGCTTCCGTGTTGTCGGTCACCACGTGTGCCCCTCGCTCCTGGAAGCGTGCGAGCTTCCCGGGATGCGGGTTGGCGAGCCAGAGGTTGGCGGCAGGCACCTGGCCCGACCGCAGCAGCCCCTCGGCTATGGAGCCTCCCATGGCTCCCACTCCTATGATAGCTATGTTCATATCAGTGCGTCACGCTTTGTTGTCCTTCTGCCTGATTTCCACTCGGCGTATCTTTCCCGAGATGGTCTTGGGCAGTTCATCCACAAATTCTATAATTCTGGGGTACTTATATGGAGCGGTCACGTGCTTCACGTGATTCTGCAGCTCGATGATGAGCTCCTCGCCGGCTTTGTCCTTCCACTCCTTGGCCAGTACCACTGTAGCCTTGACCACGGCACCTCTAATCTCGTCGGGCACACCTGTGATGGCGCATTCCACCACGGCAGGATGCGTCATGAGGGCATTCTCCACCTCGAAGGGGCCGATGCGGTAGCCCGAACTCTTGATGACGTCATCTATACGGCCTTCAAACCAGAAGTAGCCTTCCTCGTCTCTCCATGCCATATCACCGGTGTGGTAATAGCCGTCGTGCCATACTTCACGCGTCAGTTTCGGATCGCGGTAGTAGTATTTGAAGAGGCCCATAGGCTTGTTGTCACCGATGCGGATGCAGATTTCTCCCTTCTCGCCATCCTCACACTCGCTCATGTCAGGGCGCAGGATGTGCACATCATACTGCGGGTTGGGCTTGCCCATGCTGCCTGGCTTTGGCTTCACCCAGGGGAAGGTGCCCAGGCTCATGGTGGTCTCGGTCTGTCCGAAGCCCTCATATATCTGCAGGCCGGTGAGTTCATGGAAACGCTCTGCCACGCTGGGGTTCATCGCTTCACCCGCTGTGGTGCAGTACTCCAGACTGCTCAGGTCGTACTTCGAGAAGTCTTCGCGTATCATGAAACGGTATATGGTGGGCGGTGCACAGAACGATGTGACGTGGTATTTGGCCATCTGCTGCATGATGGCTGCTGCGCTGAACTTCTCGTGGTCATACACAAAGACGGTGGCTCCAGCGAACCACTGACCGTACAGTTTGCCCCATACGGCCTTTCCCCAGCCCGTGTCGGCTACGGTCAGGTGTATTGACCCCTCGTGCAGATTGTGCCAATAGACGCCTGTGGTGAGGTGTCCCAGCGCGTAGAGGTGGTCGTGAGCCACCATCTTGGGCTCTCCGCTGGTTCCGCTGGTGAAGTACATCAGCAGAGTATCTTCGTTGCTGTTCACGTGGTTGGGGCGTTGGAACTCCGGCACATCCGTCCATTCCTTCATCCAGTCGTGGAAGCCTTCGGGCACCGAGGGGCCTATGCTCACCAGCACACGCACACTCGGGCTGTCGGGCATTGCCTCCTTGATCTGCTCCAATACGTATTCTTCGCCACATGCAATGATGGCCTTCACCGAAGCACGGTTGTTGCGATATACGACATCCTTGCGTGTGAGCATGTGTGTGGCAGGCACGGCGATGGCTCCCAGCTTGCTGAGTGCCAGCATGGCAAGCCACCACTGGAAATGACGCTTGAGGATGAGCATCACCACGTCGCCGTGTCCGATGCCCAGTGATTGGAAGTAAGAGGCCGTGCGGTTGCTCAATTCCCTAAGGTCGCGATAGGTATAGGCTTTCTCCTCACCCTTGTCGTTGGTCCACAGAAGTGCCACGGCATCGGGCTTGATGCGCGCCCACTCGTCCATCACATCATATGCGAAGTTGAAATCCTCGGGCACAATAAACTCCAGATGCTGCGCAAAGTCCTCTTCGCTGACGAACTTTGTCTGTTTCAGAAATCTCTCAATCATCTCTTCTCACTCTTCTTTAGACAATAATGCATACGAATGTGGCAGGTTTGCCATTGAGGGCGCGGAAGCAGTGCATGCGCTTGCTGTCAAAGTAGATGCTGTCTCCGGGTTCGAGCACCAGCACCTTGTCCTCGATGGTGAGTTCCAGTGTACCCTGAAGTACAAAGTCGAACTCCTGTCCATCGTGCGTGTTCTGTGTGTATTTCTTGTCGCCTGGCAGCGGATCCACTTGCGTGAGGAAGGGATCCACCTTGCGGTTGCGGAAGCCTCCGGCCAGGCTTTGGTACTTGTAATCATTGCCCCTATCTACCTCGGGTCCCTTGCCGGCACGTGTGATGTAATAGCCTCTCATGCGTGGCTCTTCGCCGAAGATGAGCACATCTAGGTCGATGCCGTAGCGCTTGGAAATGCGTGAGAGACGATACACAGAGGGGTCGGCCTCGCCGGCCTCTATCTTCAGGTAGTGCTCGAGCGACACTTCGCAGAGCTCTGCCACTTCCTCGGCAGGGATGTTGAAGATGTCACGCAGACCCTTGAGCCTCTCTCCTATTTGCTTGATGTTGCTTTCCATACTTGCTTCTTTTGGGTTATTCTGGTTTCTTTATGATGTCTCGCAGTCTGGTCAGATGCTCTTGAGCACCGTCTCCAGCCTGGTGATGAAGTCATCCACCTGTGCTTCGGTGAGGCACAGAGGCGGCAGGATGCGCAGGATGTTGGTGCCGGCACAGCCTGTGAAGCAGTGTTGCTCGTGGATGAGACGCGAGCGTACCTCCTTGTGCGGTATGTCGAGCACCACGCCTATCATCAGTCCGCGGCCTCTCACTTCCAGTATGTGGTCGGTGCGCAGCTGCATCTGTCGCAATCTCTGGGCCAGATATTCGCCCACCTTATGCGCGTTCTCCACCAGATGCTCCTGCTCAAACACGTCCAGCACAGCCAGTGCAGCGGTGCATGCCAAGTGGTTGCCGCCGAAGGTTGTGCCCAACTGTCCATATACGGGCTGGAATGTGGGAGCTATGAGAACGCCTCCCATGGGGAAGCCGTTGCCGATGCCTTTGGCCACGGTAATGAGGTCGGGACGAATGCCAAGCCACTGGTGGGCAAAGAACTTGCCGCTGCGCCCGTAGCCGCACTGTATCTCGTCGCAGATGAGGAAAGCTCCGTTGGCATGGCAAGCCTCCTGCAATCCTTGTGCAAACTCGGCAGTGAGCATGTTGCAGCCGCCCACACCCTGTATGCACTCCACGATGCAGGCACACACGTCACCCTTCTCCAACTCGCGCTTCCATGCATCGAGGTCGTTGATGGGGAGGTATGTCACATGCCTGTTGGCATTGATGGGAGCGATGATCTTGGGGTTCTGGGTGGCCTCTACAGCCAGTGATGTGCGTCCGTGGAATGCCTTTTCGGCCGACAGGATGCGTGTTCGCCCGTTGGTGAAAGAGGCAAGCTTCATGGCATTCTCATTGGCTTCGGCGCCCGAGTTGATGAGGAAGAACTGGTAATCCTCGTAGCCGCTCGCCTTGCCCAAGCGCTCTGCCAGCTGCTCCTGAAGGCGGTTGATGACCGAGTTGCTGTAGAAGCCAAGCTTGGTCAACTGCTCTTGCAGCATCTGCACATAGTGCGGGTGGCAGTGTCCGATGCTGATGACAGCATGCCCGCCATACAGGTCCAGGTACTCCTGACCCTTGTCGTCCCACACCTGGCAACCTTCTCCCTTGACAATGTTGATGTCATAGAGAGGATATACGTCAAATAATCTCATACTTCTTTGAGGCCCCCTCCCGTCCTCCCCCATCGGGGAGTATCGGCCTGTACGCCTGGGAGGCTCATGGGCTCTGTGCTATTTGTTTTGTACTTGAATGCTCGTTTGCGGTATCTTCCTGCTTGGAGAGAGTGGGGACGGAGGGTCAGAAGGCGCTCGCCTTGAGCCTGAGTCCGGCATCCTCTGGCAGGCCGAACATGAGGTTCATGTTCTGTACAGCCTGTCCCACAGCACCCTTCAGCAGGTTGTCGATGCAGCTCACCATGAGCAACTGGTCCTCATAGCGTTCCACATACACCACAGCCTTGTTGGTGTTGACTACCTGTTTCATGTCGGGCGAAGTGCTCACCACATGGGTGAATGCCGCATCGCGGTAATACTCCTTATATATATCCCTCACCTCCTCGATGGGCGTGGTGCAATGAGCGTAAGAGGTCACGAAGATGCCTCTGGCAAAGCAGCCGCGCTGGGGGATGAAGAACATGCGTCCATCGTAGCCTGGTCTGAGTTCCTGGATAGTCTGGTTGATCTCCAGCAGGTGCTGGTGTGTGAAGGTCTTGTAGATGGATATGTTGTCGTTGCGCCACGAGAAGTGGGTGGTGGCACCTGGCTTCTGGCCCGCTCCTGTGCTGCCTGTTATGCCGTTGGTGTGTATGTCACCGCTGATGATGCCGGCCTTCAGCGCGGGCAGCAGCCCCAACTGGATGCAGGTGGCAAAGCATCCGGGATTGGCCAGATGCTGGCTTGAGCGGATGGCTTCGCGGTGTGTTTCGGGCAGACCATAGGTATAGTCATGCTCGCCGGCGATGCGGAAATCCTGTGCCAGGTCGATGATCTTTACGTGTGAAGGTATCTCGTGTTCGGCCAGAAAAGCCTTGCTCTTGCCATGACCGAAGCAGAAGAACACCACATCCACCTCTTCAAACGGCATCTCACTGGTGAAGCGCAGGTCGGTATCGCCGATGAGGCCCTCGTGCACGTCGCTCACCAGATTGCCCGCATTGCTCTCGCTGTTGGCAAACACGATGTTTGCCTGTGGGTGTGTCAGCAGTATGCGTATGAGTTCACCGCCTGTGTAGCCGGCTGCTCCCAGTATTCCTATGCGCACCATGCTTACCTCTCTTCTTCGGGATGAGCCAGGTAATAAGCGCGCAGAGGGGTGCTGGTCACCTTGATGAAGCCCTTGGCCTCCTCGCTGGTCCAGCCCTTGGCGCCTTCGCCATATTCGCCCAGCTTGTTCTTCACCAGGTCGTTGGGAGTGTCGCAGCCCACTGTCTGGAAGCAGTAGGGGCGCAGCTCCAGGGTCACAGTGCCTGTCACGTGCCGCTGGCTGCTGGTGAGCATAGCTTCGATGTCGGGCATGACGGGCTCCAGATACTGGCTCTCGTGCAGGAACATGCCGTACCAGTTGCTCACCTGGTCCTTCCAGTACTGCTGCCACTTGCTCAGCGTGTATTTCTCAAGGAAGCGGTGTGCACCGATGATGAGCATGGGTGCAGCGGCCTCAAAGCCCACACGGCCCTTGATACCCACGATGGTATCGCCCACGTGGCAGTCGCGTCCGATGGCGTAGGCTGCTCCTATCTTCTCCACAGCCTGTATGGCCTTGATGCGGTCGGTATATTTCTTGCCGTTGACGCTCACCAGTTCGCCCTTCTCGAAGCCCAGCGAGAGGATTTCAGAGTCGTGCTTGGTGGGGTGCTTCAGATATGCACTCTCGGGCAACCCCTGTGTGCTGTCGAGTATTTCGCCTCCGCAGATGCTTGTTCCCCATATGCCCACGTTGTAGGAGTACTTCAGCTTGGTGAAGTCGGCCTGGAAACCATGCTCGTTCAGGTAGTCTATCTCCTCCTTTCGGCTCAGGTTGCCGTCACGTGTGAGTGTGATGATCTCCACACCGGGAGCCATCACCAGGAAGGTCATATCGAAGCGGATCTGGTCGTTGCCTGCGCCTGTGCTGCCATGTGCAATGGCGCTTGCGCCTATCTCCTTGGCATAGCGTGCGATGGCGAGCGCCTGGAAGATGCGCTCTGAACTGACGCTGATGGGGTAGCAGTTGTTCCTCAGCACGTTGCCGAAGACCATATACTTGAGCGACTTCTCGTAGTACTCCTGCGTCACATCCAGGGTGACATACTTGGTGGCACCCAGTCGGTAGGCGTTCTCTTCGTTGGTCTTCAGCTGTTCGGGGCTGAAGCCACCGGTGTTGGCGCATGCTGCATACACCTCGTAACCCTTCTCCTTGGCCAGGTACATCACTGTGTAGCTGGTGTCGAGGCCGCCACTGAAGGCAACCACCACTTTCTTCTTCTTCTCTTCCATAATGCCAGATCCCCTCCCTTCTCTCCCCTGTGCGGGAGCGGTTGCCGTGCAACCATAGGGCTTCATGTGGGGTTGTTTTATTGTTGAATACTATATTATTGCGTTTGTATCTGTGCCGGAGCTTCTCTCCCGGCCTTATTCGATGCCTCTCAGCACCAGTGCCCTCATTACATCCTTGAAGGTCTCCAGCGATGTGGGCTCGCCATGATGCTTGTCGGGATCCCACAGCATGCCGGTGCAGATGCAGAAGCGCCGTCCCTTCTCCTCCAGTATGTTGTGGTTGCAGCAGCCCTGGCATCCGCGCCAGAACGCCTCGTCGTCGGTGAGCTGGTTGAAGCTGACAGGCACGTAACCCAGTGCCGTGTTCATCTTCATCACCGCATCGCCGCTGGTGAGACTGAATATCTTGGCATGCGGCCAGCGTATGCGTGCCAGGGTGAAGGTGTAGTCCTTGATGCGCTTGGCCACTCCGTGCCCCTGGTAATCAGGGTGTACGATGAGTCCGCTGGTGGTCACATAGTGCTTGTTGCCCCATGTCTCTATATAGCTGAAGCCGGCAAACTTGTCGCCGTCGAGCGCCAGCACCGCCTTGGCTTCCTTCATCTTGGTGGCCACATACTCGTGTGTGCGCTCGGCGATACCTGTTCCGCGCTTCTTGGCAGCTTCCCTGATGGTCTCCAGAATAGTATCTACATACTTCTCGTGGGCGGCCTCTGCCACCACTATCCTTATATTGTCCTCTTGGTCCATTTCTTTCATCTTTCCCTGGCGGGCTTCATGCCCGGCCTGCTCTTGCTTTTCCTATAGTCTGATGTTACGTCTATCCGTTGTTCTCCTCGCTGCTGTTCTGCTTGTCCAGTTGGGGTACTATGCCCAGTATCACGCTTCGTGCATCCTCGCGCTCCACGTCTTCGTTGAGAACCACCAGCACTGTGTCGTCGCCTGCCACCGAGCCCAGGAAGAACGGGTGTGCTGCTGAGTCAATCTCCAGAGCCACCATGCTGGCATGTCCGGGCGGTGTGTGTACCACCATGATGTTGGCCGAGAAGCGCACGCTCCACCTCTTCTTGTTCTGCTCCTCCCTGGTGGGAGCCACCAGAAACTGTCCTTCGTGAGGCAGCGCATAGGCGCTGTGGCCGCTCTTTCCGCGCACCTTGCTTATGCGCAGTTGCTTGAGGTCGCGGCTCAATGTGGTCTGTGTGCAGGGGAAACCGGCCTTGTCCAGTTCTATCATCAGGTCTTCCTGGCTGCACACCACCTGTGAGGCCACTATCATACGTATGGTCTGCAGGCGGGTCTTCTTGTCGTGACGGGCTTGCATATTCTTTCCTTTTCTGGCTGCAAAGTTATGAAAATTCCCCCGCATACCGCATCTTTATGTGGGTAATTATGAATTATTATGAAAATGAGTGCATATTTATACACCATGCACCCCTCTTTGCATACACATTGCACCCGCTTTCTTGCCGTGAGCCAGTGCAGAGCTGCCGTTTGGGCAGTCCGTTTGCCTCTTTACACATTATATATTATATAGGAGGCCAAATATGGTGCCCGCTGGCGGACATTTGTCTGCCCGGAAAGATGCAGTGCGGTGCGGTGGAATATGCAGCGCGCTGCAGAGGCCGTTGCAGCACGCTGCGTTGGCCATCGCAGCATGCTGCATCATCTGCCTCATTTGAATGTGTTTCCCCATAGAGCGAGTGCCGTCTTCATCCCGGAAGCATGACAGAAGCCTTCAAAAGGCAGGAAGAAATCTCCGTACGCAGGTTGCAAACGGCCGTACGCAGCCTTTGGATGGCCGTCCAAAGGCTTTGGATGTGCATCCAAAGGCTACGTACGGAGATTTCAGCCTGCTTCATGGACCATTTTACGTTTGTCCCCCGCATCCAGCACCATTTTGACCCGAATCTGCCATGCTTTTGCTAACGAATGTTAAAGTTGGAAACAAAATTGGCTCATGCTATTGTGTGTTGCATAAGAACACACTACATTTGCAGTGTACTATTGAACTAATACACCAAGACAATATGATAGACATCAACAACATCACGTTTGAATATCTGCACGGACGGCCTGTGCTGAAGGATTTCACCCTGTCCTTTCCTCAGGGTGGTGTGTATGGACTGCTTGGCAAGAACGGTACGGGCAAGAGCACATTGCTCTATCTCATCTCGGGCTTGCTGCGTCCCAGCAAGGGAGAAGTGCGTGTGGATGGACTCCTGGCGCAGAACCGTCAGCCCGAGATGCTGAAGGAAGTGTTTCTGGTGCCCGAGGAGTACGACCTGCCAGCTGTAAGGCTGCAGCAATATGCCCGTGTGCTCAAGCCCTTCTACCCACGGTTCAGCGACGAACTGCTGCGCTCGTGCATCGAGGGATTTGACCTGGATATGGATATGCACCTGGGCGCCCTGTCGATGGGACAGAAGAAGAAGGTGTATATGTGTGTGGCAATGGCCACCGGCACCCGCGTGCTGCTGATGGATGAGCCTACCAACGGACTCGACATACTGAGCAAGAGCCAGTTCCGCAAGGTGGTGGTGCAGGGGATGGATGAGCACAAGACGGTGCTGGTGAGCACGCATCAGGTGCACGATGTGGAGCGTCTGCTCGACCATGTGACCATCATCGATGGCAACCGGGTGCTCATGCATGAGCCGCTCAACGAGGACAACGGGCCCGTAGATTTGGAGAAACTGTTTGTAGAGACCGTGGAGGCTACACGCATGGGTGCCCGCAGCGGTGAGTCGGTAATGTAATCAATAGGAGGAGAGAAAAGTTATGATACAGTTTGATATGAAGCGTTTCCTCAGCGTGGGACGCTGGGATGTGACCGTCAACAGGCGTTTCTATACCAATCAGGCCACAGCTCTGCTTGTGCTGGCAGTAGCTCCCGTGGTGGTGCGGTTCCTGTCGGCCTGGGCTGCAGGCGATGTTGCACTCTTTGGCAGAGATGCTGCCGCGCTCTATCCTGCGATGGATATGGGCTATTGGATATGGTTTATAATGGGCTTTTATCGCTTTGTGTTCTGGGCTCTTCCTGTGGTGTCGCTCAGTTATATGCTTCACAACATGGTGCGCAAGCAGGGGCGCATTCAGGAACTCACCCTGCCGGCCAGCAATGTGGAGCGTTTCCTCTGGCATCTGGCATTCTGCCTGCTGGCTCCCATGGTGGTGTTCTTCGGCTCAATGCTGCTGGCCGATGGGCTCAACATGCTCTTTGCCGCTGTCTTTGGCATCTTCTCGCAGGTGCGCTCCCTCACAGTTGCTTTCTTTGCGCAATCCAGTTTCATGCCGGTTGACTTGGGTTTTGGACTGGTTCATCCCCTGCTTAGTCATACCTTTGGAGTGCTCTCCACGCTCTGCTTCATGAGCACTTTTGCCCTGGGCAATGCCTGGAAGTACCGCTACAATCTCATCTTCACCTGCCTGATGCACGTGCTTATGTGGTTTGTTCTGGGCCTCTGTCTGATGTTCTTTGCCGGTGCATTCCTGCAGTTTGCAGGTTATGACTGCATTGCAGATATGAACTGCAATTTCAACCCCAACGCCACTGTGATGTTCTGTCTGCTTGATCTCTTCATGCTGGCATTGCTGGTGGGTATATGGGCGCTGACCTATAAGTTGTACTGCGACGCGCAGGTGACCAGCCGCCGCAACCGTTAACCAAACTCTATCGCTATGGAATTCAAGGAACAGAAAGCCATCTATCTGCAGATAGCAGAGCACCTCTGCGACGAAATTCTGTCGGGCAAGTACCACCAGGGCGACAAACTGCCTTCGGTGCGCGAACTGGCCATGGAAGCAGAGGTGAACGTCAATACAGTAGCACGCTCGCTGGAATGGTTGCAGCAGAAGGGTGTAGCCATCACCAGGCGAGGGCTGGGAAACTTTGTCACCGAGGGCGGCATAGAGGCTGTGGAGACACTCCGCCGCGAGGAGTTCTTCAGCGAGCAGCTGCCCGACCTCTTCCGTGTGATGCGCGCTTTGGGCGTAGGCATCGGCGAAGTGGTGGAGCACTGGCAGGCGCAGATGCAGCCTTGCAGCTGACTTGCATGCAGCAGGCGCGGGCATCGGCAGGCTGTCGTGGGCCAACGGCAAGTATGCTCCGCGCACCCGCCTGCCGCCACAGACCGGATACATTATAAAGTAAAACTCTTAAATTCAACAAACAATGATCAGTTCCTGTTCACAGTTGCGTGCCAAAGGGTGCGCCGATCTCAAGGGCCGTTGGGCCGAAGCAGCCATGCTCACATTCGTAGCCATGCTTATCTCCTGCTTTATATCAGCAGTGGGAAGCGCGCTTGACACGGGGATTTCCGGCCCCTCGGCGATTTACATCAATGCCAATTATGATGTTGTCGCTTTGCTCAGACAATCCGGTTTAGGCATCTTCGGTCTTGTATTTATCATTCTGCTCATACCCATGAGCTGGAGTCTCAGCGTGACTTTTCTGGCCAATCATCGTCGGGAGACCGATGATCCCTTTGGCGTAGGCAACCTCTTCACTGGCTACAAGGACTTCTGGCGCGTGTTCAGTAGCATGTTCCTCGTGGGCCTTCTCGAGTGTGTGTTCCTCTTGTTGCTCATCATCCCGGGCATCTGGATGATGTTGCGGCTGTCCATGGTGCCTTATATCCTGCGCGATTATCCCGAGTTGGGAGCCAATGCCGCCATGCGGATGAGTGTGGATATGATGGCTGGACACAAGTGGAAACTCTTCTGTCTCTGGCTTTCCTTCATCGGATGGGCGCTTCTGTGCATCCTCACCCTTGGCATCGGATACTTCTGGCTGGCACCTTACATGCAGCAGACGGAGGCCAACTTCTACGAGGAGGTGAAGGCCGAATACACTGGCGCTGAGCAGTAAGCCCGCCTGGCGTATTCAGGATAACTAATGGAAAGAATGAATCTAATGTATATAGTGATGAGAAAAAATGTATTCTCGCTGGCATTGCTGTTCTCTGCCAGCCTGATGGCTTCGTGCAATCAGATGGGTTCGTACGTACAGACGATAGTAAGCAAAACGGTGACTGACGCGAACAATGAAGTCAACGCCTATGACTATAAGGACAGCAAGGAGCATGGCGCCGTGGTGGAGCGTAATGTACAGGTAGCCCCCTTCACCGAACTCACTATCGACGGACGTGTCAGAGTGGTCTATACTCAAGGCGAGGAGACCAAGGTGACCATTCGCGGCAATGAGAAAGATCTGGAACGGTATGAGGTAAGGTCAAGGGACGGTGAGCTGTATATCCACACGAAGAGTAGTCTTGTGAAGATCAACAGCAGCTCCCCTCGGCTGACTGCCTATGTGACTGCTCCCATGGTGAACGAGATAGACGTGAGCGGCGCATGCCTGCTGGAGATGCCGCAGAAGGTGGAGCAGAACAGTGCGCTCGAGATAGACGGGAGTGGGGCAGTGAAGGTCAACATTGCCAACATGGAAGTGCATGCACTCACGCTCGACATCAGCGGTGCCGGTGATGTGAAGCTCAAGCAGGTGAAGGCCAAGGATCATGTGGATATAGGGGTCAGTGGCGCCGGTGAGGTGGCAGGCAGTGTGGAAGCAAACGTTGTCAATGTGGGCCTGAGCGGAGCAGGTGACGTGTCGCTCACTGTCAATTGCGACAATCTCGTAAGCAATGTGTCGGGTGCCGGCGACCTCACGCTCAAGGGCAAGTGCCGCACCTTCCGCAAGAGCAAGAGTGGTGCTGCCAGCCTGCATACCCACCATCTGAAGGTGACCGGAAAGTGATGAAACGAAAACTGTTAGTTTTTTGATAAGTTATCTTAAGCAGTTCGCCCATCTGCCGCTGATGTGCAGATGGGCGATTTCTGTTTGCTCCCTTTGGCTGCGGGACTGCTTATGCCGTTTGTGCCGAAGGTTTCCAGACGGCATTTCTTCTTCCTGTCCGGTTTCCCGCAATGCCTTTCTCCGTTCCCTTATTGGTGTATCTGCACCTGTGGGAAGGGGAAGCCGATGCCTTGGCGGTTGAATTCCTCGTAGATGTTGCGGTTGAGGTCGAAATATACAGGCCAGTAGTCAGCTCCCTTGACCCACACTCTCACGGTGAAGTTGACCGAGCTGTCGGCCAGTTGGCTCAGTGCGATAAAGGGAGCCGGCTCTGCTTGGATGCGTGAGTCGGCCTTGAAGATGTCCAGCAGCGCCTGCCTCACCGTCTCCACCTCAGTACCATATTCCACTCCGATGACCATATCCACACGTCGCAGAGGCTGGCTGCTGTAGTTGGTCACACTGCCACTCGAGAGCGAACCATTGGGCACATACACCTGCTTGTTGTCGCCTGTGAGGATGATGGTGTGGAATATCTGTATCTCCTTCACTGTTCCCGAGATGCCTTGTCCCTCGATGAAGTCCCCCACCTTGTAGGGTTTGAAGAGCAGCAGGATGATGCCGCCGGCCAGATTCTGCAGGTTGCCGCTCAGAGCCATACCTACAGCCACACCAGCCGAAGCCAGCAGAGCGGCAAAGGATGTGGTGTTTACCCCCAGTGCACTCACCGTGGAGATGATGAGCAGAATGGTGAGCAGCACATTGATGAAACTCTTGAGGAACGACTGTATGGTAGGTTCCACCTTTCGTCGCTCCATCATTCTTCCCATCACGCGGTTGATAAGTTTGATGGCGTAACGTCCCACCACAAAGATGAGAAGCGCCAGCAGAATGCTCTTTCCTGCCTCCACTCCGAGGCTTATAAGCTGTTGGATTACTTGGCTGAACTCGCCTTTCTCCAGCGCTTTGACGGCTTCTGTGGCCGCCGCAGTCGGGTCTGCCTGTAGTAAAATCATATTCTCTTGCTTTTATTTGTATGGTTCGTCATTCTTTCTCCGCCTGCAAAGATAGCGCATTATCACGTTTCCAGAAACCGTCCGCCCCATTCAAATTTCCAATTTTCCCAATTCGCCATCCCATCAGATGAAGCTGTGCAAATCCGGCAAGCAGTCCCGCCCCTTCGCGCAACCCATTCAAAATTCATAATTCAAAATTCTTATTTACCCTTGGGGCTTGATTTCTATTTCAAGAAAAGGGGCTGCGCGAAGCGAGCAATCAATCTCGCCCTTCTCGCGCAGCCCCGATTCATAATTCCAAATTCTTAATTCATAATTCCCCTCATCTTATTTGACCAGGAACTTCTTTCCCCTCCTTATATATATACCCTTGGGCAGGTTGTGCAGGCTATTGCCCATGCGCACGCCTGAGAGGCTATATACAGCATCGTTGGAGATGGCACTGTTGGTGGTAGAAGCCATTGTCTCCTCAATGCCAGTGGGGTCACTGACGGTTCCTGTCAGCACAGGATACTCATCACCCTCAACTGACCATACGGTGGGATCCCATGCAACAACGGTCTGCTGCAGAGCTGCAAAGTTGTCGTCGGTGAAGTAGCTGATGCCTGTCAACTTGTCGTCATAGAGAGTGGGACCAAAGTCCTGATAGTTGTTGTTCCACACCACGATGTTGTTGAACACGCTGGCAGGAGCCGAATCCTTTCTTCCGCCCGTGATGCCATGTCCTTGACAGGTGCCGGCAGCATAGCAGTTCTCCATGATGAGGCCGGCACTGATGCGTCCGAGAAGGCCGCCCACGTAGGCTGCACCGCTGGTGATGTTCAGGTTGGCATAGCAGTTGCGCATGACAGTAGCACCGCCCACATTGCCAAACAAGCCGCCACAATAGTTCGACGCAACATTGAGTTTGCCCGTCACATAGGTGTTGCACACATAGGTGGTATCCTTGTAGTTGCCGTGACCAACGTAGCCTGCCAGCACACCTGTGCCGCTTGCATCGCAATCCACTTCGCAATCTACCAGTCCCAGGTTGTACACTGCACCGCAGAGCACACCGAACAGACTGTTGTAGTAATCGCCCTTCTTCGTGCAACGGAAGCCCTTGATGGTGTGTCCCTTGCCGTCGAAGTTGATCCAGTTCATATACTGTTTGTCGTCGTAGGTGTCGGCTCCCAGGTTCAGGGGAACCCAGTCGGTCACCTCGCTCATGTCCAGATCGGTCTCCAGGGTAACGTATGTCATTTGCCCGGGCTTCAGGTAGTCATGCAGCACCATCATGTTGTGCAGGCTCTTGATGCGTATGGGGTCCTTGGCAGTACCCGCATATTTGTCCATCTCTCCCATCTCGTTGCTGTAGGTGCCGTCCTCTGCCTGATACACCACCAGGCTCTCTTCGCGCAGCACGGGATACATGTCCTGGTTCAGTGTCTGTCGCCATACGGCATTCACCGATGTATTGCCGTTGAGCTTGTAGCACAGTTCGCCCGTAGAGGCCATCTGTGCCACTTCATTGCCCTTGTAGCAGTCGGTCTTGGTTCCCAGATAGCAGATTTCGAGGTCCGATGTGCTGTAGCAGTTCCTGACAAAGCCGTTGGCAGCCTCGCCGGCGATGCTTGCCACCTGGGCATGAGTGGTCTTCAGGTCGATGTTGCCCACCACATATACATAACTGATGGTACCGCCGTTCAGCTCGCCGCATACAGCTCCCAGTCGGCAACCGTTGGGATGTATGTTCTGCACCGTGGGATTCACCAGACCGAAGTTCTTGATCTGTGCACCTGCAGCCACTCTGCCGAAGAGACCGCCCTCATTGCGTGAGTCGAGTGTGATACTCAGGTTGCTTATCTCATGCCCCTGACCGTCCAGAATACCCGAGAATGTACGGTTGGTGCCGTCCAATTCGTGGTCGTCCGAATAGCGGCCGATGGGCTCCGTCTTGATGCCCTTCATGTCGATGTCATTGTCCAGCACGGCTTTTGCTGACAGGTTGCCCTCGTTGACTATGCTGGCAAACCAGCGCAGAGCATAGGCATCCTTCAGGTGGTAGAATCCCTTTTCATCCATCTCGCTCTTGCCCTTGTCCTGTCCGCAGTTGATGCAGTATCCGTCCTCGTCATACTCATGGGGTGCCACCACAGGCTGTCCCTCGGTGTTGGTATAGCTCACGTCACCGCTGGATGTACCGTCACAGTTGAGGTTGCCGGTGCAATATACCTGCCCGCGCTCGCTGTTCAGTGTGGGATATTTGTCTTCTTTCAACTTCTGGTAGAAAGCTATCTTGCTCTGGTCACCGTTGAGCAGGAAGCACAGTTCGCCGGTCTCGAACTTTCCTTCAGCTGTCTCGGCGCTGTAGCAGTTGCTGAGTGAACCGCTGTTTGTCAGCACTCGGTGGGTGGTGTAGCAGTTGGTCACTGTGGAAGCATAAGTCTCACCGCAGAGTCCGCCAGCCTGATCGTGTGTGGTGCTCACCTGCAGGTTGCCCGCTGTGAACACGTTGTTGATGGTGCACTGTGCCATCTCACCGCCCAGCACACCGGCTCTGATGTCGGCACCGTTGGTGATGTCGGCATTCACTATGCCCACGTTCTTGATTGTAGCTCCCAGTGCGCGGCTGAAGAATCCGGCCTCTGTCTTGTCCTCGCGCAGTATGGTCAGGTTGCTGATGATGTGTCCGCGTCCGTCAAAGGTGCCTTCGAACGCATGGTTCTCACCATAGTCACTGTACAGACCGATGGGTGTGAAGTTGCTCAGCACGCTCATGTCTATGTCTTTGGTCAGGGCAAACTTCAGGTTGCGCTGTACGTCGGTGTTCACCTGCTTGGCTATCCATATGAGGTGGTAGGGGTCTTCACACAGGTAGTAGTCATCCTCATCCTGCTCGGGCTCCACGCCATAGGTGATGCGGTAGGCATTGTTCTTCTTCAGGTTCTCCAGGCACAGGAGGGCTTCCTGTGTGGTGTAACTGCCGTTCTGGTAGGCTTCGGCTATGGGCTGATAGAAGTTCTGCTCATAGGCATCGGCCTCGTCGGCGTTCACATCACTCACTGCCTGATACACCTGGTCGTTGATGACGCTCATCTGCAGATAGGCATCCTTGCTCTCATACAGTGCTCCGAAGAGCTGGCTCAGCTTGCATATAGCCTGGTACTTTGCTTCACCCGAGGTGGCAGCCTGTGCAGCGGCAATGGCTTGGGTGAGCTCCTCCTTCAGTGCCATCGAATAGCTGGGGGCGTTTCCGTAGTTCACCCAGTCGGGTGCATAGTCATTGGTGATGTGTGTGGCTGTCTCCACCATCTGGGCCAACTGCGCATCCAGTGCATCGCTTGCTTCATCATAGTTGCCCAGGAACACCAGGCGCGGAGTACCCACGAAGGTGTCGGTCTGTCGCTGGTAGGTGCCGTTGGTCACTACACCCAGCTTCAGGCTGTCCTCCACTGCCACTATGATGCTGTTGTCATAGAATCCGTGGCTGAATGCTACACTCAGTCCGCCGAATCCAGTGGCACCATAGCCCAGCAGATTGCCTTGTGCATCGATCACGGGACCGAATGCATTGGGTGCTGTCTCCTGCTCCTTCTGTCCTTCCTCCTCGGTGAGCAGACCGGTGAACTTCGTGTGGAAGTTGTTCCTGTTGCCGTTGGCATACACAAAGGAGGTGAAGTTGTAGGCCGTCTCTTCTGCTGCATTCCTCAGTTCGGCATATCCGCTGAAGTGCACCTCATAGAGTCCTGGCCGCAAGTCATGCAGCGTCTGGCTCATGTTCACGTTGGTCAGCAGTTGCGCCAGGAACGTCTTGTAGTCCTTCTCGGTCTGCACGTTGGGCTCTCCCTCCTCCAGTGTCCAGCCGTTCAGTTGCTGGCTGTAGTCTGCATTCACTATCATGTTGGTGATGTCGTCACCGGGCTGGTAGTTGCTCTTCACCGCATTGTCCAGCAGACTCTGTGCATAACTGGCCTCCTGGATGATGTCGTTGGTCATGAGCTGCAGTTCACTCATTATATATTTATATGAGCCGTTGGGGAACTTCTCACCGGGCTCCACGATCTCGGTCAGATAATCGTTCAGCAGTTCAAACTCCGCTCCGTAGTAGGTGTTGCTCTCCAGATAGGCCAGTATCTCGTTTATCTTCTGCTGGTAGCTGGCGTATGCACTCTCGCTTTCCTTGATGGCCAGGCGCAGTCCCTTCAGGTTGTTGAGCCCCTTGGCGTACTCCTCGCGGGTGGCATTGTCCAGCTTCTCCAGCGAGTTGATGTAGTTGTCCACCAGCTGGCTGCTGGCTGTCTTCTGCTCATACAGTTCCTTCTCGGTGTTCAGCAGCACGGTGCGGATGTTTGCAAACTCTTCTTCGTCCTTTGCGCTGCTATAGGTGTCTTCGCCTGTCTGATATACTATTCCGTGTGTGTCATCCAGTACGGGGAATTCGTCCAGGTCGATGTTCTGGTAGTAGATGGGGCTCATGAAGGTGTTGCCGTTCAGCATATAGCACAGTTTGCCCGTGCCTGCTGTTTCATCCACAGTGGTTCCGTCGTAGCAGTTGGTCAGCACCTGGGCGGCATTCGTCAGCACTTCATAGGTGGTGTAGCAGTTCACCAGGGTCGATGCAGCAGCTTCGGCCGACAGTCCTGCCTTCTGTACATGTGATGTGTTGATGGTTATGTTGCCTGCGGTAAAGCAGTTGGTCACTGTGCAGGCATGTATTTCTCCGGCCAGCACACCGGTTCTGATGCCGCATTCGTTTGAGATGTCGGCATTCACGATACCCAGGTTGCGTATGGTTCCGCCCTCGTGGACACGTCCGAAGAGGCCCGTCTCCTGCGGATCGTCACAGGCGATGGTCAGGTTGCGTATGATGTGGCCCTGACCGTCAAACACGCCCTTGAAGCACACCGTGGGATAATTGGCATCGTCATAGTACTTGCCTATGGGCATCATGCTTATGCCTTCCATGTCGATATCCTGGGTCAGACGTATGCTGATGCTGTTGTTTCCCTTGTTCACATAGCGTGATATGTAGCGCAGCTCCTTGCCGTTGCTTATCTCATACCATCCCTCGTCGTTGGCTTTCACCACTCCCTCTTCGGCACCGCACACTGTGCAGAAACCTTCCTCGTCATAGTCGTGTGGAGGCAGTTCCTTGTCGTTGGCGGTGTTGGTGAAGCTCACTTCGCCCACGGGCTTGCCGCCGCAATCCACTTCTCCTTCTATATATACACGCCCGCGTGAGGCATTCAGGCTGGGTATGTCATCCTCGCTCAGGTTTTGGTAAAAGCATATCTCCTTCTGTGTACCGTTCAGCAGGTAGCACAGCTCGCCTTTCTTCATCCCGCTCAGATCATCGCTTGCGTAACTGTTGCTGGTGCTTCCTGTGTTTGATGCACATAGGGTCTCGTGGGTGGTAAAGCAGTTGGCGATGACAGTTCCGCCAGTTCCTTCGCCTATCAGTCCGCCCTTCTGCTCATGTTCGGTGGTGAGCTCTATGGTACCGGCAGTGTAGCAGTTGCGCACCGTACTGTTTTGCAGTTCGGCAGCCAGTACGCCCACACGCGCTCCTGTTTCGCTGGTTATCTTCGCGTTGATGACTCCCAGGTTCTGTATGGTACATCCCGAACCGCGACCTATGAGGCCCACTTCGTAGGGGTCACTCTGTGTCACGGCCAGGTTGCTTATCGTGTGCCCGCCGCCGTCAAACGTTCCGTTGTAAGTCTGCTTGTTGTAGTTTTCCTCGTCCGAGAAAAGTCCGATGGGGATGAAGTTCGTCACACCGCTCATGTCAATGTCGGCTGTCAGCAGCGCATTGGCCGCTCTCTGTCCGCTGCGAACCAGCAGGGTGAATTCACTCAACTCCTGGGCACTTCCTATCAGGTAGTTGCCCTTGGTGTCTTTGCTCAATTCGGCTCGTCCTCCTATAGCCAGAAAGACGGCAATCAAGGTTAATAGACTCTTTTTAAACATAGTCCTTAGGTGCGGGAGGAGTCTTAGTTAGGTTCTTTGCAGCATTGTCCTCCCATTTCTTCTTGCTGCAGAACGCCTCATAAAGATAGTTTTCGGTCTCTTCTCATTCTCCTGTTTGGGGGAAGGCCGATTCCCTTGGTGGGGGAGGTCGTTTCCCTTGGCCGGGAGTAGGGGAGTGCACAGGCATCTGGCTTCGTCAGCCTCATCCCACGCATCTTCGCCCATAAAGTTACGTCTTTTTTGAGGCCGTTTGCAAGCTTTTGGCCGTTTTTCTTCACTTAGGTGCCATATTTTTCGGAAATTCTACCTACCTTCGTCCTAAATAAAGACTAAACAAGATGAAAGTTTCAGATATACAATCCTCTTCGTTGAAGGACTGCACTTCCAAGCTCCAGCAGGTAGCAGAGGCACAGAGTGAGTTCATGCAGATAGCCATCCAAGAGGCTCGCGAGGGGATCAGCAATGGTGATGGCGGACCTTTCGGCACTGCCATCGTGCGTGACGGAGTGCTCATCGCCTCTGGTCACAATCATGTGTTGGCCTACAACGACCCCACCTGTCATGGTGAGGTAGATGCCATCCGCAAGGCATGCAAGCGCCTGGGCACCTTCGACCTCACGGGTTGCGAACTCTACACCACAGGCGAACCCTGTCATATGTGCCTGTGCGCCTGCATGTGGGCAAACATCAGCAAGATATATTACGGTTGCACGATAGCCGACAACGAAATCATCGGCTTCCGCGACAACAAGTTCGACCAGATCTTTGGTGGCCGCGACAAACTGGGTGATTACATGACCGAGGTTGATCGCGAAGCCTGTCTCCGCCTCTTTCAGGACTACAGCAAGATGGATGCCACAAAGTATTGAGAACGTCAGTCATCAGGCGAACTCTCTGCTGCCATTGCGCATTCCTCTTCAGGCAGTTCGTAATGCCTTGTGCTTCGATCATTGAGGTAGATGCTGTTGAGGGTAAAGGCCAGTGATTCCAAGGTCTTTTCTCTCACGGCAGGCTTCAGTTGGCATTCCCACACCGTGATGCAGTGCCAGCCCATCGAGGCCAGTTGCTGTTGTTCCCTCACATCCCTGTTCTGGTTACGTTCAATCTTTGTTCGCCAGAACTCTGTGTTTGTCTTTGGCAGCACAAAGAATCTGCATCCCTCATGCCCATGCCAGAAACACCCATTGACAAAGATGACCGTACGATACTTGCGCAGCACTATATCAGGATGACCAGGCAGACGCGGATGGTTGAGCCGATAGCGGAACCCTCGGCTGAAAAGGAACTTCCTCACCATTATCTCCGGCTTGGTATCCCTCCCGTGTATAGAAGCCATACAACGATGGCGCTGCTCCTTGGTCAGTTTGTCTGCCATTATCTCAGAGTGTCAATGAAGGTGAAAATGCATGAATTCTATACTTGGAAGTCCGCAGTTTCTGCTTTCTTCATCAGTTCTGTCAGCTTTACTGGAATGGGTGCAGCTTGCTGGCAACTATTTTGTGTAATGATATCGCTTGTATTCCAACTGTATTGTGCCCATTCTGGTTCGGTCTTTTCTGGTTCAAGGCGATATACAATGTAGATGTCTTCCTTATCCTCTTCTACGTTTGCCGAAGTGGGATAGCCCATGTTGATAAGGTCAGAACTACGGAATACGCGCGGACCTTCATCAGCAATACGTAAGAATTGGATGCTTCTGTCCTTGTCGTGTAGCAGCAAATAGCGGCTTGACACGAGGTTTCGGGTCAGGCGTACAGAACCGTCTTGTATGTCTGCTCGAAAACCGTAAAGCCTGGTCTTCTTTATCCAATCCCAATATCTCTTGTCCTTTATATATCCCAGTACCACCCACGTTTCATCGGGAAGGAAATTTCTGTTCTCTCCGTATGGCTCTGGCATTTGTCTGCTAATCTGCATCGAAGGTGTATTATAGATGCTGTTTGCGTAATATGACATCTTCTCGCGTTGGCTGGTTCGGTCAAGCAGATGCTCCACAATCTGCAGGAGGAAAACTTGAAGTGTAGCAAGTTCTTCATCATCATTCCCAGGTGACAGACAGAAAGCTCCCAGTCCGGGGATGATTTCATGGAAGCCTCTCAGCCTGCGCTCTATCGTGCCAGGATATAGAATATAAGCGCCGCTTGTTCTGCGAATTGCATCCTTGTAGGCATGCATCTTCAGAAGGTCTGCACGCTTGTATATCCCTTCCTCCTGCTCCTTTTTCTCTGTTAGCAAAGCATCCGAGATTTGTTCTTCGCTTGTTGCCTCCTCTGTCCCCATGTCAATCTTGTTGATACGGTATTTGGCATCAAAGTGAATGTGCACAATCAGGTCTTCTTGTTCTGCCTGTTCCATACTGATCTCTCCTGGCCATAAGCTCAAAGTGTAGTCTGGGCGCATGTTCATTGTCCACGAACCTGCTTTGCCCAATCCTTCTTCTTCACTTGTGTGGGCAAATGTCCTGTTATAAAAGAACCTGACGTTAAGTTTGCGTATGCCTGTATCATACGTACCCTTTATCATCGTCATTTTGCCCTGCTGAATCTCCAGGTTTATTTGGTCTGCGTCTGCTTTTACAAGTGTGTGGGTGCTGGCTGGCTCAATGCAGAACACACGGCTGATGACTTCCAATAGTTTGAAGAACACCCAGTATTCATACAGTATCGCCACGTTTCTCTTGCCTGCTTCATAAACGTTGTCACCGCCTTTCCATGAGAGTTTGGCAGCCAGGTCGAACATAAGCCATGCCTGTAATATCTCACGAAATCCCTCTTTGCGTTGCAGAACAGGACTATTAAGATTCAGTTGCGAAGGCATCGACACTTGCTTGAAGAATGTTGTATTCAGGTGGTTGTTCAGAATATCCATTGTCCTGTCAATCTCTGTCTTCAGGCGGTTGCAGGCATTCTTCTTTTCGCGAAGTTCGGCGCAGAACGAGCAGAATGAGCGAAGAACAAACTTCACAAACTGGTTTTCCTGATTGTCCAATGTGTCTCGCTTGTAGGCTACAGATAATGTGCGGGGAAATGATTGAAGCCCCTTGGGTAGTCCCATACGTTCTGCATATTCCATAGGAATGCGGTCACGTGAGGTGGCTATTTGGTGCATATTCCTGCGGCTCAGACGCTTTACGTTGCATACATTGCGTTCCACCACCGTATCTTCCCATTTTCTTACAGGATTGGAGATAATCTTGTGGATAGCTTCTTGAAACGTTTCGCTTTCAACGATGCTCCGAACAAAGGCATAACGCTGGTAAAGTGTCTGCTGTGGAGTCTCATTGTCAATCTCCAACTTCTGTGTTACTGGGCTTCCTTGCATCAGTACAAGGTCGGTATAATAGGCAGTAATGTCTTCCAGCATCTTGCGATAGTCCGTTCGGTATTCTGCCTTTACAGACCTGATTTCCAGTGTCACTTTTGCAATCTCATAGTCAAGCTCAACATCTTTGATGGGCAGGGTTAGTGTTCCTACATATATGCCAGTCTTTAGCGTACCGGCATTCTTGTGACGAGGAGAATGGGAAAAGCTGACCACTTCATCCTCCTTCGTGAATTGATAAACCTTTCCATCTTCGGAAACCAGTTCGTATTCGTAGATACACCCCTCTTGTAATTGCCACCGTGATTCGCCATAGTCCATAGCGTCCTCTTCTTCGAATAGAACGGAACTATTCGAAGCAGGATACACACATAGCTTGATTTGTCCAAAATCGCCAGTGATGGGTATCTCGAATTGGTCTGCTTGCATAAAAGGGAGTTTTAAGCCTCTGCAAAGCTGGTGAAGCCATTGTCCAATGCCGTCTGCATCATGCGCTGGATTTTGTCGGCAGATTCCTGGAACTTGGCATGTCGCACGTTGTCGCGCGTGATAGTTTCTGTGGTATGCTCCTTAGGCATGCAGAGTCCCCACAATGCTTTCAATACTGGTTCCAACTTCTTTCTGCTGCCATGCAGTTTGGGCAGTAGTTTCTGCACAATGGCAGCATCAAGAATTTCATCTTCTGTCATGCTATCTGCACAAGACTTTGTGTTGGCAATGAAACGGTAAATTTCTGTGGCAGAACGGAAACCGAATTCCGCATTCACCTTCTTGAGCACACGGAAGAATTCTATCAGTGTCTTCTGGGCCAGCTCGCTCTTGCTTGTTTCTTTTGCTATCGACCTGCTTACAAAGTCTTGCCCCATGTCTGCACAGGTTCCATCAGACGCATGGATATCGATGTTCATATCCTGTTTCAGGAATTGCTCCATCTCATCTTCTGTAATCTTGAACTCTATGACGTTGGCACGGTCTAATACTTTGGGTGAGAACATATAGGTTGTTTCATCCACGTTGATAGTGCCGGTGATGAAAAGGTTCTCTGGCAGTCTTATCTTGGCAGGAACGTCGGACTCGCTCTCTTCGTCTTTTTCCCATAAGGGAATGTCCTGATGACTCTCAAGAGCCGAAAGAAAGTCAGCAAAGTAACGCTCTACGTAACTCAGGTTCATCTCATCCAATATCAGGAAGTAGGGCTTCTGTGGATTCCTCTGTGCACGCATCATGATTTGCAGTACACCGCTTTCTGGTTCCATATATTCCATGGGCTTCAGTGCATTGGGATATCCCAGCAGCGGTTCGCGGTTGGTCCAGTCTGCCCCCACTGGCACCACACACAGTTGCTGTTCTGCATCTTCGCTCATCAAACGAGCAAAAGCCAAGGCCAATTGTGTCTTTCCCGAACCAGCCAATCCGCTTAGTATTACGAATGGCTTGGTCATTAGAGCGCATGCATATCGCAAAATGAACTTGTCTTCATAAAGAAGCCCAGTCCGTTTGATGGAGGAAATGATTTGCGACATTTGTAGAGGATTCTGCTTCACGGTTGGTACTGTATTAAATATGGTTTCTATATGTTGTACCATATCCGTATAGTCGTTGATTCTGGTAAGGGTTTTCATTGGCAGCTTTTTGGGATATTCCCATTCTCCGATATTCGTCCATTCAACGGAGCGGCAGTTTTTATACTCATAGCGGTCTGCCTTATACGCGTAATCTCCTTTGACAATGCCTCGACCTACAATGATAGACATGCCTTTCTTGGCATACACAATATCTCCAGGCTTCATCTCATGGGAGAACTGCCATATTGCAAGGCTATCGTTTGTGTATGAATTTTCAGCATTCCCATAGACCGAACGTAAATTCTCAACAATCTCCTGGCGGGATTTATAGGTATTAAAATCTTCCATGTCATTCCATCCTAAAAACATCATGTTCTTGTCTTGACACTCTGTCCATTTTCGAGCTCCTTCTCCTGGGGAATAGATCCAAATGCCGGGTAGGTTGGTTCTGGAGGTTGCCGTTACCAATTCTCCAAAACATGACTTTAATCGCTGTAAATCAATCACTTGCAAATTCTTGT
>SAMEA104315421__coassemble_564_pt1 | contig 53696 bp, 42 predicted proteins | sample SAMEA104315421__metabat2_low_PE_030 | metagenome-assembled genome bin SAMEA104315421 (sample SAMEA104315421) | gut metagenome | biome: Monkey gut; feature: monkey-associated habitat; material: faeces | place: China | collected 2013
TGGACGTCATCACCACCGTCCCCAACGTGTCTTATCTCGTCTATGACAAGCAAGGAGAGGTCAAGGAGGTGCACAACCCCTCGGGTATGCCCGACGCTACCCTCATCGACCATATAGAGGAACCTTACATCCGAGCCACTGTCATCACCAATGCAGCCTACATCGGCCCCATCATGACACTGTGCTTGGGCAAGAGAGGCGAACTGCTCAAGCAGGAGTACATCAGCGGTAATCGTGTGGAGATACAGTATGCCATGCCTCTGGGTGAGATAGTGATTGACTTCTACGACAAGCTCAAGAGCATCAGCAAGGGCTATGCATCCTTCGATTATCACCAGGACGGCTACCGCCCCAGCCGCCTTGTCAAGATGGACATACTGCTCAATGGCGAACCGGTGGATGCGCTGAGCACCCTCACGCATGCCGACAACGCCGAGGGCTTTGGCCGCCGCATGTGCGAGAAACTCAAGGAGCTGCTGCCCCGACAGCAGTTCGACATCGCCATCCAGGCTGCCATCGGTGCCAAGATCATTGCACGTGAAACGGTCAAGCAGGTGCGTAAGGATGTGCTGGCCAAGTGCTATGGCGGTGACGTGAGCCGTAAGCGCAAGCTCCTCGAGAAGCAGAAGAAGGGCAAGAAACGCATGAAGCAGATAGGCAACGTGCAGGTGCCTCAGAAGGCTTTCCTGGCTGTCCTCAAGTTGGATTGAGGCCAGACCGGGAGCAGGATGCGCATCCTGCTGCCAAGCATGTGCTCCAGAGGCTCTGCCCCTTGGCGGATGAGGCTCTCGCGGAGCAGATTGTCAGGCTTTTCGTGGCAGCAGACCTCTGCCCGATTACCCTATTCCCACGGCTTCTGCCGGGGACTACAGAGGGGAGCGTGAGCTTCCTCATACATCATTCCACTTCCCTCTGTCCGTAGAGGGAGGCGGCATCTAACTTAAACTTAATACCCTAAAACAAGAGACAATGTACAGACGTAGAGATGTGGCAAGAGAGATTGCCCGTATTTATTGCACGCTCACTCCGCAAGGCGTTGATGCTTTGGGGAGCATTCTTGTACCCATGAAGTTCCAAAAGGGCGAAACGATACTGTCGGCCGGCCAGGTGTGCCGAGCCATGTATTTCGTTGACAAGGGTATGGTTCGCCAGTATTATTATAAGAACAAGCGCGATGTGACGGAGCACTTCTCCTATGAGGGTCGCATAGTCTTCTGCATTGAGAGCTTCCTCAAACAGGAGCCCAGCCGCCTTATCGTCGAGGCGCTCGAGAACAGCAGCCTCTATGCCATCCCCTATGATGACCTTCACAACCTCATGGTTCGCAACCAGGAAATGGAGATGCTCTACCGTAAGATACTTGAGCATGTGGCTATCAGCAGCCAGGAACACGCCGACAGCCAGCGCTTCGAGAATGCTGCCGAGCGCTACGAACGCCTCCTCAGGGAGAAGCCCGAGATAGTGCTCCGTGCTCCCATGGTGCATATCGCCAGCTTCCTGCAGATGACTCCCGAGACGCTCAGCCGCGTCCGCAATGCCAGTACCCAGCAAGCCAAACCGACTCCACGCGACCAGAACGATGCCTGGTGGACGCATACTACCGAGTTGAAGGACAAAGGCTGAATGCCAGGAGTGGGCTTGAGGCGGACAGACAGTATAATGGAAAGGGCCGTACGATGTGGTGTCGTGCGGCCCTTAGTGTTTTTCTTTTCTCCTGGCACTTGGCCCGGTCGGTGCGCCGGGCTTTTTGCTCGTGGTCAGGGAGGCAAGTCTTTTCCTGCTTCAAATGTTGTTTGAGGCTCGTTTCTCTGGCATGGAATGTTTGTTCCGATAGGCTGAAAGGGGCGATATGGTTGGTATGGGTGGGCAGGTGTAAGGGCTGGCTTCATCACGCAACCGCCCTCGTTTTGCCCGATGATGACAGCTCGGGGGCTGTCTTTTTGCATCATTCTGGGTCGGCTGATGCTGTGATGAAGTCGGAGAATAGCCGTGGACAACCGGCTGCAAGCTTCATCTGACAGAATCTTAGGGCAAGAATGGGTGAAAGTCAAAGCGGCACAAGCCGTTTGCAGAGCCTTCAGAAGAAGAGGTCGGTGCAAAGAGACGTTCTTCCGCCGCCCTTCATGATTCCTTCCAGCACTATAATCGAAGTATTCGCGAGGCTGGGTGAAATCTCCGTTTGCAGTCTTTGGATGCACATACGCAGGCTTCTGATGGCCATCAGAAGGCTTTGTATGGCCGTACATAGCCTGCAAACGGAGATTTCAGCATGCTCTGCAGATGATTTTATCAGGCATCGTGGAGCATTTCAGCACGCATCATGGACGTTTTCATCAGGCAGCCCAAACCATGCCATTTCCTTTCATAATTCAGGAAAAGCCTTTGTCCTTTCATATTTTCCCCTTACCTTTGCACCGCTTAACGGAAAAAGAGTGCTTGGTAACCTCTTTCAAAACAAAACAAGATTATGATACAAAACAAGACTGTGAGTGTGTCATTCATGCTGATGGGCATACTCTTTTGTACTTGCTTAGTGGCAAGTAACCTTTTGGAGACCAAAGTTCTTCAGTTCGGAACCTTTACGCTGACCGCCGGTGTGCTGTGTTTTCCCATCTCCTACATCCTTAACGACTGCATAGCAGAGGTGTGGGGATTCCGCAAAGCCCGCATCATCATCTGGACGGCATTCCTTATGAACTTCCTGGTAGTGGCCTTGGGCCAGTTGGCTGTCATGCTGCCTGCCGCCAGTTATTGGGCCAACAACGAGGAGCATTTCAATTTCGTCTTCGGTTTGGCCCCCCGCATCGCTGCTGCCAGCTTCACGGCATTTCTCGTGGGTAGCTTTGTCAATGCCTACGTAATGAGCCGTATGAAGATCAGCAGCCAGGGCAAGCGCTTCTCGCTGCGTGCTATCGTGAGTACACTATGGGGCGAGGGAGCGGATAGTCTGATATTCTTTCCCCTGGCTTTCGGCGGGCTGATGCCTCTGGCCGAATTGGCCAAACTGATGCTCCTGCAGGTCATCACCAAGACCCTCTACGAGGTTGTCATGCTGCCCGTAACCATCCGTGTGGTGCGTTACGTGAAGCAGCACGAGGGAACGGACGTTTATGACGAGAACGTTTCATACAATCCCCTGAAGCTTTTCGAGATATGATGGAGACTCCGCAAACGGGCCTCTTGGGCGATTCTGCCCTGGTGGTCTTCTCGGGCGGGCAGGATAGCACCACCTGTCTATATTGGGCAAAGAAGCATTTCGGCACGGTGCGTGCATTGAGCTTTGCCTATGGCCAGAAGCACGTCAAGGAAGTCCAGTTGGCCAAGCAACTGGCTGCCGAGGCAGGCGTAGAGTGGGAGTGCATGGATATGAACTTCATCTCCCAGTTGAGTCAGGGCTGTTGCAGCCTCACCGACACCACCATGACCATCGAGGAGCAGAAGGCCGATGGCGCCCAGTGGCCCAGCACCTTCGTGCCCGGACGCAACCTCTTCTTCCTCAGTGTGGCGGCTGTCTATGCCCGCAATCACGGCATCATGGATCTGGTGACCGGCGTGGGGCAAGCCGACTTCAGCGGTTATCCTGATTGCAGGGACAACTTCGTGAAGAGTCTCAACGTCACTCTCAACCTGGCCATGGAGGAACAGTTCCGCATCCATACGCCGCTCATGTGGCTCGACAAGGCACAAACCTGGGCTTTGGCCGACCGTTTGGGGGTGCTTGATATCATCCGCCACAAGACGCTCACCTGCTACAACGGCATCCCGGGCGACGGTTGCGGGCATTGTCCGGCCTGCCGTCTCAGAGCTGAAGGGCTGAAGAAATATCTTCTCCAAAGCAAAAGCGCTGGTAATTGAGAATTTTGAATTAGGAATTTAGAATTGTTGGCTGGCGCTTGGCTTTTGGCTGGCGTGGGTAATTGAGAATTTTGAATTAGGAATTTTGAATTGTTGGCTGGCGCTTGGCATTGGCCGGCGCGGGATAACACATAATATTATAATATAATAATGAGTACACGAGAACAAGAGGGACTTGCTGCCCTTGGACGAAAGACAGAGTATAGGCAGGATTATGCTCCCGAGGTGCTGGAGACCTTCCAGAACAAACACCCCGAGAACGATTACTGGGTGCGTTTCAATTGCCCCGAGTTCACCAGCCTCTGTCCTATCACTGGCCAGCCCGACTTTGCCGAGATACGCATCAGTTACATACCGGCGGAACGTATGGTGGAGAGCAAGAGCCTCAAGCTCTATCTCTTCTCCTTCCGCAATCACGGCGACTTTCACGAGGACTGTGTCAACGTTATCATGAAGGACCTCGTGAGGCTCATGCAGCCCAAGTATATCGAAGTGACGGGCCTCTTTACGCCTCGCGGCGGCATCAGCATCTGGCCTTATGCCAATTATGGCCAGCCTGGAACGCGCTATGAGGAGATGGCTCAGTATCGCATGCTGCATCACGATATGCAGTAGAATACTCTGACTGCGAGCGACAAACGCGAGGGGAGTTCTGTGCCAATGGGCATGGAACTCCCCTTCCTATTGTTCCGTCGGCATGCTTTTCCCCCTTCGCCAGACCCTTTATTCGGCTTCAAATGCTTACCTTTGCAAGCGGAATGAGGATTTTCATTCCTTGGGGCGAATTCTGCACGTCATTGGCAGGCACCCTTCATCCCCCTTCCTTGAAACGGCAAACCGGTTTCTCCGAAGGGGAAATCGTATTCTTGGGAACAATAAAAACTAAAAGTGATGAATGCAGAAAGCAATAAGAAAGACCTCCATGTGTCATCCTTGCACAAGGGAGATGCTGCGAGTGAGAAGGAGGGTAGCGCTGGCGCAAATGCCGTGGGGCAGAAGCGCGGGCTCAAGGACTGGTTTGTGGCCACCCGCCCCTGGTCGTTTCCCGCTTCGGTAGTGCCTGTGCTGGTGGTGGCAGCCTGGCTCTTCTGGCAGAGCAGTACGGTGGGCGCTTATGTGACCGATTGGTGGTGTGCTCCGCTGGCGCTTCTCATGCTGGTACTCATGCAGGCATCCGGTAATCTGATAGGCGACTATTACGACCACATTCGCGGCATCGACCTTCCCGGCAGCCTCAATGGTGTGCGCCACATCCAGAGTGGCATGTTCCAGCCACGCGAGATACTCTGCTTCGGCTACGTGCTGCTGGCACTGGCTGTGCTGCTGGGTATAGTCATACTGATGCGCTGCGGTTGGCAGGCAGCCTGGCTGGGAGTGGCAGGAGTACTGCTGGTAGTCTCTTATCCCTGGCTCAAGGCTCATGCTCTGGGCGACTTCGACATCCTGCTTGGCTATGCGCTTCTGCCCGCCTTGGGTGTTGCCTACGCTGTGGGAGGCAGCTGGATGTGGCAACCCGTAGCACTCATCTTGCCTGTGGGGCTCCTTACCGTCTCTATCCTGCACGCCAACAACACCCGAGACATCCTCAATGACATGCGTGCGGGCATCGTTACCCTCAGCATCAGGATGGGCGGTCGCACAGCCCAGAGGGTGTATGTGGTGCAGAACGCACTCTCCTATCTGCTCGTGCCCATTTTCATCCTCTGTGGGCTTCTGCCCCTTGTGGCCATGATCACATGGCTTACCCTTCCCCTGGCCATCAGCAATGCGCGCACGATGCTCAAAGCCAAGCCTTTGGCTGAAGAGCCTATTGCCTTGCTCGACCAGCGTACTGCCCAGACCCAGATGGCCTTTGGCCTCCTCTATGCACTCTCATTCCTGCTGGCCACATGGATAGCTTGAGGATGAACCGAGTATGGATGGCGGTGCTGGTAGCCGCCGTGCTGTGGTTTGTGATGTTCAGTCCGCTCACCGCCCCCAGCATCCCCTTCTGGCCTGTGATGACGGCTTCGGGCGTGCTGCTTACGCTGCTCTCGCTCCGCTTGGGCGGCAATCCCTTCCAGGGGCGCTCGGGTGTTTTATCTACTATGGTGTTGGGAGTCGGACTGGCAGTTGGCCTGTGGTGCTTCTTCTGGTTGGGTGACAAGGTGAGCCAATGTCTCTTCTCCTTTGCCCGCCCGCAGGTGGATGCCATCTATGATATGGGCAGCAGTTTCCCCCGCTGGGCTATTGCTCTGCTCCTGCTCTTCGTTATCGGACCTGCCGAGGAACTCTTCTGGCGTGGTTTCGTACAGCGTCGTATGGCAGAACGATGGGGTGCCTGGGGCGGTTTTGCAGTTGCCACCCTCTGTTACACGCTGGTGCATGTGTGGAGCGGCAACCTCATGCTGCTGCTTGCAGCCGCTGCCTGTGGCTTCTGCTGGGGGCTGCTCTATTGTCTGCTGCCCAAGCGCCTGCCTGCCCTTATCCTCTCCCACGCCTTGTGGGATGCCGCTGCTTTTGTGTTCTTCCCTTTTTGACGAAATAGGGTAGCGCGCTGCATGTGCCTGTGCAGCGTGCTGCGATGACCAACGGAGCGCGCTGCATAAGCCCTTGCAGCGCGCTCCGTTTTTCGTGTCGGCAATCTTCTTTCTCCCGCTTGGGCTAAAGGATTTGCAGAGCTATGGCAGCACAAGCCTCTGCATCGGCCAGTGCGTGGTGGTGATGGGCGAGGTTGTAACCACAGCGTGCCGCTATTACATCGAGCGTATGCTGCCCTTGTGGCCACACCTTGCGTGACTGCTGCAGGGTGCACAGGAAGGTGTAGTCGGGGTAGTCCATCTGATACATGCGGAACACAGCCTTCAGGCAACTCTCGTCGAATGCCTTGTTGTGCGCCACCAGCGGCAGTCCCCCTATGCGCTTCTCTATCTCCCGCCACACGACGGGAAACACTGGCGCGTTGCACGTGTCGGCTTCGGTAAGCCCGTGCACGCAGGTGCATCGGTAGTTGTAGTATTCCGGTTCGGGTTTGATGAGCGAGTAGAAGCGGTCGGCTATCCTGCCTCCGCGCACGATGATTACGCCCACCGAGCAAACGGATGAGCGCTGATAGTTGGCTGTCTCAAAGTCGATGGCTGCAAAGTCCTGCATTCCTGTTCCTCCTTATACCTTATATATAATATAGGCCAGCTGGCCTTTTCTCTATTACAAAGGTAGTGAAAAATTGCCGGCAGGCCTTTCCGGCGCACCGTTTATTTCCCTTGCTCGTGTGCAGAAGGGCGGCAGGAAACATTGGAAAGGGCATTTTCCAGAGGCTGGAAGTTTTATCCGCCGGTTTCTTTGTCAGTTTGCAGGAAAGGTATAACTTTGCATCGGCAACAGGTTCACTCCCCGAGTGATTAAAAGGGAATTGGGTGAAAGTCCCAGACAGTCCCGCTGCTGTGAGCCGCCCTTAACAGGCGCGAACATGAAGCCACTGAGTGTGTTGCGTGTATGCAGAGGCATGCGCAACCCTTGGGAAGGCGTTCGCCGCCGGGCGGTAAGTCAGAAGACCTGCCGTTGCAAGGAATTCCACTACCAGGCATCGCGGAATGCCGTGGATGACGCAACTTACTTTATTCAATCATCAAACATTTATCATGCAGAAGAAATTACTCTTTCTTGTGCAGTTGGTATTGTCTATGTCGCTGTGCCTACCCGCAAGGGTTATGGCTCAGAGCGGCAATACTGTACTGCAACCGCAGTTTGGCAAGCAGACTGTAACGGTGGAGACCGGGCAGGAGATTACGTTCTACGACCCCAAGGGAACGGACTACATCCCCAGTTCCAACTTCAGCAACGCCCAGTCGCTCCTTGTTTTCAAGCCCGCTCAGGAAGGTATGTCCATCCAGATTACCTTCGAGCAGTTCGAGCTCATTGGCAGCAGCGACTCCTATCCAGCCTTTATCAATGTGTATAACGGCGAGGCTGATGCCGACAATTCATTCTCTTACGCCACCAACAGTAATGGGGTGAAACCAGGCAACCTGAAGCTTCCCGAGGGCAACCTCATGGAGATGCTCACGGGCACACTCGATGCTGCCAAGACCTTTTATTCCACTGACCCTAGCGGAATGATGTCGGTGGGCTACCTCTACCGCTATGCTGAGAAGTGCGACGGATGGGTAGCCAAGGTGACATGTGTCAAGCTGGAGGATATGCAGGTGACTGCTGCAGGTTCGTCCTATAAGCTTGTACCCGAGGCACCTGTGCGCAAGAATGATATCACACTGGCCAATGTATATGTGACCGCAACAGGCGTGATGAATGCCGACAGTGTGGTCTCTATCTCCTATAGACTCACCAAGAACGAAGGCGCAATAGACCCCGCCAGCCTGCGACTCTACCGGGGTAACGCGTCTTATGCTACTGGCCTTACTCCTCTGTCTGCCAACATTACGGAGTCAGACGGAGTCTATTCCTTCGTCTTGCGTGAGGCTATAGAGAGTGGAACCAACTGGTTTATCATTGCCGGCGACCTGAAGGACGATGCCAACATCGGTGCACAGGCGCAGATAGAGGTGACCGGTGTGGCCACCAAGGCAAAGCCCGAGGGAGTTTCCCCCTTTGAAGCAGGAGAGCCAAAGGCTGTGGCTGTGCCTGCCATTGTGAACCTTCCCAGTGAGCATCGGACTCAGTCGGTGGGCGAGACTCCTCTCGCGTTCTTCGACGACGGCGGTCTGGATGGCCAGGTGAGCAAAGGCTTCAACGGAAGTATCACCTTCGTTCCCGCTGTTGAAGGCAAGAAGGTGATGGTAGATTTCACTAAGGTGGCTCTCTTCAGGGGCAGCATCTACGGCCAGTACCTGAAGGTATATAATGGCAAGGAGGCTACGGCCGAGAATCTGATAAGGGAGATAATGACGGGTGACGTGCTCGCCGTGCGCTCCACCAGCGCCGACGGAGCACTCACAGTGACTCTCGAGAGCACTACAGACGGCTACACCAAGGATGGTTTCGAGGCTCTGGTGTCGCTCTTCGAGCCTCAGCCCATGCAGGTGGCAGGCATCACAGCCACTCAGAGCGTGAAGGAAACGCTCTGCGCCGGTTCTGCCAATTGTCCCGTGCTGCTTCTCAACATCAAGACAAGCAATACCGAACCCGCTCTCAGCGTGCAGAAACTGCAGTTCAATACCGTTGGCACCCATCCTCAACTGGCCCACGCAACCCTTTACTACACCAAGGCAAGTGCCGGGTTCTCTGATAGAGTGAAGGTGGGAGAGGCCGACATTACCGATGACAACTTCGAGATAACAGCCACCGAGGGAATTACCTTCACCGAGGGAGACAACTATCTGTGGCTCACCTACGATATAGCTCCCACCGCCGCCAATGGTGACAAGGTGGATGCAGCTGTCACATCAGTCACCCTGAGCGACGGTGAGCACACCGTGGAGCAGGGTAGCCCCGAGGGAGAATTCCTCATCCGCAACATAGTATATTCACATCTCGACCAAGGGACCGTCACTACGAAAGTCAACGGAAAGTTTGATTTCGTCACCAAAGGCAAGTCAGACTATTCCACCGACTACGAGAGCGGAACGGATGACCGCATCAACATCTTCGAGCCATTGCACGAGGGTATGGTGTGCCAGCTGGATTTCTCTCTCTTCAAACTCTATTGGGCCAGCTATGGCAACGAGCATGCCAGCATCAAGATATACAGTGGCAAGGGCACCACAGGCGAACTCCTGTGGGAGATGACCTCTAAGGACCAAAAGGATAAGGGTCCTGAGCAGACTCTGCGAAGCACCAGTGCCGACGGTGCTCTCACGGTGGTATTCAATAGCGGCGTGAGTCAGAGCTGGAGCACAACACGTGGTTTCGAGGCTGTCGTGAGCGAGTATCTGTCCAAGGATATGGCTATCGACTCGCTGACAGCCGTTGCTGCCAGCCAGACAATAGCATCGGTGGGTGCTCAGAACCTGGATGCGCTCACCCTGCAGGTGGTTGCATCGGGCAATCTGAATGCCAAGAGCATGCAGAGTGCCGCTCTCATGCTCAAGGGTAATGTGGCCGATGTGGCCAGCGTGAGCCTCTATGCGGTGGATGGAACCGACTCAGCCATCCCCGAGGAGGCAGAACCTCTTGCTGTGCAGAACGTTACACTGCCCGAGGGAGAGGGTAGCCAGGCGGTGAGCGAACTGCCTGTCACCCTCACTCTGGCAGAACCTTTCGCTCTGAAAGAAGGCATCAACAACTTCCGCGTGAAGGTCAACCTCTCACAGGATGCACTTTCGGGAGACGAGGTGACGGTGCTGGCGCAGAGTGTGAGCACAGCCGATACACTGGTGAACGCAGTTGCTTCGGCCGATTCTATCACCTTCAGCATCAAGAACATCTTCAACCTCCAGGCCGGTGACAACGGTGAGGTGCTGGTGGCCAGCGGACAGCCTCTGCTCTTCTATGACGATGGAGGACTGGACGGAGACTACACCAAGGGCTTCGACGGTACAGTTACCTTTGCACCGAAGACTCCCGGCGAGAGCGTGAAACTGACCTTCAAGAGCTTCAACGTCACTTATCAGGACAAGTTCTATATCTATAACGGAGGCGAGGCAGGCGAGAAGGCCGATGCCACCTACTCGCGTTATGACAAGCCCGACTACTTTGTGTCGGAGTCAGAGGACGGCAAACTCACCGTGCGCTTTGTGACGAAGATGGCGAGCGAGGGCTTTGCCATCGAGGTGACAGCCTATCAGAAGCAGCCTCTCCACATCGCATCTGTTGCCACACAGCCCGTTGCTCCCGAGAGCGTGATGAAGGGCGAAGAGGATGTCAAGATGGTGCGCATGGATGTGCAGGTGGATGGCGATCTCGACCAACTGGACATCACTGCACTTGCTCTGCAGGCTGCCGACGCTGCCCAGGTGCGATGCGCCAAGGTGTTTGCCACAGATACAGTGAGCACCTTTGCCGCCCAAAAGCTCTTCGGAGAACTGTCCGAGGCTGCCGACACCATACATGGCAACTACCGTGTGACCAAGTGCGGAGTGTATAAGTTCTGGCTGGCCTACGATATCCAGTCGGCTGCCGAGGCTGATGCAAGCGTGAGCGCATCGCTTACCGCCGTTGTGGCTAATGGCCAGAAGGTGGCTGTGGAGACTCCTGTAGCCGCTTCCACCCAGGTCAAGAGCGGCTTCCACGGCACCATCACCGTGGGTGCAGGGGCCGACTATGGCACTATCCAGGGTGCTGTGAATGCACTCAAGGACGGTATCGACGGTCCTGTGACCATCAACATAAAGCGTGGCATCTACAAGGAACTCGTGAATGTACCTGTCATCAAGGGTGCTTCTTCGACCAATACAGTGACCATCCAGAGCGAGAGCGGCGACTGGCACGACGTGAAGATAAGCTATGAGCAGTACAGCGAACCGCCCTACAGCGATGACAAGATGTTTGCTGAGTATGGTGTGTTTACCATCTCCGGCGCCGACTGGCTCACGCTGCGTGGGCTCGAGCTGACCACTGAGAACGTGCTCTTCCCCAGCGTGATTCATCTGAAGAACCTCAGTCAGCACGTCACCATAGACAGCTGCTACGTGCATGCTCCCACTACCACCTCGTACAGCAACGATATCAACCTCATCTATACATACGCCCGAAGCCAGGCTTATCAGAACAATGACTACCTCACCGTGAGGAACTGTCTGATAGAGGGAGGCTACATAGGTGTGCGCCTGACAGGCACCAGCACGGTGGTTCTGCCCAAGCAGCGTGGCGGACGCATCGAGAACAATATCCTGCGCAACCAGGGTTCTAAGTCTGTCTATAGCTTGGACGAAGTGGGTGCCAAGATTCTGAACAACCGTATCGAGAACGATGGCGAGACCAGCAGCAGCTTCTCGGGTATTGACGTTCAGCAGCGTGATCTCTGTGATGATGCGCTGGTCATCAGCGGCAACACCTTCCACATCAACATCGAGAAGGGTGCTGATGCCATCTATCTGCGCGAAGCCCATGGTACAGCCGATGCACCTGCTCTGATTACCAACAACGAAGTGCTGGTGGCCGGAGCCAACAACAGCACAACGGGCATCAAGATAAGCCGCCAGTGTGACCACCTTTACATTGCCAACAATACCGTGCTGATGACTCCCGAGAGCCCCACGGTGGCTTTGTATATCAACGATGAGCAGGGTGAGGAAGTGCATGTGGTGAACAATATCTTCAGGCTCAATGATGGCGGTTACGTCTATCGTTGCTACAACCAAAAGGTTGCTCCCACCATCCACTTCGCACATAATGTGCTTTACACTAGCGGTGAGGCCTTCGCTTATGACAAGTCCACTTACGCTTCCTTCGAGGAGTGGGTGGCTGCGAGCGGCGAAGAGGGAAGCTACTGTGAGCAGACCGATTTCCTGAGCGACCAGGTGCTGGAGCCCGCCAACGAGGGCAACTTGCGCAACGCTCTGCCTCTTGCCTTCGTGAGCACCGACCTTGTGGGTACCACCCGCGATGCCGAGCATCCCACTATAGGTGCCTATGAGTACAGTGCCGACGAGACAGCTCCTCAGATGCAGGAGGGTTATCCCGCCATTGCAAACATCACCGATACCACAGCTGTTGCGGTGGTGAAGGCCGACAAGAGCGCCATCATCTATGCTCTGGTGAAGCTCGCCGACGAGGAAGCACCTGCTGTAGAGGATGTGCAGAAGTCTCAGAACATGATGGTAGTGCGCTCCGGCGATGTGGCAACCCTCACTCTGGACTCTCTTACCAAGGACAAGGAGTATGTGGCTTATGTTGTGCTGCGTGGTTTGCGCGGCTCCTACAGCGAGGTATATGCTACCGGCAAGTTTGTGGCAGGCGGTGAAATCATCGTTGAAATCCCCGATGTGGCAGCAGTTGCCGAGGTGAGCGAGAGTGTGGAGCAGGGTCAGAAGGCTACCTTCACAGCTTATGTGACCAGCGGTACCGCACCTTTCAGCATCGTCTGGACCAATGGCAAGCACATCGAGGTGGCTGCCGACAGTCTGGATGCTCTGGGTGAGAGCCTTGTGGAGTATGCTCCTCAGGAGTGTGATCTCTACTATCTCACCGTTACCGATGCCAATGGCAAGGTGGCACTCGACACTTGCCGCGTAGCTGTAACAGGCGACGCTGTGGCAGCCACCTTCGAGAACCTCTTCCTGGAGCAGGATGGCTACTGGTGGGGACCAGACACCAAGGGCCAGCTTGGCCAGAACAATTGGGGACTCGAGGAGATGCAAGGTTCATTCGTGAGCGGTTCGTACAGCTTCGAAAACCGTTGCATGGCCGACTACAACACTTGGGGTGGCTTTGGCTACTCACGTCGCACGGGCACCGACTTCACTGTGCTGATGTCCGATCAGTTCAACTCCAGCGTGGGCAGCGGTTATGCCGGCTCTGAGAACTACGCTGTGGCTTACGACAATGGCACTATCAAGGTGCTCAACAGCCCCATCGAGGGTGACAGCCTGCGCGGTTGCTACGTGACCAACAACGCCTATGCGCTCTCAGCCATCAAGCAGGGAGCCGGAGTGGCACGCAAGTTCCAGGAGGGAGATTACCTCAAGGTGACCTTCACCGGCCATAAGGCAGACGGCACCGAGAGCACTCTTGACTACTATCTGGCCGATTACCGTTCAGCCAACGAAGCCGACCGTTATGCTCTGGACAGCTGGCAGTGGGTTGACCTTCGCCCCTTGGGCCAGGTGACCAGCGTAACCTACAGCATCACCGGCTCTGATACGGGAGCCTACGGACTCAATACACCTGCCTACTTCTGCCTCGACAACTTCAATGGCGAGCGTGAAGTGAAGGTGGCCGATGTGCAGAGCAGCGGCAGTGAGATAGACCTGAGCACCTTCTTCGAGTTTGATGATGCAGTGGCCACAGTCAGCTACTCGCTGGCCGACGAGCTGCCTGCCGAACTGAAGGAGTGCATCACCCTCACCACCGACGGCAAGCTGACTGTCATCAACAATCCCGTTGAGAAGTTTGCCGTGACCGTGAAGGCCGTGCAGAAGGGTAAGATTCAGTTCCTGAGTGTACCCTATGATATGCCCACCGCTATCAGTGGTGCCGACGGTTTCAACGGCCATTCCGCTTCTGCCCGCTACAATGTGGCAGGCCAGCAGCTGGGCGAGAGCCAGAAGGGCATCAATATCCTGCGCTACAAGAACGGAACTGCGCGTAAGGTGCTTCAGAAGTAATTTCGGATTTTCATAACTTTGTCGGCCGGGGGCAAGCATTCATTTGTTTGCCCCCGGCTTCTTTTTGGTGGAACATCAGCGCCCGTGCGGGCAGCCTCTTATTGTGCTGGATGCCGTTTCTGAGCATCTTCGCACTCATTTGTGGGCTGCTCTGCATCGTTTTTCTTAATAATGACGTACCTTTGCCAAGCCCTTTCGTGCGGCCGTCTGTACAGATGGGAGCTGCAGGCGAGAGGTATAATTAAATAAGGAGAAAGCTATGAAGGCGAAAGGAAAAGGCATCGTGCGTGCTGCACTGATGCTTCCCGTACTGGCGGGCAGCATGCTTCTGCAGGGCTGCAAAGAGAACTACTCCAACGGAGAGAAGGTGGGAAACCTCATCGAGTTTACCCGTAAGGGCGTCATCTATGACTCCTGGGAGGGTAGGCTCAATCTGACCCAGACGGGCATGAACACCAGTGGCGAACCCTTCTCATTCAGTTTCGACAACGACCGCACCGACCAGGATTCCATTATCGAACTGATGAAGCAGGCGCAGGTGGAGGGTTGGAAAGTAAAGTTACGCTATCACGAGGTGTGGGGCTTCAAGAATGTGTTCTGCAATCGGGGCGAAACAGATTACTTCATAGACGGCGTCACCGTGCTTGACAAGGACTTTGCCAACCCGCTGAAGCAGATGGGTATGCGCCAGGGACAGGTCATCGACACCGTGTTTGTAGTGATTGACAAGCAGGAGCTCCTCAATAGAAAAAAATAGGCAATGGAGAAGAAGAAACTCATCAACCCTTGGCTCGGGATAGAGGGCTACAATTGCATAGGCTGTGCACCCGGCAATCCCTTCGGTGTTCACCTGCAACCTTATGAGGACGGAGAGGATATAGTGGCCCAGTGGCAGCCGTCGGCCAACTACCAGGGCTGGCTCAACACCCTGCACGGAGGCATTCATGCGCTCTTGCTCGATGAGGTGTGCGGATGGGTGGTGATGCGTAAGTTGCAGACCACAGGAGTGACCTCGAAGATGGAGGTGCGTTATCGTCGCCCCGTACTCACCACTGGCGGACCGCTCACAATACGTGCACGCATCAAGGACAACAAGCGCAACCTCTACACCATAGAGGCTGAACTGACCGACTCAGAGGGGCGTGTGTGTACCGAAGCCACTTGTCTCTACTTCACCTTCCCGCGTGAGAAGGCCGAGCAGGAGATGTACTTCAAGCCCATCAAGGTGGAGGGAGAGGACTGAATGGCCGAAGAACTGACTCTTGCCGGCGGCTCCAAGGCCGACCGCTATGCTGCGCTCCTGCCTCAGATAGAGGCTGTGATGCAGGACGAAAGCGACTTGATAGCCAATATGGCCAACGTTGCTTCCATGCTCTGGGAGACGTTTGCCCCCTCGGCATTTCCCTTGCGTCAGACTGCCGATGAGGCTTCCGCGCAGTCGCCAGCCCGCAGCTCCTTCTCCTGGATGTGGGTGGGTTTCTATCGTGTGATGGGCAGCGAACTGGTGCTTGGCCCGTTTCAGGGGCCAATGGCATGCACCCGCATCCGCTACGGACGTGGTGTGTGCGGTACAGCATGGGCGCAGGGATGCACACAGGTGGTGTCTGATGTGGAACTCTTTCCCGGCCATATCGCCTGCTCCAGTGCCTCACGCAGCGAGATAGTGGTGCCTCTGGCCGATGCTGCAGGCCATATTTTTGCCGTGCTCGATATCGACAGCAGCCAGACGGACACCTTTGACCAGACCGACCGCGAGTGGCTGGAGCGCATCGCACAATTGTTTCAGAATCATCATCAATAAATATGAAAAGAGTAAAGATACACACTTCAGAGGGCGACATAGTGGTTCGCCTCTACGATGAGACGCCGCTTCATCGCGACAACTTCCTGCGTCTGGCCTCCGAGGGCTACTACGACGGTACGCTCTTCCACCGCGTTATCCGCGATTTCATGATACAGGGAGGTGATCCCGAGAGCAAGGGTGCACCGGCCGGCCAACCGCTTGGTACAGGTGGTCCGGGCTACAACATTCCCGCTGAAATAGTCTATCCACAGCTCTTTCACAAGCGCGGAGTGCTCAGTGCAGCCCGCCAGAGCGACCAGGTGAACCCCGAAAAGGCAAGCAGCGGAAGCCAGTTCTACATCGTGTGGGGTAAGGTGTATAAGCCACAGGAACTGAAACAACTGGAGAAGCAGATGGCCATGCAGCAGGAACAGCAGGTGTTTAACCGCCTGGTGGCAGAACACCGCACCGAGGTGATGAACCTGCGCAAGAACCGCGATCAGGCTGGTTTGCTCGAACTGCAGAACCAGTTGGTGGCCGAAACGAAGGCCACTTGTGCCGAGATGGGAAAGCCCTCTTTCACTGAGGAGCAGACCAAAGCCTACACCACCGTGGGCGGTACACCTTTCCTTGACGGTCAATATACCGTGTTTGGTGAAGTGGTTGAGGGACTGGATGTAGTGGATAAGATACAGCAGGTGGAGACGCATACAGGCGACCGCCCATCCGTGGATGTGAGTATGACCATGGAGGTGATAGAGGACTAAAAGCCAGCTTGTACAGCCTCTCATCCTCTCGTCTGTCAGTCACGGACAGCCGTCGCACGTGCTTCCTGTGCTGCTGAGCGGGAGGTGGCAGTCTGCTCCTCGCCGTTCTGCTATACAGCGGGAGAAAAGACGCAGTGCGCTGCGTGTGCCGATGGAGCGTGCTGCAAATGCCAACGCAGCGCGGTGCATAAGCAATTGCACCGCGCTGCGTTTTTTGTGTCACATTGGTCCGCTCTTCGGGTCGGGCTTTTTAGAAGTCCTTCCGACACCGCTTCCCGACTCTTGGGATAAGCCTCTGGAACATCCCCAACCCCAGTTTCCCCTACATCCCAGCGGGGGAAAAGAACTACATATATAAGGTATAAAGCCACCGGCACCCTCTTGGGCTCACAGCAGGAGCCTGGGAGGGTGCCGGTGGTATTGCTTAGAAGGGGAAGAGCAAGGGCAGCAATATCACCATGACAATGCCGATGATGACTTGCAGCGGCAGGCCAACCTTCATGTAGTCAGCGAATGTATAGTTGCCCGCTTTCATCACCAGAGCGTTGGGCGGCGTAGAGAAAGGAGAGGCGAAGCACATGCTGGCACCCAGGGTCACTGCGAAGAGGAATGCGTGGGGGCTGACTCCGCTGTTGCGTGCAGCTACCATCGCGATGGGAGCCATCAGCACGGCAGTGGCGGTGTTGCTGATAAACATGGTGAGCACAGAGGTGGTGAGATAGATGCCTGCCAGCAATACCGTCGGTCCCAAACTGCCCAAGGTGGAAACCAGAGCCGATACGCCGGTCTTCTCCAGCGCGGTGGACATAGGCATCATCGCTGCAATGAGCACTATGCTCTCCCAGTTGATGGTCTTGTAGGCAGCCTCTACGCTTCGGTGACAACCGGTGAGCACGGTGAGCAGTCCGGCTATGATCACTGCGGTCACTGGGGCAATGGGGATAAACTCCAGCACCATCATCGCTACCATGATCAGCATGATGGCTGCTGCCAGCGGAGCTTTGTAGTCAAGTGTCACATGACGCAGCGCTTGCTCGGGTTTGCCAAGCACCACCCAGTTCTCATTGTCGTCGTTGAGATGCAGTATGTCGGCCCATTTGCCCTGCACCAGCAGCACGTCACCAGTCTCCAGTTTGGCTTCTGCCAGGCGGTCGGAACGGTAGCTCGCGCCGTTGCGCATGGCCAATACATTGATCTTGAACTTCTTTCTCAGCTGCGCTTCACGTATCTTCATGCCGTTGACCTTCGACTCAGGAGTCACGATGAGCTCCACCAGCCCCAGGTCGTAGAAGTTGAGCGCATCATCGGGCAGCCTGTCCATATGCAGTTCGTGCTCCATTCGGTCCATCTCGTTGCTGTCGCCCGTCACGTACAGGATATCGTCTTCATTGAGCACGCTGTTGGCCATAGCCATGCTCTGACGCACGTCCTTGAGCAGAGACAGGTGCCTCATGCGCTCGTTGCGGATTTCCACGATGGAGATTCCATAGGCCGACTGCAGGTTCAGCTTGCTCACCTTCTGCCCCTTGACAGCCGAATCACCCGTCACGCGATAGCGCCTGATGCGGTGGGCTATGTGGTATTCGCGTGCCAGGTCGGCAGGCGACTTGAGTTTGTTCTTGCGCTTTCCCTTCTTGCCCGAAGTGTTTGCCTCCGATGGGGTAGTGCTGCTGCTGTCAGCTGCCGGCTCGCTCTTCTTCACCAGGAAATGCTTGCTCAGGGGCAGCAGCACAAGGGTTCCCACCACGATGCACACTATGCCTACGGGCAGGAAAGAGAAGAAGTGCAGACCAGGCAAGCCTGCTTCGCGCAGCGTCTCATCGATAACCAGGTTGGGAGGTGTACCGATGAGGGTGAGCATGCCACCCAGACTGCCGGCAAAAGCCAGCGGCATGAGCATGCGTGAGGACTGGAATCCGGCTTGGGCTGCCATACTGATGACGATGGGCATCATGAGGGCAACAGTGCCGGTGTTGCTTACAAAGGCGCCGATGACAGACGTCACCAGCATGAGCAGCAGGAAGGTAAGTGTCTCGTTGCCATGCGAGAGCGTCATCAGACGCTGGCCTATGCTGCGGGCCAGTCCGGTCTGCAGCACAGCACCTCCCACCACGAAGAGTCCGGCCATCATCACCACTATGGGCGATGAGAAACCGGCCAAAGCCTCTCCTGGAGTGAGAATGCCCAGAACAAGCAGGACTGCCAGAGCAGCCAGGGCAACAATATCGGAGCGCACGCGCCCCCAGATGAACATCCCCACGGTGAGGGACAGAATGATAAGTGTGATGGTCATGTGTGTAGCGATAATGGCACAGTGGCCGGTTGGGTACGCGAAGGTACACATTTTCTCGCAATCCTGTAGGGCTCGCGTCGCAAATAGGACAGACAATAGTCCCTATCGCCCATTCTCCGCTCACGGAAACCTCCAATGGCCATGGTGCATGTACTCAAATGTAGGTATGTGAGAACCATGCTTTTTGAGTATTGCGGCATTGGGGATATGCCCGTACCTTTGCACCGGGATTAGGAAGTCCCACTGTGTTGACCATCATATTAACGAAGATAGCAGATATGGACAAGATTGTAGTTGTGTATGGTTCCACCACGGGAACCTGCGAGAGCCTTGCTTCGCGAGTGGCCGAGAAGTTGGGCACTGACCAAGTGATAGGCGTGGCAGACATGGACGAGAGTGTAGTGCGTGACCACGATGTGCTGGTGCTGGGCAGCAGCACCTGGGGTGATGGCGAGTTGCAGGACGACTGGTACGATGGGGTGGAGGTGCTCAAGCGCTGTGACCTCGCTGGCAAGAAGGTGGCCCTGTTTGGCTGCGGTGACTCGGCCAGTTACCCCGACACCTTCTGCAATGCCATGGCACTCATCCGCCAGGCGTGCGAGGGAGCCACACTCATTGGCGCGGGCATGAGCACCGAGGGCTATAGCCCCTGCGACTCGGAGTCCATCGAGGACGGACACTGGATAGGATGTGCCCTGGACGAGGTGAACGAGAGTGACCAGACGGAGGCACGCCTGGACGACTGGATTGCCCGCGTGAAGGCCGAGATGTGAGGCGCGGGAATGATTCTTATACGTTGAACAACAAGAACAAGAGAAAGGAGATATAACGATGAAGATACAGAAGATACATGCACGCGAGATACTGGACTCTCGTGGCAACCCTACAGTGGAAGTGGATGTGACACTGGAGAATGGCGTGATGGGCCGTGCGGCTGTGCCATCGGGCGCAAGCACGGGCGAGAACGAGGCACTCGAACTGCGTGACGGGGACAAGAACCGCTATCTGGGCAAGGGTACTCTGAAGGCCGTGAAGAACGTCAACGAGGTGATTGCTCCCGCGCTGCTGGGGGATGACGTGTATGCCCAGCGGGCACTGGACCAGAAGATGATAGACCTGGACGGCACACCCACCAAGAGCCGCCTGGGTGCCAACGCAATACTTGGGGTGAGCCTGGCTGTGGCTCAGGCCGCAGCCCGCTCGCTGGGCCTGCCCCTTTACCGCTATATAGGAGGAGCCAACGCACATGTGCTGCCCGTGCCCATGATGAACATCATCAATGGTGGAGCGCACTCCGATGCACCCATCGCCTTCCAGGAGTTTATGATACGCCCTGTGGGGGCAAGCAGCGAGAGCGAGGCCGTGCGCATGGGCGCAGAGGTGTTCCACAACCTGGCCAAGCTGCTCAAGCAGCGTGGACTCTCGACCGCAGTGGGTGATGAGGGCGGTTTTGCTCCCGCGCTCGATGGGATAGAGGATGCCCTGAAGATTATCTGCAATGCCATCAAGGCAGCCGGCTACGAGCCTGGAAGGGACGTGAGGATTGCCATGGACTGCGCGGCCTCGGAGTTTGCCGTGCAGGAGGAGGGCAAGTGGTTCTATGACTACAAGCAACTCAAGAATGGCAAGCAGAAGGATCCCAATGGCAAGAAACTCTCGGCCGCAGAGCAGATTGACTTCCTGGAGCACCTGGTGGACACTTATCCCATCGACTCCATTGAGGACGGACTCGACGAGAACGACTGGGACAACTGGGTGCTGCTGACCCAGAGGCTGGGGCACAAGTGCCAGTTGGTGGGCGACGACCTCTTTGTCACAAATGTGAAGTTCCTGGAGAAGGGCATCGCCATGGGCGCGGCCAACTCCATATTGATAAAGGTAAACCAGATTGGTTCCCTCAGCGAGACTCTCGACGCAATCGAGATGGCACACCGCCACGGCTATACCACCGTGACCTCTCACCGCTCTGGTGAAACAGAAGACACCGTTATAGCCGACATCGCTGTGGCTACCAACTCTGGCCAGATAAAGACTGGCTCCCTGTCGCGTACTGACCGCATGGCCAAGTACAACCAGTTGCTGCGCATCGAGGAGGAGCTGGGCTCGGTGGCCAGATATGGCTACAGGCGTGTCAAGTGACCGCTGGCGCACCGACGGAACATACGTGAATAAACCATAATAATGATTGAAGAGAGCCCCTCTGCCTTGTGAAAGGCGGAGGGGGATTTGCTGTGTGGGGGGAAGGCAATGGGGTGCATGTGCTTGCGTGGGGCAGGACTCCTGGCCTCTGCCAGGCCTGCCGCTTGCGGGGGCATGCTCAGTCCTGGGCTCCTTCGGTGGGGTTGTCCTTCGAGGGGACGTTCTCGATGAGTAGCCAGGAGTCAGGCACCAGGTCGGTGGCTGGCTGGGTGGCACTCCACTGGCGTGGAGCCATCACTATCTTGTCGGGGTGGTCGTTGAGCCATGCCGCCCACCAGGAGAAGGTGCTGTTGGATATGATGTTGTGGCGGCAATTGCTCATGAGCATCATGTCCTGCCAGCTGTCCTCGCCCGTGTTCCAGTCTATGAAGTTGGCACTTTCCAGTGGGAGGTTGTCGCGCACCCACTGCAAATCATCCGAGAATACATAATAGTGTGCTCCCGGCATCAGTTTGCTCATGCTCTCAATGGCATTGAGGAAATAGGCTGTGCTGGCATACTGCCCCATGGACGGCCAGTACTTGGGCAGGGTGTAGTTCCCGCGCCGCACATGTATCGACACCGCCCTGGGGTCGCGTTGCAGGTGCTCCAGGCACAGGCGAGTCCTGTCGCTGAACTTGCTGTCGTCAAAGGTAAATGCCTCGCGCACCTCATTCTCCACATCCAGGAAGTATTGCTCGTTCTGGTAGAGCCCCTTGTAGTAAATCCAGGGCCAGCGCATGGGCTTGCGGTAGGCATCCATGCAACCATGCTGGTGCCGCTCGAGGACGATGCGGAAGAGGGCGCCCACGAGCACCTTCTTCAGTATGCGGTTGGTGTGGAACTCGCAAGGGGGAAGCAGAAACGCCTTGTGCAGCTCGTAGCCGTGGTGCTCATGGTCGTGCAGGAGGTTGGTGATATCGATGCGCACGTCATCGCCAAACTGCTGGCGCATGCCCAGGTACATGGCGTAGGTGAACATCTGGCTGCCCAGTCCGCCTGTCATCTCTATCAGTCTCATGTGGTCGTGTAGGTGTGGGGATGGTGGTGCGTGGCCTATCTCTTGGAGTTTTCTTTCAGGATGCCATGACGGTAGGCATAGAGCAGCTGCCGCAGTTCGTCAATCTGCGTCTGCAGTTGCCGTCCCTTGTCAGTATCCTTCACGCGGATGCGCTTGCCGCTCATCTCCACGATTTGCGTGCTGCTCTTGATGTCCGTTTGCCTCAGGATGGCATCACGCGTGCTGGTGAACGGCTCGTGCTGTATGAGTTGGAAGCCTCTGCTATGATACACCAGCGTGTAGCCTGCTATGCCTGTGGTGTTGTGGTAAGCCTTTGCAAAACCGCCGTCGATGACCATGAGCCTGCCGCCTGCCTTGATGGGATTCTCCCCCTGGGCAGCATGCACGGGCACATGACCGTTGATGATGTGTCGGTTGTCGCCCTTCACCCCGAAAGCGTCGAGTATCCTGTCGCACACCTCGGGCTGCTCGCGCAGTGTGTAGTAGTAGCCTTTCTCCTCGTGGTAGGTGCTCTTGTCCTCCAGCATGTAGCGCTCAAAGGTGGTCATGCGGTCTTTGTCAAAGAGCGGTGAATCCTGTCCGCACCACAGATACCAGAAGTAGTCGCGTGCGCTGTTGCGCTCTGCCTTTGGCGTATCGGCCTGGAAGGCTGTGCGCATATACATGCCTACGCGGTGCATCAGCTCGCGTCCGCTGTAGCTCTGTCCGCACAGCTCCACCTCCTTCAGCGAGCCGTCGGCGTTCATGGGCACCGAAGCATGGAACAGCAGATTGCCATTACATATATTATACATGCACCCGTGCGAGAAGAGCAGCTGCACATGCTTCTGCAGTTTTTCCGATATGCGGAACGAGTGTCGCAGCCTTCTCACCAGTTCGGCCTCTGCATTGGTGAGCATCGTGGGCGATTCGGGCGATACGGTGGGCAGGTTGCTGTCCTTCAGCGCATAGGCTTTCCCGTCCAGTATGCATGCTTTCTGGTTGAAGTCTATCGTGTCCAGTCCGAAGGGGCTCTTCATCTTCCACTCGGGATGACGCAGGCGCATCTGTGCTTCCAGCTTGAACTGGATGATGGTGATGGCCTTGTGCATGCGTGCTGTGAGCATGCGGTTCTTCATCCCCAATGGCACTTGTCCCTCGGCTGTAATGGGCAGAAATCCCTCGCAAGGGTCGTCACCATAGGTATCCATAGCCAGTGTGGCCAGCGGAACCAGGTTGATGCCGTATCCGTCCTCCAGAGTAGCCATATTGGAGTAGCGCAGTGAGAGCCTGAGCACATTGGCTATACAGCAGTCGTTTCCAGCGGCAGCTCCCATCCAGAGGGCATCATGATTGCCCCACTGAATGTCGAAGTTGTCGCGCTCTGTCAGATAGTCCATGATGATGTGCGCACCTGGCCCACGGTCGAATACATCGCCCAGGATGTGCAGCTGGTCGATGCTCAGGCGCTGGATGACCGAACAGATGGCAATGATGAAGTTCTGCGCCTGCCCGGTCTGTATGATGCTCTCGATGATGCGGTGGAAATAGGCATCCTTGTCATCATCGCTCGGACTCTCGTGCAGCATCTCCTCTATGATGTAGGCAAACTGTTTGGGCAGCGCCTTACGCACCTTGCTTCGTGTGTATTTGCTGGTGACCGACTGGCACACCTGCACCAACTGGAACAGCGTGCAGGCATAGTATTCGCCCAACTGCTCCTCAGATGCATCCTCGGCGGCCATTTCCAGGCGTCGCTCGGGATAGTAGATGAGCGTACAGAGTTCGCTTATCTGTGCGCTGGTGAGCACATGCCCAAAGAGTTCGGTGACCTTGCGCTTGATGTTTCCGCTGGCGTTGCGCAGTATATGCAGGAATGCCTCGTGCTCTCCATGAATGTCTGCCACAAAGTGCTCGGTGCCTTTGGGCAGATTCAGGATAGCTTCCAGGTTGATGATTTCGGTGCTTGCGCTGTCGGCATTGGGGAATGTCTGCGAGAGTATCTCCAGTAGCCGCATATCCATGGTGCTTGTCTTTTCTTCTGTCAACATGATGATGCGTATTAAGCGGTGAAATGGGCTTTATTTGTTAAAGTAGCTTTCTTTCAGTCCCAGTTGTACCGCATTTGCCTGCAAAAGTAGTCATAATTCCCTTTTTGCACAATGGCTTGCCCGATTTTTCAGTAACTTTGCAGCCGTGAAAGCAATTAAGATGACAATAGTGTGTGCACTGCTGGCCTTTGGCTGCACCAGTGCATGGAGTATGAGTGATAGGGAGGATGGTGCCGGTGACGGGCAAGTGGCTCCTGTGACAGTCACTCGCGAGTGTGAAGATACTCTGGTGGCAACACCCGAGACGGATGCTGCGCTGCTGCAGTTGAACAGCCTCTTGGCGCGTGGAGTCATGCAGCAGGGGCAGCTGGAGCACAGAAAGCACTTCGGATGGAGAATAAAGAGATACTTCAAGAACAGTAATCAGGGCAAGAACAAGCGCTTCGACTGGGGCATTCTGGCTGGTCCTTCCTATAACCAGACCACCAGTCTGGGTATCGGTGGAGGTGTGAGCGGACTCTATTCATGGGACCGTACCGACTCTCTTCTCCAGCGTAGCAATATCAACGCATTCTTCTCGGTCTATATCACAGGCATGTATTTGCTGACCATCAACGGCAACAACTATATGAAGCATGATGCGCAGCGGTGGAGCTACAAGGCTCGATTCAAGCGCCAGCCAACGGATTTCTGGGGCATTGGATACAAGAATGGTGTGAACAATGACCAGAAGAGCTCCTACGACGCTATGCAGCTCTACTTCCGTGGAGACTATGTGTTCCGCGTGGCGGACAACTTCTACTTGGGTCCCCAAGTGGAAATCAACAACATCAATGCGCGTGACATCAAGCATCCCGAACTCTTTGGCGGACAGGAGAAGGCTATCCTCTCTACGGGTATAGGTGCTGTGTTCCAGTATGACAGCCGTGATATAGCCACCAACGCTACACGTGGCAACTACCTGCGAGTGAGCCAGATGTTCTATCCCGAACTGTCAGAGGGCAGCCGCTTCATGCGCACCGAAGCCACTTATTCTGCTTACCGTCGCGGATGGAAGGGCAGTATTCTGGCGATGGAACTGCATGGCATGTTCAACTATGGCGACAAGGTGCCTTGGACCATGCTGGCTATGGTGGGCGAAGGAAGCCACATGCGCGGCTATTACGAGGGACGTTATCGCGACAAGAATATCATTGAGGGACAGGTGGAACTGCGTCAGCACCTCTACAAGCGCTTCGGTCTGGCGGTCTTTGCAGGAGCTTCCAACGCTTTCCCCGACTTCAAGAACATCTACTTCAAGCAGATTCTGCCCAATGCAGGAATAGGTCTCCGCTGGGAGTTCAAGAAGAATGTGAACCTGCGCATCGACTGTGGTCTCACCAAGAACAAGCCTGGATTTGAGTTCAACCTCAATGAGGCATTCTGATGATGGTGCTTTCGGCAGGGGGTAGGACTGGTTTCCCAACTGGAGAAATCTTTTTTCCCAGTTGGAAAGAAGAACAAGAGTATATACATTATATAATATAGAACGATGAAGAAGACAATCCTTACAATGGTGCTGTCCATGCTCACAGTGTGTGTGATGGCCGAGGACGAAATGTTCAAGTTCGGTGGTTTCGACACTTGGATTACCCGTAACATACGTGAGAGTGTACTTGTGGGCGGCAAGCACCGCACACTTTATGAGGTTGGACCCACTGGCACCTTCGACGGCCAGCGTGCTTTCACCAATCAGGGTGGTTGCCCTTGGGCCAACAGCAACGTATATGCCAAGGTGGCAGGAGTGGTGAAGACCAACGTGAGTGTGTATCCCGACGAGCATCCCGGACACGGCAAGTGTGCCAAGTTGGTCACACAGATAGTGAAGTGCAAAGCCATTGGCATCATCAACATCAGCGTGCTGGCTGCCGGCAGTATGTTCACTGGCACCACCGTGGAACCCATCACCAGCACCTCCAACCCCATGTCTAAGATGAGCATCGGAATTCCCTTCAACCGCCGTCCCAAGGCACTGAAGTTAGACTATAAGTATCACAACCCCGGCGATACCAACCGCGTGCGTGAGACTGGTTTCAGCAAGAAGAAGGTGATTCCGGGCAAGGATATGGGCGAGTGCACTGTGCTGCTGCAGAAGCGTTGGGAGGATGAGGACGGCAATCTGCATGCTCTGCGCATCGGCACCATGCGTCACCGCTTCTCCGAGAACACCGATGGATGGGTGGAGAACAAGAGCTTCCCCATTCACTATGGCAATATCACCCACGAGAGTTTCTATCACAGCTGGATGGGTTTGATTACCGGCGAACGTGCTTTCTATGCCAAGAACAGCAAGGGCAAACTGGTACCGGTGGAGGAGGAAGGATGGGCCGATGCCGATGAGACTCCCACCCACATCATCGTGAAGTTTGACAGCAGCCACGGAGGAGCCTATATCGGCACCGTGGGCAACACGCTGTGGGTTGACAACGTTAGGCTCGTTTACTGATTCATGGCTCCTTACTATCTCCTTTCCGAGAGTCTTCTGCGCCGCAACCTTCAGCTTATCAGCCAGGTGGCAGCGCGGAGTGGTGCCGAGATTATCCTGGCCTTCAAGGCTTATGCACTGTGGAAGACGTTTCCCATCATGCGTGAGTACATCTCCCACACCACAGCCAGCAGCCCCTTCGAAGCCCGCTTGGCGCTCGAGGAATTCGGTTCGCTGGCCCATACCTACAGTCCTGCCTACACCCAGGAGGATTTCTCCGAGATACTGCGCTGCAGCGGTCACATCACCTTCAACTCGCTTTCCCAGTACCGTCGTTTTGCCTCCCAGGTGCTTGCTTATCAGGAGCATCCTGTGAGCATGGGACTTCGCGTCAACCCCGAATACAGCGAGATAGAGACCGAACTCTATAATCCTTGTGCTCCAGGAAGCCGTTTCGGTGTGCTGGCAAGCCAGTTGCCCGACGAACTGCCGCAGGGTATCGAGGGTTTCCATTGCCACTGCCATTGCGAGAGCAGTTCGCTGGCTCTTCAGCACACGCTGGAGCATCTTGAGGAGAAGTTCGGCAAGTGGTTCTCCCAAATCAAGTGGCTCAATCTGGGTGGCGGTCATCTGATGACCCGCAAGGACTATGATGTGAAGCTCCTGATTGACCTTCTGCGCTCACTCAAGGAGCGTTATCCTCATCTTCAGGTTATCCTGGAGCCGGGTAGTGCCTTTGGCTGGCAGACGGGCTGCCTGGTGTCAGAGGTGGTGGATGTGGTTGAGAATCATGGCGTGAGCACTGCCATTCTCAATGTATCCTTCACTTGCCACATGCCCGACTGTCTGGAGATGCCTTATCAGCCTGCCGTACGTGGTGCCGAGATGCTTCCTGCCGAATACGTCTGGCAGGATGCTACCGACCGTCAGGCTGGCAAGCCCACTCAGGGGTATGTATATCGCTTGGGCGGCAACAGTTGTCTCAGTGGTGATTTCATGGGCAGCTGGCGCTTCGATGCTCCCTTGCAGGTGGGCGATGAAGTCATCTTCGAGGATATGCTTCACTATACCACAGTGAAAACCAATATGTTCAATGGCATCCCGCATCCTGCTATCGTACTGGAACACACCGACGGAACACGCGAGACATTGCGCCAATATGCGTATGAGGACTATCGTGACCGCATGGACTGATTTCACTTGTCAACTCACATAACAACACATAAAAAGCAATTACAAATGAACAGAAAAGGATTTCTTGCCGTTATTCTTGCCCTTGCTACGAGCCTCACAATGCTCACAGCCTGTGGCAGTGACGACCCCGAACCAGAGGTAAAGCCCTCGGCAGGCTATTTCACCTATTATCTGCTCACCAATGCAGAGACACTCAATGCTATGCAGATAACCAACACCCTCTATACCAATGAGGAGGTGAAGACGGGCATCATCACAGCCGACAAGTGCATCACACTGGCCGAGGTGACTGACCCTGTGGCGAAAGCAGTGTTGCAGAATGGCCTGAAGAGCTTTGGGGACAAGTCCAACGTGCTTGTCTATCGTGCCAAGTTCAACCAGCAGAGCCAGCCCATCGTCAGTCTGACTTACGGTCTGAACTTCGTTCCCAAGACACTCGATGCATCAACACCCGAGCCCAACTTAGGTTATGGTCATTGCATCACCTTCACTCCCGACAAGGGCAAGACTACCTGCTACACTGGTAAGTTCTACTTCACCAAAGCCGTTCGCAAGGATCGCCTCCAACTCTATGCCGACCTTCAGAACAGCATCAACACCAACCGCACACAGATAGTAAGGCTCTCTGTCAATTAAGAGTTGCCGCTGCATCACTACAACTCCTCCCCTTCACGGGAGGAGTTTTTGGCTTTCGGTGTCGCCTTTACCCGTTTGCTCCTTAGGACCAAGGAAATGGGTCAAATAAGCAAGTTATCTTGCTTTGCCAAGTAGGTTGGCTTACTTTGTCAGACAAGATATTATTGTTGTCTGGTAAACCCCAAAGAGGTTAAATCTCCTCCCTGAAGCCCCGTTAAATTGGATTTCGTGGTTTGTGTTTTTCAAAAGCAAGCCCTTCCTGATGCAAAAGACATATCCATCTGAAACAATAAGGCTTTTGGCAGATGCTTACATTGATTATGCAAGGCCGAATATATTTGCGGGTGGGGAAGCAGATATCTTATGAGCCAACTTCATCCAGCCCCCAGGGAAGGGTATGCAGTATGTTCCACCGTCCAACCCTAGGCTGGACGGTTGGTGAATATATACTTCGATGCCAAAGTATCCAAGCTTCATCCACCGTCCAGCCTTGGGTTGGACGGTAAAGGAGAGTGTCTCCCGCGCCATGATGATAAACAGAAAGTGCATATGGAGTCTTCTTCTCTCCATTGTCAACATAGAAGAAATGAAGCGGAAAATACAGTTATAGCTGTTTGGAACTCGATAGCCTTATCCGTGTAATCCGTGCAATCCGTGTTCAAAAACCATCTCCCCTCCGTGTTCCATTCTCCAATCCTATCCGTTCAATCCGTGTAATCCGTGTTCAATAAAAACCCTACGCATCACGTTTTATCAAACTAATTCCGCGTTTTCAGATAATAATCCGTGCAATCCGTGTTCGAGAACCTACGCATCAAGCCATATCAAAGCCCCTCAGTATTCCCAGAGAATCCTATCCGTGAAATCCGTGCTATCCGTGTTCAAAAACCCCTACGCATCACGCTTATAAAGCACTAATCCGTATTCCCACAAGAATCCTATCCGTGTTTCCCTTTTTAGTTTACAACAGTCTTCTTGGTCGTCACCCTCCCATCCTCATGCACATACTTGACTATCACTACACCCTTCTGTGGTTTGGCCAGTCGGGTGCCTGAGAGCGAGTAGTACTCTGTGCGGATGATGCGGGAATTGGTTGCTGAGGCAGGTTGGCTGACGGAGGTGGGGTAGAGACTGTCATCGAAGTTTGTGTCCTCACCGTACAGCCAGGTGGATGACGATGCGAGCCAGTTCGGTGCTGCTATGGTCGGACGAGTCATCCTATACACACGCTTTCCACCGTCGGGATATCTGCCCACGCTCTCCACTCCTGCGTGCAAGTCATATCGCAGAGTGTCTGTCCACGACTGGTCTGCTGCTGTGAGCAATAAGATTGAACCGTCGGCGCTCGGCAACTTGAAGGACGCATGCAGCTGGTTTACTCCCATTGCTTTGTCCATCCATATCACCTTGTAGCCATGTGCCGGGATGATGGTTGTTCCGTCACCAGCCGCAGCAGCCGTGATAGGCGACTGGCACAGGTTGGCCTCTGTGTTGCTCAGATACATTCCCGCCAGGTCGATATCCTCGTTGGTCGTGTTATATAGCTCCACCCAGTCTTCCCGCTTGTACAGGTCGTTCTGATACACACTGTTCTTCGCGCTCACCTCGTTGATGACCACCGGGTGCACACCGGCATCCCTGAGCGCAGCATCTTTCACTGGTGCAAAGACCGCTTCCAGTTGCATCGACTCGTCTTTGTCCAGTGTAAGCGTGCGCGAGGTGGTGAGCCACTTGTCGCCCGCTCCTGCTTTTCTCCATCCCATGAAGTTATATCCCGCTGGCGCTGATGCCTCTATGCTCACGGGGGCAAAGAGATGTCCGTCGAATCGTCCTGTGGGCACCGGCTGCCCGTTCAGGCGGAAGGAAGCGTGGGGGATGTTACTCTCAAACTTCACACTCATTCCTTCGCCCAGCCCGTAGTTCTTGCGTAGTCCGTTGAGTCGGGCTTTCCGCAATACCTCATTAGTAAACGAACCTCGGAACTTGTTGTAGGTGTTCCAGGGGTTCCTGCCTTCGAAGGAAAGCGCTTCCACCAGCCCTTCGCAGATACTGTCGCCTATCTGCGTGCTGCGGCTGGCTGTGAACACACTGCCGTCCAGCAGGCAGAAAGCATCCACAAACTTCCGTCGCCACAGCGCGTTCTCCTTCGTATTATTATATATGATAAGGAGCTCGTTGCTCTTGTTGCCCTCCAGCGCCGTCAGCGTACTGCCGTTCTTCCATCCCGAATCCATATCCAGCAGCACCAGATGGAACTTTCCGTCGGGCAGAGAGCGGTAACCCTTCACATTGTTCTGGTTGATGATCCAGTCGTTGGGACCGATATATCCGATTGCCGCCCAGTAGTTGGTGTATTCATCTATATCTACCAGCTCGCACAGACGCTCATATCCTGCCGAGTCGGCTGCGTTGCCCGACTGCCTGTACCATTTGTTGAAGGCATCACGTGTACCGCTTGTCTGCACGTAGCCGTTTGAGTATTCAAAGGCATCCATCTCGTCATCGCTGTACCCGTAGTTGGCAGTCCCGTGATAGCGGTTGCTCGTCTCGCGCAGGTTCATCTGTCCTATGTACTTGCCGTTGAAGAACATATGCGCGGGCTGCATATCCTGGGCATCCACCATGTACTGGCTGCTGATGATTATCTGCTGCGTGATGGCATCCGTCAACCGTCCTCCATGCTGGTCCTCATTGTCGTTTCCGCCGTTGCGCACGATTATCTGCTTGTACTTGTTGTATCGCTTGTTGGGGAACAGGCTTGCTTCCATACTCTTGCGGTCCTCATACGTCTTGCTGGCCTTTATCTTGAACGAGGCAGGCATGAAGTGTCGGCTCCATCCGCCAGATACCTTGAACTCCGCTTCCTGGTTGAGCAGCACCGTTCCGTCGGGTGATATCAGTTCCACGTTCACTGGCCTCTCCCAGTCCATGTTCCTGTTCGACTTCTCATGGTTACGTCCGCTCACTCCGTTCACGCCATCCACATACACTCCTATGCTGTCATCGTACAGGTTGTCAGGCTTCGTGCTCACCGACAGCACGGGCAGATAATAGTTCTTGTCGCGCAGCAGGTACGAGCGGGTGGTCACCTGGCTGGGCAGATAGCCGTCGGCAAAGAAGGCAAAGCGCATGACCAGTGTGGAACTGATGGGAAACTCGCCCGTCCGGCTTGTGAAACCGTTCTTCAGCGTGGGCGTACTTCCGTCGATGGTGTATCGCAACGTATATCCCTCGGGGATATGCACATGCATCGTGAACGGGTCTGTAAACAGGCGCGAACTCACATCCGGCTCTGGTGCAGCCAGTCTGATGCTTGCATAGTGCGAGGTGGCATTCGTAGCCCCTGGTGTCGGTTCGCCTGTTGTCCCCCATTCATCGGCTCCGTCCGACGTTCTTGCCCACGAGCAGCGGGCAGTAGGCTTGGGATAGGTGACCGTTGAGATGAGCTGCTTGTCGTGGGAGGATAGGATGACAGTGCCTCCGTCATTCGACAGTTTCAGCCGCACCTGCTTGCTGGCAGAGGGGCCGTATTCGCCATCGCTCACGTAATGATTGAAGTACAGAGTCTTCCATCCGTGCGGTGGCACCACACCAGCCTCCTGTGTCAACTGGAACTGGCACGCTTCCGTCTCACTGGTACCCAACCATAGTCCAGTCAGTGAAACTCTTTTGTCCGTGGGGTTGTATATCTCTATCCAGCTGCCATAGTTGAACGACCAGTCGATATACTGGTCTATGTTGCGTACCTGCACCTCGTTGATGACCAGTTTGGTAGGGTCGGCATCCAGGTCCGATGGCTCGTAGAAGCCCGGTTCCACCGTCATTCCACAATCATAGAAGCGGCCTCCCCAGTTCTGCTGTATATAGGTGGCTATCACGTTCTTGCCATTGCGCAGGTAGTAGATGGGTATGTTTATGCTCACGGGGTTCTTCCCTTCGGTCCAGTCGCTGGCTTCATCCACCAGATATCCGTTGACATAGGTGCGGTAGCAGTCATCGTGGCAAACCTTCAGCGTGTATCTTGCAGTGGCATCCAGCTCGTCTATGATGAAGTTGCGACGTATCCACAGGTTGGTGTTCTCCTCTCCTGGCCATTCCGTCTTCACCTCTTTCATGTAGCCCACATTACCTATGGGCATGGGCAGAGCCAGCCATTGCGAGTCGTCATATTCTGCTTTTGTCCACGACAGAGTCTCCTTCCGCCCCTCTATCTGCATGTCCTTTATGCGCTTGTTGGTCGATGGGTTGGCATAGTACATCCAGTTGAAGTACGTGGTTCCTTCCCATAGGTTCACTCTCTCGTCCTGGTCATATATCTTCAGCAGCGAGATGCTCACGCTGGTGCTGTCTTCCTGGGTGGGCAGTGCAAACTCCATCTTGGCCGACTTGATGTCCGTTCCTGTCTGGTTGGTCAGCGCTATGGTCTTTGCCTCTCCGGCTTTCAGGTTGCAGGTTGCCTTCGACAGCAGCTTCGTATCATCGTCTGCTTCCGTCAGTGAGAACTCCACGCCTGCCACATCACGGTTGGCTTTCAGCACCGCCCGCACGTAATACTTGTGGCTGGCCATCAGGTCGATGGACGTGCGGAACTGCACCCGCGCGTTCTTTGCCTTGTGTGCAGCGGTCGGTAAGGTGATGGTATATACATCCTCAGCTTGGGCTTCATACAGGTTTTCCCAGCCGTGGATGTTGCTTGTCACATTGTTCAGTTTTCCATTGTATCCCCCTTCGGGGTTGACGATTACCTGTCCGGTCCAGCTTTTCACATAGCCCATGGGCAGTTCGCCCGCAACACTTTTCTCCTGAGCCGATGTGCTCAGGGGAAAAAGTATGCATATTAGTATGTAGAGCAACTTACGTCCCATATTGCCCGTTTTGGTATGGTTAAATGCCCCTTTGTGGGGTTTGATGACGTAAAGTTACTTCTTTTTTCTGTTTTCAGCAAGATAAGCGGGCTTTTGTTTGCCACCTTTTGCAATTACGATGGTCACGGCAGTCACGATGAGCACGATGCCCAGTGCACTCTGCGGGGAGATATGCTCCGAGAAGATGATGACGCCCACTGCCACTGCAGTGATGGGTTCCATGGCTCCCAGGATGGCTGTCTCTGTTGACCCTATCTTCTGAATGGCCACTCCTGTCAGTGCCAGCGAGAGAGCTGTGGGCAACAGAGCCGAACCCAGCGAGCATGCCCAGTACCATCCGTGCGGCATGATCAGTTGTCCCTGCATGGCCACTCCTGCCATCAGCGGCAGGCAACCCATAGCCAGCACATAGAAGGTGACCTTTATCGACGGCATTCCCTTCACCGCCCCTCTATTTATATATATAAGGTATAGAGCATAGGCCAGGGCAGACAGAATCACCATACCCACTCCCAAGGTGGACACATGCACTGCCCCCTTGTTGCTGGCACTGCTCAGTACGTATATGCCCAGTGTGGCCAGTGCGAGGCAGAAGCCCACCAGCCAGTGCATCCTTTCGCCGTAGAAGAGTGCCATCAGCACGGCAGTCAGTATGGGATACATAAACAGGATGGTGCTGGCTATGCCTGCATCCATATACATGTAGGAGAGGTAGAGCAGTACCGACGAGCCTGCCATCAGGAAGCCCAGAAGCAGCAGCGCCCATGCTTCGTGCCTGTTGATGCGCAGGCTGACTCCTTGCTTGTAGAGCATCAGCCCCAGCATGGGCAGTGAGAGCACATAGCGGAACAGGAGCACCGACCAAGCGTCCATCCCTTGCCCGTAGAGCGGAAGGGCAAACAGAGGGTTCAGTCCGTAGAATGCAGCGGCCAGTATGCCGGCAGTATAACCCACTTTCAGGTCTGTCTGATTCATCAGAATTATGGTGTGATGTGTGATGTCAGTTGGCTTGGGCATAAAGAGAGACGGACTCCGCCAGAGCGGAACCCGTCTCCTGTTTTTATGAATTTAAGTCAGTTGTCTGCTTACTTCACGCGAACGTAAACCACGCGGTTAGAGCTGTCGCTCTCAGCACCGTGAGCGTTTGTGCCCACCACCTTGATGCCACGAGCCTCCAGATACTTCTTCACCTCGTCGGCACGTCTCTGAGAGAGCTTCTTGTTGTAAGCCTTAGCACCCTCGGGAGAAGCGTAAGCGTCCAGAGTAACAGTTGCGTTGGCGGGAACATCGTTCAGAGTAGCCTTGGCGGTACCTGTCAGGATGCTCTTGTTCTGAGCGAACTCTACCACGTATGTGTTACCCACGTTCTTGGTAACCTCTACGCGAACCTCCTTGATCTTCTCCACGGGCTTCTCCACAATCTTCTCCACAGTCTTCTCTACCACAACAGGCTCCACAGTGGTGAAGTGGTGGCTCTTATTAGAAGTCTTGAAGTGGTAAGTCACACCGGCAGTAATCTGGAATGTACCTGCGTGTGAGTACTTGCCGCACTTGCCGTTGTCGCAAGCCCACATGCCGCTGGGATCTGTCACAGCACCTGTCTGAGCACCCTGAACAGTCTCATTGCCGTGAGTAACGTCGAGAACAACAGCGGGCTTCACGCTCAGAGTCCAAGCCTTCTTCTCGCCCAGATTGAAGTCGAAGTCGATACCGAACTTGGCAACAGCAGCGTTGCGGTAGTTGGGATGGTTGTAACGAGTTCCATCGGGATAGAAGTAGTGCATGTAACCGGCACCCAGACGAGGGCTGATCTCAAACAGACGGGGAGCACCCTTGTAGCCGCCAATCCAGTTCATCAGGTTCACCTTAGCCATCAGACCAGCAGTCACGTTATCTACTGCGCAGTCAGAGTGGTTCACGTTCCAGTTGCTCCAGTTGTTGAATCCGGCCTGAACCTCAGCCTGCAGAGAGAACACGGGAGTGATGCCCTTTGTCAGCTGCAGACCAGCGATACCACCATTAGGAGTGTCAAAGTCGTGCAGGTTGGTTGTAACACCACCATCGATGCCAATTGACCAGTTGTCAAAGAAACGATGACCGCTCACGTTATACTGAGCGCTTGCGGTGGTTGCCATTGCGAAGAGGGCAATAACCAAAGAAGTAATCTTTTTCATTTCCGATCTATATTTAAAAGATTAGACATTAAATTATTTCATATTCTCATTCATTTGTCTCGGGCGGGCATATCTATCCCAACCTTTAACGATGCAAAGATAAGCCATTATTTCATAAACCAAAAGCAAAACCACCCTTTTTTACAGTCAACCCCCACAATTTTGCTCTCAAATCCCCTTAAAACAGCCCACAAGGCCTAATATTATTAAAGCCTATATATTATTAAAGAATACAAATATCGCTAATCCCCCGAATATTTTATGTCCACCAAGCCCTATCCGTGAAATCCGTGTTCGTCAAACCTTACGCAGCACGCCAATAATGTCATAATCCGTGTCTCCCAAGCCCTATCCGCGTCCCCAAAATCTTATCCGTGTTATCCGTGAAATCCGTGTTCGTCAAACTTTACGCATCACGCCAATAAAGTCATAATCCGTGTCTCCCAAGCCCTATCCGTGTCCCCAAAATCTTATCCGTGTTATCCGTGAAATCCGTGTTCGTTAAACCTTACGCATCACGCCAATAAAGTCATAATCCGTGTCTCCCAAGCCCTATCCGTGTCCCCAAAATCTTATCCGTGTTATCCGTGAAATCCGTGTTCAAAAACCCTCACCGCCTCACACCCAATAAAGTCCCAATCCGTGTTCCCTACCCCAAAAAATATCCGTGCAATCCGTGCAATCCGTGTTCAAAAACCCTCACCGCCTCACACCCAATAAAGTCCTAATCCGTGTCCCTTCCAAAAAAATCCGTGTAATCTGTGTTCAAAAACCACCGCCTCACACCCCAATAAAGATTCAAATCCGTGTTCAAAAAACACCCAATAAATTTATTATCCGTGGTTTCTTCCTCCCACATACCTCTTATTACAAAAAATTGCCCTAACTTTGCCGCTGACTTTCGAGCACCCTATATATAATATGTATTCGGAGTGAGAAAGGAGAGGTTGGTGAACCTCGTGCTAAACTTATAGCGAAATCTACAACTATGCACAGGATGTATGTGACGAAAGGGGTAGGGCAGACCGCAAAGCCGCTGAACCCCACCGACATACAGTAGGAGAGGATTTATGAAACCGGATGGTACGGATTCTCTTTCTGCAGCCAGCGAGAGCAAGAGCACTCCATTAGGCATCCACCTTCCCGGGTCAGACAAACAGGCTGACTCGGTGGTGAAACTATACCATCAACCCAAGGAAAGTCCATGGACCTACCTCTTCGTTCACCACACCAAAACACGTGGTTATGAGGCACAACTGGCAAGGGACGGCAAGAGTTTCTTCATCCATAAGACCATCCGCTACTACCGCCGTACAGGTCATCATAAAGTGCAGCACCAGGAAGCACCCACCGTGAGCGGCCTCATCTTCATCCAAGGCCAACCGGCCGACACACAAACCTACCTCAAGGAGAAGTTTCCGCAAACCTACCTCTGCAAGGACTGTTGCTCGGGACAGGTTGCCGTCATCCCTGATGCCCAGATGCAACCCTTTATGCGTATCAACTCAGCCGACCCCAGCCGCATACGATTCCTCCTTCATCCCTTCCACTACTACGCCCGCAACCGTATCCTCCTGCGTATCACCACTGGCGAACTGGCTGGCCTCGAGGGTTATGTCATCCGTATCGACCGCGACCGACGGCTTGTGATGGATGTGGGTGGTATGAGCGTAGCCATCTCGGGAGTCCATGCCGAGCGGTTTGAGGAAGTGGCACCCGCTCAGGAACCTGTCTCGCAGCACAGCCCCCTCTACCAGCGCAACCTCCACGAGCGTCAGGTACTCATCGACAGATATTTTCATCCTGTCAAGACCACCGAGGATATACGAGCCCAGGCAGAGAACATCACGTTCCTTCATCAGCATGTACTCGCCGAGCTGGCCCAGAACCGCATGCGCATCAGCGAAGCATGGAGCACCCTCACCTTCATCATCCAGGAGATAGTCTATTACTACGCCTCTGCCCGTGAGCAGCAGCCCGATCGTCTGGCACCCATCTTCCAGCAGGGACGTCAGGTGCTCCAGCAACTCGACACCCTCCTCAGCACCTCCCCGCTCGATGCCGACACCCGCATGCGTTACGAGATAGAATCCCAGGAACTCACCTTGAAGTACGACTACCTCTTCTGACCTCTCAAAAGAAAGTCACCAAAACCGAACACGAATCTCATAGATACCACAACTCTCCAATCATCAGAGGTTTATCCGTGTAATCCGTGTTCAAAACCCAACGCATCACGGAATAAAAGGAAAATCCACGTCCCCAGAAAAATTATCCGTGTAATCCGTGCAATCCGTGTTCAAAAACCAAACACATCAAGGAATAAAAGTCCCAATCCGTGGTCATTAAAGCCGAACACGAATCTCACGGATAGACTTTTGTGTGCGTTTGACCACAGATGAATGTTATTATTGAACACGGATAACACGGACAACACGGATAGTTTCGTGCTTCCTCACAAAGGAACCAAAGATTCACTCTTAGCGTTCCCCAAATAAAGAATCCGTGCAATCCGTGCAATTCGTGTTCAAAAAACTACGCATCAAGGAATCAAAGGAAAATCCACGTCTCCAGAAAGAAATTGAGTACTTACAAAAACAGGAGTAGTACTGCATGTGCGATAGAAGTAGTACTTCATGCGCTATAGGAGTTATACTTCATTGGCAAAGTAAGTAGTACTTCATGTGCTATAGGAGATATACTTTATTGGCAAAGTAAGTAGTACTTCGTTTTATCAGCCGTTTTTCCGCTGCGAACATCACGGAACACCAGTCCCAAGCGTGGACGCCGATTCTCCTCGGCTCCTAGATATAAAATAGGAAACGAACACGAATCTCCAAGTCTCAAAAACTTATCCGTGTTATCCGTGTTCAAAACCTCCACGCGCCACGGAACTCTAAGGAAAATCCGCGTCTCCGGATAAAATATCCGTGTAATCCGTGAAATCCGTGTTCAAAAACATACGCATCACGCATCAACATAGATGTCCGCGTTCTCAGAGTACGTACTCAATTGCTTTTGAGGCATTTTGCATGAACCAAGTTACCTTTGCACTGCAAAACATAAAAATACGATTATGGTATTTCACTTATGTTTTCAGCAGACTTATAGAGGGTGAGAAGGACTACGAAAAGCTTCTCCCCAGTGCTGTCCACGGTAAATCCAAATAAACAAAAGTTAAAACAAAAATAATCAATGGCTCTCCAGCCCATGTTTATAAGGGATTGGAAGCAATTGAGTGCTTACGAATCGAATAATACCCTTGGATTTAGATTAAATGAAAAGCGATATAGAAAGACTTTCTGAGATGCTTGAAAATGAAGTCTTCAAAAAGGATGTAATGGAGGATGTTCTTGCTAATTGGCGAGGTAGATTACCAATATTGCCTTTTAAGATACTCGTAAAAAGCAAAATATTGCGTTCAAGTACTAATAACGATTTGGCTTTCCATAATAATATAGCAAGATTAAGTTATCCACCTATTGATAAGTCCAAAACAGATAGGGCCTCGTTAAAGGGAATTCCTATGTTCTATGGCTCAATATTTACATCAGCAGCAGAGAAATATAATGCTTACCCAAGTATTATGACGGCATTTGAGACGATGGATATTTTGCGCGATTACAAGAGTAAAGGATGTGTATTTACGACTCAGAGCCTATGGGTGAATAATAGAGAACTTAAGGTGTTTGCCTTCCCGTTTAGTAAGAGATATAAGAAACCATGTAATGAAATTCTTCATGTTCAGGAAAATTGGGAGCGAATCTCAAAGGAAGAAGACCCGGAAGCCGTCGCCATGGCCGAATACATTGGTGATCTTATGGCTATAGTGAACGAATCTTGCTTGTATGATATAACTGCTTCCGTAGTCCATGATATATTGTACAATTGGGCTTTATCTGATAATTTGGATGGAATTATATATCCTTCTGTTTGGGGGGATGGCCAGGGCATGAATGTCTGCTTAAAAAGAGAGACGGTAGATGAATGTGTACGATTTAAGGGGGCAAGATTAGTTTGTATCCAAAAAGACGAAGGAGAAAGTACAGTTGAGACTGTTGCGAATTCTGTTGATGTGGGAAACGGAAATTTAAGGTGGAAATCTACGAAAAGCGCATTGACGCTCTTAAGGAGACAGTATAGTGATAAGCAGTTAGTAGAGGGTCGTATTTTGGAAATCGAATAATGTTATTTAATATAGGTGAGCGATGTGTAATCAATGTGGTATGTCACATATCCTTCCGCATATCTCCAACCGGTTTTCGCTGCATCATATAACGACTTATAAATTCAGATTACCATGATAGAACTCGAGGAAATGTGTTTGGCTTACCTTGAAGGTTATATTTGTGCAATGGTGACGAATGATCTGTTGTCAAACGAAGTGCTCGAATCTGACCTCGATAACATCAAAGAGTTGGCTGTGAAATGTATGGAAGAGTATATTTCGCATCAGAATCTGAGCGATAAAGATAAGGAGGAACTGAAGCAGAATCATAAGTTGTGGGCAGATATGGCTTTGAAAGGATTGAAGCAGCGCTTGCGGGAATGCGGTAAAATTCGATAAGAAAGGCAGAATCATGCAAGAGCATTAGTTTTTGGGAGAGGTAATCGAAGAACTTTCAAGGAAATCAAAATATAATAAACGAAATAGAAATAATGTCTCAATCATCAGAAAGTAATAATAAGCGAATAGCGAAGAATACTCTGCTTCTTTACTTCCGAATGCTTTTTATGATGGTGGTGTCGCTGTACACGAGCCGTGTCATATTGAATGCGTTGGGAGTGGAGGATTTTGGTATCTATAATGTTGTTGGTGGTGTGGTTGCGATGTTCTCTGTCATATCAGGGTCGTTGTCGGCAGCCATCAGCAGGTTTATCACATACGAGTTGGGCAAGGGAGACCAAAGCAAGCTCAATAAGATATTCTCGGCATCAGTGACGATACAGTTGTTGCTGTCTTTGATAATTGTAATTTTGATAGAGTCTGTTGGCGTTTGGTTCTTGAACGTCAAGATGTCAATACCAGTAGCGAGAATGACGGCAGCTAACTGGGTATTGCAATTTTCCATTATCACATTTGTTATCAATCTTATTAGTGTGCCATATAATGCTGCAATTATAGCTCACGAGAAGATGTCTGCATTTGCTTATATAAGTATATTGGAAGTTGTTGGAAAATTGGTAATAGCATTCTTGATAATATGGTCTCCGATAGACAGGTTAGTTTGCTATGCAATTCTTATGTGTATAGTTGCAATAATTGTACGTTTTTCATATGGACATTATTGTAAAAAACATTTTTCAGAGTGTGTTTATTGCTTTTGTTGGGACAAAAAACTATTGTATACAATTTTTAAGTTTGCAGGCTGGCAATTTTTTGGCTCCAGTTCTTATTTATTGATGACTCAAGGCGTCAATATATTGTTGAATGCATTCTTCGGTCCTGTAGTAAATGCTGCTAGAGGTATTGCCGTTCAAGTTGATAGTGTAATTCAACAATTTGTTAATAACTTTACGACGGCAATTAATCCACAGATAACAAAGTCTTATGCGAATGATAATAAGGATTATATGTTTCAACTTGTATATTCTGGTGCAAAATATTCGTACTTTTTGGTTCTGTTTTTTGCTATACCTATTATATTAGAAACAAATACAATACTGACACTGTGGTTGAAGAATGTTCCTGAACATACGGTGGCATTTTTGCGTCTGATAATATGTGTAGATTTGCTTTATGTGCTTTCTAATACAATGATGACTGCTATGATATCAACTGGTAATATTAAAAAGTATCAGATAATAGTAGGAGGAACAGGTATGCTTGTGTTTCCTTTATCATGGATCTCTTTTTATTTCGATTTTCCTGCAGAAACAGCATTCGTTATTCAATTTTTGATTTTTATCATTCAGTTGATATACAGACTTGTTTTGCTTCAAGACATGATAGGATTACCTATTTTGGAGTTTTTAAAGAGGGTGATTATTAAGGTAGTTGCTGTTACTGTCATTGCTTTTATCCCTCCTTTCTTGTTTCATTATTATATGGATTCAAGTGATATTTTTCGACTTCTTGTTGTCGGATTTGTTAGTGTAGTTGTATCTCTTTCAACAATCTATATATTTGGATTAAATAAACATGAGACAGATTATGTTAAATTTAAAATTAAACAACGAATAAAAAAACAAGTATGAAAACAAAAGAAATTATAAAACGCGTTCTTCGTTTTGTTTTTAAAGGTGTACCTGTTTACAGAATTTATCCTCAAATAATAAATTTAAGTGAAGATAAATTGTTGTCTGGTAGAACAGCTCTTATTACTGGTGGCTCGTCAGGTATTGGCTTTTCTATTGCTCGGTCTTTTTTGAAGAGTGGGGCAGATGTGATAATTGCAGGTCGTAATGTTGACAAATTAAATTTGGCGAAGAAAACCCTTTGCAATGAATTCCCAGATGATAGAGTGACTGTGCTTGAGTTGGATATGCAGAAAGTTGACGCTTTTACTCCTGCTGTGAACAAAATATTGAGTTTTTTGAAAGGAAAGAAGCTGGATATTCTTGTTAATAATGCAGGTGTTCTTGGTTGTACTTTAAAAAATGCAGAAGAGGATAGTTATGACTCTGCTTTAGATACTAATTTGAAAGGTCCATTTTTCTTGTCTAAAATAATTGCTGAATATATGAAGAATAATGGAATTAAGGGCAATATCCTCAATGTTGCCTCTTCATCATCTTTCAGACCTGCAGCTTGTGCGTATACTGTTTCTAAATGGGGAATGAGAGGCTTTACTTTGGGATTGGCTAAATCTTTAATTCCTTATGGTATAGTTGTTAATGGAATTGCACCAGGACCAACAATTACACCTATGACAAAAACGTCTGATGATGGAGATTATTTTTTAGATGCAAATCCTTTGAAGAGATATGCTACGTCTACGGAAATTGCAAATATGGCAACAATATTGGTTAGTAATATGTGCAGAACTGTAGTCGGTGATATACTTTGCATGACAGGAGGGGCTGGTATAATAACTTATGATGATATAAATTATAATTTTTAAAACGATGTTTAATAAATATACGGATAATAAAAATCAGCAAATAGTTATAGCTTTGTTGAAGGCTTTTGGCGTGAAAAAAGTTATCGCTTCACCAGGAGGTACAAATCCTGCCTTGGTGGCCAGTTTCCAATATGATGGTAGTTTTGAAATATACTCATGTGTTGATGAGCGATCTGCTGCATATATGGCATGTGGATTAAGTGAAGAGTCAAATGAGCCTGTTGTTATTTGTTGTACAGGCGCAACGGCATCACGTAATTATATGCCAGGGTTGACAGAAGCGTACTATAGAAAATTGCCAATAATAACACTAACTTGTAGTCGTCCTTTAGAAGCTATAGGCCAGTTGATACCCCAAGTAACTGACAGAACTGCTTATCCCAATGACATATTTGTGGATGGAGCACAGTTGACTCCTGTTAGAACTAATCAAGAATTTGAACAATGTTCTTATTTGGTTAACAGGGTACTGTTGTCGTCTAAACGTCGTGGAGGTGGTCCTGTTCATTTAAATATTGTTTCAATTACGCAGTCATGCGAAACAGATAGGCTACCTTCTGTACCTATTATTTCTAGATATATGTCTTATGAAGTTTTGCCGGATATTCCTAACGGAAAGGTCGCAGTTTTCATAGGAGCTCATAAAGAATTTTGTAGAGAAGAAATTGTAACTATTGATAGATTCTGCCAAAAATTCAATGCAATTGTTTTATGTGATCATACAAGTTCTTATAATGGCACTTATCGTATTGATTATTCGCTTATAGGAACTCAAGTGTTACATTCGTTTAGTTTGCTTAATCTTGATTTGTTGATTCATATTGGTTCTGTTTCTGGAGACTATCAAACGCCGAAATGCATTAATGCAAAACGGATTTGGCGCGTGAACGAAGATGGTGAGCTGAGAAAGACATTTGCTCATATAGAGGCTGTTTTTGAAATGCCTGAAAAAGTGTTCTTCGATAATATGATTGACAAGAACCCTTGTGATAGTAAAAAATCTTGTTTTTTGCATGAAGTTGATGGGCTTTATGAAAAATTGTATAGTCAAATTCCAGATTTGCCGTTTAGTAATATTTGGATGGCTAAAGTACTGGCCCCTAAAATGCCAGCAAATAGTGTTATTCACTTTGCGATATTGAATAGCTTGCGGTCGTGGAACTTTTTTAAGATAAATGCTTCAATAAAATCCATGTGTAATGTTGGTGGTTTTGGTATTGATGGATGTACTTCTTCTTTGATAGGAGCTTCTTTTGTGAATAAGAATAGAAACTATTTCTTGATAAGTGGTGATTTAGCGTTTTTCTACGATCTAAATGCTATTGGCAATAGGCATATTGGGGGTAATGTGAGAATACTGTTAGTAAATACAGGAAACGGAGCGGAATTCCTACATTTCCAAAGTCCCGTTTATGAAGTTGGAGTGAAGCCTTTTATTGCAGCTGACGGTCATTTTGGCAATCGATCTTCAACTTTTGTGAAGGGAATGGCAGAGGCTTTAGGTTTTGATTATTTTTCTGTTAGAAACAAACAAGAATTTGAAAAAGCACAAGTGTTGTTTGTTGATGAGCAGATACACAAAAGGCCAATGCTGGTAGAGGCTTTTACTTCTGCTGAAGATCAGAGTTTGGCTTGGGAGTTGATTAGTAAAATCGAAGATGCTACGGTGCATGATAGTTTTAAGTCTGCAATCTCAAATGTCAAAAGAAGTTCTCTCGGTTCGGTGTTAAAGAAATTAAAAAAACAATAAAATGAAAATAGGTATATTAACTGTGCATAGAGCTCCGAATTATGGGGCGGTGTTACAATGTTATGCTCTGCAACAATTTCTCATTAGTATGGGTCATGAGTGTAAAGTTATAGATTTGCTTAGACCATATCATGAGGGTTTTATTCCAACGCCTGGTTTTGAACCTTATGGTATTAAACAAGTGCATAGAAACTTAAAGGGGGAAATACGAAAGTTTGTTGGATATTATTTACATCGATATAAAGCGAATAACAAGAAATTTGTCTTAGCCTATTCGGAAGAGTTGGCTCATAAAGAACAACTCTTCTTGGAGTTTGATAAACGTATCGAATATACAGAGCAGTATAAGTCAATAGGAGATTTATATGCCAATCCTCCTCTATTTGATATTTATGTAACAGGTTCTGATCAATTGTGGAATCCAACTCAGCCTTACTGCTTGGAACCATTTTTCTTGACATTTGTAAAAAATGGAAGGAAAATTTCTTATGCCACAAGCATAGGTGTCTCTACTATACCATATGAACTTGAGGAAAAATATGTGTCATGGTTGAATGATTATGATTATATCTCTGTTAGAGAACAAGAAGCGGTAGATTTACTTTCAGATGTAAATAAGCCGGTGGAGAAGGTCGTAGATCCAACTTTTTTGCTTTCAAAACAGACATGGGAAGAATTAGTGGATATCTCTCTAGATACATTCCAGGGAGAATATGTCTTTTGTTTTACTTTGAGTTATTTGGCTGATCTTCATTTGTTTTTGAAGAAATATGCTAAATCAAAAAATAAAAGATATGTATACATTGTTCATGCTTTTCAAGATGCGCCTTATACTAACAAGGATAATGATGTTATTGGATTGATCGATGTTGCTCCAGAACAATGGCTTGGACTAATACACAATGCTAGTGAAGTTTTTACAGATTCTTTTCATGGAACAGTCTTTTCTCTGATTTTTGGCAAGGAATTTCATTCTTATATTCCGCCTAATAATAAAAGAGGTAGCAGAATTGAAAATCTTTTGAAGCTTTTTGGCTTAAGTGAACGAATTATTTATAATTTAAAAGAGTTTTGCGCACAAAGTAGTTCCATAGATTATGATGATGTAAATTGTATTCTTGGTAAAGAACGTGCAAAAGCGATAGATTATTTATATAAGGCGACAAAATAGAAAAATGCAGTATTTATTCCTTCTTATATTTCTTTATTTTCTGCTGAAAGATTTTAGAAAAGGTGTTGTGATATATGCACCATTTAAACTCTTCTTTTATGAAGGTTTTAAATTAGGACCGACATCTTTTGATATAGTTTTGTCGATTATAGTATGCGTAATCTTTATTGTGAAGAAGAGAAAAATCATAACAGAAAAATTCCCTTGGAAAAAATCTTTTCTGATATTGTTACTGTCTGGTATTGTATTTTCATTTTATCCTTCTTCCTATATAGGTGAGTTCTTAAGACAGGTTTTTTGTATCTATGGATATGGGTTTGTGTTTTTTTGTAGTCTTTCAGATGAGAATATAATTAGTGCGTTTTTAAAAAGTAGTACTTTGTTTGCAATATTATTGGCGGGAAATGGTTTTTTTCAATTAGTTACAGATCAAAATTTGTTGGGAAACTTTCATGATTCTTTTTATAATGCAGAAATTAAAGATAATAGTTTGATCCGCTTTGGAAACTTTAGTAGAATACGTTCGTTTTGCTCACATTCAATCAGCTATGGTGTTGAATGTGCGGTATTTTTAATGGTATTCTTATATGTGTATTTTGGGTATAAAAAGGAATATTTTGCAAAATCCATGTTTTTTGCGATTATTTTTTGTATAGTTGGTATTGTAACTAGTGGCTCAAGAACTCCTCTTTTAGGTTTTCTTATTATGATTTTACCACTTGTGACCAAGCTGAGACAAATATCAGGAAGTCAAAAGTTAATTGTAACTTTTACAATTATATGTTTTTGTGCACTATTTGGTTCATATGTGATAGAAATGATGAATTCAATTATTAACCCAGACAAAACATCTGTAGAAGGTAGCAATACAACTGGGCGTTTGGAACAGTTTGCATATTCTATATTTTTGGTGCAAAATAACTGGTTGTTAGGATATGGTAATGTGAACATTATGGATATGAAAGGTTTCGATTATAGTATTCTATATGGCGCAGAGTCTATTTGGATGGTTACAATTTTGCAAAAAGGAATAATAGGTGTTTTGGCATATGCTTATTTCTATGTTGATGTTTTTAAACATTTACCTAAGAAAAACAAGGCATTATTTGTCTTTTTTGTATTGGGATGGCTGTTGATAGACAGCGCAACGAGTTTGATGGGTATAAATATGTTTTTACCAATAATGATAATGTCGTTATTGTATAGATTAGGAACAAATAATAGTTTAATAAAATATGATTCTTTTAAGCATAATAATCCCTGTTTATAAGGTTGAAAAATATATAGAGAAATGTTTGAATAGTATTTTTTCGAATAATATTAATTTGTCTTTATGTGAGGTTATCGTAGTTAACGATGGTACGCCTGATAATAGTATGAGCATTGTTGATGCTTATGGTGCTAAATATTCAAATTTGAAGGTAATTAATCAAGCAAATCAGGGCTTAAGTATGGCTAGAAATAACGGCATCGCTATGGCAAAAGGGCAATATGTTTGGTGCGTAGATAGTGATGATTGGATTTCTCATGATTGTTTAAATCTAATTATAAGGCATATTAGTGAAAGCAATTCGGATATGTTTGCGGTAGGTTTGATGTCTGTTGAAGAAAAATCTGGTAAGTCAACGTATGTGCCTTTTTCAAGAAATACTATAAAATGTATAAATTGTAGAGGTAAAGATTTTCTTTTTGATAATAATAGATTAACACCAACTCAAAAATATATTTATAAGCATTCTTTCTTGGAGAAAAACCAATTAGTGTATTATCCGAAGATATTGCATGAAGATGCCGAATACTGCTTGCGGGCATTATATCTTGCTAAAAGTATTAATACTATTGATATTCCTTGCTATTATTATCTCCAACGAGAATCTGGTGCCATCACAAAATCATATTCTAAAAAGAATTTTGATGATTTGGTTGTAGTGTTTAATGAATTAACAAAATTTGAAAATAAAGTTGCAACTAAGGATTTGAAATTTTGGAGAGCGGAAAAAGTTGTGTGCGTACTGATGTTTATGTTGGGAGCAATGGCAAAAGTAGAAAAGCAAATAGATTATACTCTTTTCTGGGACAATTTTGATAAATATTATAAAGATATTATATCAGCAAACTTGTGGAGGGGACTTTTTACAAAGCGTCTGAATCGTCATAGCATAGTAATGTGTGTTCTTTATTATTTATCTCCACATATTTTGTTTAAACACATTCAAAAGAAAGGGTTATGAAACAAAAATTAGTATATATATCTTCAGAATGGATGTATGATGTGGATATGGGAATCCTCAATTATATGTCTGAGGAGTATGACATTCATTGGTTCTTTATGAATAATGAACAGTCTCCTCGAGTAAAGCGAGAAGTTGTTGCTAATTATGCACAGCAATATAGCATAAAGTTGTATTGGATGAATAATTGTATAAAGCAACTTTCACCCCGTAAAATATTTTATTACAAACAAATGGCAGAGGTGATAAATAGAATTAATCCTGATATTATTATCAAAGAAGAACAGGATTTATATTGGTCGTTGGTGAACAAAATATTTATGAAAAGAAATGCCATTTATATGATTCATGATGTTTTGGTTCATTCAGGTACTCATAATGGAAAAATAAGACAGTTGTTTACTGATTTCACGATTAAAATGAACCGTCATTTTATAACGTTTTCTAATAGTCAAAAGCAGGTATTATTAAGTCGTTATGGCAGAAAGAATGTTTTTTCTACACATCTAAGCGTTAAGGACTTTGGTCTGCCTACAATGGCGAGGCCAACTTTTGGTAAAACAACAAAACTGTTGTTTTTTGGACGCATAGAATATAATAAAGGTTTGGATGTCCTAATAAATGGGCTTGAGGTTTTATATGAAAAAGGTGTGACAAACTTTGAGTTGAGTATTTGCGGTAGAGGATCTTATTGGAAAGAGTGTGAAAAATTGATTAAGCATTCTGAAAGATACAATTTGCAAATTCGATTTGTAAATAATGAAGAAATTCCAAATCTTTTTGCCTCTCATCATTTCTTGGTATTGCCTTATCGGGATACTACACAATCAGGTCCTCTTATGATAGCTGCTAATTATGGTCTGCCGTTGTTGGCTGCAAATCATTCAAGTTTCAGAGAAATTTATGATGAGTCTTGTTCTATATTGTATGATGATATCCAGATGGGATTAAAGCTACTTTCTTCTTTAACAGAAGTCAAGTATGATAAGATGCTTACTGAATGTAAAAAATTAAAAGACCGATTCTCGGGAAGGATAATAGCATCAGAAATAATTAATTATATAAAGCAAATACAATAATATTTATGAGAATAGCGATATTGTATATCTGTACCGGAAAGTATAATCAGTTTTTCCTGGGGTTGTATAGCTCTGCAAAAAAATATCTGCTGAAGGGGCAGGCCGAACTGGAGTTCTTTGTGTGGAGCGATGATAATCGCCTTTCTGAGGGGCATGACGATGTTCACCTTATATACAAGGAATGCGAAGGATTCCCAGCAGATTCGCTGTTTCGTTTCCGGATGTTTCTGCAGGTAAAGGATAAGTTGCAGAAGTATGATTATATATATTTCTTGAATGCAAATGCCAAGTTCTGTGCTCCTGTAGGTGTAGAAATATTGCCAGACGAAACTGGTCTGGTTGCTGCTTTGTGGCCTTGTAATCATGGAGTGCTGGATCATTCGTTCTTTTATCCATACGAGCGTAACAAGAAGTCTCTTGCATATGTTCCGCCGTTTGATGGGCCTTATAAGTATTATATGGGAGGCATAAATGGAGGAAGAAGTGCGGACTATCTGGCGATGATAGAGGAACTTTATGCCAACATCGAGCAGGACTATAGAAATGGTATTGTCGCAGTAGTGCATGACGAATCACATCTTAACCATTATCTTCATAAACATAAATGTAAGATCTTGCCAAAGCAGTTGGCTTGGCCTGAGGAATGGAAGTCGTCATTTACGCCAAAGCTGATATTCAGAGACAAAAAGGTCTTAGATGGTTATTTTGTCAAAGGCAGGGACAGAAGCCTGTGTGGCAAAGTTAAGTATCTGCTTGGGAGAATAAAGTGGGCAATTTCTTGGTACATGTAAATCGTATGAAAATAGTAAAATATATAGGTGGGTTGGGTAATCAAATGTTTGGTTATGCATTCTCATACTTGCTGCAGAAAACCTTTGGGGAAACAATATACGCAGATGTACAATATTACAAAGACCATAAATTTCACAATGGACTTGAGATAGAACACATCTTTGGCATAAAACTGCAGAGGGCGAAGGTGAGGGATATAGTCAGGATGGCATGGTATTTTCCCAATTATTATATTGATTATCATTTGCGCCGTCATCTCCCCAATCGAAAGAACCAATATTATGAGCCCTTAGGGGGAGTATATACTCCGGAAACATTGAAAGATGTGAAGGACCGTTATTATTACGGTTACTGGCAGGATCACAAGTATTATGATGGTATTAGAGATGACCTAAGGAAGGTCTTTACTTTCAAGGAGCCTCTTGCAGGTCAGAATCTTAAGGCTTTTGCTGATATGCGAGAATCTGATAATAGTGTGGGCATTCATATTCGTAGGGGGGATTACATTAATCATCCTGTATATAAGGACATCTGCACATACGACTATTATGAAAAGGCGATAACGCTGATAAAGGAAAGGATACCCGCTCCTGTCTTCTATATCTTCTCCAATGACATTCTGTGGTGCAAGGAGAATATTGAGAAGTTGCTTGCCAATTGCAAGGTGGTATATGTGGATTGGAACAGGGCAGAGGGCAGTTATCGGGACATGCAACTGATGATGGCATGCAAAACTCTGGTCATTGCCAACTCGTCATTCAGTTGGTGGGCTGCGTATTTGAATGCTCGTGATGCGTGGGTGATAGCACCAGATAAATGGAAGAACAAACGTGAGACTTTTCGCTACCAGCTGGACGAATGGACAACAATCTAACTCGCAAGTATTGATATGAACTTAGCTGCAAATGATAGATGTACAGGTTGCAGTGCCTGTGCCAATGCCTGTGCTCATGGTGCCATCTCGATGATTCCAGATGCAGAGGGGTTCGTCATGCCACAAATAGATGAAGAAATGTGCGTGGAATGTCATCTTTGTGAGAAATCCTGCCCAATTGTAACCCCAATTATCGAAAAGAACACAGATGCTCCCAGGGCTTATGCAATGTGGAGTCTGGCAGATAGAAGGGTGAGCAGTTCCGGTGGTGCTTTCTCTGCCTTTGCCCGAATGGTGCTGAAGAATGATGGCGTAGTTTTTGGGGCGGCATTTGACGAGAACCTTGTATGCCATCATGTCAAGATTGAAAGTCTTGAGGGGTTGGCATCCTTGAGGGGGTCAAAGTATGTGCAGAGCTTCGTTGGCATGGCTTTTCGTGAGGTGCGGAAAGAGTTACGTGAAGGGAGATATGTGCTTTTCTGTGGTACACCATGTCAGATTGCAGGCCTGAAGTCTTTCCTTCGAAAGGATTATGACAAGTTGCTTCTTCTGGATTTGGCCTGTCATGGTGTTCCTTCAAATACTGTGTTTCAAGCATATGTGAAAAAATTATCGGCCCGCTTCGCGGGGCAATTGGATGGTTTTGAATTTCGTCGGCGAGACGGATGGGGCTTTGCCCCATCCGTCTCGCTTAGAGGCAAATTGACCCCTATATATGGAGTCGATTCGCTCTATATGAGCGCGTTCGATAAGAATGCCATTTTCAGAAAGTCCTGTTATTCCTGTCCCTTTGCTTGTCTGCCGCGCGTGGGAGATTGTACACTGGCTGATTTTTGGGGGATTGGCAGGCATGGAAGGGCGTTTGAGCATAGTGTAATGAAAGGTGTCTCTCTGGTTTTGGTTAACAACGAGAGAGGACAGCGCTTTGTGAATGAGCTGTCAGACGTGTTTGTCGAGGAACGAGAGTTGGATGAAGCATTGGTGGAAAACCACAATATTATTCATCCTTCGGCGGTCTATCCGATGCGTGATGAAGTGGTGAAAGCATTCTTGGATGAAGAAAAGACATTGGAAGACATCGAGCGGCAGTTCCATTTGATGGACAAGAGTCTGAAGTCTTGGGTCAAGGAGTTTTCTTCAAAATATCACGTGTTTGAGTGGGCAAAGTATATATATAATGTATGGAAGGCAAAATAATGAAAGTAGGTATATTATCAATGCAGGAGGTAAAGAACTATGGTTCTTACCTCCAGGCATTCTCGTTGAAAAGTAATATTGAGGCTTTAGGGCATGAGTGTGAGTTCGTGAACATTGTACCTGGTGGGCAGCTTGGCGATTATAAGATAAGCAGGTTTCATAAAATTCATCTGCTGTTGGAAAGACTATGGGGATGGGATTTTATGACGAGATTCAAGTATATATATATGTTCCAATACCGCTTCGCCAAGGAGTTCTTGCCAGAATTGGGAGTAAAGAAGGGGGTAACTACGGACAGGTTTGATACTGTGGTCATTGGTAGCGATGAGGTGTTTAATTGTGCTCAAAAGACATGGTTCGGTTTCTCGAAACAGTTATTTGGTGATGGATTGAATGCCGATAAAGTGATATCCTATGCAGCCTCGTTTGGAGCAACGACTGTACCTAAGCTTCTGCAGCTAGGAATTAAGGATATTGTAGCTAATCTTTTGAAGAAACTGGATAAGATTTCGGTACGTGATGCAAATAGCGTACAGGTAGTAAAGGATTTGACAGGATGTGTTCCTAATAAAAATGTGGATCCGGTGCTCATCTATGACTATACAAAACACATGCCGACTTCAGTGGATTTGAAGGATTATATGATAGTATATACCTACCCTGGACGTATCACGGACAAGAATGAAATTAATGCTATCCGTGCTTATGCCAAAAGCAAAGGTTTGCAGTTGGTTAGCATTGGTCATTATTTCCCATGGTGCGACAAGACCATTGTTCCACATCCTTTTGAAGTTTTGGCTTACTTCAAGAACGCATCATGTATTGTAACAGATACATTCCATGGTTCTGTGTTTTCAATCAAGTTTAACAAACAGTTCTGCACCATTGTGCGAGGCATGAATAGTAATAAACTTACGCATCTGCTGGAACAGTTTGGATTGCAAGGCCGTATTGCGAACGATGTGAGCAAACTACCAGAAATAATGGATACGATGATTGAATACGAACCAGTGAATGCAATAATTGCAGAAGAGACAAGTCGCTCAATAACATATCTCAAAGAAAACCTGTAAACTCTCCCTCTTATTCAAATGGTACATAATGTTCGACTGGATTATTTGGACAATTTGAAAGGGTTCCTGATTGTCTGTGTGGTGTTGGGGCATTCTATTCAGTTCTCCAGTCCAAATTTTGATAATGTTCCCCTGTTCAGATTCATCTATTCTTTCCATATGCCGTTGTTTATGTGGGTAAGTGGATATGTGAACTATCGTGTCGAGACCAAGCTTGGTTTATTGAAAAGAAGGGCAGTGCAGTTGGCTTTGCCTTTTGTTGCATGGGTGTCTTTGCATTCGGCCATAAGGATGGATTTGCATCATTGGATAGATGTAATATGCAATCCGACAGTTTCGGTGTGGTTTATTTGGGATTTGTTCCTGATGATATGCTTTACCACATGTGTTAGTTACTGGAGTGAGAAGTATCGTCGGCCAGCATTGGTGGTCACACTAATTGCTTATGTATTTATGCAAGTTGGAATCAAAGCTTGCCATACAGAATTCCTGGGCATATCTCACGCGCTGGACTTGGGCTGGTTTTACTTGCTGGGCTTTTATATGAAAAAATATGATGTATTTGGTAAGTATATGACAGGGGGGGGGGGTAATCTTTCTCCTGTTTCTCATCGGATGCCTTTTCTGGCAAAGAAAGCAACCGCCAACATTCTTGCCAGAGGGAGGCAAGGTTGTGATGCTTGCTTATAAGATGATAGTTGCATGTTTGGCATGTGTTTCCATTCCTTTGTTGTTCAAGAGATTCCTCAACACGAATATTAAGATACTTACTTATTTGGGCCAGCAGACGTTGGGCATTTATGTGATTCATATGTCTGTTATCTTTTATGTGATAGGGTGGTTCGAACGGTATTCTGGTTTAGGAAATGCTTATCTGAATTATGCGGGCATAACAATCATTACTTTGGCCATTTCTCAAATTGTAAATGTACTCCTTCAGAAGAATCGGTAAACACTCAATTGCTTCCGAGGCATTTTGCATGAACCAAGTTACCTTTGCACT
>SAMEA104315421__coassemble_566_pt1 | contig 53306 bp, 37 predicted proteins | sample SAMEA104315421__metabat2_low_PE_030 | metagenome-assembled genome bin SAMEA104315421 (sample SAMEA104315421) | gut metagenome | biome: Monkey gut; feature: monkey-associated habitat; material: faeces | place: China | collected 2013
AGTGCAAAGGTAACTTGGTTCATGCAAAATGCCTCGGAAGCAATTGAGTGTTTACGCTTCTGCCCTGCTGACATGGGATGGGCAGAAAACAGAAGAGGCGGATGAGTGTAAATGTTGCTACACTCATCCGCCTCTTGATGGGATGAAACAGAAATGTTGGGATTGGCTCAGTCCTTGGTGCCTCTCTTCACATCCTCCAGAACAATCCTGGTAAAGCGTCGGGCACCTTCCTGACTCAGAAAGAAGGAGTTGTCATAGTCCTCTGCACTGACAAAGCGCTTGTCATCGAAATAGTCCAAGAAAAGAATGTTCCGGGTGTTGGTTCTCCTCAGGAAAGAGTAGATGTAGTTTTCCTTAAACTCTTTCGTGAAGAGGCTGGACAGAGCCGGATGCATAGGTGGCAGAACCAGAACAGGACGAAGTTCTCGCTCCAGGCAGAAGTCTATCATCTCTGACAGCGACTGGCGCCTGCTTTCGGCTCCCTTCTTGTTCTCATCCGACAGCGGAGCACTCAGATTCTCTATATTGAACTCCTTTTTCCAGATTTCCATCCATCTCTCGGCATCCTGCCGAAACTCCTCCTCTGTGTGGCATGACTTTATTCTTGTGCCGCTCACATGCCTGGGAACATCCTTGACAAGTCTCTTCAGGGCCGTTCTTGGCTGGGTGAACAACGGGTAATTGCGACGACGCTTAACCGATTCGTAGTCATCGACAAGCGTACTGTCCAGGATAGTGTAGTATTTGTCATTGGCCGTTGCCGGCCATTTCCCTGCCACAGACAGACCTGAAAAAGGACTGAAGGGAATGAGGACAATACCTTTTTGAGCCAAGATGCTGAAGTACATCTTCAGTATCTTAAAGCTGTATTCCAAGGACTGGGGCTGCATAGCCCAATTGAATGCCTTCACATTCAGTCCTGTATAATCAAAGGCGAACACAGCGGAGGAACTTCCCACATTGACTACATCATAGTTCCGTTCAAGGTGCGAACGATACCATTCATTGTCGGGATAGTTCGACTCGTCAGGAATGACATTCCTGTACCAGTTCGTCTTCTTCACCAATCTGTTCAGAAACAGGGGCAAAGCAAAGGGAATTTTGGCTATTCTGTTCATACGTAACCTCTGTTTTTAATATCCCGGGCAGTTGATGGACTCTATGTGATACTTGTAGTTCTGGTTCAGCGAGTATATGCTGTTCATTTCGTCCTCCGTCAACTCAAAGTCCAGCACATCCACGTTCTCCACAAAGCGTTTGGGATTGTAGGACTTGAATACAGGCATGACATTGCCCTGCTGAACATGCCAACGCAAGATAATCTGCCCAATGGACTTCCCATATTTCTGTGCAAGTTCATTCAGTATCGGACTTTCCTTAAGCGGCGGAACCAGTCTGCACAAGGGAGCATAAGCCTGTGTCACAATGCCGTTGTCATCCATATACTCCTTCAGATGTCTGGCTGTACGAAGCGGATGGTACTCCATCTGGTTGACCATTGGCACTACTGCGGGATTACCTGCCAGGAGCTGCTTGAAATGGCGCACGTCATAGTTGGCCACACCTATAGCACGTACCTTACCTTCCTGATATACTTTCATCATCTTGTCCCATGTCTGTTCAAAATAGCCAGGATAGGGCCAGTGCATGAGCCACAAATCCACATAATCAGTCTTCAGATTGCGAAGCGAGATGTTTATCTCTTCCTCTATATCGCCCTGCCTTTGCTGGGAATTGCCTATCTTCGTGGTCACAAAGACATCCTCTCTCCTCAAGCCCGTTCTCTTCAATGCCTCGGAAAGCACATCGCCCACCACTGGCTCGTTGCCATAGTCCCTTGCCGTGTCAATGGCTCTCAGTCCGGCACTGAAGCCAGCCTCCATTACAGGCAGCAGTTCGCCATATTTCATCCAGTTGGTTCCCATTGCCATAAAAGGCATGACCACACCATTGGAAAGCTTTATTGTCGGTTCGTTCATCCTTCCTTGCTCAGTTTCTTTCTAAAGAATCCCATCAACTTTACTCTCATCTCTCTGTCCATTCCGATGGTGAAGACCACTGCCATTATGGACAAGGTAGTGAGCATACACGTTGTCATGAGCCTCAGGAAAGAAGGCTCCATCCATCGGTCAAACAACAGGAAAGGAACTATGGCTGACAGTGCAGCCACCATGATGCACCTCCCATGCACACTCATCAGATAGGAGGTGACTGAGTAATCAACATATCGTTTTAGTATGAGCACACTTGCCACTTCAGACAATGCCATGGATATATTGGCTGCCCAGAAGACGCTTTCGGGTGACATACCCATCTTCAGGAACAGGTAAGCCAATGGGAATGCAGCACAAAGGATTCCTCCCACCACAAGGTTCACCAGCTTGAGGTGTCCTGTAGCATGAAAGACAGTTGTTCGGGGTGTCTTCAATGTCTGTATCAGACAGAGCACCAGCACCAGGATAAGGAATGTGACCGTGTGGTCGGGATACTTGCCCAGCCACAATGACAGAATATAGTCGGCCTCCAGCATGATGGGGAAAGATATCATCCACATCAGATAGAACGAGAAGCAACTGCTGTTCTTTACCAATATCAGCATCCCCCCTGTATCTCCCTCGGCATACGACTTGATAATCTGAGGTTTCACTGCCGTCATGAAGTTGTTGCTGAACTGTGTTACAGCCCCCTGCACCTGATATGCCACACCTCGGGCGGCATTGACGACAGGACCGAAGAACACATTCAGGAGGAGGTTCAACCCTTGTCCCTGAGCCAATACAGAGATGTTGCCTATCAAGTCGGAACCGGCATAACCGAACATCTCCCGGTAAAGACCCTTCTCGCGATAGAGCCTCATCCTGCTCTCCCCATAATGACGCAGGCAATAGAAGCGCTCATACATCATTATACTTATCTGCAGGAAGCACAACAGGAGCGCATAGAACACCAGTTTGTCAAAGGGCGATACTACAAGCAGATAGACAATCACCAGTTTGGCAAGAACCTCAACGATTCCCACCCAGGCATACACCCTCATGTTCTCATGGGCTATGATAGACGCACTGTATGGTACTTGGGTCAGGGAGAAGAAGCACGTGAGGATGGATATCTGATAGACCCACTGGGCTGCATCTATCCTATCAGCAGGAATGGACATCTTTTCGTAGAAAAACCACAAGCCCACCGTCTCGGCCAACACAATGACAATGATGCCTATGGCCACATGTATCAGGAAGGCCACATTGAACACCTGATTGAGCCGCTCATAGTTCTTCCTTCCCAGTTCAAAGGTGATATAACGGGATGTGGCAGAACCAAGCGAACCATTGAGGAAGGTGAACATAGTGACAATGCCACCTACCACATTATAGATTCCGAAATCCTCTATTCCAAGGTTCTTCAAGACAATGCGGGAAGTGAAAAGGGCAACTCCCATAATCAGCATCATCCTGAAATAGAGAAACATTGTATTCTTTGCTATTCTTCTGTTGTCTGTCATACAAAATGTTTGTCCACTAATACCACTCCACGTTTTCCTTCACTACCTTGGCAGGCGAACCTGCCACCATGCTGTGTGGTGGAACATCCCTTGTCACCGTGGAGTTGGCAGCTACCACAGCTCCTTCTCCCACCGTCACACCAGGCATGATGGTACATCCCGTACACAGCCACACATGATCTTCGATATGTACAGGAGCATGATTACGGTAATGGTCGTTGATGATGACATGCGGACCATTCCAGTCCCGTATGGATACATTTCTTCCAATACGGACACCGTTTCCTATGGTCACCTCCTTGGCACACATGATGGTCAGTCCCACATTGGCAGCCCCCTGGCCGATAGTCAGTTTGCCGCCATTGACTATCTCGATATATGCACCATAACGCAAATTATATGCGCCATTGCCATAACGTGTAAGCGGCCCACCATGTATTTCCAAGGTTGCATTCTCGGTCATATGCAAGCAGGTGGGCATGCGCAAACCCTTCACGGGATTGTTTCCATATATAATGGAGGAGTTCAGGATAATCTTTGCTGTAGGATGAAGGTCAAACACAGCACTGGGCATGGTGTATATCACATGCCCGGCTTTGAAATCAGAAAGAGTGTTCTTGCGGAGATTCACTCTGATGAAATTGCTCCATGCACGGAATGAGAGATGGTACATGGAATACAGCGATTTGCACTTCCTCAGGAAGTCCTTCACCCGTTGCTTCACACTTCTTGCCGGAGTGCTCAGGGGGAAATACTTGGCTGTAACATCCTCGAATGTTCCCTTGTCCAGGTCTTCGAAGAAACCCTTCCTGTCTATCCTTGCCGGCTCAATAGGTTTGCGCAAAGCGATGTTGCCCGGCAGAACGGACTCGAAATTGGTCTCCTCCCACTCCATTTTGTCCTTCACTTTCTCAAAGAAAGCGATACCCTTGTTGGAATTCAGGAGTATCATGGATGTGCCTATGTTGTTGTCCATGTTCGGATCAACCCTCTCTATACCCCAATAGTCGGCTATGGTGATGTCTGCCATGCGGGGGAAACCCTTGTACTGACAGGTATAGCAGCTCGGGCGGCAATAGACGTTGGTATGATAACCTCTGCGGAAATCGTCCTGCATGTGGACTCCATAATATACCTTTCCGTTATCAAAAACCACCTTGCGGGTCAGGTTGCGCCAACCCAGTTCCTTGTTCTTGGCCTTTACATACACCACCTTTCCCCCGAACTTGCGCTCCAGTGAATCCAGGTATTTGCGATAGACCTTGGGGGAATTGACACCACGGCAGATGAAATCGACTATAATCAGATTGTCGTAGTCCTTACGGAGGAACGAGCGCAGTGCTGTCATCTGGCAAGGGGTACCGCATGCCAGCACCCGCTCTCCATTTCTGAGCAATTCGCGTATCTCCTTGTACAGTCCTTCAGCCTTGCTCTGAAGATACTTTGAGCTGCGCAGCCGCTCCAGGTCAGCAGGGTTGGAGGAGATGAAATTGCGTACCGAGAAATCCTCATTATAGACAGCACCGCTCACATAGCCTCCCTGTTCATACATGGCATCGGCAAGTGCCGAGAATGCTCCGCCCGACGTGCTGTCCCAGCGCACACTCATCTTCCTGTTGATGGCAGCCATCGTGCGGGCCGGCTTGGGATAGTCATTCTTCTTCAGCTCGTCTATATGGAGTTCGGGGCAGACCTTGTCGCACAGTCCACAATCCACACACTTGTCCTTATCTACCACGGGATACCAGAAACCCTCTATATCCGTCTTCAAGGAAATTGCCTGATGGGCACATGCATCCACACATGCGCAGCATCCGCAGCATTTTGATTTATCCTGTATGTCTATCATCGTCTTTCCCCTTACCTAACTTACCGGGCAAAGTAGCCCAAGAAACTTTTTCTCATAAAAAACGAGAGGGGAAGAGACCACAGCCACCTGGCCATAGCCTTTCCTCTCTCTCTTATACATTATTATATATATGTATTGTACTTGTTTGTTTCTTTTCTGTGCTCCGAAGAGCCAACTATCCACAATCCTGGGCTTTCAGCCCACATCTGGTGCTTACAGTCACACCCTTGCCTACTGGGCGAAGCGTCCCGAGGTGATGAGCATGTTCATGCCGTCGAGTCTCTTCTGATACACCGTCAGGAAGTTGTCTATCACATCCTTGTAGGCCGAGATGTTCTCGTCGCCGCTCCAGTCGCTGAAGTTGTTCTTGTACTTCTGGATGGCAGCTTTGCTGGTGGGCCACATCTGGCTGTTCACCTCATAGGAGCGCTCCAGCTTCTGTCCATAGGCGCTGATGTCGTCCTTCACGCTCAGCAGATAGGGATAGAGCACTGCCCAACGCTTCTGCACAGCAGCCTGGAAGATGGGATCCTTCACCAATGCGGGATAGAAGACGCACGAGGTGCTCTTCTTCAGACTGGACTCTGTGCCACCTGCCACAGGATGGGCACTCCAGCATATCCACTGGTCATAGGGTTTCAGGCGGTCGCCCGAACTGCCCTGGCTGCGTGCATTCTCCACGTTCTGGAAGGTTGCACGGTCGAAATCCCACACCGGACCAGCCGACAGTTTGCCGTTGCCGTTCATGAAATAATACACCGAGCGGGGGTCGAGAAACTCATGGTTCATGGTCAGTTCCCATATGAGCCACTGGTCGATGACGCTGTAGATGTCCATATCCTCATAGGCAGCAGCGAAGTTCTTGTTGTAGATATTGTCCTCTATCCCCTGTACCTTTGCCTTGACGGCTGCAAATATCTCATCGCTCAGCAGATCGTCCTTGAACATGAAGGGTACGGAGTAATGGCGGGTGATGAACTTGTAGGTCTCGTCATAGTTGTTGTCCAGCTCCATCAGATAGCCGCACTTCTCCAGCGTCTTCTCCAAGGCATCTTCATAATTGTCCTGGATGTTGAGCCGATTGGAACCTATCTTGATCTGCTCACACAGATAGTAGTTGCCCACATGATGGCCGTCGATGACCAGTTCCACAGGCTGTCCGTGCACGTTCCATGGAATTCCCTCCTCGATGGCACCCGACTTCCAGGCACGCTCGAAGGCATGCGCCAGGTCAAAAGCCACTGCATTGCGTATCATGGAGTGGTCGATCCAGTTGGCCAGCAGCACCCAGCGCTTGTGCTTGGGCATACCCAGCACCTTCTGCTTCTCCACCAGCTTGATGGCAAAGGGTTTCTTGGGGAAAGCTTTCGAGGTGTTTCCGCGAAGACGGACACCACACAGCGCAGTGGGAACATCCAGTGTACCATCGGCATTGTAGATGGTCAGCTGGTCGTCCTGTACCCACTCGGTGTCCTTGTCGCGCACCATGAAATCCACAAACCGGTTGACAGTATTGCCGCCAATACCCAGGAAGCCGCCGGAAGTTACGGGACGGAAGTCACCCGATGCCGACTGCTGTACCACCACCACAGGCAAACCGGTGTTGGTGATGCTCACCACATAGTCACGCTTCACGCCGTCGGACTCTACCGTGTAGGTTACGGGCTGTGTGAAATCCACCTCTGTCATTCCGCTGGTCTGCTTTACTCCTCCCACACTCACGGTAGCACCCTCGCTGGCAGTGAAGGTGGGCACCAGATGGAAGTCATAGAGATAGGGAATCATGAGGTTCACCTCGCTGCCGCTTATCGTAGCAGGATAGGTGCTCACGCTGTTGAACTGCGGTTGGTTGCGGCTGTTCCACACGAGCTTGTTGTTGAGCAACTTACCCGCATTCTGCTCCACTGAGAAACCAAACTGGCTGAGGGATGGCAGTTTGCTCTCCTTATAGCCGAAGGTTTCTGCCTGAGCGGCATAGTTCTTCAGGCTGAGGGGGATGTTGTACACCACTTCTGCCTCGAAGTCGGACTGGCAGATGGCGGTGAATGTGGCCAAATGTGCCTCTGTCTGCACACTCACGCTTATCCTGTCGCCCCTTTTCACTGTGGGCATTACGGTGATGAACCCCTGATGGCTGCTGCCCTCGGCCAGTAGCGGACGAGCTGTCCACACCATGCTCACACTGCTGGAAGCATCTGTCACATTGCCCCAAGTGCCGTCGATGGCACTGAAAGTGAAGCTTCCGCAGATGCCACGCGGAGTTCCCTGCCCGTCGGTAACGGTCAGCTCCACCCTATCCAATGCTTCACCGGCAAGCGAGGTGCCGCTGGCATCCACTGTCACACGAAGCATGGAGAACAGGTGGCGGAAGTTGAAGCGACGGCTCAGGCCCACAGGTGCACCATATTTATAGTCACCTGTGAGCCGGCCCGAAGCCTCATCATAGGGTTGTACCTGAGGCAGATGGCCTTTCAAGGCTGTTATCTCAGCGCCGTCATTGTCGGTGCTATAGGGATAATAGGCACGATAAGGCTGGTCATCACCGTCCATCGTTCCGCTGAAGTCTGCCTGCGGTACACTGCCCTGTGCCTCACTGAGGAACAGAGCATTGCGAGTACCGGCCTTGCCATACACGCCTATGCTGTCGGCAGGCTGCCAGAGCAAGCCCAAATAGCCATTGCCGGTATCGCTCATGTCGATGCATGTGCGCGTCTGTTCGGGCGCCGAAGGGTCGGCTATAGCTGCAGTGATGGTCTGCACTTGAGGCTGCCCACTGCCCACTGTCTCATCTCCTGCACATGAGCAGAAGAGCGGCAGCACAACACCCACGATGGCCGCCAGCAGGTACATCCTCTTCATATTACTTCTTTATTATAGTATATTTGAAATCAACCACCACAGGGAAGTGGTCGGCCAATCCTACCTTTCTTTTGTAGCTTACTGTCTGTTCGGTCAGGATATTGCCGTTGGCATCCTCGGTGTCCACACCCTTATACTCAGCCGCTTCTGTGCTCTTCACGAAGTTTTCCACATCATTCCGGCAATCCATAGCCTGCAACTGCACGCTGGACAGGGGATGGTTGATGTACCAGACCTTATCCACCACCTCGCCTCGCTGGTCGTCAGAGCAGCAGATGTCATTCTTGGTATCGCCCTTGAAGTTGCTACGGATCATCAACGACTTGCCTCCCCACGTGGGGAACTCACCATTGCGGTGGAACTTCACCCAGGGGTCGATGGCCTCGTAGCCAGCCTGTGCAATGGGAGTGATGAAGTTGTCCTGTACCTTGTGTCTGGTGTAGCGCATGTTGGTATCGCCCATCACGATGGCGGGACGCTTGTTCTGCTTGAGCTGTGCGAGCACATAGTCGCGCAACTGGCACAGCTGGGCTATCTGTACGGGTTCGAAGGAGGACGGGTTTTTATCGCTCCAGGTATTCATGTGAGTGATATAGACATCTACATCTACCCCATCGGCCACAGTGACCACATAATGACGGAAGCCCTTTTTGATCAATGTGTTGGCTCCGTCGGTAAGTCCACCTATCTCGGCTGTATATTGAACCATAGTCTCGCCAGTGGCGCTCAGCCCTTTCTTCCAGAAGAAACCCAAGCCATCGGTATCGGCACGCTGGCTGAGGTTGAGTACACCAAGCGAACCACGATACTTGCCTGAATTGTAGTTGCTCATGGCAGCAGCAAGCTGTGTGTGGTACTCAAAATCCTCACTCACCGCCAGGAAGTCCCATCCCTGTGAGTTGGCCTTGTTGCCCAGGGTTACAGTACCCTGCTCGCCTGGTCCGTCCTTGTTGATGGATGAGGGCAAACCATCCACATTGAGTGTAGCACAGGTGAAGGTTCCTGTCTCAACGCCTTCGGTGGGATACACCAGATTGCCCCCGTTGTCATATACCACCAGCGAAGAGTAGTTCTTGAGCAGGAGGGGAAGTCCGTAGATATTCTCGCGCTGGAAGTCGGCACGGCTCTGTGCAGAGAAGCTGGCGCGATAGTGCTGTGTACTGACGGTGATGGTGAAGGTATCGCCACTCTTCACCGTGGGGAACATGCTCATGTAGGCTGTCAGGCTGCCGTTGAGCTGGGGGCCATCGGTCCACTGCAGGCTCACGGTGCCGCTTCCTGCATCGGTCTGTGTCCACACACCGTTGCGGGCATTGAACTCAAACTGTCCTGCCACTGCCACAGGAGCATCGCCGCGTGTGATGCTTACGCTCACCTCGCGCAACTTTTCACCTGCGAGCGGTGTGCCTGAGGCATCCACAGTGACACGTGCGAGTGAGAACATGTGGGTGAAGGCGAACTCATGTCCGCTGGCTCCGCTTCCCTTCGCGCGACCATATTTATAGTCGCCGTGCAGGATGCCGCTGTCCATATTCTGCACAGCGGGAAGGGTGCCTGTGAGTGAAGTGATTTCCTTGTTGTCGTTAGCTGAATCATAGGGATAATAGGCGTATGTGGGTTCGGCAAATGCCTCGCCTACGGCAGTGAAGCTGGCCAATGCTTCACGCTCTGCTCCAACCTTGCGGTAGCAGCGCTGGGTGACAGATTCGTGGTCGAATACACCTATCTGATCGCCGTCTGTCCAGGCGATGCCCACTGCCTGGGCATTTTCTACGGGTTGGTCAACGGCTGTACGGGTAGTGGCTGTGGGATGGATGGTGGCCACAATGTTGTCTTTGGGCGAAGTGCGGTTATACTCGTCCTGTGAGCAGGAAGCAAGGAGAACGGCAGCCATCGCCGATACAACATAAAAGACTTTCTTTTTCATAATGTGATGGATACTGTTGGTTGTATGTGTGCTGCTCTGTTTCGGCCTCAACAAAAACTTGGAAAAGCCTGTCGTGCGCTTTTCCTCCAGAGGGAAACCGATTGTCTGCAAGTCAGCATGGATGGATAAAAAAATGAGAGGTTGTTATAATCAGAGAATCCCGCTTGGGAGAAGTGCCTCCCCTCGGCAGAGGGTGGAAGCACGTCTCCCAAGTGGGATGAGAACTATTTAATGCGAACGTGTCCAGCCAATGGCATCTGTACCATTGTCCTTCATGCCCGAGTTATAACCAGGGGCGGCGGAATTCACATCAGACGATGACCCGTTGTTGGATGGGTCAAGGGGATCCTTGTTGGGGTCATAAGCCTTTCGGAACTTGTTGTTCAACGAGAGAATATCCAGCATGACCGGCTTACCACAGACGGAATCAGTCACGTAGTTCATCAGAACCATACCCACAGGATAGTAACGGGTCTGTCCTGCACCGGGATTGGCAGACATCTGCTTAATCTTGCCATCGATCCAGCGGTTCAGAGTCTGGGCAACTTCCTTATAAGAGTCTCTATAATCATATTTCCTTTTATCTTTGATCTCATCACCACCAGATGTACAGAGGTAGCCTCCCAGTCCATTATACAACCAGTCGCAATGTGCATAATCCTTCTTCTGAAAATTGGTCAACGACCAATTGAGAATATTCTCTGTCTTCTGCTGGCGTTCTACCAAAGTGGGTGCATAGCCACGACCGGAAACAGTATATCCCTCAGTTGCATTTATCGAATAATCAGGTTTCCCCGAACAGGCCATTATCTGCGCCTGCGCACTATACATATTCAAAGATTCATCTGCACTATTGGCAATAACACCTGTACACCAGGGATAATTCTTATTATCCTTATACCGACTCTCGTTCAACTCCAAGGGAGTGTAAGTAAAGAGACACTTACTGCCCGTAGGAAGATTGGAGATGGTGGGATTCTTCGCACAGTTCACAATGACAATCACCTTGCCCAACACCTCACCTACCACGGTATTGGCAGAAATAGTTCGTGCATCGATAATCCTTTTATCTGTAGCACACACATCGCTTACCACCTGCATCCAGCCACCTTCTGTCTCTTCATAGCTGTTATGTGCCAAGGTGCAAAACACCATCATGTACTCCTTGGACTTCACATGATCAACTATATACTCCAAAGCATCAGCAAACGGCATGTTGTCTTTATTCATGAGTTTCTTGTCTTTATAATTATAGGCAACTCCACTATTAGCAACACCCAATGTCAGTTTTCCTGGTTTCGTCAAAACATAATCATCTCCTACAGACGGATTGTTCTCTGCCTTCCATCTTGCATCAATATGGAAAGCACGCGCACCAGCAATATACTGGGAATCAATGGCAGCCTTACATATTTGCTCCGTTGAGCCATTCACATCCTGACAATCGTCATTCAGCGAGTTCCAAGAACCAGGGATGGAAATCTCGGAGAGATATACGTTGCGGGGGATGTTGACCATCCAGTTGGAGGGATCCCAATCTTTCTCGGGAGCAGGAAGAGAGGGCAACTGTCCCTTGAAACGATGAATCTGGCCTGCCATCAGCTTACCGTCACCAGTTCCCTTTTCTTTCAAAAAGGTGGTAAAGACTTTACCTTGGTCAGTGGTCACCTCCAGCTTCCAGTTGGGATTGACAGAAAGGCCCTCGTAAGGGATAACAAAGGCATTCAACTCCACCGATTCATTCTGTCCCAGCGTCAGATTACCTCCACTGGAAGCATAATAGGCGTAGAGCGTAATCTCATTGTATCTTTTTTCGCCAGGGGTCACAGTCCCTGTGCTCATATCCACAGTGAAGTCACCTGCGATGGTCTGGGTCTGGTCGGCCTTGAGCACCACCTTGTTGATAATCACCTTACTGCCTAGCTGACCCACACCATACGAAGGACCACGCAAGGTGAAGCGAATGGCGGTGGAGAGAGGAGTGTAGGTGAGGTTCACATCATGGCCATTGGGCACATCCTTGCTGACAGCTTTCATGAAGCATGCGTTCATGTCGGCATTAGCCTTTTGGCCATTTTCCCTAAACTCCAGAGTTTCACGCTGCACATTAGGCATCGTGAGGTGGAATGTGGTGCCCTGCACGCTGGCATTGTCAGCAGGATAAACCGAATAGAAATCGGCAGTTTTATCCTGCCCCCACTGAACACCCACCGCACCTGTCTTGTCCAGGCTGGTAGCATAGTTCTGCTTGTCAGACTCTACAGTAACCTTGTACTGAGCGGTATTGCGACCGTTCAAGCACTGGGGAGAGGTGACAAGCACCTTGTCGTCCTTCACCCAATAGATGGGGAAGGTGTTTTTTTCCGTGTTCTCCTTACCGTAGATGGTGCGGGTAACACCAGTCTCGTTGAGCGAAGCACCAAACTTCACCTCCGCACCTGGTGTGGGGGTGGGACGTTCGGGCATGTTCTCCTGATTGCAGGCTACCAGAGCCAGCAGGGAGAGACCGAGAAGATAATCATGCGTTCTCATAGTGGTATATATATATATAATGTATGAGGTTTAGTTCTTGTTACTTTGACCACTCCACTCGTTGCCACCCAGTGTGTAATCAAATCCCGTGTTCACCTGATGCTCTTCCACACGTCCACTGTCCGTGTTGTCGTTCTTGACTGTCACCGAAGCTTTCATGAAGCCCTTCTCCACCTGCACCTGAGTGCGCACAGTGAGCGGTGACTCATACTGTCCTGTCATTTTCATAATCATTCACTTTTTTTAAGGTTAGTACTTAACTATCTTATTTCTTACTTTTCTTTCCTTTACCATAGCCATAGCCGTAAGCATATCCGTAACGGCCATAACCATAGCCATATCCGTAGCCATAACCACGATGTGCGATATCCACTCCGTTGAGCACCAGTGCCATATTGCGCAGGCGCTTCTCCTGATAGAGGCTCTCGATATCGGGCAACTGGCGTCGGTCGAGCTTGCCTGCACGCACTACAAAGATAGTGAGATCGGCCACACGGTTGGCAATGGATGCATCGGCAATGATGCCTACAGGCACACTGTCGGCTACGATATAGTCATAACGCTGGCGCAACTCCTCCACCAGTTTGTCCAAACGCTCATCCATGAGCAGTTCGGCAGGATTGGGAGGCACTGTGCCTGCAGGGATGATATCCAGCCCATCCACTCCCTCTACGGGACAGATGATATCATCTACCTGCACGCTGGAGTCAGCCAGATAGTTGGCGAGTCCCATCTTGTGCCCATGCCCATGCATGTGATGGCTGAGCGTACCCTTGCGGATATCCATATCGAGCAGCAGCACACGCTTCTTGGCAAATACCAGTGTGAGTGCAAGGTTGCGCGAGATGAAAGTCTTGCCGGCTCCCTCATTGAAGGAGGTGAAGGTGATGACCTTGGCAGGATGCTCCTTGCGGCCCATAAACTCCATGTTGGTACGCAGGATGCGGAATGCCTCTGAAGTCATGTCGTTTCCATCGGCTGTTACCACCATCTCCTGTCGTTTGCCCTTGGAGCGTGAGTTGTCGCGGCCTTGAGGAATCTCGCCCAGGAAAGGCACACTCACACGTCCCTTAAGGTCGCGACGGCTGTGCACATAAGTGTCCATGAAGAGACGCACCATGAGCCACACGGCAGGCAGGGCAAAACCGATGAGCAAACCCAGCAGCATGATGCGTGAACGCACAGGAGCGATAGGAGCATTGCTACCAGTGGCACCATCGATGACGCGTGCATTGTTGTCGGCCATAGCCTGTGTGATGGCATTCTCCTCGCGGCGGTTGAGCAGGAACAGGTACAGAGCCTCCTTGATCTTCTGCTGACGCTCGATGGAGAGCATCTCACGCTCCTGGGTGGGGATAGAAGCCACACGCGACTGTGCTCTCACCTCACGGCTTTGTGCATCGCGCTTCCTCACGTTGATGCTCACTATCATGTTATCCACAGCACGTATGATGCTCTGCTTCATGGCATGCAGCGAGTTGTTGAGCTCCTCCACCACGGGATTGCTGTTGCTGCTGTCCTCTATGAGTTTGTCGCGACGGAGCTTGATGGCATTGTACTGGCTTATCTGGCTCTCCACACTGGCATTGTCGATACCTGTGTTGCTGGGTATGAGGTCGCCGTCCTTGGTATGGTCCTCCAGATAATCCTTGATGTAGGTAGCCAGCCTGAGTTGGGTTTCCATCTCCAGCGCTTCGCTGTTGGACTTGCGGCTCTCATCGAGATAGGCGCTGGCGGTATTGTCGATATCGAGAATGCGGTTGTCGCGCTTGTAGGTCTCCAGCTCGCTCTCCACACCGCCCAGTTCGCGGCTGATGATGATGAGACGCTCATTGATGAAGTCGGCGGTATTGACAGCCACCTGGTTCTTGTCGCGGATAGCATCCTCGTTGTAGGCAGTGATGAGCATATTGAGCACATCCTCGGCACGTGAGGGAGAAGCATCCTTGAGCGAGAGGGTGAGAATGCTGGAAGCATCCTCCTCCTGTCGGATACCCAAGTTGGCCAGATAATAGGCGGCGACTGACGAGAGCGGGCGCTTGCTCACATTGATTTCCTTGCCAAACCACGAGCGGGTGCAATAGCTGGTGGGAGAGACTGCCAGGCGCATACCGCCCAGCTTGACGGTATCCTTCATGGCTATCACCCACGAATCGCCCTCGCCTGCACTACTGAGGTCGGTGATGCGCACATGCTTCTCATCCTCGACGCGCAGATTGAGCGAGATGTATGCTTCGGGCGTAGCATCGGGAAAGCTGACAGCCACAGGAGCCGTAGCATAGAGTTCACTCGTGCGCAGTCCGTCCTTGTACTGATAGCTCACATCGGCATGCACGCGGCGAACCACCTCCTGCATGAGTTTCTTGGAGCGGAACTGCAGGATTTCGTTGGCCACATTGACCTTGTTGATGTAGTTGTCATAGCGGTCAAGCCCAGCCGTATAGGTCTTGTTGGAGGGGTCCTTGATGATGACCGTAGCCTGACGGAAATAGGTGAACGGAGTGCGTGCATACTTGAGCCAAGCCAGTCCACCGAAGATCAACATGCTGGCGAGAAACCATTGCCAGCGTGCCAGGAGATAGAAGAAGAGGTCCTTCAGGTTGATGTCCTGGCTGTTCTTTTCTTGTTCGTATGTCATAGGGATAGAATGAGTTCGTTGTTACTTCTTGAGTACCCACAGCATGGAAGCCACCACGCTGGCCAGTGAGAGTACGATGCCGCCTATCTGGAAGATGCGACCCTCACGCTCGCGGGACTTATGCTTGGGCTCCACATACACGATATCGTTCTGCTGCAGATAGTAGCAGGGCGACTGGAAGATTTCCTTGCTGCGGATATCGTGCACATATATCTTGCGCTCACCGTTGTTCTCGCGTATGACAGCCACGGAGCCCAACTTGGCATTCGACTTGAGGTCGCCAGCATTGGCAATGGCATCGAGGAGTGTCACACGGTCATCATCCACCGAGAAGGTGCCGGCATGGCCCACAGCGCCCAACACTGTGTAGCGGAAGTTGAGAAACTCGAGCGACACCTGAGGGTCCTTGATGTAGTTGCCTTCTATTATCTTGTTCTTGATCATTTCGGTCACCTGACTCACGCGAAGTCCCTCGACATGCAGAGTGCCCAGGATGGGGAAGTCGATGTTGCCATCCACATCCACACGATAACCTTTGGCACCCTTTTCCTGGGAGCCGCCTGAGGAGGTGGATACAGTGCCGTCCGCACCCACTTGGATGCTGTTGGCATGGGTGTTGAAGGGCAGTGCCAATTCGGGACGCTTGCAGCTCACCACGATGCTTAGGCGGTCATGGGTGTGCACAGTGGCTTCATAGCGGCTGTCATACTCGTAGCCCTGACCCTGCTGCATGTCACTGAAGTAAGCGATATTCTTGCGCGATGCGCAGGATGGAAATAACATAAGGACTGCCACGCAGCCTATCAGAATCTCTCTTTTCTTCATCATTGTTGTAGTTATGCTATTATTTCGTTGTTGGATAGAATTCTATATATATAATGTGTGCAGGCCAACTGCTCATGCCAGCGAAGCGGCACAGAGACGGGCGGCAGCCTCATCGGGCAGACACTCCAGTGCGCCTACCCTGACGGTGAGTGCCACCTGGGCCAGCGTGTCGGCCATGAGCTGGTAATAGCGCTCGTGCTGGCCAATGGCCGAGATGCCCGGCAACAGCAGGCTGAATGCCTCCACCTCGGCGGCAGGCAGGAACCTGTTGTGGGGTGCCTGAGCCAGTCGCACTATCCCCTGCACCCGATAGCGTTCGGAACGGTAGCAAGGAGTCTTGCCGCTCCAAGGGGTACCATAGGCCCACACCTGCCCGTCATGCAGGCGCAGCATGGGATTGTCATCATTGAGCAACAGGCAGCCGGGGAAGCACTGTTGCCACAGCCGTGCATGGGTGCTCTTGCCTGTTCCGCTCTGTCCCATGAAGAGATAGGCGCTGTCCGAAAGCACCACTGCCGCTGCGTGCAGCGAGATGGCCCCGTGAGGCAGAATGGCTTGGGCAAAAGCCATACGCAACATAGAACTGAGCACCGATGAGACCATAGGATCGGCCCAATGCAGAGTGGCGATCATGTGGGTGAAATCATCGTTGCAAAGGAGCGTATGAGAGGGAGCATCGGCAGTGTGACGAACCTGCATGATGTAACCGTCAGCACTGCGCCAGAGGCTCACCAGCCCCAAGTCGCTCTCACTCTGCTCTATCATCTGCTCGCTGCCTGTGAGGCAGAGAGTCTGGCCTTCGGTGGTGAACGTGAAGAGCAGAGGTTCGCCTGCCTCTGGCTCACAACGGAAGGCGCTGAACGAAGGCAGGAGCAAGCTGACATCCTGCCGCTGGGGAAGAGTCAGGCTGAAGAAGAAACCTCCCACCCTGAAACTGTATGTCGATTGAGTATCACTCATTGTGGTCATCTGTATGAAGTGCTCCAGTGGAGAACTGTCCTGCCATCAGCTGAAGGGCTGTGAAGAGGGTCTCGGCAGGAGCATAGGTCCACCCGAAGCGTGCATGACGGAGCATGGAGACTGCCGTGCGGCACTTGCTGCGCCAGGAAGACTGCGAAGCGATGCGGGTGGTGTGAAGCAGTCCGAAGTTTCCGTCCCTCCACACACGTTCCTGCAAGGGTTGGCTGTCGAAGAGACGATCGGCATAGGGAAGCCGCTGGAGGGGCAATCCCAGACACTGGGTGAGAAACCCATGCAGCAAGCCGTTCCACTGGAGGAGATGTGCCTCGGAGCAAGCCCGCTGATAGGCGCGGCCGTCAATCTGCGAGTGCTCACTGTGGAGGCTCACTGCCAGGTCGGCCATCTGACGCAAACCTATCCCCCATCCCATCGCATGCTTGAGAATGTGGGTGCTCTGGATGAAGAGCGAAACAGTAGGCTCGGGTACCATAATCTGCGCATGAGTGCCCATGCCAAGGGCTACACTCTGGGATGGAAAACGGCTGAGCATCCCTGACAGACGCCTGCGGGCAAAGGGGCTGGCAAGGTCGGTGAGCCGGGGATGATGCTCCACAGGCACATCCTGCCAGCTGTAGAGATGACTGCCATCTGGCTTGGCTTGGGGATGCACACCGGCATCGCGAAGGACACAAAGTGCCTGTGCAGCCTGCCCGGGGATGGGAAAATGTAGGTCGATATCACCACACTCGCGGGCAAGAGGATGCCGATAGAGGCGGGCTATGGACTGGCCCTTGAGCACCACAGGCTGCAGACCGCGTGTGGTGAAGAACTCACAGAGCGAAGCGAGCGCATCATTCATGTGACGGCTATTCTGCTCGGCCTGCTCGGCTTGCACCATCCATCGGGTGAGAAGCGCATCATCGGGCAGGAGTTCATCAGGCAGGAACTCGAATGCCTGGAAGGCAAGCGCCATCACCGTCTGTGCCTGCGCAGTGAGAAAGATGCTCTGCCAGTCGGCGCGTGTAAGCCCTTGGAAAGCCTGGTCCTGTGGTGCACGTCCCCACAGAGCCGACTGCAACAACTGCAGCAGCGCTGTACGGCATGCGGCCGAAGGAATATTGGGACTGGTGCCCAGGCTGTCGTCTCTCTTCACTCTATCCTTCTGTTGCTTGTGTTTCTTGCTGCTCACCGGTGCAGATGCTTACATTTAGCCATCTCCACAGGGGAGCATTGTGTGGAAAAGAGCCAGGAGAAACACCCTACAAGACGAACCTCACGGCTGGTCATAGTTTTGCAGGTCATTCCATCCAAGTTTGTTCCTCCTGGACTCTATATTACCTTATTATATTACGCATGCACGTGTGCACACGCACGCGATGTGTATCGGGTGGCTACCCTATTCTATCAGTCCGAACTCCCGCCATTCCTGCACCTGTGTGGTGACATCGTCCAGAGCATCGTCGTAGGCTATCCCATATTCACCGGCAAGCCAACTGGCCAGCGAGGGCAGGGAGATTTCATCATCGCCCAACTGCTCCCACAGGCGGGCAGCAGTCTCGTTGAGCGTATATACATCGGCCGTATCCTGCGCTGCCGATGCGGCATTGACCATCATATATCTTCGCCCCATGCGGCGGAGCGTCAGGTTGGTGCGTCTCTTCATACTCGATTCCTGATTGGTTGAATCCCGGCAGACATCAGAACTTCTTGCCCGTGATGATACTGATCACGGTGATGAAGATGATCTTGGTGTCGAGCCACAAGGAGTGGTTGTGCAAGTATTCGAGGTCCATGCGCAGGCGCTCAAGCATCTTGGCCAGTGTGTCGGTGTAGCCGTTGTAGAGCGTAGCCGATGAGAAGAGGCCTGGACGAAGCTGATAGAGCAACTCGTAGTCGGGGTTGACAGCCTTGATGCGCTCGACGAAGAAACGGCGTTCCGGACGTGGACCCACAAAGGACATATCACCGCGCAACACATTCCAGAGCTGCGGCAGTTCGTCGAGATGATGGTCACGCAGGAATCGGCCCACGCGGGTGAGACGGGCATCATTCTTCTGGCAAAGGGCAGGCTGCCCGTCAGCCTCCGAACTGACCACCATGGAGCGGAACTTATAGAGTGTGAACTCACGTCCCCTGTAGCCCACTCGCTGCTGGGAGAAGATGGCAGGCCCACCGTCCTCAAGGCGTACGGCCAGCCAGACAATAAAGAAAAGAGGCGAAAAGACAATCATGCCGCAAAGACTTGCCAGAACATCAAGCCCACGCTTCACCATCCTGGTAGGTGCTCCAATAATCTCCCGATCACAGGTCTGCACCTTTGCTTCCACCTCACTCGATCGGGTTGCTATTACTGTTTTTCTCATAGTTGGTTATATATTATAAGTGTATTATCAATCATCTTGTCGTAAGTGAATATCTTGTCGAAACGCTCACGTGCGCCGCTTGAGAGGCGCTGGTAAAGGGCATCGTCGGAACAGACAGTCATGATGGCATGGGCCAGAGCACGTGCATCGCAAGGTTCCACATTGAGTCCAGATTCGCCATCGCTATTGACCCAAGCGACTCCCGACTGCGGGATGCGGGTGGCTACCACTGGTTTGCCACACGACATGGCTTCAATCTGCACGATGCCAAAAGCCTCGGTCTTCTGCACACTGCTGAGGCAGAAGAGGTCGCACATACCATAATAGGCTGGCAAATCATGGTCACTCACCCTGCCCAGCAACTGTACGCGGTCGCTTACATGCCAGCGCCGTATGAGCGACTGCAGTTCATCATGCAGTTTGCCAGTTCCGCCTATAAGCACCACATAATCATCGGTGAGATAGCGGGCAGCCTCTACCAGATAGCGATAACCCTTGTAGTGCACCAACCGTCCCAAAGAGAACACCACATGCCGCCCGCCATACTGACGGCGCAAAGCCTGCACAGCCTGAGGGTCAGGTTGCAATGGCTGGATGCCGATGGGCAGACTCACCACCTTGTGCTGCCAGTGCTCGAGACAAGGCGACTCGGCCAGATAGACTGGCGAAGTACCCACAATGACATCGGCACGATGCAAGAGCCACTGCTGCAGGGGACGGTAGAACTGGAGCAGGATACGCTGCTTGGCTATATCGCTATGCCAGTGAAGCACCACACGTCCGCTGTAGCCCGACAGGTAGAGTGCGAGACAAGCCATGGGATCGGGGTGATGCACATGGATGATGTCGTACTGCCGGCAGATGCGCTTGAGCGTGCTTACCATCGAAGGGCTAATCATCGTGGCGGCCAATTTGCCCCAGGCAGGCACCCTGAAGATGCTTGCATGCTCATTGACCTTAAGTTCCCCACAGTCATCCCCCACGGCAGCACAAAGCATGTCGCAAGAGATTCCCCTTTCCGACAATCCACCCATCAGGTCAACCATCACTCGCTCAACTCCCCCTTGTATAGGGAAGAACTTACCAAGCTGTAGGACTTTCATCTAATAGAGTAATCTTGTTGTATATCTTCGTCCGAAGGTTCTCGCAAAGGAGCGCTATGCACTCAGGAGCATCGCAAACAACTCTTGCCAGCAATGCACACAGGGCGCTTCGGGATTAGCTGTCGGTATGGGAGCAAGCATCGAACGGTCACCGCGCACAAGAGCTTGCATCTTGAGCATCAGCCCCTGAGAGTCCTCTGCCTCGAAGAATGCCACTTGCCGGCAACCGGATGCCGTCTCGTGGGCATAAGGCAAATCGGCAAGCAGCATGGGCTTGCTGTAAGAAGCGAACTCGCTGATAGGCAGCCCCCAAGTCTCCACACGCGAGGGAAACACCAGGCAATGAGCGCTTGCATAAAGTTCTTGCAGGCGACTGCAGGTAAGGAAGCCCACCATATGGATGCTGCAGACATGAGCAAAACGCGCTTTAAGGTCACGGCTGTACCGATTCTCACTACCATCAATAGTGAGCACAAGGCGAAAAGCATCCCTTCCAAGTTGCTGCTCCAAGAGTTCAGCTGCGCGACAGAGTGTCTCGAAGTTCTTGTGCGCATCGGGTGTAGCAGCATAGAAGAAGGTGTAGGGTGCAGAAAGCTGTGACTGTTGCTCTGCTGCCTCCACCTCCCTTTGGGGTGGGAATACGATGAACTGCTCCTTGTTCATAGAGAACATTCGTGCAAAACCCTCGCGCAACCACTCTGCCTGCACCACCAAGAAGCGGTTGCGATGGATATTGATCCTATAAGCAAAGCGAGTGAAGAGTGAGAAGAGTACTATCTTGTAGTCGTATCTCAAATCCTGCCATTTCCAGCGGAGAAAGGGGAATGATGTCTGACAATATACCGCCTGACGTCTGGCATGTACACGCGGTGTAGTATCGTGAAGCGAGAGCCACAAATCGACATTGCCTATCTGCCTGGATATGGCATCCATCTTTACATATTCATACCACAAGCGACGGCCCCAACTGCGTATGCTATCAGGAAACTCCAGATACTCCACATGAGCATAATCGGCAAGGTCACGTCTGTGCACCAAAGCCACAATCCGATAGTCGGCTGCGGGCAATGTGGACAGGTAGGACAAACAATCACGCAGGATGGTAAGTGTACCGCCCTTGCGGATGTTGATGGCAGATACTACAATAGTCTTCATCCTTACTGGAGTATTTGCTGCCACTGCGCCATAACGCGCTCCTCATCATAGCGGGCTGAGGCGATACGGGCTTCTTCTCCCATATGTTTCCTCAATTTATCATCCCCCATCAGTCGTCCCATGCGTTCGGCCAAAGCCTCAACATCTCCTTCCTCCACAAGAAAACCATCCTGGCCATCAGTAACGATGTCCCTTGGACCGCATTTGCATGCAAAGGAGACGATGGGCAACCCATAGGTTTGAGCCTCTATCAGAATCATGGGCAGACCTTCATAACGCGATGACATTGCCACAAGCGAACTGCCCAGATAGATGTTGCGTATATCCTTGGTGGCAGGATGCAGGATAATGCTCCCCTTCAGTCCTAAACGGTCAATCTGCTGCAGCAAGGACTCTCTTTCCTCGCCATCGCCCACAATCTGCAACTGCCAATCAGGGAAACGGTCATGCAACAATGACCAAGCCTTTACAAGACGCTCGAATCCCTTCTGGTAGGTGAGCCTTCCCACAGCCGTCACCACATGAGAGTCAAGCGAGGCAGTTTCTTCGGTATGGAAACTTGATGCGTTGGGTATCACCACTATATTGTCGTGCCTACCCCACAACTGGCGGTCTTCATCAGTGAGCACCACAAACTTCTCATAGTGTCGGATATAGCGCTCATCCTGCTTGCTTCGCCATGCATCGGCCAATCGCCAAAGTCCGCTACGTCCATACTGCAAACGCTTTTGACGCGAGAAATGTATCTCAAGGAACTTACGGCCACCAGCCTTTATCTTATATAGAAACGGTGCATCATTACAGAACATCGACACAGTGCAGTCTGGTTGCTCCTGCTCCAGCACCTTCTGCAAACGACGGCGATGCTGCCACTGCTTGAGAGGGAAGTGTGCCAACTTGTTCCAGATGCTCTTTCCGTTATTCTCTTCGTAATTGATACCAAGGTCAATACACCTTACCCTGGAATCCAAATTGAAATAGGGACGCTCACCATACTGGTCTGTAGTGATGATCACCACCTCGTGCCCATGACCGACCCAGTAATTGGCCTTGTTGGTCAACACACGCTCCATTCCCCCCGAGTGCCGGGTACCTGCTATGCAATAGGCTATCTTCATGCTTGAGATACAACAGTTGGAGTCTGCTGCTCCTCCTGATCCGCAAGAAAAAGAATTGCAAAGGCAAAAAACAAATCAGTAGAAACCTTCAACCACACTATGAAATTTGCAATCAAGAACAGAAAGAACAAGGCTCTATGCTCTGGGTGGCTGTTTTGACATAACCTATTTACACATATGATATATATCGAAAACAGTAACAGACCTATCAGACCAAAGTAAAAAATGAATCGCAAATAGCCAATATCCGTATTCATATAATAACCATGCATAACAGCACCGGTATAATATGGATCATTTAAAGGGCTAACTATATAACCATCACCCACTAACCATGTTTTGAGTGATTCTGGAAACACTATCATTGATTTGAGCGTATTGTTTGACGCTACATTCCATGTACCCTCCTTTACTAAAGAAAAGAAACCCTCAAATGCAAAACGGATGTTTTTGGCAAAGACTACATTTGTAACGTAAAAATGATAAATTAAAGGAACCACTCCTACGCCAACACCCCCCATTATCAAGAAAACCTTCTTTAAAGAAGGAGCAACCTGCAACTTGTAAAAGTTTGATTTATACAACAAATAAACCAAGGATATCACAGCTCCAACTGTAGTGACCCTTGCTACCATATTGCCCACAATAACAATGAAGAAAAAAGCGAGTATATAGAGAAAGATTATTCCATAAGACATGCTGTTTGCTTTTTTCTCCAAAATATATGCAATCATTATCAAAGCGAGTGCAAAATGTACGCCAGCAGTATCAAGAGATGCGCCAATACCATATATGCGATTCACACTTCTAAGCCAAACCGTATCCGTAATTCTATCCACAAAATGTTGGACTTCTGGACTATGTGTGGTTAAAATCGCAATTACACATTGGATTACGCATACAGCAATAATGAAATTACATATTCTTATAACAGAAGCTTTCCCATATATTGCCCTTATACAAGAATTTACCAAATAAGCAGCAGACAACCAAACCGATGCAGAAACAACATAAGATACATAGGTATCATCAGATGTATGGTTAATCGTTGTCGAAAACAAACTGCACAAAGATACCATTGAAGCCAATACCAGCAATAGCGTCAACCGCTTGTCTATAACTGCTCTCGCCTTCTTACGAAGCCCAACAATCAAAGCCACAATTCCCAATAACGCTAGATACAACTTTGTATTTCCACTTGGGAAAAAAGTGAATGTCGTAGGAAAATAATAAAAATCCACGAGCACCACCGTTATCAGAAACAACAGGAACCTGCATATAATATTATCAGTCATAGCGACAATCATATTATTCAAGAAAGAAACTTATAAACCACCACATAATGTAAACGGACCAAGTTCCAAAAGCCAGACAAAGCAAGCAACTGAAGTGTACGTATTCTCCATGACATGAACTTATTGCTCCATATATATGAATTTGCTTCAGGGTAAAAGTCTGTCCACAGATTGTATAAACACGTTTCACCACTTATCAAGAAGGGTAACTTTACCCCCAACTTAAACCATGCGATCTCCCTATCCAATGAATCTGGGGCTTTTTTCTGCAGATAGTCTATGGTCAGTTTTGTGTTATGTTTGAGAGAAGCCAAATGTGTCTCATTCCAACAGTTTGTGAATGCGTCACCACCACGCTTAACATAATAATAAAGAGCGTGCGGAACATATGCAACACAATCAGCACAAGCAAGCAGACGTATCATTGTCATATCCTCGCCCATACCATATCCTTCGGGAAACTCTATCGCGTTGTCAACATACAAGCTACGCTTCACCAACTTGTTCCACACATTGTATTTCATACCTCCAGCCAACATACAACGAAGAACCTCATCTTTGGTCGAGAAGGAAGGTTGCTTCATATAGCGCGTATTCTTAGGAAGAACAAGAAACCAATCACTCCACACATAATCAGCATCTTTCAGAAGGGCCGTTTCCAACAACTTTTCTAACGCACAGGGAACAAGGTAATCGTCACTATCGCAATGATACACATACTCGCCTGTTGCCATCTGAAGTCCGCGATTACGTGCTGCAGGTAATCCTTGATTTACACTTTGAGACACAATTTTCACCTGATTCCTTCGTGAAGGATATTGAGCTATAAGTTCATTTAACTTCCCTATGCTATTATCTGGCGAAGCGTCATCCACAAAGACAAACTCTATATCAGTTAATAGTGTTTGCTCAAACAGAGAACGAGCACAACGTGTAATATAGGCCTCCACGTTATAAACGGGAACTATTACAGAAACCTTCATGGGCAATGCAACTACGACAAATGAGAACGAAGAACACCCAACACATCACTCCGTTCACTATTAAATTTTCGAGCGAACCAGCAATCCGATGCCAAAGCCTTATGTAAAATATCGACAGTCATGTCCTGTATCACCCCATTACTCCATGGAATATAACGCAGACATCCTGCAAACTCCTGTTTTAGGTCAAGAGTCTTTTGCCGAAACGAAGAGTTCCAACACATCGTCTGGACAAATAACTCGTCAGGGCAATATGTATGTGCAAACATTTCTTCTATTCTTGGCCTATTCCGTAACAGGAAAGAAACAAAGTCATGAGTAACACTAACCCACTGTGGTCCCTTCTTCACCTCTACACTTCTATTCTTCTTGTAAGAAAGAACATCTTGAAGGGAAAGGAAAGCCTTACGCATTGCTTTAACGAAAAAACTTTTCGAGCAGAACTGGCGAGAGAAGAGGAAATAATGACCTGCACGCCAACTAGCCTCTTTATCTGTTACCGCCCCAGAAAAGCCAATAAGCTCCATACCCGCATTTTTATCACACCACTCATGTATATAACTCTGGCTCTTCAAAGGCAAATCAGCTCCTGACAACAGATGGTAATAAGCATAATGATTTCTTGAGCTTGCTGTTTCAAACAACAATAATTCGGCCTGTACCAAACTAAAATCACCCCACCTTGCGTCAATTCTGTGTTCTAAAACACAAAGTCCTGCCTTCTTTGTTTCCAAGTGCAGCTCACTCAAATCCGCTTTCCTGTCTATATGTATATATATATCATTGCGTTCATCATCAAGCAATTTCACCAACAAACACAGAAGAGAGAAATCCGTGTGACAAAGAATTAAATAAGCATGTCTATCAAGCTTCTTCATTCTTTCGTTTTTCTAATGGAGAAAACAGCCCATGCAATAATGCTGTTCCAATAGCGGCCAACTTCCTAAGTTTATTTTTCTCGCCCAAAAGTATTCCTCGTACACAATAGAAGAAAGTATATAGTATGCATCTTAAGCTAGGTACTTCACCATATTCCCTTTTCATCCACATCATATTTCGATGCAGAAAGTAATACACCTTTGGAGAATAATTAGATGTCGTAAATCCAAATGCCGTTACTGACTCCTTTCCAAACTGCTGCTGAAGATTATATTTCCCCAATAATTTTATCTTATAGCCATTCAACCGCGCCCAGTAACAGAACTCGTCATCAACCCAATATATTTGATAATTTTCTCTAAATCCCCCCAACCTTGTGACGACTTCGACATTATACAGAGAACCGCTTGTTATTGCCCTCTCTGTATCATACGATTCCTTGTCGTCATATAGATGGTTAACATTAGGAGCGAATAATGCCACGTCTGTCTCTGCCATAGACATTGCCGCATTGACAAAAGCACCACAATCGCTCCACAAGCTATCCTGGTCCATGGCCATCAAGTAATCATATCCATTCTGCCTACACCAATCCAATGCAACGTTCAATGGATATGCCATATATTTATTTGTCCCATCTCCCATCGGCACAACCTTTTGAGGATACTTTTCTAAAAAAGGTAGTGCCTCGGGGGAATTACGCCAAACAAGAACCAAGTCAACGGCATCCATATATGCAAGCATGTTCTTTTCGAGTTCGTCTGCTTGCGGATGATAGGCAATAACTATTGCTGCTATCTTTTTCTTCATATCTACCCCTGGCGTGATATGTTATTCACGACTCTATCCACCACATCCATATGCTTCTCCGTAAATTTACGCGCATACATAAAAGAAGTCATACGCTTTTGCTCGTAGTCTTCCATTGTTACCTCAAGGGGGTTTGCTTTATAAAAACGCACATACAACAAGTTTGAGATATTACATATCTTGAATTTGTCAGGATGTCCACTCAATATCGTCGGAACGAAATACTCATCTGGACAAAAGGCATACCTGTACATTTTCTCAAGTTGATGACGTTTCTCCAAAAGATAAGACACGGCATTTTCAGACAACGAAAGCCAATTCGAAGCCTTGACAAAAGTCTGTTTCTTATTACACCGTATCCCGAGTCTCTTTTGGACAAACAGACATGCTCGCCATACAAAAGCTCCCAGCAACCTTAATGCTCGTCTCTTTGATTTCATCCATTGCCGTCCAAAATGATAACGCCGGAGCTTAAAGTCGGCTTCTTCTTCTGGAGAGTTCCACAAAGACATAATCTCAGAAGGATACTCTTTCTCATAGAATTCGTACAAGTCATCCAAATTCCATAAAGGAAGATGAACTCCCGACAACATATGATAATATTTATAAGGCCCGTTTTTTTTAGCACAGAAGAACAGTGACAATTCCGTTCTAATTTGAGAAACTGTACCCCAAATCACATTCACTCTTTCTTCGTCACTTAATACAAACAACCTTGCATTATGACACTCCAGAGTTGGAAGTTGACTAACCTTTTTGTCAAAATGCACATAGATATCGTTACGACAGTCATCCAACACCTGTACCAAACGCCTTAAAACTTTGAACTCATTATGAGCAATTATCAAAAAAGCATGCTTACACATGATCCGCATTGATTCTATACACGTCATTCACTCACTGTCTATGCAGCGGCAGAGGCTTTTCTCCGCGTTATAGACGGGTACTATGACGGATATCTTGGGGGTGGACATTGTCTTCTTGTTTGGTTGCATCAAAGCGAGAGTGCTTCCTTGAGGAAGGCGAGGCTGGTTTCTTGGGCCTGCGCAAGCTTCTCTGCAACGGGAGCGAAGTCGATGGAGGCGAGAAGGGCGGAACGTTTCTGGCGGTAGTCCTCCATGGAGAAGACGAGGCGGTCTTGCAGGCCGAAGTAACCCAGAAGGGAGGTGAATCGGCCGATGCCGCGTTCTCCGTTGGCAATAGCAATAAAGGGCTTGCGGTGGACGATGCTGAAGACACAGCCGTGGAAGGAGTCTGTAACCACAAAATCTGCCTGAGCAAAGGCACGAAGCCATTCCTCCACGGGAAGCATGTCATCTGACTGAATGTCCTCTGACAGCATACTGAAGTTTATTGCCTTGACAGGAAGAGAAAAAGTTTTTGACACGTCACTTACCACCTGCGACTTTGCTTCATTGCCATCCAGGATATAAGTGACCACTCCAGCCCAATTCTTTCCCTTAAAGCGGCCTGCAAACTGGTAATCCTCTGCCGGGAGCAGCAATGTGGGGTCGAGTACCCATCGGGCATCTATTGCAAGCGCTTCCTTGGCCAGACGGACTGCCGACTGTTCACGTACGGAAACAGCCGTAAACCGCTGTGACAACTGGCGACAACGCTCCAACTTCTCATCAGAAATGCCCACACGCTCCAGTCCGAAAGATGCGGCATACGCCACCTTCGGGCGGCGGTCTGAGTCAGGTAGGAAACCCAGGAAGTAATCGGTTATCTCGGGAGCATACTGCTCACGCCATACCTGGTCACTGCCTACCACAAAGGAGTCAAACTGCCCCTCCTTCGCTGCCTGCTCCAATTCCTGAGAGGAATACAAGGGTCTCGTCAGGTGGATATGCTCACGCACAAAGGCTTGCAGAAAGCGGGGATTTCCCCACAACCCTTCCATAGTACGGTAAGGGGCATAATTCTCAGCCCAAGGCTTCTGTACGTGCCATTCCTTCCGCCCAAGCACGTGACGGCGAAACACACATTTGAGCATGCTCACGCAGCGAAGTATGAACAGCAGGAAGGTCAACTTAGGAGCCACCCATCTTCTGTTCAGCACCGTCACCTCACACCCCATGCGCTCCAGCACGGTCTGCAGAGCATAGCATTGCAGGATGCCTCCATAATTGGAGTGCAGAGGCTGTGTCAGAATAGCTATTTTACGTGTCATTGTATCAATTGAACAGTGTTTCATTCCTTGTTTTTGGAAAAGAAACAGTGGGTTTATAACTTATTGATTTCTCAATGATTTTATAGTTTCATTTATACATCTGAGACCGATGAAACGTCTCCTTTCAGGGAAAGAAACGCCTGCTGGTCCCATTTTGTCTCATTCCGACTCGATTTTCTCGAGAAAGCACTGGGGGATGTAGGAGGTTGCGATGGCACAGATACCCGTCAGGGAGACTATGAGACGTCGGTCTCCCTTGATGCGAACGATATGTCCCTCGGCACCGGCAAACAGTCCGCCGGTCACCCTCACCCGCTCTCCGCGCTTGAAGACACGTGGATCATTGTCGAAATATTCCAGGCCATCGGCACCCGAAGACACCACCAGCCGGAACACATTCATCTCATGCTCCGAGATGGGCGCGGGTATCCACCCCTCCAAAGTCTGATGTGTATAGACCATCGCCTTGCCGCGAACCACCTGCTGCACACGCTTGGCCTCAAGGGGAGACGAGTGAAAAAACATAAGCGACGGGATTGCGACCTGACGTTTCTTGCTGTCTTCCTCCTTGGCACATACCTGGTCGAGATAGGGAACATAGCACTCCACATTCTCCTCACCAAGCATCTCCTCCATATCAGAGACCTTGTTGAAATACACCTTGAGGGCATACCAGCGCAAAGTTGCACTGCCGTTATCGTTCATTTTTGGATTTTGATTCGCAAGAATACAATCTATACTCCCTCATGCCGTGCGGTTGTTCCGCTACATGAGACACATCAGGCTTGTCCGTACAATCTTCCACCTCGGAACTCAGCTGGCACCTGACCCAAGCGCCGTATGCTGTAAGCCTGGTATTATTCTGCCATCTACAGGACTTCACAACTGGGAAAAGTTCTTAGGCTAATGCCCTGCAGAAATGTTTCATAATATCTGAATACAAAGATACAACATTTTACAAGAACAAACAAACAATAATGTTTTATTTTATTCTTACGCATACAAAATAATACAAAACCGCCTGCTTTGTGCAACAAAAAGTCAAGTCCCGGCATCCTTATTACTGTAGTTCAAACTGGCTCATAGCCTAAAAGTGACTTTTAGCCACACTCAAAAACAGGCACGAAAAGCATGCAAATACTAAACAAATGTTTTACAAAACGCAAGCAACGGCAAGAAACGATTCTTCAAAATTACCCCCCCCCATGCAAAAAATGCATTACAAAACACTATCAATATTGATAGGGAACACCCCTGACTTTGTTGCCCCAAAACCTTCATTTTACTGACCGTTTACATGTAGCATTCTCCATCCTTTCTTCATCCTTATTGGGGTGATGCGAAGGGGCTATTGAGCACAGGAAGAGAAGATGGTTGAGGCAAGAAAGAAGCCTAAAAAAAGAGCCGAAGAAGCTGGCTTAGAGCCTCATCCTAACAGTATAAAGACGAAAGAGGAAGGACTCTAAAGCCCACCGCAGAGCCTTATGAAGAGAAGGAAGAAGCGAAGAAACACCCCTCGGGCGGCCTTCCTGATTCATCCCAGAACATCAATATCAGTATGTAGAGTATATTCCATATCCCCTCGGGCAGCCTTCCTAACTCATCCCAGAACCCTAAAGAAATGTATCAGGATAATAGCTAAAATCTCCGTTTGCAGCCTTTGGATGCACATACGAAGCCTTTGGATGGCCATCAGAAGCCTTTGGATGGCCATCAGAAGGCTGCAAACGGAGATTTCGGTAAGTTGCGAAGGAAATTGCTGTATGCTGTGGGGAGGATTGCAGCACACTATGTGAAGAATTGCGGTATGACGTGTGAAGAATTGCGGCACGCTGTGCGGAAGATTGCGGTATGCTATGTGAAGAATTTCTGTACGCTGTATGGAAGAATTGCAGTACGCAATGTGAAGAATTGCAGTACGTTGTGTGAAGACTGCTGTATGCTGTGTGGAAGATTGCTGTACGCTGCGTAGGAGATTTCGATACGCTGTGGAAGAGATCGCAGCACGCTGCGGGGAGGATTACAGCGTGCTGCACGAGCCACTGCAGCACGCTGAATAAAAAGAGGTGCCCAAGTGACCTCGTGCAAGCATGCTTGCCAAGGGGGCACTTGGGCACATTACTGAGGAAGCCGAAACGAGTTCGTGCGAACACGCCAGGCGGATTCCTCTCCCTCACCTGTGCCTATCGCAGACATCAGGCAAGTTATTTCATCCCGCACCGCATCACGAGTACAAGGGGCGGAATCGGTGTCAGACTGCCGCAGGCAGACTACCTGAGCCGACGGCGAACTGCCATTTACACATTATTATATATACGCGCGCGAGGCGAAGCGCCCTACAGCCGCACCTTACGCACCAACGAACCGCCCTGCATGCGCAAGACTGCCACCACCACGCCTTGTGCCTGGGGCAAAGGCAGAGTGGTGCTTCCCGACTGAACAGACTGAGCCAGGAGCATGCGTCCCTGCAGGTCATACACGCAAAGGGTGCCTGCCTGGGGAGCCTGCACATGCAGCTGTCCCCCACTCACCTGCATGCCGGCGGCTGCAAGAGTCTCGCCTGCGGGGAGCACCGAAGTGCCCAGTCCCAGGTGGAGCAACTGACATTCGGTGAGCTGCAACTGTGTTCCGCCGTTGACCCCACGCACCACCAGACGATAGTGGGCATAGGTGGCCTGACTGCCGAGGCGGTAGAACTGGGTGGCGTAGCGGTGTGAGAACTTCTCCCCCGTGCGGCTGTCCAGCGTCACCCACTCTTCTCCGTCGGCCGACCCTTGCAGCTGCCAGTCGGTGGGATCAAGGTTTTCCTTGTCCTTGCCAGCCGTGAGCGTATAGGTATCGATGCTCACAGGCGCAGCATAGGAGAAGGTGATGGTGAGCGAGTCGGCAAACTGCGCTCTGTAAGCCGTGAGCCTGTTCTGGTCATTGAGCTTGCCTATCACCTCGGTGGCACTCACGCCGTCGGCCGAAGCCTCCACGCTCTGAACGGCCGGCATCTGCTCTGCGCCAGCCGCAGCAAGCATGGTGCCGTAGAGTTCAAATCCCATGAGCGATGCCGCCTGGCTGTCCTCGTCGGCAGTCTTGGTGACGAGCAACTGGAAACGGCAGAAGCTCTTGCTGGTGGCTGTGGTGCTTGTGTAATGCGAACCACGGGCATTGAGTGAGAGATTGCGTGTGGAGAGAGTTGCGGGGGTGCCGTCTTCGGCCAGTCCGCGAAGGCTTATCGCCGTGGGAGTCTGTGCCTTGGCGGCGGCCGCTATCACGGTGTAGGCCAGCGGGCGAACGGCCATCGGAGTCTCGATGAGCCAGTAGAGGCTGTCGCCGCTGACGGTACTGTAGCTTTCGGAACTGTCATCCACCAGGGCAGCCTGGCTGCTTCCGTCGGGGCCAAAGACCCTTGACAGAGAAGTCACATCGGGATAGAGCCTGCCCATATCGAGGCGTCCGAACAACTGCCACTGGGCCAATTGGCACTCCGCATCATCCTTCGGGCGCAACCGGTACCACACGTAAGCCACATCATTCTGCACTTCATAGACGGCCGTAGTGGCATGGCAAGGAAACTCCACCGCCGATCGCTCGTCGATGGTCTTCCATGTGGTGCCGTTGTTGGAACCCTCCACCACCCAAGCCTGGGGAGCTGCATCAGCACCCGTAGTGAGGCTGTAATGGCTGAGCACATAATTGCCCGCTGCGCGATACACCACTCCCGACTGAGGAAGAACCACGGAAGTGAGTCCCTGATGGTCGGTGAGAGAGGGACAGGAGTCCAGTGTACCGCCATCGGCAGTAATGTCGGTGGCGCTCACCGAGTGTCCTATCAGCTGCCACTCAGACAGATAGAACGATGTCTGATTGGTCTTGCCATGCAGAACGAGGCGGAAATGGCTGTAGGCAGCAGTCTCGTCGATGTCGCATCGCACACGCTGTCCACGTGCCACGAAAGCCGTATTGTCCACCTCATGCAGAGGCTCCCACTGCTGTCCGTCGTTGCTGCCCATGAGCGTCCAGCCCGCAGGGTCGGCCGAGGCATTGAAGCCCGAGAACAGAGTATAAGCCTGCAGGCGGATGGGGGCTGGTGCATCGTACTGCACCCAAGCCTCTGTACCCTCACGTGCAATGCCGGCAAACTGTGTGGTGGGATTGCCGTCGGCGAGCAGTCCAAGGGTCTGTCCGTTGTCCTCCATCGAGGTTGACAGGCTACCCAGGGAACTTATCACATCGTCATAAATGGTATTCCTGGCCTCAAACTGCAGCCAGTTGAGGGTCACGAGGTCAATTCCCGCGCTGCCCGCACACACCAGATACAGATCATGCTTGCCGGTAACAGGCACGTTGAGAGCACGTTCCAGTGTCACCCAACCATCGCGCTCGGCATCGTCCTGCGGCTTGATGGTGCACACTAGCGTACCTCCCTTGGCCGACGGAGCATCGATATAGACGTCCAGTTCCGATACGAGACGCAGGAGACGGGCACGCAGCAGCAGGTGCGAAGCATAGCGCGAACCGAAATCCACATTGCGGTAGCCCACATAATTGCCCTTTCGCATGGCACCCGCATAGCCCGTACCGTCATCGTCATTGCCCGTGTGTACGATGGGGGTACCGCACAGGAAATTGAAGTCATCAGCCTGCATGCGGCTGTAGGCATCCCTCTCATCCACCACGCCCAAGTGTGCGTTGAAGGCAGCAGATACGGCCGTGAAGGCTCCCACGCCGTCATTGTTGAAGTTGCCGCCGTCTGAATAATAGAAGTCTTCGGTGGTCTTGGTGAGCCAAGCCGACATGCTGATGCCCTTGGAGTTGCGGTTGTTCCAGGCATGATAGCCGTTGCGGGCCAACCACTCATACCACTTGGGCTGCCCCATCGAGGCTGCGTAGCGGCGCACATAGCGCATGAGAATGCCCTTGAAGCCCGTGAGGTCGCCGTTCACAGTCTGGCACACCTTGATGATACCATGGCTGTTGGCCAGGTTCTTGGCTGTCCAGTTCATGATGGCATCGGCATCGGTGCGGTATTGCTCGGTGCCGAAGTGCTCGTAGAGCATGACTGCCGCACCCAGCGAGGTTCCCTGGTTGTAGGTAGAAGACCAGGTGTTGCCCACGGTACCCTTCACCGGGTCGCCGCTGTCATACACCTGTCCGTTGAACACACCCTGCGCATTGATATTGTAGAGCAGGCTTCGCTCGCCGGCATATATCCGTGCTGCCTTCTGGAAATACTCCTCCTTGTCCAAGGCGATACCCAGATAGCAGGCACACACTGCCGCAGGGCCATTGATGCAGGAGTTGGTGCCTCCGTTGCCCTGCTTCCATACGAGTGTTCCGTTGTCATACTTCGCTGCACGACTGTACATGCCATCGAAGTTGGTCTTGGCAGTTGCCAGGTATTTGGTCACGCCGGTGAGCAGATAGGCTCTCACGCATGCGATGCACATCCAGGCAATATCATCGTTGAACTCATTATACCCTCTGCCGGTAATCCAGTTGCCTGTCTTGCGGGAGAGGAAGTTGGTGTAGAGCATTTCAAACATGGTGGCATACTGCTTGTCGCCCGTTGTCTCGAGCGCATCAAGCACCACCTCAAACATCTCTGCATCGCCCCACCAGCCGCCGTTGCCTATCACATAACCTGTGCTGGCCTTGTGGTAATAGTGTTCCTTCCACTTCTCCATCATATCATCGCGCACTTCGGGAGTGAGCGCATTCTCGCGCGGAGCACATTCCTCCACCGTCCAGGTATATTGCGAAGGTTCTGCCTTATCTACTGCCACCAGCGTGAGGGTGTTGCCGTCGGCTGTATCCCCCTGGGTGGAGAGTGCATAACGGCGCGTGGAACTGGCATAGATGTAGTACTGGTTGGTGCTTCCCTCCACGGGTACAAGCTGCCAGCGGCCACGGGAAGCTGCGGCAGAACGGTCCTGCACCGACACTGCGGCACCGGCTGTCACACCGCTTGTGCACGCCAGGAACTTGCCTGTGTAGGCATTGGAGAGCATATAGGTGTCGGTGCCGGCACTCTGCAGCACCCATCGCTGCGAGTTGGTTTGCGCATCGGTCCACATCTCGGCCTGCGCACCGGCATCGAGGGAAGAATTCTTAGGCATGATGGAGAACGCACCGCGACCTATACGCAGCGTCTGCCCATCCTGCAAGGCATAGGCTTCCAGCGACGAGAAGAACGCCGAAGCCGCCAGTAGCACCACCGACGCAAAGCGTCCTGATGCCGTGAGTAATTGGTTGTTCATATTAGGATATGGTTATGATAAATCCTTCGCAAGCAGGAACCACAGTACCGCGAGAGTGACCTCCCCAGGTCTGCAAGCCCCTTTCACCCACAAATTTACTCTTTTAAAATGAAAAGAGCAAGGGCAGGAACGGCTTTTTGCACCATTCCTGCCCTTTTAACGAAAAAAGCTCATACGTTGTCGGCACCACAATGGGGACACTTGCCCAACGAATGCATCTTGCATCCGCATTGCCCGCACACATAGCGCGGACGGAAGTGTCGGAAGAAGCGGTATAGTGCCACCACCACATACACACCATAGAGCACCACCCCTGCCCAATAGAATGCGGCCAGCGAGAAAAGGGTGTAGAGGCACATGCACATGCCCAAGAGAGTGAGCAGATAAAGCAATGCCTCACCCAGGGGCAACTGGGCAAGAACCTCGTCGGCCACTGCCATGGAGAGGATGAGTATCAGCCAGAAGAGCGATACGAACAGGCCGAGCAGCACGGGCAAGGAGAATGGGTTGAGGGTGGGATGGTAATAGAAGCTGACCCACATATCAGGCTCGAAGCGCTGGATATGGGCATAGAGGACTGCCGCACCGCCCAATACCACGGTGAGCAATGTGGGATAGACAGATGCTATATCATTGAGCAGAAACACCCGCGAACGGGCATGCCGCACACCGCGGGCTACTATCAGCACCAGAGCCAGCACAATAAGGCACACGAAAAAAGGCAGATGGCGAAGGCTGAAGATGTAGATGAAGCGGCTGATGGGGTCATCAGGCACCACGCCCGAGAGCAGTTCGCACTCGTGTGTCCAGCCCATGACCATCTGGTCGTGTGCCACCTTCACCCACACGCTATCTATCGTATCCTCGGGGATAACGGTTATCTGCGCCACCACCAGTTCCTCACCCCTCAGGATGAAAAGGCTGTCGGCATACCCATCCATGGGCATAGGCATATTGTGCAGAGGCTGCTGCGCCTGCAGGTGGAGGGTGTCGGCAGTGACCACGAAGTTGTCATTGACCTCGTAGAGACCCGCATCATCAACCCTGTTGTAGCAGGAGGAGAACAACAGGAGCAGCAATAGTGGGAGAAGTTTACGCATTCCAGACTTTCATTTCACAACGGCGGCAGTCAAACTCCAGGCGGAAGCGACGGCCATCGTTCAGGTTCAGGTAAAGAGGTTCGGCCAGCTGCGCAGCAGCACCACCACGCTTGCGGCACCAGCCCAACTCGTATCTCAGGCAGTGGCGACAAGTCATGAGCAGATAGTATCTGCCTTCTGCACGACCGCATTCCATAGCCATTTCATCCACTTGGAAACCATTGCGCTCATAGAATCGGCGTGCCAGATGGTTGGCCACATTGGCCTGATAGGTGAGGTGATGCTGGTTTGGACGGGCCTCATCGGAAGCCGGTAAGGATGAGGAAGCAGGCAAGCTTTGCACGGCAGGAGTCTTCTCTGCCCCACTCTGGCTGACTGTCCCGGCGGCAGAAGCACCGGCAGAAGCATCGGCAGAGGGCTTTGCCAGTTCGTCTCTGCCAGCCTTTCCTGCAAAAGCTTGTGCCAAAGCCTCGCGACGCCAGCCTGCGAGAAGGCTGCGAGGAACAAACCAAGGCTGCGAAAGGACTACCTCAACATGCGAACAGGCATAGGCTGTATCGCCCGTCTTGGCCAGCACCTGGCGTATGCCATCGTCCTGAGGCGAGCGAGCCAACTGGTGTTCGCAGGGATAGGTGAAGGATTCACGGGCACCGTCTTCCCGCTTCAGGGTCAGGCGGAAACCCTCGGCAACATCCTCGAAGCGCATCTCCAGACCTATCGTGCGATGGGCTGTGGTGCCTGCCATCTGCCTTTCCCAAGCCTGGTCAAAGTTTCTCCAGAGCACATCACCACGTCTGACCTGCGGCATCGACGAGGGAAAGAGGCGGTTGCCCTGTGCTCTGTTGACACGGAAACCACACAGACGGCCGTCGCTATCCATATAGCAAAGGCCATCACCATTGGCAAAGGCGGTGGTGCCAGACACTACGATGCTGCCCTGCGACACTTCCTTCACACGACCGACCTCCATTCCACGGCTCTTGGGAGTATCCATCGACGCCACACTGCCCTGCCTGCCGTGCAGGAAATAGTCGGTAAAGCCGCGCGAGAAACTGCGCTGCGGGTCGGGGGTGAAGGTGAATTCGGAACGTCCGAGTGAAGCCCGCCGGTAGTCGGCAGCACGGCGCGAGAGCACGCGGTCGATGGCCTGACGGTAGGCGGCAGTCACATTCTTGACATAGGAAACATCCTTCAGGCGGCCCTCTATCTTGAAGCTCACCACTCCGGCATCCATCATCTCCTCCAGCGAATGCTGCCTGCTCATATCACGCAGCGAGAGGAGGTGGCGCTCGGATGAGAGCACCTGCCCCTGGGCATCGGTGAGCGTGAAGGGCAGACGGCAGAACTGTGCGCACTCGCCACGGTTTGCCGAACGGCCGAAGCAGTACTGCGAAGCGTAGCACTGTCCGCTGTAGCTCACACACAAAGCGCCATGCACAAAGGCTTCGAGCGGCATCTGCGGCACTGCCTGGTGTATCTCACGTATCTGGTCAAGAGTGAGTTCGCGGGCAAGCACCGTCTGTCCGAAGCCAAGACTCTGCAGCCACTTCACCTTGTCAGGTGTGCGGTTGTCCATCTGAGTGCTGGCATGCAGGGCTATGGGCGGCAGTTCCATCTCGAGCAGAGACATATCCTGCACGATAAGAGCATCGATGCCTGCGTGGTACAAATCCCATACCAGGCGACGTGCATCATCGAGCTCGTCATCACGAAGGATGGTGTTGAGCGTCACATAGATGCGCACTCCGAACGGGCGGGCATACTGGCACAGGCGTGCAATATCGTCGATACTGTTGCCCGCAGCTACCCGCGCGCCAAAACGAGGCGAACCTATATAGACAGCGTCAGCACCATGATCGATGGCCGCAATACCGCACTCGAGGTTCTGTGCCGGTGAGAGTAGTTCAATGGATGTCATTGATATCGTATGGAGTCTCCTGATAAACGTAATAGTTGAGCCAGTTCTGGAACAGAAGGTTGCCGTGGGCACGCCAAGTGACCAGTGGTGGCTGTGAGGGGTCATCGTTGCGATAATAGTTGAGAGGCATCTTGATGGGAAGTCCCTTGCCCAGATCGCGCTTATACTCAGTGTCGAGCGTGTAAGGCGAATACTCGGAGTGTCCGGTGATGAATATTTCTCTGCCGCCCCGCGCCATCACCATTCCCACGCCGCTCTGTGGGCTTTCGGCTATGAGGGAAAGTTCTGGAACGGCCAGGATATCCTCGCGACGAAGTTCGGTATGACGGCTGTGAGGCATGTAGAACACATCATCGAAACCCCGGAAGATGGGGAGCGACGGGCAGAGCGGTGTCTGTGGGAAGATGCCGAACATCTTTTCGGGCAGCGCATATTTGGGCACTCCATAGTGATGATAGAGTCCGGCCTGGGCAGCCCAGCAGATATAGAGCGTGCTGGTGACGTGGGTACGTGCCCAGTCGAAGATGCCGCTCACCTCTTCCCAGTAGTTGACCTGCTCATACTCAAGATGCTCCACAGGGGCACCTGTGATAATCATTCCGTCGAACTTCTCGTCTGCCATCTTCTCGAAATCGCGGTAGAAAGCCTGCATATGCTCCACTGGTGTGTTCTTGCTGGTGTGTGCCTTGACCTTCATAAACTGGATGTCAAGCTGCAGGGGCGAGTTGGAGAGCAGCCTGATGAGGTCTGTCTCGGTGGTTATCTTCAGTGGCATCAGGTTGAGCACAACGATGCGCAGCGGTCTGATGTCCTGACTGTTGGCCCGCTCATCACCAAGCACAAAGATGTTCTCGTGCTTGAGGAACTCAATGGCGGGCAGTTTGTCTGGTAATCTTAACGGCATATGGTATGGATGAAAAGGAAAGCCCCCTCTCACCCTCCCTCGTGAGAGGAAGAATCTGCCCTGCCGGAGGGACAAGAGGAGGCTTGTTTCTTAATCTTCAAATGGTATTTTGTATGTTTATGCTATACATGAAGTCCTCCCGCCAGGAATGCTGGCGGGAAGACTTTGCTGTTTACCAAATGGTCACGCGCTTATCCTTGGGAACGAACATGGGGTCGCTCTCGGTGATTCCGAATGCATCATACCATGCGTCCATGTGAGGCATCTGGCCGTTCACACGCCACCTTCCCAACTGGTGAGGGTCGCTCTTGACGCGCTTGCGCACTTCCTCGTCGCGTATGTTCTGCCCCCACACGTTGGCATAAGCCAGGAAGAAACGCTGCTCGGGAGTGAATCCGTCCTTGGTGCCAAGGGGCTTCTTGGCTGTTGCATTCTCGAATGCCTGGAAGGATACCATCAGTCCACCATGGTCGGCCATATTCTCACCCAGAGTGAGTGAGCCGTTTGCATGCAGGCCGGGAAGAACTTCGATGCTGTCATGGAAAGCACGCATCACCTGTATGCGCTCTTCAAAGCGCTTGGTGTCTTCGGGCTTCCACCATGTCTTCAGGTTGCCGTCCTTGTCATATTTAGAACCTTGGTCGTCAAATCCATGAGTCATCTCGTGGCCGATGACCACACCGATAGCACCATAGTTGAACGCATCGTCGGCTGCCATATCGAAGAAGGGAGGCTGCAGGATGCCTGCAGGGAAGCATATCTCATTGGTTGTGGGGTTGTAGTAAGCGTTCACTGTCTGGGGAGTCATAAACCACTCCTCCTTATCCACAGGCTTGTTGAGATGCTTGGCTATCTGGTCCTTGAGGCTCCATGCCTGGCATGCGAGAACGTTCTGAAGGTAGCTGTGACCAATCTGCAGCGAACTGTAGTCGGCCCACTTATTGGGATAACCCACCTTCACATAGAAGGCATCCAGCTTCTCACGCGCCACTTTCTTGGTCTCGGGAGTCATCCAATCCTGCACATCGATGCGCTCGCCCAGAGCCTGCTGCAGGTTGGCCACCAACTTCTCCATACGCTCCTTGGCTGCAGGAGGGAAGTACTTGGCCACATAGAGCTGTCCAAGAGCCTCGCCCAGGAAGCCATCAACGCTCGATACAGCACGCTTCCAGCGGGGACGATCCTGAGTCTTTCCGCTCAGTGTAGTACCCCAGAATGAGAAGGCAATGTTGCGGCTCTCGTCATCCACATAGCCAGAAGCCATGTTGATGGCATGCCACAAATACACGTTCTGCAGGGCTTCAGGAGTCTCCTCTGCCAGTACGCGCTCCACCTCATGAATAGCCTCGGGCTGACCCACGATAACTTCCTTGAGGCCGGAGATACCGAAGTTCTGGAAGTAAGCGTCCCACTTGATGCCGGGGAAATCCTTCTTGAGCTGCTCGTAAGACATCTTATTATAGTTGGCTTCAGGGTCACGCAACTCTGTCATGCTGCGGCTGGCCTTGGCCAAACGTGTCTCGATGCGCATCACATCCTGTGCCATGCGGGCTGCATCTTCCTTGCTGAAGCCCACGTGGGCAGCCAACTTCTGGATGTAAGCCACATAAGCCTCACGCACCTTGGCGGTCTCGGGGTCGGCATCCACGTAATAATCCTTCTGTCCAAGCGTCAGACCACCCTGACCAATGGTGAGAATATTGTTCTTGGAGTCCTTTTCGTCGGCTCCGATATAGAAGCCGAACAGGCCATCTACACCCTGTGTCTCCATGCGGGGCCAAACCTGGTCAAGCCACTGAGCGGTCACCTCGGCGCTGGTACGGTAGCCGTCGCAAGCCAGAAAAGCCGCCATGTCGTCGAGACCATGCTGCTGCAGGGTGGCAGAGTCCATGGCAGAGTTGTAGAGGTCGGCTATCTTCTGCTCGATGCTACCAGGCTTGTTCTCCTGTCCTGCCACGCTGTCGATGAGCGTGCGAAGTTGCTTGTTGTTGTTCTCCTGCAGGATGTCGAAACTGCCGAAGCGGCTGTACTCATCCGTCAGAGGGTGGCTCTTTTGCCATCCACCAGTGGCATACATGTAGAAATCAGCGCCTGGCTGATAGGTGCTGTCAAGGTTGGCCAGGTCGATACCCGACTTTTCACCTGCACCACCATTGGTCTGGCAAGATGCCAGAACAGCAGCGAATGTCATCGCGTGCAACATCAACTTTGTCTTCATAGTGTTGTGTTATGGCCTTCTCCTCACTCTCCCGTGACTGACAGACTGCCCTGCAAGGGGTTCCGTCATGGGGTGAAGGGAAAGGGTTGTTGTTTATAATTTAATTGTTCATCACTTCAAATCAATCTGTTTATCGCTTTGCGCGAGGCCAACCTCTGCATGCACTGTAGCACCCAGCGTGGTCAATTCCCTTGGGGAAGAGGTTCAGAGGGGCGACTCAAGCTCCTCCACCGCCTGCTCCCACAGGCTTTCGGCCTCGGCGAGCTGCTTCTTGAGGTTGGCGTGTTTGTCGTAGAGCGACGTATCGGCACTGCCTTCGGGGGTAGATATCCGCTCTTCGAGGATGCGGATGGCAGCCTCCAGTTGCGTCACCTGCTCCTCTGCCTCGGCAACGGCCTTCTCCAGGCGCTTCTGTTTGCGCTGCTGCGCCTTCTGCTCCTCGTAGCTCTGCGCACCTCCCTTGGCTGGTTTGGCAGCTTCGGCAGTTGGCTGGCTGGAGTTTGTCTCACGGCTGGAGGATGTGTTGAGCGAAGTGAGCGAGGTGAGTTGCTTGGCCTGCAGGAAGTCGTAGATGCCTCCCAAATGCTCGCGCACCTTGCCTTCACCGAACTCATATACCTTACTCACGAGCCCGTCAAGGAAGTCGCGGTCGTGGCTCACCACGATGACCGTTCCGTCGAAATCGCGTACGGCAGCCTTCAGAACATCCTTCGAACGCATATCCAGATGGTTGGTAGGCTCGTCGAGGATAAGGCAGTTGACCGGCTCAAGCAGGAGTTTTATCATGGCCAGACGGGTGCGCTCGCCGCCGCTCAGGAATTTCACCTTCTTGTCAGCAGCCTCCCCGCCAAACATGAATGCGCCCAGGATGTCCCTTATCTTGAGTCGGATGTCCCCCTTGGCTACGCGGTCGATGGTATCCATCACGGTCAGTTCGCCGTCGAGAAGTTGTGCCTGGTTCTGTGCAAAGTAGCCTATCTGCACATTATGCCCGACGCGCAGGCTGCCCGAGTAGAATCCGCTGCCCGCTCCATCCTTGTCGGGATGGGCAGCAGAGTCCATGATGCACTTCACCAGCGTGGTCTTACCCTCGCCGTTGCGTCCTACGAACGCCACCTTCTCACCACGACTGATGGTGAGGTTGACGTTGCTGAAGATGACATGCTCCGTCTCGCTGGCGTTGCGGGCAGGATAACTCTTGGCCAGGTCATCACATATCACGGGATAGTCACCGCTGCGCTGGCTGCAGGTGAACTTAAGACGCAGAGCGCTGTTATCCACTTCATCCACCTCGATAGGCACGATGCGTTCCAGCTGCTTGATGCGGCTCTGCACCTGTATAGCCTTGGTGGCCTGATAGCGGAAGCGCTCGATGAAAGCCTTGATGTCGGCTATCTCCTTCTGCTGATTCTCATAGGCACGCAACTGCTGCTCCCTGCGCTCGGCCCGCAGGTTGATATACTCGTCGTACTTGACCTTATAGTCATACACCCGTCCGCAGGATATCTCCAGCGTGCGGTTGGTTACATTATTTATAAATGCACGGTCGTGGCTCACCAGCACCACTGCTCCGGCGCGGGTGCAGAGGAATTGCTCGAGCCACTGAATGCTCTCGATGTCGAGATGATTGGTGGGCTCATCGAGCAGGAGCACGTCAGGACGGCCCAGCAAAAGCTTTGCCAACTCGATGCGCATGCGCCATCCGCCGCTGAACTCGCTGGTGGGCCTGTCAAGGTCACTACGGCTGAAGCCCAGTCCCTGCAAGGTGCGTTCCAGCTCGGCCTGGTAATTAAGGCCTCCCATCATCTGGAAGCGGTCGCTCAGATGCGTGAAGCGCTCCACCAGCGACATGTATTCTTCCGACTCGTAATCGGTGCGCTCGGCCAGCTGGTCGTTCATCTCCTGTATCTGGCGCTCCATATCGCGGATGCCCGCAAAAGCCTTCTCGGCCTCCTCACGCACCGTGTGTCCGTCGCTCAGCACCATCACCTGTGGCAGGTAAGCCACTGTGGTATCACGCGGCACCGACACTGCACCCTCGGTGGGAGCCTGCAGCCCCGCTATCACCTTGAGCATCGTGCTCTTGCCGGCGCCGTTCTTGCCCACCAGGGCAATGCGGTCGCGGTCGTTGATGACATAACTGACATCGGTGAAGAGCGGCCGTGCGCTGAACTCCACACTCAAATGGCCTATTGAAATCATTCTTGTTTCTTGCTTGCTAATCTTCTTTCCTCCCTCTCGGGCAAGCCACATCTGCGTGCCTGCCACCCAGCCTCTCCACGCGGGAGAATGCCCTCCGATGATACCCGAAGGAACCTGCAAGGGAACTGCAAAGGTACTCATTATTTATATAATAAGGGTAAAAAAGCGGGGGTTTTGGTGGAGGTGCGGATTATTTTGCCTACCTTTGTGACACGAACAAACGTATTTACCCATACACACAACACAAAAGACATGAGACACATCAAGACACAAGCATGGGTTCTGGCACTGGCTATGGCCGCCGGACTCACACTGACAGGATGCGGCAACAAGGCTGCACAGGATGGCAAGGAGCAGACCACAAGCACCAGCACCAAGAAGAAGAGCAGTGCAAAGCCCGACAAGGACATCTACTTCTACAGCAGCAAGGACCGCTCGGAGAAGAAAGTTGTGGAGGCTGAAAAGCTTGGCTTCACCAGCCAGATTGCAAGCATCGGACAGAAGGAGTTTGAAGGTAACACCAAGATACGCGAGATGTGGATTGGTCCCAAGGTGACACACATCGCCGAGGATGCTTTCAGCGGATGCACATCACTGGAGCAGGTGCACTTCCAGGGCTTCGTTCCCGTCATCAATGACCGCTCATTCATGGGCTGCTCAGCACTCAAGGGCCTCAAGGCGAACGTGTCCACTGTGGGCGTAGATGCCTTCTACGGCTGCAAGTCACTGCAGTATGCCATCTTCAGCGACCAGATATGGTGGATCAGAGAGGGAGCCTTCAAGGACTGCTCATCACTCAAGCGCATCATCCTGGCCATCACGATGAAGAAGCTGGACGATGGTGCCTTCGACGGATGTACCGGCGTGGAGGAGCTCACCATCCCCAATGACGTGAAGAACCGCATGTTTGGCATGTTCCCCGCACCCGAGAAGTTCAAGAAGGTATATCTGCTGAGCACCGAGTACTATCCCATGCCCAAGAACTGCACACCCTCAAAGGGCTGCACACTCTACGTACCCGACGCATTCCTCGACCAATACAAGCAGGATGCAGGATGGAGCCAGTTTGGCAGCATAGAGCCTCTGAGCAAGACCAAGTACTACACTGCCGAAGGACTCAACAAGTGAGTGCGCACGGAGTGCGGACTGCGAAACCAGAACTGCGGATTTGCACTGCGGCACCCCAAAGAGAGGGGTGCCCAGGGACTTAAATGCGTACCCAAACCTCAAAATTCGCCCCTAACTCTTGGTCGTATTGAGGAAAAGCAGTACTTTTGTACGCTCATAAGCAGAAATCGGATATACTAACCCAATAAAATAATACAATTATGCCAAACGGAAAGAAGCATAAGAGACACAAGATGTCAACGCACAAGCGTAAGAAGAGACTGAGAAAGAACAGACACAAGAGCAAGTAAGACTCTCTCAGTAAAGGATAGCTCGGTGACAGTCAGTGCTCTGTCACCGAGTCTTTTTTTAGTTAGACAACCAGAGTATGACAAGCGAACTCTACATCAATGTACAGCCCAAGAAGATATCCATCGCACTTACCGAAGACAAGCGACTGGTGGAATATCAGGAAGAAGGCCAGTCTGCCTCCTTCTCGGTGGGCAACATCTACCTGGCCAAGGTGCATAAGCTCATGCCAGGACTCAACGCATGTTTCGTAAGCGTGGGACATGAGAGAGACGCCTTTCTGCATTATCTGGACCTCGGAACCCAATTCAACTCGTATGCCAAGTACCTCAAACAGGTACTCAACGACAAGAAGAACCTCTATCCGCACGCAAAAGCATCGTTCCAGCCAGAACTGGAGAAGAGCGGAAGCGTGCAGAATGTGCTCAAGCAGGGGCAGGAACTGCTGGTGCAGATAGTGAAGGAACCTATCAGTACCAAGGGACCACGACTCACCTGCGAAATCACTTTCCCGGGACGCTATCTGGTGCTCGTACCCTTTGACAACAAGGTGTCGGTATCGACCAAAATCAAAAGCTCAGAGGAGCGGGCACGACTCAAGCAGACCATACAGAGCATTAAACCGCGCAACTGCGGCGTCATCGTACGCACCGTAGCCGAGGGCAAGCGCGTGGCAGAACTCGACGCCGAGATGAAGGTGCTGGCTGCCCGATGGGAACAGACCCTGCGCAATGCACAGAAAGCACAGCAGCTCCCCGCACTCATCTACGAGGAGACGAGCCGCACAGTGGGTATGCTCCGCGACGTATTCAACCCCAGTTACGAAAACATCTACGTCAACAACGAAGATGTATTCAATGAAGTGAAGGGATACGTATCCATCATCGCACCCGAGAAAGCAGATATCGTAAAGCTCTACCGCGGCAAGCTGCCCATCTTTGACAACTTCGACATCACACGGCAAATCAAGTCGGGCTTCGGACGCACCGTTTCCTACAAGCACGGTGCATACCTCATCATCGAGCACACCGAAGCTCTGCACGTGGTGGATGTGAACAGCGGCAACCGCACACGCAACAAGGACGGGCAGGAAGCCAATGCACTCGACGTCAACCTGGGTGCTGCCGACGAGCTGGCACGACAGTTGCGACTGCGAGACATGGGCGGCATCATCGTGGTAGATTTCATCGACATGAAGCTGGCAGAAGACCGTCAGAAGCTCTATGAGCACATGTGCGAGAACATGAAGCGTGACCGCGCACGCCACAACATCCTGCCTCTGTCCAAGTTCGGGCTTATGCAGATCACACGCCAACGTGTACGTCCCGTGATGGACGTGAAGGTGGATGAGACCTGCCCCACTTGTCACGGAACAGGCACAATCAAGAGCAGTTTCCTCTTCGACAAGGTGCTCGAGGGCAAGATAGAACTTCTCTACTACAAGTTGGGCATCAAGAACTTCACCCTGCACGTGCATCCCTACGTGGCTGCTTACCTCAACCAGGGGCTGCTCTCTATCAAGAAACGCTGGCAGTGGCGCTTTGGCTTCGGCGTGAAAGTAATCCCCAGCCAGAAGTTGGCCTTCCTGCAATACGAATTCTACGACGCACAGGGCCAGGAGATAGACATGAAGGAAGAAGTGGAAATCCGATAACCCACAGCAGAAAGGCGGGATACACATCATCGTTTCCCTGCCATCACTACAAGCAAGGGGCTGTTCCGAACACCGGGACAGCCCCTTTGCTGTTACACCCATCCCCACTGACCTCAAAAACTCAGCACACGGCAATCACAGATGCAACGCAATCCAACGGCCAACGCGCCATATTCCGCTGATATACCCATCGCACCACGTTGACTCAGGCACCACGGCACATTTGTCTGTCCATCGCAGCACGGCTTCCGATGCACCGTCTGATTTCTATCAGAAAACACCCTTCCCCACAGATGGCTTTGAAGTACATTTTCCCATGAAGTCCGTTGGAAGAAAAAGAGAAGGCGCTTGCGTAGAAAAAGCAAACAAGGATACTCGGCGATTTCAGCATGCCGGTACTGCCTTGCCACCCTGCTGATACTTCAGTACCAGCCAGCATAAACTGCAGTATCACCACACTATCATTCTTGCGGTACTGGCTTTCACTGATTATCAGACATATATAACTTACCCGAAGCAACAGACTCATTTCGCAAGGAGAAGGTTCCTGGGCAGGCGAGTCAGCATAAAGCCCAAGGCACAGAACCGCTCATGGGTAAAAAGATGAGGGGCATTGCCTCACGGCAACGCCCCTCTGGTTGTTGTTTGGAAAAAGTCTAATTGAAATAATGGTTTGTGATTGATTGCTTAAGCCTCTGCGGGAGTTTCTGTTTCACCCTCGGTTGCCTGTGCGCCCTCAGCGCCAGCTGCCTCAGCTTCTGCCTTAGCAGCAGCCTCAGCGGCCTTCTTCTCGGCTACCTTCTTAGCGATCTCCTCGTTGACCTTCTTCTCTGCATCCAGACGAGCTGCCTCAGCAGCCTTCTTGTCAGCAGCCTTCTTGGCCTCGAAAGCCTCCAGGCCCTTCTGCTTGTCGGCCTTCCATGCTGCAAACTTTGCATCACAGGTAGCCTCATCAAAAGCACCCTTCTTCACACCACCACGGAGGTGCTTCATCAAATAAACACCCTCGTCAGACAGAATGTTACGAACCGTGTCGGTGGGCTGTGCGCCTACCTCTACCCAATAAAGGGCGCGGTCGAATTTCAAATCTACAGTGGCAGGATTGGTGTTGGGATTGTACGTACCAATCTTCTCTGTAAACTTACCATCGCGTGGAGCTCTTACGTCAGCGATTACGATGCTGTAAAAGGCATAACCCTTACGGCCGTGGCGCTGCAATCTGATTTTTGTTGCCATAATTTAATTAAACTTTAATTATAGGTTTGAAATATGCTGCCAACACGTGACAGCGCGGCAAAGGTACGACTTTTCTGCGTATGTGGTCGTCCCTTGCCGCGCTTTTTTGTCCGAAAGAGCTGTATTTCGCCCTTTTAGGTCAGGCTTTGGCCTTCATGCTATGCTTGATGAGGAAGATGCAGAGCATGCAGTACATGCCCAGCGAGAGCAGTTCGCTCAGCGTGTTGTCCCACCATGAGGCGTAATCGAACTCCACTCCGCCGAAGCGCAAAGCTGCACTCACCACACCCATCAGAGCACCTCCGGCGATAAATCCACTGCTGAGCAGAGTGCCACGCTCGCTGCGGGCATTGTTGAGCGAAGCGTCCTGGCTGCGTGTGGAAACAAACCACTGGATGGCTCCACCAGCCAACAGGGGCAGGTTGAGCTCCAATGGGATGAACATGCCAAGTGCAAAGGCAAGGGCCGACACACCACAGGCATTGAGCAGAAGGGCAATGGCAGCGCCGATGCCATAGAGCAACCAGGGTGCACCACTACCGTTCATCAGCGGTTCGATGACGGCTGCCATGGCATTGGCCTGAGGTGCAGAGAGCTGGCCATTGTCGAAGCCATAGGTCTTGTTCAGTATCATAATCACACCGGCCACTGTGGCAGCGCTCACCAGAGTGCCCAGGAACTTCCAGGTCTCCTGCTTCTGTGGAGTGGCTCCAAGCCAGTAACCTATCTTGAGGTCGGTGACAAAACCACCAGCCATGCTGAGTGCCGTACACACCACACCGCCCATGATGAGGGCTGCCACCATGCCTGAAGTGCCCTTCAAGCCCACTGCCACCATGATGACAGAGGCCAGGATGAGGGTCATGAGTGTCATTCCGCTCACGGGATTGGAGCCTACGATGGCAATGGCATTGGCTGCCACGGTGGTGAAAAGGAAGGTGATGACGGCCACCAGCAGGATAGCCACCAGGCTGAAGCGCCATACGCCGCCCATCACATCCCACTGGAAGAAGAGGAAGGTGGCGATGAGTGCCACGATGATGCCCAGTGCCACACTGCGCATGGGAATATCACGCTGGGTGCGCTCCACATCGGCACCGTCGGTCTTCTTGCTTCCCATCTCGGAGGCAGCCAGCTTCACAGCGCCCACAATGAGTTTCCAACTCTTGACGATACCTATCACACCGGCCATGGCAATACCGCCTATGCCGATACTCTTGGCATAGCGGAAGAGTTCCTCAGGCGATGCAGCAGCGGCTGTAAGCCCGCTGGATATCTCCAGATTGGGAAATAGCAGGGCTATGGCAGGCACTATCAGCCACCATACCAAGGCAGAGCCGCAGCAGATGATGAAGGCATACTTGAGGCCCACGATGTAGCCCATGCCCAGCACAGCCGCACTGGTGTTGCACTTGAACACGAGTTTGGCCTTCTCAGCTACGGTATCGCCCCACAGAATGGCACGGCTGGTGAAGTTCTCGTTCCACAATCCGAAGGTGGCCACACAGAAGTCATACAGTCCGCCCAGCAGTCCGGCTATGAGCAGGGGACGAGCCTGCGAACCTCCCTGACCGCCGCTCACCAGCACCTGCGTGCTGGCTGTAGCCTCGGGGAAAGGATACTTGCCATGCATTTCCTTGACGAAATACTTGCGGAAGGGAATAAGGAACAGGATGCCCAGAATGCCGCCCAGCAGGCTGGCAAGGAACACTTCGAGGAAGTTGACAGTCATCTCGGGATACTTGGCCTGCAGGATGTAGAGCGCAGGAAGCGTGAAGATGGCTCCTGCCACAATGACTCCGCTGCAGGCGCCAATGCTCTGGATGATGACGTTCTCGCCCATGGCGTTCTTGCGGTGAGTGGCTCCGCTCACGCCCACAGCGATGATGGTGATGGGAATAGCTGCCTCAAACACCTGGCCTACCTTCAGTCCCAGGTAGGCAGCAGCGGCACTGAAGAGCACTGCCATCAGGATACCCCACCCCACTGACCATGCTGTCACCTCGCGGGGATGCGAGTCCTTGGGCATCAGCGGTGTGTACTGTTCGCCCTCCTTGAGTTCTCTGAATGCGTTTTCGGGGAGTGTGACCCTCTTCTGCTTGTCCATATCTTGAAGTTTTAATTGTATAATCCAGCTTAAACAAGAGCGGGAGACTTGTCCCTCATGACAAATCTCCCGTCCTGCGTAGTGTGGAGAATATCGGGTTCGAACCGATGACCTCTTGCATGCCATGCAAGCGCTCTAGCCAGCTGAGCTAATCCCCCATTGCCTTATTGCGTTGCAAAAGTATAAACTTTTACTCTTGCCCGCAAATGTTTGCGCCACTTTTTTTCTTCCTGCACCCAAAAAATCGTACCTTTGCACTACAATACATATTATATTATAGACTTTATGACAAGATTATTCACTGGGAGACGGCTCTTGGGCCTTACGCTTCTGGCGGCTACCATGTGCGCTTCTGTCGGCCCGCTAAGCGCGGCTCCATCCGAGCGCATACGTATCAACATAACACTTGCCGACGGCTCACAGCTGGAGGTAACCCGCATGGGCGACGAGCATTTCACCTATTATATGACCGACGAGGGAGACCCCATCGTGCGTGATTCGCTGGGCTACCGGTTGGTGGAGGACGATGAGGAGTGGCAGACGCTGCTCTCGGAGGCCAACGGCAGGCGCAAGGCTGTGCGACGCAAGGTGGGTTCGGCTGCCAATGCACCACTGGGACAGCACGGAGTGAAGCGCGTGCCCGTGGTGCTGGTGTCGTTTGCCGACAAGGACTTTGCCGTAGGCGAGGATGCCGAAGCCGTGAACCGTTACTATCATCTCTACTGTAACGGCAACGCCGATGGTTCGCCCTACACCGGCCACGGCAGCAAGGGCAGCCTGCGCGAGTACTTTACAGAGCAGAGCAGAGGAGAATTCCAGCCGGAGTTCACCGCCATCGGTCCCGTCAAGCTCGACAAGGGATACGCTTACTACGGCGCCAACTCGGCCGACGGAAAGCGCAAGGACATCAACTATGACAAGTTCTGCTCTGAAGCCATCAGCAAAGCCACGGCCGCAGGAACAGACTGGAGCCTCTATGACAACGACGGCGATGGCGCTGTTGACCTGGTGATGTTCGTTTTTGCCGGGCTGGGAGAGAGCAACAGCACTGATGAGAATGCCATCTGGCCCAAGGAAGTGAGCGGTGCAAGCACCATCGGCGGTATCCGCTTTGCCGCCAACTCATCTGTATGTGAATGCCGCATGAAGAAACTCTCCACAGGAGAATACATATCCATCCCCGATGGTGTGGGCGTGTTTGTGCACGAACTGAGCCATGCATTGGGGCTGCCCGACTTCTACGACACACGTGGCACATGCTTCGGAATGGACTTCTGGAGCGTGATGGACTATGGTGAATATGCCAACAATGGCTTCACCCCCGTGGGCTACACCGCCTATGAACGCGACTTCATGGGCTGGCAACCGCTCCAGACAGTGAGCGAACCCACCACTCTGCACCTGCATAGTTTTGCCAAGGGAGGCTGTGGATGGAAGGTGGTGAGCGACTTCAACACCAATGAATACTACATCCTGGAGAACAGACAGGCCGATGGATGGGACGTGAAGATGTGCGGCAGCCGCGGACACGGACTGATGATCACACACGTGGATTACTCTGCCACCGCCTGGACAAGCAACACCGTGAACGTGCAGGCCAGCCATCAGCGCATGACCATCATCCCTGCCAACAACCAGCTTATAGGCAGCAACAACGCTTCTTCGCTGGACGAATGGGTGGAGAGCCTGCGTGGCAATCTGTGGCCAGGCACCTCTGACAACCACGAACTGACGGACAACACCACACCGGCCAGCGTTCTCTTCACGGGGAAATACATGAGCAAGCCCATCGTGGATATACAGGAGGATGAAGACGGACTGGTAACACTGAAGTTCATGCCACGCGGCACATTGGCTCTCACCACTGGTCTTGAGGCCCAGGAGGCTGCTGAGACCGAAGCCACTCTGGTCTGGCAACCCGTATCTAAAGCACAATGCTACCGGCTGAAGGTACTTGACGGACAGGATGTAGTGTGCCTGGCCGACAGCATCAACGGCACCAGCCACAGGGTGACAGGACTGCAGGAGAACCACATATACACCTTCGAGGTGCAGGCTATGGCCGATGACTACCTCAACGGAGCGTGGTCGGTGCCCGCCGCATTCAGCACCCTGGCTACTGGCATCAGCGATATGCAGGAGAGCGAGCAGCGTGTGCGCGTGTTTGCCACCGACGGTATGTTCGTCACCGAGTGCCAAGCCGACGAGATCCATCGCCTCTCCCTGCGCGCCGGCATCTATGTGCTGCGCTACCCCGACAACAGTGTAAGGAAAGTATATATACGTTGAACAATATCACTTTATGAAGAAAATCATTCTATCTATCGCGCTGGCCATGCTGACCCTGACTGCAAGTGCAGTGCCAGCCAGGCGCACACAGCGCACATTGACATTAAGCGACGGCACCCAGGTGACAGCCACACTGAGCGGTGACGAGAACTATCACTACTGGAAGACAGCAGACGGCCGCGCCTTTGTAATGAACGAAGAGAACATCCCCCAAGAGATATCCTTGCAGCAGGCACAGAGCAAGCTGCAGGCCAAGGTGCAGGCACGCAACGCACACCGAATAGCCAAGCGCACCAAGCACAAGGCAGCGTGGGGTGCTGAGACCAACCCTATCTCGGGCGAGCGAAAGGGCCTCGTGATTCTGGTCAACTACAAGGACAAGAAGATGCAGCATACCCAGGCCGAATACAATGACTATTTCAATAAGGCCGGCTACTCGGAGAACAACTGCACGGGCTCGGTTCGCGACTACTTCCTGAGCCAGAGCTACGGCAAGTTCTCCCTCGACTTCGACGTCATGGGACCCGTCACGCTGAGCAAGAATCTCGCCTACTACGGCGACAACGACAGTGACGGCAACGACAAGCATGCCGCTGAGATGGTGGCCGAAGCCGTGAAGTTGGCCGTGTCAGGCATCGACCTCAAGAGATATGACTGGGATGGCGACGGCTATGTGGACCAGGTATATGTGGTATATGCAGGCTACGGCGAGCATGCCGATGCACCTGCAAACACCATCTGGCCGCATGAGTTTGAACTTTCAGAGGCTGCCAAGTACAATGACGGCCCTGGTGCCCTCACCATCAACGGAGTCACCATCGACACCTATGCCTGCTCCAGCGAGCTGCGCGGCTCCTCGGGCAACAAGATGGACGGCATTGGCACAGCCTGCCATGAGTTCAGCCACTGCCTGGCCATCCCCGACATGTACGATACGAGCGCCGATGGAGAGAACTTCGGCATGAACGTGTGGGATCTGATGGACTATGGTTCGTACAACGGCGAGGACGGCTACGGCGAGACTCCTGCTCCCTTCACCAGCTACG